>Ga0307415_100000079_pt1 | contig 39535 bp, 56 predicted proteins | sample DK1Cmetagenome_FD_204524 | JGI IMG/M metagenome (GOLD analysis project Ga0307415, IMG submission 204524) | Maize rhizosphere microbial communities from greenhouse at UC Davis, California, United States - DK15-C-2 | ecosystem: Host-associated > Plants > Roots > Rhizosphere > Soil | place: USA... | reverse complement strand
GCGCGTACCTCCAGGGCGCGTACCTCAAGGGCGCGGACCTCCAGGGCGCGTACCTCAAGGGCGCGTACCTCAAGGGCGCGGACCTCCAGGGCGCGGACCTCCAGGGCGCGGACCTCCAGGGCGCGTACCTCAAGGGCGCGGACCTCCAGGGCGCGGACCTCCAGGGCGCGTACCTCAAGGGCGCGTACCTGACCAACGCCAAACTCGACAACGTGAACGTGGAAGGCGCGAAAGGAATTTTGCCCGAAGGTCACGACCCGCTCAAGCTGCGCCTCGCGGTAGCCGACCAGATCGAAGCCCATCCCGAACTCCACAATCAATCCGAGTGGGGCAAGGGCGACCCGAACGAGTGCGGCACCGCGTGCTGCGTTGCCGGGTGGGCCTGCCGCCTGGGCGGCGGAACGATGGGCCTCGGGGTATCGGAAGCGGCCGCGCTGCTTCTCGCCGCGCCGGGGAAGTTGGTGCCGAACTTCGGCGCCTTCACGAACCGGAAAACCATCATCGACATCTTGCGGGACTAAACCGCGGCGCCCCACGGGGCGCTCCTAATGCAGCCTCGCCGCGTCGGCGTGCCGGTCCCAAGCCCGGATGAATGCAGAGGGGGAACGGAGAACACTATGAGCAACAAGAAAAATGCCGCGGCGTTGAAGCCCGTCGATTTGGCGCGGTGCCAATCCGAGCGCCACCGGAATTTCATGCAGTTGGGCGGCCACAAAGTCACGCGGTGCATGAACAAATCGGTTTACGTCGCGCGCGAGAACAAGCCAGGCGCCGACAAGCTGCACGGCGCCATGGGCCTTTGCCAGGATTGCGCGAAGATTCTCGTTGACCAGCACGGCCGAGACTACGCCACTCTGTTCGAAATTGCCCCGCGCCTCACCATCCACGAAGCCAAGGAAATTTTGGCGATCAAAGGGGGCGCCGACATTTACGGACTCGGAAACGCGGCCATCCTTCGCGGAATGCAGCGACGCGGCCTAGCGGTCAACCAACAGCAGAAGGGGTCCGCACATATTCCGAACGTTTCCATCGCGTGCGCGCTGTTCACCATCACGGAACCCATGCAAGCCCCGAAGAACGGAGCGAAGCGGCAACCGTATTTCGGCGCCATCGCGACCGCGCACGGCCTCAAGCTGGCGCGCGGGGTCGCCAAGGCCGAAAAGGCCAAGGGATGAGCGCCGCGACCCCCGAACCCTGCGGAGCCTGCGAATACGAAAGAAAAAACCCGGGCGTACGTCTTTTTGAAGGACACTTCTTTGGAACCGCGGAGCACCCGGAACTTTCCCAACACTTCTTGCAAACCGGACTCACCATGTACGACGCGGCCGTGGCAACGCTGGCGCAATTCCTCCCCGATGGCTGGATCACCCAAGACGACGACGGCGTGGTTTGCTTCACGCACGCGAATAACGGCGCCCCGGAAATCGTATGCGAGGAGGATTTTTACTTTTGGGGATCCGGCGCAGACTACGACGGCCTTTTCACCCTCCCCGCGTGCGAGTCGTGGCGCGAGTCGCGGCGCGAGATCAAAGAGCGAAAGGTGGTTTTGTAAATGGACGACACCATTCCACTTTTTAAATTCTGTCCAGCGCCACCGCATCCGCATATCGAGCAGGCTAAATACGACTTCAAACAATTTCCCGTAGAAGGAATGCCGGTTCGCTTGGTGCGCGCGTTGGATACGGAAAGCCCAAAAGCCTACGCCCAATGGCTTTTCCGAATGGACGTGCAGCTTCTCGAAAAGCCATCCCCCGCCTATGTTGGATGGACACAACCGATTTCTCAAGAAACTCCCGACCCCATGCTAATGTTGGATGCACTTTTTAGACTCGGCGCCCATTGCGAGAGAAAGAGAAAAGAAAATGCCCCGCTATGACCCTGGATCAACTTCCGTTCAAATCGTTGACTCCGAAGACGGAAAGGAAGCTGCGCGCCTGCTTTGCGGTATCCTAAAAAGCGGGCTCAACCGCGGCGAGCCCGTGGACGCGAAACGCCTTTGGCGTTGGTTCGCAAACCACCGAAGACTCGATAAGTCCAGCATCTGCACCAACACGCCCGAGGACCAAAAGGCGCGCGCGGAATGCGACTACGACATACAGCAAGCGAACGCAATCTTGCAGAAAATGGGGGGCGGCTAAATGGCCTGGATGACCCTCCCCCAATGGGGCGCCGCGCAGTCTCCGCCCATCTCCCGCCAAGCCGCCCTCAAGCTGGTCCCGCGCATCGCGGGCACCAACAAGAAGGTGAACCCCGCGGGGTGGCTTATCCGCGAGGGCACGGCGAAGCCGGAGGCGCGCAAGCCCGGGCCGAAGCCTGGGAAGCCCAAGGCGCCTAAGCCGCCACGAAAATAGGGTCGTGGTTGTCCAACGCGATCTTGGCCAGGCGTTCAATGAGCGGCGCGACTTGCTCGTTGAAGTTGAACAAGGGCGGATCGAACGATGGAGGGTAGTATTGCCGCGCCTGGATGCGCTCACCCGAACGGGTGGGCGCTTCTACTATGAGGCACCAATGGTCGAACATCTCGGCGCCGGGCTGGGTTTGCTTGTGAAGCCAAATCGTGAAAACCTCTTGCCGTATCATACTTTCCTTTCGAGCGCCTCAAATGGCTTACAGATTTGCACGACGCGCGCGCATTGATCCACCGTGAATTTTGAAATATGGCACGCCTCGGCGGGAAGCCCCATGCGTTGCGCGAGGAAACGATAGGCCGCGGTGCGCGTCATGCCGCCCGATTCCCAAAGGAAATCGAACACGCGGTGCGCCTCGTTCTTTGCCGCGTGTAGGGGTGAGGAAATTTCAGTTTCCACAACCTCCCCTTTCCAGGTTCGCCCGCCATGCGTCGATTTCGGCGCGCGCCTCCTCGAAGCTACGCGGAACCCTGGTTCCCAGGATTTTTTGCCACCTCTTTTGCGCCTTCGACATCTTGCCTATTTCCGTCTTGAGTTCGAGGGGGAGAAAGTGCCCGGGGAACCGAGGATCGAACACGCAGGTGTCCGGCCACCCCCGAATGATCTCCGCGGCGTCCTGCAATTCCCGGAGAATGCCGCCTTGAAGCCCCTGGCCGCCGAACACGGTCCGCAACACCACGTCCTCGATTCGGAAGTGCTCAAGGCCCACCCAAGGCAAATAGGCGTCCACCTGGGCTTGGATCGTGGCCTCGGCAACCTTCGCTTTCGTCGGGCTCGAGCGCTTCGCCTTGAGGCGTTTGGGGTGGGCCAGGCCCGCGTGCTCCGCGAAAGCCTTTCCCACCTTGATAGGAAGACCGCTCACAGGCGCCAGGCGGTGGTTTTCCGCCTCCGTGCGCCCCAACTGTCCGTCACGATCACGGAGTCCGCGGAGAGCCTTATTTCCCGCCTGGCGACACGCCCGGCCGGGCTTATCCAGGTAAACGAAAAACCGCCATCACCGTCCGTGGACACCTGGCCGCCCCCATAAACGGCCGGGGGTTCCGTGCGCCACACGTTCGGAAGGACCGCCCCGCGGGGGAGCAGGTCATAAAAACCGCCCTCCCGCATGGGGTCGGACTTCCCCCACCCCGTGTACGGCTTGCAACGAACCACCCAGGCGCCGCGGATCCACAACGCGAAATATCCGGCCTCGAGTCGGTGGTGCAGATTGAAGGCGGGCGCCGCGCGGCCGGAGTGCGCCACCAAGATGTACGCCGTGAGCGTGTCGCCGGAGAACCAGCGGCGCACGAAATAATTTTGCGCGCCGACCAACTTTTCGAGCGACGGAGGAAGGCCGAGCCCCTCCGATACCTCCGGCAACGGGAGACTTCCGGTAGGATCCACCAGGGCGGCATAGTTCCTCCAAATCGCATCGGTCACCGCGGCGCCCACGGCCGTGTCGCCGGTGACGCGCGCATACCAGGCCAGCGGGCCGCGGACGTATTCGAAGTAGCTAAACCCCTCCGACCAAAACCCGTTGTGCTGCAGGGCGTCGAACTGGCGCGCCGCCTCCGCGGCGTGCACCTGGCGCGCGCGCGGATCCGCCGCGGCCCATAGGAGCTTTTGGCGAAGCGTAAGATTGGTGGGCGTGAACCTGGTTTGCAGGTCGGCGAGATCCTCGTACGGCTTTAGGCGCGCCGGGTCCGGCGCCACCTCCGCGGCGAACATGGAATCTTGAGCGCTCGCCCATTGCGTCGTGTCGAGGACGGGATAGCGCGTGACGCCACACGCGCACAGGAGCAGGGCCGCGACAACAAGAATTTTTTTCATGTCGGCTTTTTCCTTTCGGTGCGCCACCCGCATTTCGGGCAGCACCTAAAACAGGTTTCGTAATCGCAAATCAAACAATAGCGCACGGACGCCCGGCCTATCCCGGGCTCGCCACGCGCATAGTGTCGTTGGGGTCGATCCGCACGGGGCACCCCACGCGTTCCGAAACCTCGTTGAACTTCACGCGCGTGGCCTCGCCGAGATCCACGCCCGTGGGGTGCGCCAACACCACCTCACCGCACTCCACCTTGTCGAGCGCGCGAAGCGCCAGAATGTCGAGGTAGGTTTGCACGTCGGCCAACTCCTTTTTGGCCTCACGTTCGTACTCGATGAACGAAAGGTCGCCGCGCTCGAACTTCTTGCGAATGTTGGCGTATTCCCCGAGTTCCCCCACGACGGCCTGGAGCCATTGCGCGGGGTTCCAATCGGAACCGTCCGCCTTGGAGTGCGCCGGTTCACCGTGGCGATTCTTGAAAAGGGGGAGGCGGGCTTTGTTCGCGCGCCGGAGCGTGGAGAAACTCAACGTGGGCACCGCGGCCTCGCCTTCGCTGTAAGTCGCTTCGAAGATGTCACGCTCGCAGGGGTAGAACTCGCCCTTGATGCCGCGGATGATCCAATCTCCGGGGAGGGCTTTCATTACGCCCTCAAGGGTGCCGATCAAGAGAGCCGGGCAATTCTCCGGCTGGGTGTTGTTCACCCGCTCGGCAACGGCACCGTTGGAGCCGAGCCACGCGAGAATTTTGTTGGTCGAGTCCATATCGGCGGTGAATTGAATCGCCTCGATGGTAACGGGTTTTTTGGTAAAGCGTTTCATGGGATCCTTTTCGTTGTGGTTGAAATCTAGAACGAGAGTTCGCCTTCGGCCTGCTCTTTCAGGCTCGGGAGGTGCGCCGCGTGCGTGGGATCCACCGCGGGATCCACTTCGCGCAAAAGGCCGGAGATGACCTTGGCCACGAACGCCTCGCGGTCCTCCGGGTCGCGCTCGTTGACCGTTTCCCATTTCACGGCGAGCGCCAGGCGTGCAATGACGGCGCCCAGGCTGTCCAGGGGGATGCGATACCCGCGTTGGTAGAACTTGAGAACGCGGAGCATGGAGCCCCCGGCCTCCTCCTCGCGCACGGGCGAGAGGTACACCAGGCGGCGCCCGGCGAGGTCGGCGTAGTAGTCGGGATGGCAAAGGGATTGCCACGCGCCGTTCTCATACCAAAGGATCGAGCACGCGATGGTGAAATCGAAAGACGCGATCACGTCCGCGGGCTTCTCGAACGTCCAACGGTGGATCACCTGCACCAGGGGACGCGTGCCCTTGATGCTTATGGCGTTTTCGGTGATATGCAGGCGCGCGGGATCGTTCTCCGAAATGGAATCCGCCACGGCGCGCGCGGCCTCCTTGCTTGGCGCGAAAAGGTCGATGTCGTTCACGTCCTCGCCGGTGATGCGAGCGCGGATGTAGCCGCCCGCCAGGAACACGGACGGGCCGCGGGCCATCATGATTTTGGCAAGGCCGCGGGGAAGGCGGCGCACGCACCACGCGAGGTCATGGGGAGATAGGGTGTTCATTGGGGCCTTTCGGTGATGAGGATTTTAATCAGGGTTACGGGTTTTTCGTCGGGCTCGGCGTCGGCCTCGGCTTCGCGGATCAGCGCGGCGCGATCCCGCTCAAAGTCGTGGAATTCCACGCGGTTGTAGATGCGGCCGCCGCGGAAGCACGCGGCCAGGGCGGGAATTTTCAACGGCAAAAGATCTCCTCCGGGTCGCGTTGCGCGTGTTTCACGGTTTCCAAAATCGCCTCCTCGTACGGGCCTCCGTAGTAGACGCCTTCGCGAATGCGATTTATCGCCCGCATGAGCTTCCGCCGCTCGAATCGACCTTGGCCTCTCCTCCAATACCCCCACCGAGCGGCGATGTCGAGATACCACTTCGGTGGCCGCGACTCAACTACCCGAATCTTGTGGCCCGAATGCCGCGGATCCGGGGCCGGAACAAGAACAACGCGCATCGGTTGGCTTTCCAGGTGGGCCAAAAGCATATCCAGGGTTTTTTGGAACTCCATTTCGTCCAGGGCGTCGATTTGCCCCGTGCGTTTGTTGCGCGTCTTCCTCGAGCCCTCTGCGTGGATCACACGATCATATCGCAGGTGGCACCGCTGGCACGCGTCGAAAAGGTTTTCGTCGCGGCAATCCTTTTCGACGTGGTTCCGGTGCGCGGCGGCAAGAACGACTTTCCCCGCCATGTTGACGCCCTGGCGCCCGTTGATCTCGGGACACCGCGAACCTTTGTGCAATCCGCATTCGCCGCGGCACTCGCACCGGCCTCCCGACCGATCCCGGATGCGCTTTTTCCACGCGGGCCAATCCTTTGGATAGCGCTTGCGCCACTCGCGGTTGTATTCCGCGCGCCTGGATCTCGATGCGGGCATTTAACGACGGCCCCAAGGAACCGGGGTTGCGTAACCCGTTACGGGGCACGACTCGCCCTCGCGCATGTAGCCCCGAGACGGCATCGCGCAATAGTTTTGCCATTCGCGCGCGCCCTTATGCTTCGCGCAAAACTCGAAGTGCACGCAACCGCCGCACTTGAGCCCGTGAAAGGCGGGGCGGCTCTGGTCGGAGAAGTGCAGCGTTTCCGGAACGCGCATAAGTTCGGAGCGGTTGGCGTGCCCATAGGGGGGCAATGAGCGGCCGAACTGGTATGACCAGGGGTTGCCGTTCTTGTCGAAAGCGATCTCGAAACGAGATCCGCGGAGGTTGAACCGCTCGATGATTTCCTTGCGTGTAATGCGGGCCATTACATCCCCGAGAACCAAAGCGATAGATCAAAACGCGCGCCGAGCTTTCCGAAGGCCCATACCATGAGGGCACCGAGAAGCACCAGGGCCGAAACCCAAATAAAGGCGCGCAATTTTTCGTCGTGGTCGCGTTCCCAGGGTTCCACCACGCACTCGAGCCGGGTTCGACAAATCGGGCATCGGAGTTCGAGAACGGCTTCGGACTCGAAATTGTCGAGGTCTTCCACGTCCACGGATCCGTGATGCGGGCATTTGAAAAAATGGGTATAGCTGGTCACGCGGCCTCCATAACGGGCGCGCGTCGCCCTCTAAAGCTGTCCCAATCGCATTCGATCACCTTCCCGCATTCGTGAATGCGGGACACGACGGAAAGCCCCACCGAGTCGGAAAAGCGATCCTTTTCCTGGTTCGTGATGAGGATCGTGTCGAGCATGGCATCGTATCGAACGTCGAGGATGTAATTGAACGTGCGATCTTCCCACGGGGTTTCGCCGCGCTCCTCCATGGCGTCGAGCACCAGGAGGTGCGGCGTCAAGTAGGGCTTCATGGCCGCGCGCTCGCTTTTTTCCGACGACATCCCCTCGCGAATCGCCAAGAACATTTCCGCGGCCTTCGCATATCGAGCGGTGTAGCCGGAGAGGCAAAACGCGCGCATGGCTTCCACCGCGAGTTGGGTTTTTCCGATGCCACGTTTTCCGGTGAGAACAGCGATCACGCCATCCCCCTCGAGAAGGGCCAGGAGTTCGGCGTAGGCTTCCGCCCACGCGCCTTCCTTCATGACCACGCGCTTGCGGTGACGCTCGGGCGCCAAGGAGCGGTCCCAATTCAGGCGCCGCGCGGAGGCCGTGGAGGTGTCGAGATCCTCGGGGAGCTTAGAGGCGAAGATTTTCGGCATGCTCGCCACTCCTTTTCGCCACGCGCGCGACGGCCGCCAGGGGACGCGCCGGAGCGCGAGACGGCTCCCGGCGTTCCCACGTTCTCACGCAAGCCCTCCAATCCTTCATGGGGTTGGTTCCGATCTTCCACCCCTTCGATTCGTAGAAGTCCACGAACGCCTCGGCGTCGATGCGGTTCCCCCGCTCCACGCAGTAGGCCCGAACCTCCTCCACGGACGGCCGCACGAACGCAGCGCCTTTTTTCTTCGAAGAAGAAAAAACAGAGGGTGAAGGTGAAGGTGATGGTGATGAGCTTTTCTCCGGGTTACCCTCCGGGTTTTCAAAATCGTCGTTTTCGGAACCCAGGGAAAACCCGGCGGGTTCTTCGTGGGTTTTTCCTTCGGCCGGAGGACGGCCGCCGCGGGCGCCATTCCGGGCCGCGGTCGCCGCGCGCGCGCGCGCCTTTTCCAACTCCGACTCGATGCGCTTATGGAACCACCGCCCTTCGCGCACGTCGAAGAACGTCACCAGGCGCGGCCGAAGCGCGCGCCACGCCTCGGGGGACATGCGCGTGATGCTGCACAACTCCCCGTCGTCGTCCAGCGGGGGCGCGCCTTGCGCCCAATAGTCGATCATGAGAAGGAAGTACGCGCCGTGGGCCTCGGTAGAGAGGCGCCCGGTGTCCTTGAGGTAGTCACCAATAAAAATCGGCATCCAAATATCCGTTTTAGAAGGTTTTCCCACGTTCAGCCCCACCAAATGGCGAGAGGGCCGACGCGCCACGGTTTTCTATACCCCTCACGTTCGGAGAACGGCGGCGGAATCACGCGGCGGTTTTCAATGGAGATGGGACCGCGGCCGAAAAATCGGATCCAAAAGCGGCCGCGTGAGCGGTGCCAGGAGAGCGGCCGCGCCCAGGAGGGGAGAATGGGCCACGGAGCAGGCTTGCGGGCCATCACAGGCCCCCAAAGGCCGCCAGGGGGCACCCCTGGTCATGGAAGCCGCGGGAGCCCCCACAGGCCCCGCAAAGAGTGGTTTCCCGTCGAGGGGTCGAACCTCGGCGCGCGCCGTCAAAGGGCGCTGTCCTACCACTAGACGAACGGGAACCGGAAAAGCTATCCCCCGAGGCCGCGCTATCGCGCAGGCGCGGAGCCGCGAACGCAAGGCGCTCCGTGCGCCCGGCGCCCCCCCGGGGGACAAAGAAACGGAGGCCGGGCGCTACCCCGGCGTGGCGGATCACCCGCGTAGGAACGGCGGACAGCCGGAACCGGCCACGCCCGTCGATTAGGGGGCACTTGAGTACCGCTCCCTTGGCCGCTTGGCCCTCTCCGTTGAAAATGAGGCCCGCCCCCCGCATCGCGGAGATATGACGCACCCCAACACGGCCATGGTGGCAATGGGGGCGGGCTTTAAGATTTGAATTTTTCATCATGGCCGGTATTCGGTTTGAGGTGCGTCATGGGGCGTAATATAGGCGTCTTGCCAAACTTTGCAAGAGGATTTCGAAATATTTCCGAGGCTTCGGATATTTCGTTTAAAACCAACGACTTAGGTTTTTGGAGTAATAAAATCTCGCTCGGTGAAGGCCGAGGCGTTCCACGGCTCACCGTTCACCAGGAGGCGAACGGTAGAGCGCTTCACCCTCGAGGCCAGGAGTTCGGGCGGGATCACAATGTCGCGATGCGCGGCGCCCTTGCGGGGCCGCTTGAACACCTGTTCGGAGTTCAGCACGCGGCGCCTTCGATGCGATAGCGGAAAATCAAATTCCCGTTCTCGTTCTTGCCCTCGCGGGTACACGTCACGGGAATGCCGTTTTCGATGAGTTCTTTTTTGGTCGCGCCAGCGTTGCCGATCATGGCTCCCAAGATCCATTCCATGGTGGTGGCGCCGCGTTCCCCGCGCTCCAAAAGGAAGTCGCGGGCACGCTGCAGGCGCACGGATTTTTTAATGTCGGCGGCGTGAATTTTTCCGGTTTTCATGCGGTGAGCCTTTCGTCCATGAGCGTTTGCGCTGCAGGTGAGGAGGGGTCCGGGATGACCATGTCGTACATTTCGGATGCCAGGCGTTGGGCCTTCTCCACCAGTTCGTTGAATTGGGCGGTGTTGAGGTCAGAGGTCGAGCGAGGGACGCGGATTGCGCGGTCGCCCACCACGACAAGATCCGAGTTCAACTCGGCCTTGAGCGCTTCGTGGGCCTCCTCCGGCGTGCAGGGGATGACGCCCGCGAACATGCGAACGATCACACCCCACCAATAGCGGTTTTGCGGGTTCGTGCGGCGGCTTCGATATTCCTTCACCGAAACCACCACGCGCTTGCCCACGCGGCGCTCGAACTCCGCCACGAACTCCGCGGGCGAGTCGGGGATAAATTTCCCCTTCTCGTTCACGGTTCCCCCGTACACCGCGAGGTTCATGCGTCGGCGGTCGCCTGGGCGGCCGTGGTGGCCGCCACGCGCATGGCGGCGTTGAAGGTGCGGAGAATGGCTTTGCCTTCCTCGGTGCCCATCTCCGGTTGTTTCACGCTGCGGAGCCCTTCGATGTAGGCGAGCATTTTTTGCTTGTCGGGAAGGACCGCGGCCGCGTGTTCGGCGGCCTCGGCCGCCTCGCGCGCTTTCCGGTCCGCTTCCTGGCGCGCGCGCTCCTGGGCCTCCTCGAGATCCTTGGCGGCCTTGGCCTCGCGCTCCTTGCGTTCCTCCTCGGCGCGCGCCGCGGCTTGCCTTTCCTCGAACTCGCGGCGCTGGCGGGCGAGTTCCGCGGCCTCCTCCTCGTTCTTCTTGCGCTGTTCTTCCACGCGCGCGGCTTCGGCTTCCCGGGCCTGGCGCTCCTCCTCATCCTTGATGCGCTGGCGTTCGGCCTCCTCGGCGCGAAGTCGCGCCAGTTCCGCGGCCTCCTCCTCCTCACGCTCCACTTTCAGGCGATAGGCCAACGTGGCATCTTCCAACTTTGCCTGAAAATCCTCCTCCGTCATCGAATAGAGGTTGATGCGCTCCGAGAAAGGCAAGGTCACGCCCACGTCGGCGAACGCTTGTTCGCGAGCGGCCACCATGTCGTCCTTGGCCTTTTGCCTCGCCGCGGCCTGGGCCTCCCTTTCGGCGTCGATGGCCTTTTCCATATCGTGGAGAGGCTTTTCGATCTCCTCGATCAACACGGTGATTTCCTTGGCGCGCGTGTCGAGCTTGCGGCCGAACTCGATGGCGTCGGCCTTCTGTTCCTTGCGGTCTTTCTCCACGCCCGCCCGGAGCGCCACCAGTTCGAGACGCGCGGTGCGAACGGCCAAATAACCCTTCTTGTCGTCCACCCCGTCGATTTTCAGGGGGAGCACCTTTTCGCGCATCGTGGCAATTTGATTCTCGTCCACGTTGAAGCGGATTTCACGTTGCGAATAGGGCACCGGGGGCGGCGGCCCATCGTGCACGGTTCCGGTTTTAGGGATCTCCACGGTTTCGAGGGCCGTGGACGTGTCATTCTTTTTTTTCTTGGCGGCCATGGGGCGCCCTTTCTTTTAAGGGAGGAGGGAGAGGTGGGCGCCCCGAAGGGCGCCCGGGCGGTCAGAACGGAAGGTCGTCTTCCTCGGGCGGGCGCGCCGCGCGCGCGCCGCTCGAAGCCGCGGCCGCGCCGCCGCGGAGCTTTTTCAGCGGCATGGGCTTGAGCGTCGGAACGTCGGCCACCGGCACCAGGTACGCGACTTCGAGCCCCACGGCCACCTCGTTGGAGGAGTTCAGGTATTCGACTTCGCGCAGATTGCCACCCACCAGGAGGCCCACCAGGGCGTGGGGGTCGAACTGCAGGTTGGAGATGACGCGCGCCATAGCCTGGGCCGGGTTTGACTTTTGGAAAGCGTCGATCATGCCCTTGAAGTAGGGAAGATTGTCGCCGTTGACGAGTTGGAAGTAGCGCTTGGGGAAGCGCTCGAACGCGCCCTTGAACTCGCCTTGGGCGATGTCGAGTTCGAGGGTCACCATGTCGTTGCCCGCCTTGGAGGCTTTGTCCGACACCTTCACCACCCTGAAGACGTGCCCCCCCGGCGTCGGGGGCGAAAAGCCTCCTTGAAGCGCCGGGGCGTCGTTGAATCCGCTATCGAGATTGATCATGGAACGTTCCTTTCGGGAATGCCTAGTAAGCCTGAATGGCTTCCAGGACGGTTTGCAAATCGTTGTCGATCTCCGGGGCGTCGAACATGCCCATGGGGGTTTTCACCGGGTCGCGCCCGGAATTCTTCGTGAGGAAGACGTGCTTCCCATCCACCACCGCGGCGCGAATCACGATGGAGAAAAGTCCCTCGATGGTGATTTTTTCGTCCAGCATTTTGCCGACCGTCTTGGCCTTCATGTCGCCGAACTCGTTGGTGTCGGTGTGATGAAGGAAAAACACGGTGAGATCCTCGCGCAACTCCGAGGCCGTGCGGACCAGGTTCCAAAAATTCAGGCCCATGCGGGTGAACTTTTCATACCCCTTTTCATTGGCCGAACGCATGAACTCGTTGGCCATCACGTATTGGCTGTCGTCAATGAAAATCGCTTTGACCGCGGGCTTTTCGGTCGAAATGCGCTTCATGTATTTTATGATCCTGTCCGCGTCATCGGAGTGAAGCACGTTGCCCTTGGGGTTTTCCTTCGTCGCCTCGGTCCATTTTTCCTTGGCGCCCTTGAAGGGAAGCGGCTTGTTGACCACCTGCACCAGGAAGGACGTTACCGGATTCACGTTGCGAAGCGCTGCGGACTTGCCGGATCCGGAGCCGCCGAGCACCAACACCGCGGCGCTCATGCCTTGCCTCCGGACTTCTTGCCGTGCTTCTTATAGCAATCGAGCAAGACGCGCAAAAAATCCTGCATGGGCTTTTTGGGCTTCGCACTCGCCGCCAGCGACTTATACTCCGCGTGGTCGTCCGCGGGAACCTTGATGCGACCGAACTCCTCGGCCATTAGTTCGCACCCAGGAAGACGAAAAGGTGGGCGCCGAAATACACCGCGGCGACAAGGGGAAGCCAGTTGAAATAACGCATAGATCCTCCGTTGTGGTACGAGGTGAATTTAGGCCATTAGTTCCACTTTGGCAACTGGAATTTGAAAAAAGATTTCGGCCATTGTGGCGCGCACGATTTACCTTGGTTGCAAACCGAAAGGGGGTGGTCCGCATGAAAGGCAAGAAAGGCAAAGGCAAGAAAAAGGGTTGCTAAAAGAAAAGGCCCCGAGGTTTTCCCTCGGGGCCTTTTTGCCGCTTCACGTCCGGCCGACCGCGCTCGTCGGGCTACTGGTGTTTAAAACCGCCCTTCCCGATGTCGCGCCAGGAACCCAATATAACGCCCTCAATGAGATCCGGCGTGTGATTTTTTCAAGCCTCGTTTTTTGAGGCCGACGCCGCGGCCGTGAGCCACACGCGGCCGCCAGCCGGGAGGGGTTGGCCGGTCGGCCACCGGATCCCGTCTTTCACCAGGCGGTTTTTTTCGATTTTCACCACCGAAACAGCGTTCCCCTGGTTTCCCCCCCGCACGTAGTAGTGCGTGGCGTTCTCGCCCTCGTAGAAACCGACGTGGGCGCCCCCAGGGCGCTTGAAGACCAGGACGGCCCCGAGGGCGGGGGTGAGGAGCCGAACGCCCCAGGGAGGCCCCCAGGCGGCCGCGGAGAGGGGGTTGGCGGGCAACTTGAGGCCGGGGAGCGTCTCGCGGAACACTCCGGCGCAAAAAAGGCCGCACCACGGGATTTCGTCGCCCGTGTAGGCGGCTTTGACCCAGGCCGGGCCGCGGGCGGCCCATTCCATGATCGTGAGGTTGTGCTTCGGCCCTGGGATCTCACGGAGGCCATCGTAGCGCCTGGCCGTGGCCAACCAGGTCGGGACATCCACCGCGGCCGTCACGCGGCCCTCAAAAGCGGCTGGCGGCCGCGGTCCTCGAACGCCACCACCGCCGCCGCCCACCGGCGCGCCTCGGGGAGGTCACGCCAGGAAAAAACGATGCCGCGCGCGGCGGCCTCACGGTCGCAAGCGGCCCCGAAATTCTGGATGTAGCCGCGCGGATCGTTCAAGCGGTGATTGTCGTTCATCTGCAGCAGGTGAACGAGGGACGCCGCGGGCGAGAAGACCTTCGGGCGCACGGCGCCCTTGTGGATCTGCTTCCACTCCCCGGGGCAACACCCTTTCGAAGGGCGCCAGGGGAGCAAGTTGCGCCACGGCCGCATGGCCACCGGGTCATACCCGTTTTTCCAATGCGTCCACGGGATCCTCGGCCACGTCGTGATGGGGGCTTTCCAGCCCGTGGGGCTCCCGAAGTCTTCGCCGTCGAGCACGCGAAAGCCGCGGGCCTGCAGCACGGGCACCATGTATTGCGCGATGGGCGCGCCCAGGCTATGCGCGCGAAGCCGCACGGGCAATTCGGGAGCGAGGTTCAAGTCGATGGGAAGGGCGTCCCGCAAGGCGTCCCAGGAGTCCGCGAAGCCGTTCCGGACGTAGCCCAGGGAATCGCGCTCCACCCAGGTCAAAAGGGCATCCCGGAACGCATCGGTGAGGCTGTTCGTGCCCGCCACGGCGAGATGCTGCACACCATTCACGACCTCCACGAACACCTGGGCGTCTCGCGCCATCCACGTCGGTTCCATGTACGCGAGGTCGCAACGAATCGCGTTGCGAAGGGTTTCTAAAAGTCGGTCCATTTACCGCCTTCCTTGTAGGCTGCTCGGCCTCCAATTTGGCCCGGCGACATCCGGAACAGGGGCCGCATCCGCGGCAAATCCCGAATGCCTGGTAGGAATGGACGCGGACCGATCTCCAAGGCCGTCTTGAGCATCCCGAAGACGCTTCGCGCGATCCATGGCGCGAAGGGCTCCCGGGAGTTGGAAAAAAGCCCCGGTGAGGTTGTCGAGTTTGTTCCCCATCTTCCGGTTGGTGCTATCCACCGTCGTAGCCAGAACGCGCACGTTGGAGGTGAGCGAATCCACGGCCACCACCAAGGCGTCTACACGCATGTCCGCGCTCGCTTCCGGGGCCGTTGCCCGGCCCCCGCCAAATCCAGCGATGGCAACGACGGCGCTAAAAATTGCGCCCCACCACACCTTCGGAATGATGGAAGCCAGGGGAGCGAAAAAAGCAATGACGCCGCCCAAGAAGCCGCCGATGCGCTCCCCGGTTTGTACATACTGGTGTTTCCGGTCACGGCGCGGAGATCCCATTTACTTGGCTTTCAGCGTGTCCGCGGTTGCGGTGGTGTCGGGATCGCAGTTGGTGGGGGTAATTGCGAGCGCCCGCGCCTTCTGCACTTCTTTCCCGTTCACCAAGTCGATGTACATCTCCACGGTGGAGGGTATGACTACCCAGTCGCTTACGGTGCAGGCGGGGCGATTTTTCGCGGTGGCGATCCCAACGAGGATCACCACCGTCAAGGCTTTGATTAGATACACGGCAACCCCGATGAGATAATGTCCCCGTCATTGTCGAAGCACGCGTACCTCGCGCCGCCGCCCGCTTCGGCGGAAACTCGGACGGCACCCGCCGCGACGGTCAAGCCACCTCCGACGCCGCCGCTATTAATGGTCACGGCGCCTTGAAGCTCGATTGCCCCGGCGAGCGTGAAACGCGCGCGATTGGTCGGGCCAACGGTAATATCAATGCCCGCCGCCGTGCCCGTTCCCAATGCGTCCGAATAAATGGAAAGCGTAGTGCCATCGTGCACCAGGCGCCCGCGCTCATAGTTCGCTGCACCGGGAATCCCGACGCCGTAGGTTCCGACTCCGTTACCCCCGATGGAATAGGTTCCGCCGTTATTGACGAAAGTAAAGCTCGCGGTCGGCACGCCCCCGGCGATGCCGATGGTGGTCGCGTTGAGAGAGCCTGTCTTAATGGCAATCGTTGAGTCAATTCGCGCCAACGTAAAGCGCGCGGAGTCGGCCCGCATACCCCCCTTGGGGATGAAAAGGCGATACCCCGAGGGATTCGCCGTGTCCGCCGAAGAAGTCGAGATCGTAACGTTGCGATTGTTCCAGACATTCCCGCCCAAGTACATCACACCGTCCAAGCCGTTGGTGTCGATTAGAATCCTTGTGATCCCGGCGCGCCCGGTGGTAATGTACATCGGAAGGCACGGCAACGCCGCGCCGGAGCACTCGGACGCGATAACCGCGCCCCTCCCCCCCGGTGTTGCGTCGTAGGTCGCTCGAAGGCGAAGCCTCTGGACCGCACCCACCGCAGTCACGCGCGCGCTTTCAGCCGTTCGAGACTCGATTGAGCCATCACGAACCGAAATGGAGCCGTCCGTTTCCAGCATAAACTCAACGTTTCCCTCGGCCCCGCTGATCATTTGCACGGGCTTCCTGAATCGGGTAGAATCCAAAAACACGGTGACCCCTATCGAGTCCGCACCCGCGTTCGTGCTGGTGATGGTGTCAACCCGCAAGAAGCTATACCCTGCGCGGGCCATCGAATCCACCATCGACTTGGAAATATTGTTCGTCACCACATCCCAGTCGTAAACACCGGACAGAAGAAATTTTTTGTACCAAGTCACCGTAACCGAAACCCCGGAGCCGCGGCGCGCCGTCAGGATGCGTTGCGAGTTGGGCAGCGCATTTGTGATTCCCGTCGCGCAAGCCAAGGCGGTGGTGGTGTCAGCCGCGTTTCGAAGGGACTTGGACGGGTAAACGCAAATCACGCCCGTGGTGAAGTTGGCGCGCCCATAGATCACATCGGGGCGCGCGGTGGAAGCGTTCACATCCACGGCATAAAAATTCGCGTTGACCGCGTTGGGGTTGGTTCCATTCGACGCCGCGATGTTCCACCGGCCATTGCCCGGGGGAGGCTGCGCCATAGCCAAGGCCGCAAGGGCTAGAATTCCACCGATCAAAACCTTTTTCATTCTTTTCTCCTGGTTAAAGACTCAACAAAGCCGCGGACATCGCCGCCGCAATCCGACTTTTACCGGACTGCGTGCGCGGATATCCGGTAAAATGAAGTACGACGCAATCCGCGGAAGGCGGGTTTTTGGTTCCCGCGGGGAAGTGCATAAAGGCGCCCGGAAGTAGTTCCGCACAGAGCACGCCACGAATCAAAAGGGCCTCGAGCGCGGGCTGGTCATGAAGGAGGATATAGCCTCCCTTTTCTTCCCCACGAACGGACAAATGAAACGTGGCCCACGTTTCCGCAAAGGAGGCCGCCTTATCCCCAGGAAACACCATGAGCCCGGTATTGATGCAGCACCGCGCGCGCGGAATTTTAGCGACTTCGTAATCTTCCAAAAACGCGCGGTTAAAGGTGAATTGAGAAGAAACGACCGGAACCCCAGTCGTGGCTACGCGTACCTGGTCGCCTTCAAAAAGAAAATCCGGATTGCGGCAAAAGATCATATCGGAATCCACCAACATGATATAATCCTCATCCTTTAAGGAAAAAATACCGGGTGCCGCGGCCTTCATGGAAACGGAATGTTCCATGACCACGCACCGAACATTGAGGTGGGGCGGAAAGTCGTGGTCACGGTCGGTGACGCATACGCGCTCTGCGGTGGATCCCGCGCGATGCAGGGATTCAAAAAGCATAACGGCCAGGGAAAGGTACTCTCCTTGGCCAAACGCCACCGTTGCGATTATCCGTTGCACATTACTCCAAAACTTCGAACAGGATTTCCGCCACTTCCAACTCGAGGAGTGAAATTTTGTCGGCCATTTCCTTGATGTTCACGGGGATGCGATCCCAATCCAACTCCAAGACGCGACCCGCTAGGGCCTTGTCTTCGACGACGAACTCGGCATGATCCTCCTGGGTCATCAAAGAGGTGTCGAGCACCAATTGGCCCGCGTTGGGCCAATTGTCCGGGGCTTCTTTCGCGTACTTAAACAAGATGCGGTCGGCTTCCGCCTTGCATTCGTTTTCAAATGCGCGCAACTTTTCCACGACCGGCAAGAGCGTTTTGCGCTGCGTGAGCACAAGTTTTTTCGACAACGCAACGATAGTTTTGCCCAACAAGGGGCCTTTCATCTGCTCGTAACGAATCCTGACCATAATTTTCCTTTGAGAAAATCCCAACTGGGGAGATTCGCAAAAAAGGTAATTACACCGTGTCGATTAAGCCCAAGCCTCCGGAATCGTTGTTAAGCGATCCTTGAAGTTGGAGAATCCACGTCGCCAATTCACTCATGGTAACATTGAATGTCGCCGTGTCGCTCACCGGGTCGGGGAACGCCGTAAACGTCCATTCCGGAAAAGATGGACGTGAAATGGGGTCATGGCCGAAGAATCCGATATGCGCGCCGGAGATATTGTCAACTTTAAGCGCGCTCGTCACTTCGAGAAGGCCGCCACCGTCCACGTTGGTAATTTGAAGGCCGCCGCCCTCGCTAATCTCTATTCCAGAACCGGAACGGACATAGAATGCGGACCCCTCGGCCACACCGTTACTAATGGTTGGAGACACCAAGGCCGCGCCGTTGACGCGAACCACCAAGCCGCTCCCGGAGCTTCCCAAGTATGCCCAGGCCGCCCCGGTGGAAATTGGGAATTGTCCCGCGGTTCCCAAGCTCGAAAGTCCGGCAAGCGAAAGTGCGGTGCCGGATAGAGACAGGGGAAGGGCCGCCGTAATTCCAGCGGCGCCGTCCTCGAGTTCTTGCAAGATCGTGGTTGCTCCCCACCAGTCGGGGTACTCCTGGGGAGAGTGGGCGAGATTGACGCTTTGGAGGGATTTGTAAAGCACTCCCGCCATTACGACGTAATCGCCCACGCTATAAGGAATGCCGATAGACCATTCGGGTTCCCCGATAAGAAAGAGCGCTTTTTGTGAGCAGGCGCTACAACCCATTTTACACGCCTCCCCTGCCCGACTGCACTTGCACGGTGGTGGTTTCGGTCGGCGCGCAAGCATACGCGAGATGCGTATAGCCAATGGGCCAATTGAAGACCTCCGCGGGAGCGCCGGGAAGAATGGCCATGCCGGTGGTGCTGGACGCCGAAACGTTCGAGTTTTTTCCGAATGCCAAATACGCGGGTTTGGATCCGGTGTTCACCACGCGCAAAGAAATCTCCGTGGTGTCCGAAGACCCCCCGGCGATGGGCGCCACGTTGGAAGTCTCCACCGCCGAAAGATTCAGCGGAGGGAGGGTGGGATAGAAGGGTCGGAACATCATTATTTCCGAACCCCGAACAGCACGGCCGAATACACCACGTTGGTGTCGGTGGGGGTGGTCGTCACGATTTGAGGCTTGATCCAGGAACCCGGAACGAATGAGCGCGTGATACAGTAAAGGCCGCGGCCGGTCACGCCCAAATCCGTGGACGTGGGCACGGAAGGAAACGCGAAGAAATTACCCCCGTTCATGGAAGCATCGAAAAATCCCACAGTGGTGTTGGTGTCGGCGTCCACGCGCGACATTTCGATGCACATCCGCACCGAGTCGGGATTGTACAGGTTCACGGATTGAACGTTGCGCGCCTTGGGGCCGAAATCTCGAGAGCGCACATATCCCGGGCTCGCCGCGGAGTCCGCCACGAACGTCAGGGTGTCGCCCTGCGCGTACTTGCGCCCGGCCGCGCCGAAGTTCCAGTTGAGCGCGGTATAGGCGTTCGTGGTGAGCAACGGGGTTTCCGTGGCGTCGGGGGACAGCTTTTGCGCGGAGAGCGCGAGGGTGCAGGCGAGCACCAAGATGGAGATGGCGAAGACGATCTTTTTCATGAGGACTCCTTTGGGGGTTAACCGATTTGAGCGGGGGCAGGCTTATAGAAAGCCTCCACGTCTCGCAAGATAATGTCGCCCGTCGTGCTTCCGGTTCCAATCATAGCGAACGCCAAAAGCGAGGCGTTTAGATTTTCAACGGAAATATTACCGCTGGAAAGTGTGTCAACGCGCACCGCGGCCACCGTGTGAAAGTGTGGGTTAGGATCAAGCGGAGATTCCGTCATGTTCACGCTTCCCGTGTTTGAGCCTGGATAGGCGGCGTAAAGCGTTCCGTCATCATCGTACAGAAGCGACGAAAAATTGTAACCGATGGAACTCCCGGTTTTCCTCAAAATTTCCAAGCTGAAAAACATGGAGCGCCGAGAATTCCCAAAGGACGGCCCTAGAATCTGGTCAATCGTCAAAAGTCCATCAGTGATTCGAATAACAACCGTTTTGGCGGCGGCCGTGTTCGCAAAAGTAATATGGCCGCTAAAAACCATTCGCGCGCCATTTTGAGAAAGGAAGCCGGGGAGACTTTTACTCGCCAGGGTGGTATCAATCGCGCCAACGCTCTGCGTGTCGGTGATGGTCCCCCATACAGGGCCAGCGGCACGCAGGTAATTGGAAGATGAGCCACCCTTTCCAAGGAGATACCCATCGGCCGAAACGTCGATTCCCGCGGTGATGTTACGAACGGCGGACACGTCACGTCCCACGATCACGTCGTTGGAAACGTCCACGTCGTCGGCGGTGACGGTGTCGAAAGTTCCAGTTGGCGCTTCCATTCCCGCCAAGCTCTTGATGAGCTCCGAGGCCGTCATGCGGCCCGTGGTAGTCACGCCGGAATAGATATAAGTCGTAGAGGACTGGAAAACGTTCCCCACCGCTTGAATTACGGCTTGGTTCGGAGGGTCATTGGGCTCCGCGGTCACGGCGTAGCCGGTCACCGAGGGGAACTTCATTTGACGCGTTGCGGACTGGAAAAGATGATTGATAGCGTCAAGGTCGTCGGTCACACCGTCGCCAACCGCTCCGAACCACTCAGGACACGCGCCGCTCGGAATTTTCGCCGCGGCGAAATTCACGCCACCGTCTTCCACGAACGTATCGCCGTAGAAAACCCGGTAGGCGCCCGCGGCGAAAGAGCCCGTGACGGTCAAGCCGTTGACCGGAGGGCGGATCAATCCGCCCGGCAACGCGGCGGCAAAACACGAAAGCACGAGAGCGTCGTTGCCGAGGTTGTAGAACGTGGGAACATGCGTGAACAGGATCCCCGTCTTGAGGTTCATGGACAGCGCCCAAGTTTGCGCGGAAATGACCGCGGGCGCGTCGTTGAAAACGCCGTCGCCTTTAGCTCCGAACACGCGGACGGACAACGGCTTTCCGTCCCACTCGATCAACCATCGGCCCGTGCCGACATTCGGAGCAATCACGGCGCCGCCGTCGTCGGGCGAGGAGCTTCCCGCAACGTAGCGATAAGTTCGTACACCGATATCGCCCGCAGAGTAATACCCCATGACCTGCGCGTACTGCGTCGAGCCCGCGGCCACGGCGCGAAGGGCCGCGACGGTGTCGAGCACTTGCAGGCTTCCGCCGCCCGTGCTGCTTCCCACGTTGTTGTAATTCTCCGACCAAATCAAGTTTCCTTGAGAATCGCGGAGAATGAATTTGTAGCCGCCCGGCCCGAGGTAGCACCGGAAGCGGCCCGCGGCGTTCAGGATGATGGGATTGGTATTCGCGGCCGTCAGGTCCGAATCCACATAGGTGGCCTTCGGGTTGCTGGTGAGGAGATCCAGGGTCGTGAGGGTGCCCGCGGACAACGGGGCGCCGATGTCCGAAAGCTGAAACGGAAGTAGGAACGGAAACGCGCCCATGATGATTTTCCCTCGTTCCTTAAAACGTACCCCAACCCCATTTTCCAGGTGGGCGCGAAACGCCCGAAACGCAACCCCTTGCTCTACTCTTCGTCGTCACGCAATGCGCTGGCCGCGGCCTTCGCCATTCCCGCCCGCTTTGTAACGTAGTTGGCGCGCCGCGCCGGTCCTTCGATCTTTTGCAACTTGTCGAGCGTGCGGTAGATCTGCACGATGCCCCAAGGCGATTGGGCCACGGCGCCGCCGCCGAGCCCCAACAGGGATCCCAGGGCCGCGCCGAACGGTCCGGCCACGGCCCCGCCCACGGCCGCGCCCGCACCGCTGGCGCCCGCGGGACCGGCAATGAACTTGCCCGTGCGCTCGCCGGAGAGGAGCGGGATTTTCCCGTTGGCGTCCATGCCAAGTTGGCGAGCCTGGGACATGGCGCGCGCGCGGTAGGCGAAAGAATCCTTGCCCTTGCGGCCCTGCAGTGCATCCAAGAACTCGAGTTCCTTGATGACATAGCGCTTATCCGCGTTGGCGGCGTTCCCCAGCTTGTCCGAAACGGTCTTTTCGTCGTCGGACAAGTACTTGCCCAAACGCTTGTCGGCCACCCCACGCGCGTCATCGGCCGAGAACTTTTTGAGCGCAAAGTCGATATCGCGGCGCTGGTTGGTCGTGAACATCGCGCGGCGAAGTTCAGGGTCGATCTCCTCCCACGACTTTTTCGCGGCCTTGAAATCAATCTTACCGTCCTTCATCGCCCGGGTCAAGAAGCCGTCCACGACGCCGCCGCGGATCTCCTCGGCCACCTGTCCGAGTTCGCGCGGATGTTCTTGCGCGGCCTGCATGACCTTCTTGAGGTTACCTACGTCCATTTTCTCGAGCGCCGAGATATAGTTTTGCTTCGCCGCGGGGAGGCCCTTGGAGATGTCTTCCATGGTGCCGATCACGTCGGAATAGAAGGCATTGCGCGCGCGCCAGGCTTCGGCCATGCTGCGCGCCTTCACCGGATCCTTGATGACGCGCGCGAACTGTTCTTCCACCACCTGGTTTAGACGGTTGCGAAGCGAGGTCATCACAAAGTCGTCATCGGACCCCTTCACGAAAAGCCGCCGCCCCTCTTTGCCGCCAAAATTGATCTCGTTATCGAGCAGGCGGCGGAGGTTCAAAACGTCCTGGGTGGTCTTCGCGCTTCCGAACTCTCCGTGCAGGCGCTTCAACACCGAAATGCCGTCTTTCCCGATGACACGATTCCCGATGACGCCATAACCCTTTTTCGGGCTGTACTGGATTTCTTTCAAGATCTCCGTGACCTGGCGTTGCGCGGCGTTCTCCTGGTGCGCGGTCCCGCGAATCGCCTTGTTCATGGCCTTGGAGAAAGATTTTTGATCACCCTTTCCATAGAGGTAATCCAGTTCATCCGCGGGGATCTTTCCCTTGCCGACGCCCGCACCCTTCAAAAGCCTGTCTTGCTCGGCCTGGAACTTCGTTCCGGCGATCTCTTTCCCCTTCACCAGGGCGTCGTAAAGGGACTCCCCGCGGGCATAGGGTTCCTTTCGGCCCGTGGTCGCCCCCAATATGGCGTTGTCCAACTCTGCTTGAGTGGTGTTTCGAACACCGTCCACGGCCCCACGGACCTCCGCGGCCATCACATCGGGGCTTTCCTTCATCGCGGCCTCGGCAAGCTCCTGGCGGCCCTGGGGACTCGCTGCGCGTGCCACGGCCTCCTCGGCGTGGTCAAGGCTTCCGAAGCGCAAGGCGCCCTTCTTGAGCCCGGGGGCGCTCTTGGCGGTCTTTGCCACGGCACCCGTTCCCAAGGTGGCCAAGGTAGAAATGGGAGACTCGGCCATGTTCATGGCCGCCTCTCCGGCGAAGCCGCCCGTTTTCAACCCGATAACGGCCGCGCGCTTGAGCCAATCCGGCAAATCGGACCCCATGACGCCCTCAATGTCCGCCTCGTTGTCGCGCGCGATGCGCTGACGCGCTCCCTTGAAGTAGCCACCCGCGGGATCCCCGAAATCGGAGACTCTGGCCAGCTTTCCGAAAACGCGCTGTTCCATGCTCGCGATGTCGGCCAGCGCACCGAGTTGGGCGTTGACACCCTGCGGGTTCATGGCGCCCACGGCGCCCGGGCCGCCCATCATTCCCATCATGCCATAGGACGCCATGGCCTGCATGGGGTCCACATCATCCGCGGGCTCGAGGTCTTCGTCGTCGGGCGTATCGAAGGCGGCGGCCGCGCTCGGAAACAACGTGCGGACGACGCCGGGCGCGGGAGGGGCCTCCACCTGCACGTCACCGCGAAGATCGGAGAGGCGGAGCGGCGCGGCGGGATCTGCGGGCGCCGAAGCGCCCTCGATCTGCACCGGCCCCTTGAGGTCGGACAGCTTCATTTGATTTCCGTGAGGCTTTCCCCGTCCGCCCCGACCGTGTACGACTTGCCGCCGTTCTTCACGACGGTTCCGGGCTGCAGCTTGGAAGGCGGCGCGTTATCCGCGGCCCCCTTGAAATTGGTGTCGTAATCGCCCACCACGGCGTCATAGGAGAGATCGAACCCGCGCTTGTTGTAGTCGTCCACTTTTTTCTTGGTGCTGGTCTTGTGGGCCTCGTATTCCTTTTGCTGCTGCGCGACAACGCCGCGCGTAGAGGCGCGAATATTGTCGATCATGGCCGGGGTGATCTTTCCCGACTTGAGCTTTTCGAGGTTGGCGCCGAGGCGCCCCAGGGCGCCCCCCGCGATATTTTTCCCCGCGGCGCTCACTTCGCCCTCGCGCGCGGACACGCCGGGGTCGGTGAGCTTCACGAATTGAACGATGGCGTTGTACGCGTCGAGCGGGTTGTTGCGCGCCAACGCATCCTCGATCTGGCGCGCGGAGGTGACACCTTCCACCAGGGGCGTGACCTTCTTCGTGAACTCGTTTCCAAGTTTCGCTTCCATTTCGAACACGGTACGTCGGTCGGCACGGTCCCCCGCGGCCGGATCCTTGGGGTCCTTGCTTTTCGGCAATCCCGCCACATAGTCCTTGGCCAGCTTGGAACCCGGATACTTGAGCGCGATGTCGCGCTGCACCGCGGCGATTCGCTGTTCATCTCGGCCCGCGTTGCGGATCTGCTTTTCGATGGCCGGAATGGCTGCACGGAAATCCGTGTCGGCCTGCTTCTCCGCCAGCTTGATTTTCGCATCCAAAGACTGCTCCTCGGTGAGGCCCATTTGGTGGACCTGGCGGAGGAAGCCGGGATCGTACGCCGTAGGGATCATGTCGGCGTCTTCGGGGTCGATGGCCTTGGCCTCTTGCACGAAACGGTTCCAGCCCTCGGCGCGCAAGGGCTCCGGAACCCCTTCAAGGTCGAGCGCGGCGCGCGCGAGGGCGGAAATACGCGCGGTCTTTTCTTTTTCCAGGGAGAGCGCGGAAATCTTTCCTTCCGATAGCGCCTTGGAATGCGCGGCGCGGTCGGTTTCGTCTTTCATGGTTTGCGCCTGGTACTTGCGCGCCAGGTCGCCGCGGCCCATGGTGAATAGGTCGTTGAGTACGGCGTCCTGATCCACGCCGGGCTTTCCGTCCTTTTGCGTGGCGTGCTTTTGAAACAGCGAGTTCAACGTCTGCTGTTCGGCCTGCTGCGCCTGCGCGTTCTTTAATTCGATCTCGCCCACTTCGGCCTGCTGCTTCGCGCCCTTGAGCGCAAACAGTCCTTGAAGTTGCCCCAACACGTTGGGCGTTTGCACGGGGCGCGCGCCCATGATGATGGAAGGGTCGAGCGCCATTAGATGAACGCCGCAACGGCCGCTTGCGAGCCGAGGTTAAGAAGGTTGCCCATGGCGTCGGACTTCGCGTTGGCCGCGCCGATCTTGCCCGCGGCCTGCGCGTTGCCGATGCCGGTAAAGAGGCCCGAGAGGGCATCCCCGAACTGGTTGTTTTGCGAAGCCTGCCCGGCCGCGGACGCCTGGCCCTGCCCGGAAATTCCGAACAGGCGCGAAAACAACGCCTGCTGGTCGGAGTTGAAAAAATTCCGGTTCGTCGTGTACTCGCTCAATCCATAGCTCCGATCCGTGTTGTAACGGTCGTAAGCGCTCCCGTATTCCTGGGAGGCCAACCCCTGGTTGAATTCCGCCAGGCTGCGAATGGCATTGCCGCCCAGGGAACGATGGCGCCCCGCGGCGCTGCGCTCGAGGGCCTTGTTGGATTGGTCCATGCGGAACGCCGCGCCCGGATCCGAGTTCACATCGAACTCGAAGGGCTTGGCGTTGTAGTCTCCGCCGTAAGTCTTGAGGAGTTGGCCGCCCGGCGCGAACAACCTCGCGAGGGTGTCATTGGCCTTCGCCCCCGAGTTCACCCACGGCATGAGGTCCGCGCGGCCCTGTTCGTGCAAGCGCGTGTTTTCGGTGATGGCACGATTGGCTGCGCGTTCTTGCGCGGCTGCGGCACCGCGCGCGGCGCGGGCTTGCGTCACTCCGGTGAGCGCATTGATGCCGTCCCCGATGCCATCCGTGACATCACCGGCGAGGTTTCCCACTTTGCTCCAAAATCCCATTATTCGCTCGCAATCTCGTGGGCTACGCCCGCGGGGTCTTTCCAAATGAGGTCCGGACTTGCATACTCAAAATTTAATGCCGGATCGTTCAGTTTTGCGGCAAGCGCCGTAAAGAATCGGTTCCACGGAACCGTAATGCGCCCGTCCTTGTCCACCACCGGCACCGTGGGCGCCGGAACCTGTATCCGCGCGCTCACGCCTGCACCTTCACGTCCGCCCAAGCGCCATAGATGGCCACCTGCACGCCCGCGGAGACGCGCACTCGAGCCACGACGTTGTAGCCCCACCCGAGGCGCGACCATTCGGCTTGAAGGCCGTATTGCCCCACGCGGCCGAGGCTTCGCCATTGCTCAACGCCCCAGGTGATGCCACCGTCATAGGACATTTGCAACATGGCTTGAGGGTCTTCGTCGCTGCTGCAGTTGTCGGCGGCGCCCACGCCCATTTGCGCGAGGAGTCCGAATTTCACGATGAACACGCGCTTGCCGTTCGAGGAGAGGTTTCCCCCCGTGCGCTCTCGGATAATGAACTCTCCATTTTCGCGGAAATCCGAAAGGGATAGTTCGTAGATGTTGCCGTTGCGGTAGTCGCCCACCAGGTTCTTGCCGAAGGCGAAGGCGTGCCACTCCGCGATGTCGCGCCCCATGGTTCCCAACACGGGCTCGCGGCTTTGCCGAACGGACCACACTTGCGCCGTCACGTCGTAAACGTGAGACTTTCCCCCGGCGAGGGATGAAACCTCGTAAAACGTATGCCCGGCCTGTTCGTAGGCCAGCGCCGTGGCGGTGCTCTGGTCGGCCCAATTCTCGATGTCGGCGTCCACGGCCGGGGTGGAAATGCTATTCACCGCGTAGCCGTTGGTGACGAAAAGCCCGGGCGCGCCCAGGGCGGAGCGCCCCAGGAAAAAGATATTGGTGCCAATCACCACGGGCGTGAACGGCGAGAGACACCCCACGGCCGAGGCGCTTCCGGCAACCGAAGCGTACGGCGTCACGCCGTCGCCCGTGTTGGTGAAAAATTCCGTGGAGATGGAACCGAGGGCGCACAACTGGCCCTGGACGGCCACCACGGCCTGCAGCGGGTCCGTGAAGCCCTCGGCGCTGGCCTCATCGAACATATTCCAGGTGAGCCCGTCTTGCACGCCGGAGTAGCGGAAAAAGCCCGTGCCGGGAACCGGGCAAAGAAAGGCCCCGTCCGCATAGGAAACGGTTTTCGTCCCGTTCGGAAAATTCGGGTTCGTGATGGTCACCAACGTGTTGTCGATGAGGTCGAGGATATACCCCCCGATGCCGTCCACAATGCACAGTTCATTTTCGGAATCGACCATGCGAACCGACCCGGAGAACGAGGCAATCGTGCCGCGCTGCACCGACGTTCCGTTGTAAAAAAACTCCATGATCTTATTGTCGAAGGATCCGAACAAGCGCCCCTTGCCGGTGGTGAACAGCGCGCGGCACCCGTTGGCCGTCACGTTGGCGAACAGCGGCTTGCCGGGCGTTCCGAGCAAGATTCCATCCGCGCGCGCGCCGGATCCGCCCTTTTCCCAATACAGGTTGATGAGCGTTTGCGGGTCGAACGCCTTACTACGCGAGTAGGCCGAAGCGCCGATGAACCCGGGCCACGGAATGCGCCTTACCACGATCCCCCCGCACCGCGCCAGCCGGTCAGGATTTGCGGCCAGCCTCCGTTGCGGCCGCGGTCGTAGCGCGGAGCCACGGCGGTGAGTCCGGAAACGACGTGCGATTTTTGCGCCGTGATGATGCCGATGTCACGGGCCAACTTGTTCATCTTCGCCACCAGGGCGGAAGGCATCGCTTCCCCATTCCACTCCGGCCACATGAGTTCTGCCAAAGCGTACTTGAAATACATGGCCCACCCGGGCGGCAAGTCCATCGTGGAGCTTTCCGTAGGAAAGGGCAACAACTGGCGCTGGTAGCGGATATTGATGCGCGTCTCGCGCGCCGGAAGCGGCCACACCGAGATCTCACCCAGGCCGTCCATATCTGAGTTCACCTCGTAATAGAGGTAGGAGGGCCATTGCAGTTTCCAGTTTTGGTACACGATGAGGTTGTACTGTTCCTGGTCGATGATCTGCATGGGCGGCGTTTGTGCCGCATCGGCCGAACCCGTGTTCCATACGAACGAGGCGGACCAGAGCTTGACAGGAATTCGCGCCACGGGGATGTCCTGGTCCGGGCCGATGCTCAAGGTCTTCACGCCCGCGGGCCACAACACGGAGATCTGCGGAAGGGACGGCATGAACAGCCGTTGCGCGCTCAACGTGTCGATGAACTGGTTTAGGATATTCAACGCGTCCGCGCCGTCCTCGCCCCCCGGCGTGGTGCCGGAGGGGAGGGCGTTCGCAAGGCGCATCGCGCCCTTGATGAGGTCGAGGGCTGCGATGATCATGAATTACTCCGCGGCCAGTTCGGCCAAACGAGCGTTGGCCGCGGCCTTGGCTCCCACACGGGAGTCGAGCATGACGATTTTCTCGAGGGTCGGAACGTCGGTGATCTTGGCGATCTCCTCCTTGAGCGCTTCGCCCTTGAGGTCGGCCACGGGCGACGCTTCGCCGCCTTCGATGGTTTTGGAGCCGGTGTTGGAGAGCACGCCGCGCAACTCCTCGGGGTTCGCCTTGGCGTCCCGGATAAGGTCGTGCCAGCCTTCGGGGGTTTCGCCCCCGGCGATCACCTTCTTGTCGAGCACGCCGTGTTTGTACTGGAACACCCAGCGTTGGCCCTGGTCCTGGTTTTCGTTCTTCATGGGATAAATCCTTGAATGAGGGAAAGTTGACTTCAAAAACAAACAGGGCCGCGATAGGTTTCCCCACCGCGGCCCCGCACTACACCGCCCGGGCTTAACCCAGGACGCGCACACCCGCGGTTTCTTCGATCACATCCACCGCGAACAGGAGTTCCATGCGGGAAACCCATTGTCCGGTGAGGATGTTGAAGCCTTGCAGGTAGCGCAATTGCCAGCCGTCGAAGTTCAAGACCGTGGAGATGTCCAGGCCCTTCGGCTGTTCGAGCGGAATGGTCGCGATCACCAGCGCCGAGGAATGGAACGCGGCGTTGACGGGCGAACGCACCGGGCCGGAGGCGCCGTAGGTGTCCACCACGACGGGCGCGTTGTTCAGAGGCGCCGACACGACGTTCTGGTACGGCCCTTCGACCTCGATGGGCGGAGCGATGGTCACCGTCATCTCGCCCGAGCCGTTCGCCGTCGCGTCCGCGGTAACGCGGAACTGCATGAGCTTGCCCGTGTCTTCCTTGGTGAAACGGTTCACGCTGTTCACGCCCAGGGTGATGATGGCGTTGGCGAGCAGTTGATCCCCGGACGTGAAGCCCTTGAGGTCGATGCTCGCGCCGATCTGGTCGCCGCCGTCCACCTGGCCGGTGCCGTCCTGAACGCCGTCGATATGAGTCACGATCACCTGGCTCATGTCGATATGGAAGCCCGCCACCGGGGGAGCCATGCCGTCCGTGTACGCCTTGCCGGAAATCGCTTGCGGGTTGAACGCCTCGGAAATCGACTTCGCCAGCTTGCGGTTGGCGCGGGGGTCGATGATGAGGTGGCGACGGGAATCGCGCGGCACCGAGAGGATGTCGAGCGCTTCACCGGCCGCGGCCACCGCGTCGAAGTCGTCGGGGGTCGTACCGGCCACGCCCACGGCGCTCGAGAACTTGAGCGCGGCACGCGCGATGGCGAGCTCGGCCATGTTCGCCAGCTTGTAGGCCGCGGGCTTGACGAACTGCTCGCGGAAATCCGTGAGCGAGAGCGCCATGTCGCGATCCGTGCAGAAGTACGGAACGATGGGATTGGCGTTCACCGTGAGGATCACGTCGCGCTGGTCGATGGGCTGCACGGCGCCGGTGATGTCACCGCCCGTTTCCACACCGTCCACGGCGTCCCATTGGACTTCCTTCTTGATGACGATTTTTTGGCCGACCTTCTTGAATTCCTTTTGGAACCGCTTCGAGGCAGTCTTGCCCCAAACCAGGTTGTTCTTGAATTCGAAGGCCACTTCCTTTGCGACCCAGCCGCCCGGGTTCGCGAGGTCAACGACGCGTTGAACCATGCTACTCTCCTTGTTGTGCGGGGCGGTTAGTTACCGCCTCCGCGAAGTTCTTTTTTCCGCCTGGCCTCGAATTCTTCCCACGATTCGGTCGAGACATCCTTGCCCTTGGAGCGCGGAGGCGTCTTGCTTTTCAGGGGCTTCATAGGCCGTTTCTTGTCCGCGGGATCTTCGTCGGCATCGGGCTCCGGATCTTCGTCCATGCGCTCGCGAACCGATTCCAGCGCCTCAACCACGTCCCGTTTGCGGGTGAGGGCGGCAATGCGTCGGAATTCCTTCTTGTCGTGCTTGGCCAACCAATAGTTGACCTCGGCGCCGCGGTCGTCCAGAATGAGGCAGCGGGTCATGAGGGGGGTACGGGGGAGGTCTTTCCCTGCGGTCATGACCTCATCGTAATCCTCGAATTTATCGCGCGCGTCCTCTTGGTCTTCCTGAAAGTCCTCCAACTCCTCCAAGGTAACGCTCAACGCTTGCGCGATGGCCTCGGTAGTGAATTCGGGGGTTGCGTTTCGGTCGTTTCCGCCCTTCTTGTCCTTGTCGTCGCCCTTGTCCTTGGACTTGTCCGCGCCCTTCGGGTTGCGGTCGTGCCAGCCCTCGAGAGCTTCCGCGAAATCTTCGGCATCATCGAAATCCTTCAACTTCGGCTTCGGGTCCGCGGTCTTGCGGATCTCGCCTTGGCCCGCTTCCAGCCGGTCGAGGCGTTCGATGAGTTCTTTGGAGGCGCCACCCTTGCGGATCTCGCCGCGCAACTCCTCCATCATCTTGAACACGCGGCCCATGTTGCGTTCGTGGCGGCCGGGGCGCTCCTTGCGTTCGCCCTTGTCTTTGTCCTTGCCGCGCGCGCCGTTGCCTTCGCCGCCCTCCTCGCCGTCGTCCTTGCGGCCGGGCTGGTCGTCGTCGTGCTCGGGGCCGGAGGTCGCAAAAACGTCCTCGGCCGCATCTTCGGCGCTGGTGGTGTCTTTCGTGCTCATGGGATCCTCCTCGCGGGCTATGCCGCGGGTTCACCGTCGCCGGAATTGGCTTCGGATTTGGGGTTTTTCTTCGGCGCCTTCGGCTTCTTGGCCTGGGGCGCCGCGGCGCTGGCCTTTTGGTTTCCGCGCATGCGCTCGAGGATGACGGCGCGCTTCGTGCCCATCTCCTCGATCTTGAGCTTGACTTCGGACTCGAGGAGCGCTTTCCACTTGTCGAACTCAAGTTGCGCGGCCTTGTCATCGGCCAGCTTCTTGTACTTGGCCATTTCCTCAGTCACCTGCGCGCCCGCGGCCTGCAACTGTTCCATTTGCTGCGTGAGGGCGTCCACCTGCTGTTGCAACGCGGCCGCCTTGTCCTCGGGATCTCCGCCGCCATCTTCGGCCTGTTCGGCCTTGAGGATTTCCGGGGGCACCATCGCCTTGAGGCGCGCGGCGGCCTTGTCCATGTCCTTGGCGTCGATGTTCGCCACCACCAAGTCCGCGATCATTGCGGCGCGCTCGGGCGGGAGCACCTTGAGCACGTCCGTGAGGGCGGCAAGGGCTTCTTGGCGCTGGGTCGCATAGGCCGGACCCATTTCCACGGCCACGTCGTATTCGCCCACGTTGAGGTCGTACAATTCGGGCTTTCCGTCCGCGCCCAACTTCTCGTTGCCTTCCCCGTCGAGCACGGGCGCGTTGAACTGCTGCATTTCCTCGCTTCCGTCCTCTCCCAGGATGCGGCGCATGGTCGGGCCGGAGATGACCTTGCGGGCCAGGTCGATGATGATCCGCGCGCAATGCTGGATCGAAATCGCGGGGCCGTCGATGTAATGGAACGTCGCGGTGTCGCTGTTCGACTTTTGCGCGAGGATGGCGCGGCCGGACTGCTCCGGCCCCTGGTCGCCCAAACCGGAGGCGTACACGCCCTGCGCGCCCTTCAAGAGTTCCATGGCTCCCACGCGGGATTGGATCATGGCCGCGGCGATCTGCGGGGGCTGTTGGCGCTGCGGTGCGGGGATGAGCACTCCATCCACAACGTGCGGGTTGTAGGTTGTCCGGCTCGAGCGGCCGGAGGCCACCGCGTCCCATTCGTCTTCGTGGCCCGCGAACTGCTCCGCGGTTCCGACAAAAGGCACCTTGGGCTGCAGGGCGCCCATTTCCATTTCTTCGGACCAGGCGTAGTTGATCATTCGCACCTGGTCGCGCGAGAAACGCACCATGCCGTAAGTAATCACCGTTCCGTCCGCACGCACCAGCACGTTGCCGAGCATGGGGATGAGCGGGATGTAACGACCGGGCCACTCCTGTTTCTCGAGCACGTCGAAGGCGGTCAACTTGAAGCATTGGACATACGGGCGTTCCGTGTCGCGGCGCTTGATGATCCGGATTTGGGGTTTGCTCTCGGCCTTGAGCTTCGCGTTGTTCGCCTCGAAGGCGGCCTTGAAATCGGGCTCATCCATGACCGACTTGAACGTGGTCATGCCGTTGGACAGCTTCACCAGCGTATCGGGCTTGGTGATCTTGCGCCAGTACTCGGCCAAGGTGATGTTGTCGTCGTCGTGCCAATACTTGAGGTTGGCGTCGTCCAAATCCCACTCATGGCCCGCGGCCACGGTGTCGGCGTAGTCGGCGCGCGGAACCGAGTCCGTCACAAAACACGTCACCATGTCGGACGCGTCGGCCTCCTCGAAGTATCCGGGAACCACGCAAAAGCGGTTCATGATCTTGCGAATGTAGATGTCTTGCTCGAAGGACTCCTCGTTGCAATAGTCGTACGTTACGCGGAACCATCCTTGGCCGCTATCGACCATTTGCCCCTGGGCATGGCAATACACGCGTTGCGCGCGCGAAATGTCTTCGACGTGGCGCACCAAGCCCGCGAGCTTGGCCGCGGTCTTCACGTCGGCGTAGGAGTCGAACGGCCGAACCTTGATAGCCGGGCGGAGCTTGGAAAACTCGTTCTTGACCTTGTTCCGGAACTGCGCCAGGGGGTCGGCATTGAGGCACGCTTTGCCGTCGCGTTGGGCCAAGGCTTCCTCGGTCCACGGCTGTTCGATGAAATCCATGTCATCGCGGGCCTGCGTTCGGTCTTCGTCGTTGTTCGAGATGTTGGCGGCAAAGATCCGCTTCGCCTCCTCGAGAATGCCGTCGTTGTCGTCAAAGTCGGCCCACTCGCGTTCCGGGCGCACCTCCACGATGGGCTCATTGTCCGCCTGGCGCTTCTTGCGCGGCTTGGTCTTCGCTTTGGCTTTGGTCATCGTTTCCCTCCGAACACGGCCCCGGTGCCGAACGCACGCGGGGGAACATAGGTTTTTTTCGCGATCAATGCCGGATTGATGCACGCGATGGACTCGGCCGAGGTGAACCAGTAGCGGGTGGCGTCCATGAGGTGGTCGTCCTTCTTGACGATATGCCCCTTGTCATCGCGCCGGTAGATGCGGTACTCCATGAACCAGGGTTCGCACGATTCGAACACCTTGAACTCGCCCCCGGAGAGTGCTTCCCATACGCGGAGCAGGCCGGTTTCCACCGCGTTGTCCGCGGGCGACACCTTGAGGCCCAAGTCCTGGTAATCTTGGAGGAGTTGGGCGCCGTCCTTTTGCCCACGGCCGCGCGCCGCGGGGTCGATCTTGCCCGGGATCCACTCGCCGCGGGCCTTGATGGTGCGCGCGTGCACCGAGGGTTCGGCGTGGCCCTGGCGGTGCACCGAGTAGAGGTATTTCGTTTTCGTCTCGGGATCGACGGCAATCCACACCACGGCCGTGCAGTTCCAACCCACGTCCATGGCATAGGCCCGCGGCCAATGGTCGGGGATCTTGAAGTCGGGCACCTTGATTTCGGACTCGGGCACGGGGTAGATGGCGCCGGAACCGAGTTGCGGAATCCCCTTCGTGCGGGCGTCCCGCATGTAGGGCGGATAGGCCAACAACATCTTGTCCTTGGCTTCCTTCGTGAGGTGGGGCGCGTCGTCCCACGTCAGGTTGAGCGTATAGCGGCCCGTGTCGGGGTTCACGCCGTCCTTGATGGCACCGCCAGGGGCGAACAGGAGGGCCGTTTCGGTCAAGCCCTCGAGGGGCGTGAACGTGGCGATCAACATGCCGTTGCGCTTCCCGGGCTCGGTGGACATGGTGCGCGTGAGGCATTCGAAGTACACGACCGCGGGCGGCTCCTCATCCAACCAAATGCCGTCCACCTCGTTCCCCTCGAACGCCTCGCGGCCCATCTCGTAGGATTTGAACGTGAGGGCGGAGATGCCGCCCGAGACATGGCGCACGAACACGGCGCCGATGGCGTCGGGGATACCAGGCTTGGGGATGGTCCGCACGATGAGTTCGCCGGGAATGAGCCCCGTTCCCATCTTGCCCACGGGGCCGAGCATTTTGGTTTGAATGATCTCTTGCGTCTTCTTGTTCGTGGTGCCCGAGGCCCACCAGGTGGTGGCGCGGTCGAACCGACGCCCCTTCCACCAATGCGGGTATTTGCCGGTGAGGTGATAGGTCACCTCGGGGCCGCCGATGCCTTCCGTTTTGCCCACGCGGTTGGCGGCCATGACGCAACGTTCGTCCACCTCGGCGCCCATCTCGAAGAACGAGATATGCTTCGGGTAGAGGCCGCGGTGGAGCGGCCCTTCGTCGGGGTACATCCCGTCGATTTTGCGGTGCTCTTTACGCCGCGCTTTTTCCGACAGCAGGGAAACTAGCTCCCGTTTGGCGGATGAGTTCGGCGATCTTTGCGTCAAGTTCTGCATCGGTGAGGTTCCCGTGAAGCGGGGCGCCATCCTTTCCGGTCAATTCCATTTTGGAGGAGGGGCGGAACCGCGGCGACATGAGGGCAATCCGGCGCAACCGGGTTTCCACCCGGAGCTTGGAGCGCTGCACCACTTCCTGGTTCACCACCTCGTACTCGTTGCCGCGGGAGTCCTTGCGGGTCGTCCAATCGGCCGAGCCGTCGTCGGCGATCTCGAGGGTTTCTTCGAACTCGGCGTCGGCCCGCATGTCCCGCGCCCGTGCGAGAAGGTCGCAAAACTCGGGCTGGGCCGCCTGCCACCGGAAAAAGGTCGCCTTGTCGGGCGCCCAATCTTCGTTACAAATCCGGCGCGTGCTCCACCCTTCGGACACCTTCTCGCATATCCGCATGGCCAGTTCATCGGAGTACAGGGTGGGGCGGCCCCCGGCGTGCTTGGGGGGCCTGGCGCGGGCTTCCACCTCCTGGGCGGCCACGGGAGGCTTGGAGCCCTTCTTGGGCTTCGAGGCGGCCTTGGGGGCGGCCTTGGCCTTGGAGGGCTTCTTGGCGCTCAAGGGTTCCTCCGGGGCGGCTGGTAGCCCATGGGGTCGGGGATGAAGCCCATACGACGTTGCCACCCCCGGATGGTGCGGGCGCTTTCCGCGGCGAGGGCATGAGCCAGGGGCGGCGCGCATGCGCGGATCATCTCGGCCATGCGCTTGCAGTTCTCGCGGCACGAAAGGCCGTTGGGCTGGGTGCTCATGGTCTTAGGCTCCCCAGGGCTCGAGGCGGGCGTAGAGGTAGGCCGCGGCGCGGTTCATGCGGCGGCGGAAAGATTCGTACATGGCGACAAGGGCGCCTTCCTCGATCTTCGGAGCGCCGTAGCGTTCGGCCCAGGTTTTTGCCGCGGCGAGGGTTTCAGGTTGGATCATGAGTTCTCCGGGAGCTTTTCTTTGGTGATCTCGAAACCGTAGTGGTAAGATTCGACGCCCTTCCCCCATGCCACCAGGTAGATGACGCCGTGAGCGTTCACCACCAACTCGATGATGAGCCCGGGCGCCTGGTCGCCGACCTTGGGGTAAACCTTGTCGGTGAGGTCAAACGTCGCGAGGGCGAGCAGGGAGGCGGCCCGGCTCATAGGTTCAAGAGCGCCGCGGGAATCGCGATGTTGTTCCGGCGCATGAATTCCAAGACCTCCGAAACCGGGAGGCGGCGGTGCGCGCCCTCGAACAGCCGCGGGAGGGGTTGGAACGTTCCGCGCTCGATGGACCGGACAATGGCTTGGCGTGACACCTTGAGGTATCGCGCGGCCTCTCCGGTTGAGATGGTCGGTTCGTCCGTTTCGGTCGTTTGCACGCGCAGAATGTAACGCACGGCGAAACGATACGCGATGTTTTGAGGTGTCACGACAAACGTTCACGATGGTTTTCTAGATTCACGGCAACATTATGCGCTGCTCTAAATGCAAAAATCCAAGAGAAAACCCGGAATCAAAGTATTGCCGCAAGTGTCGCGCCGCCTATAACCGAGCATGGCGAAAAGGAAAATCCCTTACGCCGTTGCAGGTGACAAATGCCGCGGCCAGGGCAAAAGCACGAATGTTCATTCGCCGGACCGGGATTATCCTTCCTCCGTGCTTCGACTGCAACACGCCGGAAAAAATCGAGGCTCACCACCCGGATCATGCGCGCGCGCATTGGATTGTCCCCTTATGCGGAACCTGTCATCGGAGACGACACCGAAAGAGGGCGGGAGGATCTTCCGAAGGCGCCCTTGACCTCAAGGAGCTACGGCAAGACCAAGAGGCCGCGGGATTGTTAGAGCCACAAAAACAGAAGGCGAACGCCAACACGTCTTGCTCCCGTTGCTCTCTCCCGCGCGAACTGGAATTGCGGCGATACTGCAACGCATGCCATGCCGAGTACATGCGGGAATGGAGGAAGACCCACCCCCCGACCAAAGAGCAGGCGAACCGCCACCGCGTGCAGCACGTCGCCGCGATGTATGCAAAGCGGAACGGGATTCAGTTCGAGGCGTGCGCCGACTGCGGCCCCGCGCCGCGGCTTGAGCTTCACCACCCGGATTATGAACGCCCCCATGATGTCGTGCCCCTTTGCCCTCCCTGCAATCGGCGGCGACATCGAACCAGGCGGGCAAAGGATCCGGTCGGGTTGGTGAACCTCAAGGCTTTAAAGCGGGAAAACCCGCAAATCGTGAAGATTTCGGCGCCCTAAATCTTTTTTCACTTTCGTGAATAATTCGGTTGACATGACAACCGAATAACCCTATCTTATGTCCATGAGCCGCGGGAATAACCCCGGGCCGAAAGGACACCATGAGCGATTACAACCTCGATCCCAACCTCACCACGGAGCAGGCCCGAGAGGCCGCCGTGTTCATGATCCAGGACGCCCGGTATCTCGCGCGCACCTCCCGCCAGGACCGCCGCCGCGGCGCCCACGCATTCGCCGCCCAGGTGCGCGCCAACGCCGCCCATTCCCTGCTCCGGGCTCGCGCTTACGCCCTGGTCGCCCGCCACGGGAGCGCGGGGGAAGCCCTTTGCCACGTCAACACCGAGCACCCCGCGTTTCAAACCCTCCTCCTCACGCATCGCGCCGCGCTCACCCCGGCGAAGTGGGAGGGCTAAACAATGCGCGACCTCTTAGCCTATCCCGCGGCTCTCATCCTCAAGGTGACGGGCTTCCGGTTCTCCAAGGACTACCGTTGGGGAACCTCCTTCCATCACCGCATCGTTTACACCTTGGTCAATACGATCAAGGCCAACGGACTGGCGGGCCTCTAATGGCCCGCAACACCGCCCAATACCGTGAGGCGGCCCGCGAGGCCACCCAGGGCTTGCGGTGGCTCCGCGCCGCCCGCCTGTTCTCCCTCGCCGTCGCCGCCTATGGCCCGACCCACCCGGCCGACCAAATGCGGAACAAGGACAAGGCCCAACTTCAACGCAACGCCAACAACGCGCGCGCCTTCGCCAAGGCCAACGCCGAAGAAATGGAGAATTGAATCATGACGAAATCCCTTTTTGCCCTCTCCGATGACCGCGGCCGCTCGTTCGACTTCTCCGGCCTCGCGCCGGTGCATGCCTACACCCCCACCGAGGGCCAGGAGGCCCGAAGCAACGTCGAACAGGCAACCGGGGGCACCTGGGGCTGGGTCGAACTTTGCACGATCCCCCAGGCTCAAGCCGCGCGCGAAATGCACGCGGCCCTCGAGTGCGTGGCGGCCCTCGAGATGAGCCCCGAGGAGGGCGCGCCTATCCTCGCCAAGCACGGAGCCCCCGAGGAGCCCGACATGGACGCGCATGACGAAAACGCATGCGCCGAGCAAATGGCGGCCTATGAAACAGCCTTGCGCGCTTGGGTGTCGGCCAAAGTTCGCGGTGCCCTCACCAAAGCCGAGGAGGGATAGATGGGGGAGCTGGCCGACTACCACACCGAACGCGGACTCGATGCCATGTCCATGGACGACGACGGCCCCGAGCCCGAGGAGGCGCCCGGCGAAACCGTGGAGGAATGGATAGCCAAGGCGGAAGCGCACTATGGGCGCTTCCTGGACCCCGCCAAGTACGGCGCCCCGCGGCCCAACCCGGGAAACGGAATGCACGCCAGGGACGCCAAGGCGTGGGCGAGCTACACGCCCGAGCAAAAGCGCGCCGCGGCGCGGATGAACCTTTACCCGCCCGTGGGGACCAGGACCGGGAAAGAATGAACACCAACCAGGAGAGAAAAATGGAACTGAAATTCGAAGTCGGCAAGGAATACTCGATCAAAGATAAGCGCAAGGGCGATTTCCGGGCGCGCATCGACAAGGTGGAAGGAGAATGGGTTTACGCCACAGTCACGGTGGGCGTGGCCCAAGCCATGAGCGAAAACAATTGGGCCGGGCCGGGCGAACCCGTCATCCTCCGCCTTTGTCTCATCACCACCGCGGAGGAGGTCGGCGCCCCGCGGATCCCCCTCGAGCAGTTCGGCCGCGACCATTGGAACCTGTTCGCGTACATCATCACCCGCACGCTCGATTACCGCGGCATCCTGGACTCCAAGCACCTCAAGGAACCGGATCCGGGTTACCCCTACCGCCTGCACGGCTACAAGCCGAACCAGGAAAAGCACGCGGTGGCGAAGTACGGCGACCGCCAGGGCCTCGAAGACCTCGCGGCCGCGGGCCTGGTGACCATCACCGAGGAAGACCGCAAGCCGCGGGCGAAACTCACCGGCATGGGCCACGCGGTGGTGACGTTGGCCCTCGAGCACAAGCACGACGGCGGAGAATGGGCCACGTTCACCGTGGATCCGCTTCGCGCCATGGACAACAACAAAACCCCCCAACAAGTAGGAGGCCGATGATGGGCGACGCGTTATAATCACCGAACCCCCAACGGCCCGAAGGCCCGCGGGGTTTCTAATGCGGCCTCCCATGTCGGGAGCGGGTCACAAGCCCCGGTAAACGCAGAGTGGGAAAGAAAATGTCATGCTTCCGATTCCCGACCATCTCAAAAACCTGGCGTGGTACGCCGCGCATCTCGCGTGGGCTCGCGCCATCGGCTACATCATCAATCATGAACCCGGAGACGCCCAGGCGAAACGCGCGGACCTCAAGGGCGCGGACCTCCAGGGCGCGTACCTCCAGGGCGCGTACCTCCAGGGCGCGGACCTCAAGGGCGCGGACCTCCAGGGCGCGTACCTCAAGGGCGCGTACCTCAAGGGCGCGGACCTCCAGGGCGCGGACCTCCAGGGCGCGTACCTCCAGGGCGCGTACCTCCAGGGCGCGTACCTCAAGGGCGCGGACCTCCAGGGCGCGTACCTCAAGGGCGCGTACCTCAAGGGCGCGTACCTCCACGGCGCGGACCTCCGGGGCGCGGACCTCCAGGGCGAG
>Ga0307415_100000078_pt1 | contig 39773 bp, 35 predicted proteins | sample DK1Cmetagenome_FD_204524 | JGI IMG/M metagenome (GOLD analysis project Ga0307415, IMG submission 204524) | Maize rhizosphere microbial communities from greenhouse at UC Davis, California, United States - DK15-C-2 | ecosystem: Host-associated > Plants > Roots > Rhizosphere > Soil | place: USA... | reverse complement strand
ACCCCGGGTCGACGATCGGGGCATGCGATACGGACTCGATGTGCCCGTCAGCGGCGAGTACGCCGATCCCCGGCTCCTCGCCGAGATGGCCGCGGATGCCGAGGACGCGGGATGGGACGGGTTCTTTCTACAGGACGTCCTCCACACGGCTGACCCGGTCGCGGAGCCGTGGATCAGCCTGGCCGCGGTCGCGCTGCGGACCCAGCGCCTACGCATAGGCATCATGTTGACACCGCTGGCCCGGCGACGCCCGTGGCAGGTCGCCCGGCAGGCCGCCACGATCGACAACCTCTCGCGCGGACGCCTCGTCTTCGGGGCGGGGCTCGGCTACAGCTCCGTGGACTTCACACCGTTCGGTGAGGAATGGGACGGCCGGGTCCGTGCCGGCAAGCTCGACGAAGCGTTGGAGATCGTGACCGGCTTGTGGTCGGGCGAGCCGTACTCGTTCGCCGGCGTTCACCACCGCCTCGACGACGTCGTCATGCGCCCGGCGCCGACACAGTCACCTCGGATACCGGTCTGGGCAGCGGCCGGGTGGCCCCGCCGCCGGCCAATAGAACGAGCGGCGCGGTGGGACGGCGTCTACCTGATGACCGTCCATCAGGACACGCGCGAGTTGCTCACGCCGGCCGACGTGGCGGCCGCGGTCGCGGCGCTGCGGGCGGCGGGGAGTCGCCCCGGGTTCGATATCGCGTTCAACACCGAACGGCAGGGCGACGTGGCCGAGCAGGTGCACGCGTTCGCGGCGGCGGGCGGCACGTGGTGGATCGAGCTCGCAGACGACAAGGGCGGGCCCAAGGCGTACCGAGAGCGGATGCGCAACGGCCCTCCGGTGGCGTGAACGAGTCGAGGTGACATCGTCGCGGCCTCGCGGCCCCATCACGCTCCTGCCCGTCCGCGCGCGAGCACATACCTGATCATGGTCGTCACGAGCACTGAGCACGAGAACAGCAAGAGTTGATCGTGAAGCTACCGCCGTTCGCCGCGGAAGCCGCGGACCGTCAGGTGCCTGATCGCCCGGAGAAACGCTTCAACCTCCGGCGGCGCTGATGCTGAAAAGGACTGATGGACCCGTACCGACTGCCAGCAGCCGGACGGGCGGAAGGGAGCACGCTCCGGTACGCGCGGCGCGACGAGGGAAGTGTTGGCCATGCCCACATTGGACATGGTGACTTTGCGCTGTTTGCCCTGGTCAGGGCCGTGTGGGCAGGGAAAACCCTAGAGCCGAAGGCCCTTGTCGTTTGGTCTTCCCCGAGCCGCCGCATCGCCTTAGCCTTCGACCCGACGCATTCGTAACGGCGCGGATGCTAGCGGTATGGAAGGTAAGGTTCAATGGCGTTAGCTCGATTGGCGGGCCATCGGCGGCAAGCCATGATCATTGGTGCTGTGTTGACCGCTGTCGCGGCTATCGCGGCGACATACGCGGGTTGGGCCGAGGCGGCCACTGGGGCACCCAGCGAAACGGCCACATACATCGTTCAGGTGCAGGGTGCTCCCATCGCGTCCTACACCGGTGAGATATCAGGCCTGGCGGCCACGCGGCCGGCGAAGGGCAAGAAGGTCGACACGCGCTCCGCCGCGGCGACCGCGTACCGGGCGTACCTGAAGACGCAGCGCAGCGACGTGCTCCGCCGGGCCGACCTCGCCTCGCGCGGAACGGTCTACACGTACGACGTCGCGCTCAACGGGTTCGCCATGAAGCTGACGGCCGCGGAGGCGAACCGCCTGGAGCACACGAAAGGCGTCGCCCGGGTCTGGAGAAGCGAGACTTTCAAGTCGGAGACCACGATTACCCCGTCGTTCCTGGGTCTCGAGGGTGCCGGCGGAGTGTGGAACCAGCAGTTCGGCGGCGACGCCCACGCCGGCGAAGGTGTGATCGTCGGCGTGCTGGACACCGGCTTCTGGCCGGAGAACCCCAGCTTCGCTCCGCTCCCCGAGCCCCGCCCCGACGCCGCGGCGATCGCCGCGAAGTGGCACGGCATCTGTGACCCCGGGTCGGACCCCAACCCGGCCAACCGGGTCACCTGCAACAACAAGGTCATCGGCGCCCGCTGGTTCGACGAGGGCGGGCTCAGCGACTCGGTGCCGGACGAGTTCCTGTCACCGCGCGACCGCAACAGCCACGGCTCGCACACGGCGAGCACCTCGGCCGGCAATCACGGGCCCGCCGCGGTGATCAACGGTGCCAACTATGGCGCGGTGTCCGGCATGGCGCCCGCCGCCCGGCTGGCGATCTACAAGATCGGTTGGCACCAGCCGGACGGCACCGCGAGCGGCGCTACCGAGGACATCGCCGCCGCCATCGACCTGGCGACGTCCGACGGCGTGGACGTGATCAATCTGTCGTTCTCCGGGTCCCGAACGTTCGTCGTCGACCCGGTGGAGCTCGCCTTCCTGTTCGCGGCCGACGCCGGAGTCTTCACCGCCGTCTCGGCGGGGAACAGCGGTCCCGCAGCGAGTACCGTGGCGCACAACTCGCCGTGGCTCACCACGGTGGCCGCGAGCACGCACCCGCGGTCGTTCACCCGGACGGCGACGCTGGGCAATGGCGCCACCTACAGCGGCCCGGGCGTCGGGGCGGCGGTGCCGTCGTCGCCGCTGATTTCCGCCGTCGACGTGGCCCTTCCCGGTACCGACGCGGACGCGGCCCGGTTGTGCTTCATCGACGGGCAGGCGGCAACGCCCGGCATACAGCCGGCGCTCGACCCGGCCAAGGTGACGGGGAAGATCGTCGCCTGCGACCGGGGAGTCAACGCCCGTACCGACAAGAGCATCGCGGTCCACGACGCCGGCGGCGTCGGCATGATCCTCATGAACCCGACCGCGAACTCCCTCAACGCCGATTTCCACATCATCCCCACCATCCACGTGGATCAAGTCGTCCGCGGGGAGATCCTCGCGTACATCACGTCCGCCGGTGCCGGCGCGACGGCGAGCCTGTCCGCGGCCACTCAGATCACCGTGACGGCGCCGGCGATGGCGGCGTTCTCGTCCAATGGTCCGGCACTCGCCGGCGGTGGCGACCTGCTCAAGCCGGACATCACCGCGCCCGGCGTCGACGTCATCGCCGCGGTCTCTCCGCCCGGCGCCCACGGCAACGTCTACGACGCCCTGTCCGGCACCTCGATGTCGAGCCCACACATCGCCGGCATCGCGGCACTGCTCGTCGGCAAGAACCCCACCTGGTCGCCCATGGCCGTCAAGTCGGCGATGATGACGACCGCCGGCCAGAAGGACACCGCCGGCAACCCGATCGCCGGTCCGACCGGCGGCCTCGCGACGCCGCTGAACTTCGGGTCCGGCCACGTCACGCCGCCGGCGGCCTTCAACCCGGGCCTGGTCTACGAGTCCGGTCTGGCCGACTGGGTGCGGTACGGGTGCGGCATCGGCCAGTTCCAGCTGGTCTTCGTCGCGTCGGTATGCACCACGTTCGGGTCGATCGACCCGAGCAACCTCAACTACCCGACGCTCGCGGTGGGCGACCTCGCCGGGAGCCAGACGCTGACCCGTACGGTCACGAACGTGACCGCGGACGGTGGCATCTACAACGTGCAGGTCTCGGCACCGCCCGGCACCGCCGTGACGGTGAGCCCGACGCGCCTTACCATCGGCGCCGGCAAGTCGGCGTCCTACACGGTGAAGATCACCCGGACGACCGCTTCCCTCGGCTCGTGGACGTTCGGGTCTCTGACGTGGGTGGAGAAGAAGGGCAAAACCAGCCCGCACGCCCACTCCGTACGCAGCAACATCGCGGTTCGCCCGGTGGCCCTGGCGGCACCGGTGGAGGTCTCGGGCTCCGGCCCGAGCGGCTCCAGGGCCGTGTCGGTGATGCCGGGCTATTCCGGCACGCTGACCGCCATCCCGCACGGCCTGGCGACCGACAACCTCACCACGCACGCGCTCACCGGCACGAACACCAACTTCAACACGGCGGCGCCGGCGGCCGGTCCGGCCGTCGCGAAGGTGACGGTGCCCGTGCCGGAGGGCAGCCGGCTGGCCAGGTTCGCGACGTACGACGCCGACTACGCGGCCGGGATGGACCTTGATGTGTTCGTGTACCAGGCGGGCACCACCACACTGGTCGGGTCCAGTGCCGGCGGCACGGCGGAGGAATCCGTGACCCTGACGGCCGCGGGCAGCTACGACATCTACGTCGTGGTGTTCGCGCAGCCGGGCGGCGCAACGGGAGCGGTGAGCGTGAAGCATCACGCGTTCGTCGTTCCCGACGCGGCGACGAACCTGACCGCGACGCCCGCCAGCCAATCGGTGACGACCGCGGTACCGGCGACGGTGACGGTCGGCTGGAGTGGCCTGACCGCGGGTACCCGCTACCTCGGCACGGTCGACTACACCGATGGCACCAATGTGGTCGGTCGGACGATCGTGGCGGTGACCGGATAACACGGGCGGATGACGGCGGCTGAAGGCCGTCATCCGCACACGGCCGGCGGGTTCCGCTCCTGGATCTCGCCGGCCGTGCCGTCCAGTTTGGATCAGCGACTCATGACGACACGCCGCATCATGGTCCTGTTGTCGACACTGCTCCTGGCGGGCTGCGCGACGGGAACCACGTCTACCGCCGCGTCGACGGGTGCACCATCGACGCGGCCGATCGCTTCCACGGCCGGGGAGCTGCCCATGCCGAGGAGTACACCACCTGTGGGAAAGCCGACGTTTTCTTCGCCATCAGCCGAGATCACGGTCGTCGGGGTTGTGGAGGTGGGTGTGGAGCAGGGCTGCCGGCTGCTACGAACGGCCGAGCAGCTGTTCCAGCTCGTCGGCAGCGCCAGCGCGTTGATCCAACCCGGTGCCCGGCTGAGGGTACGCGGCCGCGCCAACCCGAGCCTGCTCACCACGTGCCAGCAGGGCACGCCGTTCCAGGTTATTGACGTACAACCCGCCTGACGAGCCCGCACCGAGGCGGCACGGCGAGAACGCTCGATCATTCCGGCTGCTACGGTCCGGTCGTGGACGAAATGGCGTTCTGGGCCCTTATCGCGGAGTGTCGAGTCGAAAGCGCCAACGACACCGAGCTGACGGCCCGGGTGCTGTTCCGACGCCTTCGCACGCTCGACGCGACGAACGTGGCCGAGTTCGTCCAGCACTGGGAGCGCGCCCGATCCCGCTTGTTCTCCTGGTCCGTGGCTGACGCCGCCTGCCTGTTGTTCGGACGTCTCGATGAGGAGGACCTGCGTCCAATCCAGGACTGGATCATCTCGTTCGGCCGTGACGTCGTCATGCGGGTCGCCCAGAATCCGGACAACCTCGTCGACCTCGCCGACGATCGCCGCAACGCGCGAGCCACGTGGTTCGACGAGTTCACCACCGAAGCCCACATCGTCGGAAGCGGCACCTGGCCCATCGGCTACGACCCCAACGGCCCGGACGAGCTGACGGGCGAGCACCTCCCACTCGGGGACACCGACGTCGTGGCGCGCCACTACCCGCGGCTGGCTGCGTTCCGGCGCGATCACCCCGAGATCGGCGATCCGCTGCTTCGCTAGGGCCGACATGCCGCAGCACTCGAATGTGGTCAGCAGTCCACCGCGACATGTACGGTCACGACCGAGCCGAGGCTCGTCCGCGCGCCGGGCCGCGGATTCTGGCTGACCACGCGCGTGCAGTCGCGATCCTTGTCGACTCGCAGGCCGAACAGGCCCGCGGAGCGCAGCCGCTGGAACGCGTCGCCGACGCTGGTACCGGTGACGTCGGGTACCAGCAGGACCGTGGGTTGCCGGGGCGTGACGAGGGCCAGGTCGAACCCGAAGCCGGGCGCCACCGACGCGACCGAGGTCAGGCCCCGCACCGAGGCCGGCGCGGGTACGAAGGTGTCGGTCGACCCGCTGCCGACCTCGCCGTGGAAGTTGGCGCCCCAGCTGCGGACCGTGCCGTCGGCGAGCACGGCGGCGCTCTGGGAGTATCCGGTTGAGATCTGCGTGACGCCGAGGAGGGCGAGCTGTATGGGGCTGGGGTGGTCGTTGAAGGTGCCGTCCCCTAGCTGCCCGAAGTAGTTGCCACCCCAGGTCCACACCCGGCCGCCGGCCAGCGCGAGGCTGCTGCCCTCGCCCGCGACGATCTGGCTGACGCCGGCCAGGCCGACGGCCTGGACGGGGGCAAGGACGGTGTCCACGACACGCCCGTCGCCGAGCTGACCGAAGTAGTTGCCGCCCCAACCCCAGACCGTACCGTCGGAGCGTAGGGCCAGGCTGTGCTGGCCACCGAACGCGCCGGCGACCTGTGTGACGTCGCCGAGGTCGGCCACCCGGTGCGGGTAGGCACTGTCCTGTTGGGTGCCGTCGCCCAGCTGGCCGGAGTCGTTGGCGCCCCACGCCCAGACGGTACCGTCGGCACGCAGCCCGAGGCTGAAGCGCGAGCCGGCGGAGACCTGCACGAACCCGGTGAGGCCGGGTACCTTCTCCGGTGCCGGATGACCTACCGTGGTTCCGTCGCCGAGCTGTCCTCGTACGTTGTCGCCCCAGGCCCAGACATCGCCCCCGGAGTCCAGCGCGAGCACATGGAAGTCGCCCGCACTCACCTGAACGATTCCGCTGAGGCCCGGCAGCCGCACCGGCATCGACCGGGGCTCCGTCGTGCCGTCCCCCAACTGTCCCGCGTAGTTGGCGCCCCACGTCGCCACCGTGGTGTCGGCCAGCAACGCGATCGCGAATTCGGCCCCACCGACGATCCGCCTCGTATCGGATGGCAGGCCAGGCAACGTTGTGGGAACACGGTGGTCGATGGGCTTGTCATCGCCGAGCTGGCCGGAGCCGTTGACGCCCCATCCGTAACCCAGTACCTGCGGTGCGAGCGCCGGGTCCGCGTGGGACGCGGTGGCCACGGCTGTCAGCGCGAACGTCAACACCGCGGTGGGCAGGACCGCCCGGACCGGACGACCGATGAAATCGAACATGTGGTGGCACCTCTCCGGTCGGACGGCCGTGGACCTCGCTGCCCTCACTCCGTTCCATGCCGTTCCATCCACGGTCGCCATCCCGACCCGCCGATGCGCGGGTATGCGGTTCGCGCGACGCACCCGCCCTTCTATGCCCGAACTCCCGGCCTGCGAGCATGGTGTGACGACAACGGACCGCCGGGGCGTCCCACCGGCGCGAAAGGGAGGACGGCGATGCGCTCGAACGTGGAGGACGGGTCGCGTTTCGCCGACCTCTCGCTCCGGGAGGAACTCCGCCGGGCCCTGTCCAGCCTCGGGTACGAGGAGCCGACGCCGATCCAGCGGGAGGCGATCCCACTGCTGTTGCGGCGGTGTGACCTACTCGGCCAGGCCGCGACCGGTACGGGGAAGACGGCCGCGTTCGCGCTGCCCATCCTGCACGGGCTCGCCGATGGCGAGCGAGGTCCCGATCCGGTGGCGCTGGTGCTGGTGCCGACGCGCGAACTGGCCGTGCAGGTGTCACAGGCATTCCACCGCTACGGTCGCGAACTCGGCGCGCGGGTGCTGCCGATCTACGGCGGGCAGCCGATCGGCCGGCAGCTGCAAGGGCTGGAACGCGGGGTCGACGTCGTGGTCGCCACCCCCGGACGGGCGCTCGACCACATCGGTCGCGGCACGCTTCGGCTGGCCGGAATCCAGACGGTCGTGCTCGACGAGGCGGACGAGATGCTGGACATGGGATTCGCGGAGGATATCGAGGCGATCCTCGAGGAGACTCCGGCCGACCGGCACACAGTCCTGTTCTCCGCGACGATGCCGGCCCGGATCGACGCCCTCGGCCGCCGCCATCTGCGGGACCCGGTCCGGATCGAGATCGGTCGGGCGCCGACGGTGGGCGGCGGCCTGCCGTCCATCCGGCAGACGGCGTACGTGGTGGCCCGCGCACACAAACCCGCCGCGCTCGGACGGATCCTGGACGTCGAGACGCCGTCAGCCGCGATCGTGTTCTGCCGTACACGGGAGGAGGTCGACCAGGTCACGGAGACCATGAACGGACGCGGTTACCGTGCCGAGGCCCTGCACGGCGGGATGGGTCAGGACCAGCGCGACCGCGTGATGGGCCGACTGCGCAGCGGTGCCGCGGAACTGCTCATCGCCACCGATGTGGCCGCGCGCGGCCTCGACATCGAACACCTCACCCACGTGGTGAACTACAACGTACCCGCGGCGCCCGACGGATACGTCCACCGCATCGGCCGGGTGGGTCGGGCCGGTCGCGAAGGTGTCGCCATCACCCTGGCCGAGCCGCGCGAGCACCGCATGCTCAAGGCCATCGAGTCGGTCACCCGGCAGCGGATCGCGGTGGAGAAGATTCCCACGGTCGCCGACCTCCGGGCCCGGCGGCTGGATCTCACCACCGCCGCCCTGCGTGAGAGCCTGCTCGCCGATGAGTTGGAGCAATTCCGGGTCGTTGTCGAGACCCTGGCCGACGAGTTCGACATCATGGACGTGGCGCTGGCCGCGGTGAAGCTGGCCTACGAATCCGGTGGCAGCGACGAAGGCGACGACATCCCGGACGTGGCGACCCGGCCGGATCGCGACCGATCGGGCAGGCGCGCCACCGAGAAGCCGGACCCACGGCGAGCCAGGTCATCGGATCGCGACGTCGTTCGCCTGTTCCTCGGCATCGGACGCCACGCCGGCGTCCGCCCTCAGGATCTCGTCGGCGCCATCGCCGGTGAGGCCGGCCTCAGCGGGCGCGACATCGGCGCGATCGAGATCGCCGACCGGTTCTCTCTGGTCGAGGTACCCGCCGCGAGGGTGGACAACGTGATAACCGCGCTCCGGCGCACCACCATCAAGGGCCGAAGGCCCACCGTACGCCGGGAGCGCGACCCTTCCGGTCGAAAGGGCCGATGACCGGCGATCAGCTCACCTGGCGGCGCCACAGCGACGGGCTGGCGCCGCGGGTGCGCTTGAACGCCACGCTGAACGCGAACGGGTCGTCGTAGCCGACGTTGCGGGCCACGACGGCCAGCGTCACCTCGGTTTCACGAAGCATCTCGGCCGCCAGCGCCATCCGCCAGCCGGTGAGGTATTTGAGCGGTGGCTCACCGACCAGGCTCGTGAAGCGGGCCGCGAACCCGGCCCTCGACATGCCGACGTTGGAGGCCAGGGCGGCGACGGTCCAGCGGCGGGCCGGGTCCTCGTGGATGAGGCGGAGCGCGTGGCCGACGGCGCGATCCGCCAGCGCCCGGTACCAGGCCGGCAGCACCGCCTCCGGGCGGGCGCACCAGGCCCGCAACGCGACGATCAGTACGAGATCCAGAAGCCGGTCGAGTACCGCGTCCTGACCGGGCTCGTCGTGGGAGATCTCGCCGGCGAGCAGGTCCAGCGCCATCCGGGTCCGCACTCCGGCCGGCACGACCGCCAGCGGCGGGAGCAGGTCCAGCAGCCGATCGCCCACGTCGCCCCGAAGTTCGTACCCGCCCCGCACCATGATCATGGCGCCGGGCCGCCCATCGCCGTATGTGCGGGGCGCCGAGGTGTGGTCGGGGGCCTCCACCGCCGCGTCGCCCCCGCCGACGACGTACTTCCTTCCCCCGCGGATCACGTACTGTGGCGGCGTGGACGCGCTGTCCGCGATCGTGTACGGGGCGGGCCCTCTGATGATGGCGATGTCACCCGAGGCGATGTCCACCGGCGCGACGCCCGTGTCGTCGAAGCGGACCGACGCGACCCCGCCGAGCGTTGTCATGACCGTGAGCGGCGGCGGATCGGCGTATGTCACCGACCACGGCCCGGTCTGGATCACCTTCCGGACGTACGCGTGGCTGGACCGAGCCCGCCGCAGCATGTCACTCAGAACGTCCACGCCATCCAAGCTAGACGATCACAAAGGCATTCTCGACGCCCGACCATGGATCGTCTCAGACCCGTGGCCTTGTCTGGTCGGCATGGAGAACATTCTCATCCTCGGCGGCACCGGGAAGACCGGTCGCCGCATCGCCCGGCGGCTGCGGGCCGCCGGCCGGCCGGTCCGTACGGCCTCCCGTACCGGCGGCGACATGCGGGTGGACCTGGATGACCCGGCGACCTGGGCGCCCGCGCTCGACGCCGTCACCGCCGCCTACCTCGTCGAACCCGGCAGCCTCGAAAAGAGCCTGGACCCCCGGGCGCGGATCCCCTCCTTCGTGGCCGAGGCGGTCGCCGCGGGCGTACGGCGGCTGGTGCTGCTGTCGGCCGGCGGCGGCGACTACCCTGACACCCCGCTCTGGCACGCCGAGCGGGCGGTGCGCGGCTCCGGTGTCGAGTGGACGATCCTGCGGCCGGACTGGTTCGCGCAGAACTTCAGCGAGGCCTTCTGGCGGTCCGGGATCCTCGACGGGACGCTGGCCCTGCCGGCCGGCGACGGGCGTACGCCGTTCATCGACGCCGAGGACATCGCCGAGGTCGCGGCCTCGGCGCTGACCGAGGACCGCCACCGTGGCGAGGTCTATGTGCTCACGGGTCCACGGGCGATCAGCTTCGGCGAGGCGACGGACCTCATCGGCACGGCCACCGGGCGCCCGGTCCGGTACATCGATGTCGCCACCGAGGTCTACATCGAGCGCCAGATGGCCGACGGCGTCCCGCCGCGCGTGGCTCACCTCTTCGCCAGCCTCCTCACGGGCATCGGCGACGGCCAAGCCGCCCTGTCCGACGGCGTGGAACGAGCCCTCGGCCGGGCGCCCCGGCGGTTCGAGGACTACGTTGCCGAGGCCGCGGCCGCGGGCCACTGGAACCGTACCGCCGGCCGTCATCCGGTGGTGGGCAGGGCCAACGGGATCCTGTTGTAGAGCCGGCCTTCCGGGTTGCGGGGACTGTATTCACCGTCGCAGACCAGGTTTCCCGCACCGTCGCGCCGCCACCGCGGCAGATCCCACAACGCATCATCCTCCGTGAGGACACCAGCGAGCCGTTCGACGTCGCCCTGGGCGCCCAGGTGACGCAGGGCGTGGCCGACCAGGCGCCGGGCCTCGGCGGCCATTCCCTCCTCACCCGTGGCGGGCAGGAACATCAGCAGCCGACCATGGGCCGGCACCGGAGCGTCCAAGTCGAGCAGCGCACGTAGCTCGCCCCACGACAGGCCCGGCCCGAGGACGCCGCCGCCTTCATAGGTGGCCAAGCGGATGCGGTCCCCCGCGTCCGTCTCGAGCAGGTAGTCGACGCCCTCGTCCTCCTCGAAGTTGCGGTGGACGGCGATGAGGGTGCGGCCGTCGCCGAGCGGAAGTGGGAAGGTCGGCCACCGGTCGGGATCGGTAAGCTCCTCGAACCGCAGGCGAGCCGCCTGCTCGTCGACGGCGAAGCCCGACAGGACCGCGTCCTCGTCATAGCCGTGGCGCAACAGATGGGCCGCCCAGAAGTCCCCGCCGGACGCGGCGGCCCACGCGCTGTACACGCGGGACGCCACGTCCGTGTCCTCCGGGAACTCCCGGAAGTAGTCCGAACGGTCCACGGACTCAGTATCTCCAAGTTCCGCGGGACGTCCGGGCGCCCGCTCAGTGCGCCATCTGGGCCAGCGCCTCGGGGTCGAGATGAGCGATGGAGCGAGTGTCCTGGAACGCTCGAACGCCCTCGATGCCCTGCTCGCGCCCGATGCCCGACTGCTTCATGCCGCCGAAGGGCGCGCGAAGATCCAGACGCGTCGCGCCATGGTCGTTGACCCAGACGTAGCCACAGACCAGCTGTCCCCCGACGCGATTCGCCCGGTCGGCGTCGGCCGTCCAGACCGAGCCGCAGAGGCCGCTCCAGGTGTCGTTCGCCATCTGGATCGCCTCCTCCTCGGTGTCGAACGGCAGGATCGGGATCACGGGGCCGAACTGCTCGTGGGTCACCACGCGAAGGTTCGGATCCGGGTCGACGACGATCGCCGGGCGGACGAAGTTGCCGCCCTCCAACTCGCCGCCGGGCATCTCGCCGAACTCGAGCACTCCGGCGCCGGACTCCTTCGCCTCCTCGATGAGTTCGGAAACGAACGCCTTCTGCACGGGTGAGTGCAGCGGCCCCATGGTCGTTCCTTCGTCCAGGCCGTAGCCAAGCTTGACGTTCGCGAGTCGCTCGGATAGTCCGTCGACGACGTCCCGCATCCGCGAGCGGTGCACGTAGATCCGTTTGGCGTTCATGCAGATCTGGCCGGTCGTGTCGTAGATCGCCGCGAACAGGCGGTCCAGGTGGGTGTCGTCGAGGATTGCGTCGTCGAGGACGACGGCGGCGTCGTTGCCGCCCAACTCGAGCGTGACCCGCGTGAGCGATTTGGAGGCCAGCTCCATGATCCGCTTGCCACCGCCGACGCTGCCGGTGAAGCAGACCTTCGCGACGTCGTTGTTCTGGACCAGGGCCGTCATGTTCGAATCGGCTCCGGTGACCACGTTGAGGACTCCCGGTGGCAGCTTCTCCGCGACCCGCTGTACCACCCGGGCCGTCGCGAGCGGTGCCGACGGCGGTGGCTTCACGATCGCGGTGTTGCCGGCGAGCAGCGCATGAGGCAGCGAGGCCCCGAGGATCGCGATGGGCCAGTTGAACGGCACGATGACGGTGACGACGCCGAGAGGCTGGTAGGCGACCGTGGTCGTGACGGGGATGCCGTGGACCGGGCCGAGCACCTTGCTGGCGTCGACCTCGTCGGCGAGTGACAGTGCGAGCCGCCATCGGAGTTCGAAGACGAGAGCGTCGATCCAGGCCTCGAGGCGGATCTTGCCGTTCTCCTGGGACAGGATCGCGGCGTCCTCGTCGCGGAGCGCGTCGATGCCCTCGATCGCGGCGAGCATCCTCGCGGCGCGCTCGTGCGGGGTGAGCGCGGCCCAGGCGGGGAATGCCTCTTTGGCGCTGGCGACCGCGTCGGCCGCGTCCTGCTCCGACGCGGCCGCGGCATAGCCGACGATGACGCCGGGTCGGGCCGGGTCGGCGACGGCGAGCGTTTCCGCGCCGTCACGCTCCTGCCCACCGATGTACAACCCCGTTTTCGGCGCAGCGATGATGTCGGTCACGTCGACTCCAACCTCGTGTCGTATGTCCATGTTGGTACGGTGCCAAGTCACGGGCCACGGACGGATGACCAGGGCAGCCGGCCATGAACGGACTACGGCCCTACGTCGAATGACGTATCCGGGCGTCGAAGGGCTTCCGTGTCGTGACGATGAACAGCGCAGCGGCGCTGACCATGACGTCGAGCAGGGCTTAACGAGGAACTTGCATGTTGTAAAACATGAGCATACGCTTCCCGGCGGGGTGACTCCCCAGCTTCCCCGATGAAGGGGGTGCCGGCGATGGCCGACGACGACCGACAGGACAAGCTGACCAGGCGGGGGTTACTGCGTACCGGCGCCGTTCTCGGCGCGGCCGCGGCCGCGACCGGGACAGCGGGTGCGGCCGCCGCGGACCCCGGCACCAGCCGCGGCGACCACGGCGGTCGACATCCCGAACGGCTCGTCCTGACCAACGGCCGTATCCACACCATGGACGCCGGCGGTCGTGTGGTCTCGGCGGTCGCCATCGAGGACGGCCAGTTCGTCGACGTTGGACGCGCGACTGCGGCGCGCGGGGCGAGAGTCGTCAACCTGCGCGGACGCACGGTCGTGCCCGGCATCATCGACAACCACAACCACATCGTGCTCATGGGCAACCGACCGGGCTTCCACACGCCGCTGGAGAACGCCTACTCGATCGCCGACGTGCAGGCGACGTACGCCCGGCGGGCCCGCGACCTCCCGCCCGGAGCCTGGATCACCACGATCGGCGGCTTTCACCGCAACCACCTCGTACCGGTCGACGAGACGCCGCGGCTGCCGACGCTCGCGGAACTCGACGCGGCCACACAAGACCACCCCGTCTACATCTCCGAGGCGTTCAGCGGGCCGAGCGCGACCAACAGCCTCGGCAAGGCGTTCTTCGAGTCGCGCGGCATCCCGGTCGGGCCGGACGGCTCCATCGCCGGCGGGTTCGGCGACTCGCCCACCGGCCGGGCGACACTCGCGTTGCGTCAGACGCTGCTCACCAACGAGGGACGTGAGCGGGGCGTACGCGACGCCATCGCCTACGGCCTCAGCCTGGGCGTCACCACGCACCTCGACGAGGGCGCGTTCCAGGCTACCGGCACGTCGTCGGACGGCGCGGCTCACGAGGACAACTACACGATGCACCTGCCGTTCCTGTCGGTCCACGCCGACGGCGACCTGCGGGCGAGGGTGCGGATCAACTTCCTGCACATGGAGTCCGATCCGGCAACGCCCGAGCTCGTCCAGCGACTGCGCAACCAGTTCCCGTTCTTCGGCGACGACATGCTCAGAACGGGTGGAATCGGCGAGTTCATCGCCCAGGGGACCGGGTCGACGTTCGCGGCGGCCGCCCTCCGGGTGGCCGAGGCCGGCTGGCGGGCCGAGGTCCATTCGTTGACCGCCACCGACTACCAGGCCGAGATCCAGGCATTCGAGGCGGCGAACGCGCAGTTTCCGATCGCCGACCTGCGCTGGGTCGTCGCCCATGTGCCGTTCATCAACGAGGAGTACGTCGGCCGGCTCCGCGCGCTCGGTGGCGGCCTGTCGCTCACGGGCTGGCGGTACCTGGCCGGGTCGCCGACCAGCAACGGGCCGCCGTTCCGGATGATCCTGGACAGCGGCATCCATGCCGGCATGAGTTCGGACGGCATGCAGATCGCACCGATGAACCCGTGGCTGCACATGTACTACGCCACGACCGGCCGCAACGCTCGCGGCGTGCTCATCAACGACGGCCAGCAGATCACGCGGGCCGAGGTCCTGCGCCTGTACACCCGGGACAACGGGTGGTTCCTGCGGGAAGAGGACCGGCTCGGGTCGATCGAGGTCGGCAAGCTGGCCGACCTCGTCGTCCTCAACAGCGACTACTTCACCGTCCCCGACGAGCAACTGAAACACATCCGTTCCGTACTCACGGTCGTCGGCGGCGAGGTCGTCCACGACCCGACCGGCCTCGCACGTCACTAGCGCGCAAGACCACCGCGAGTCCGCGGCGTCGAGTGGCACAGTGTTGCCAACGCAGTTAACGGTCGGGTCAGGCCTGCGACCTGGCCATACGAACATCACTCAGCACAGGCGGACCGATCAGCGGCGCCTTGTCAACAATCACGGCGACAGTTATCGTGTCCGGCAGTGATAGGCGATCGCGCATCCGTTGACATGCCCTCCACGCGGGAGCAGGGACTGGCGTCATGGTTGACCGGCAGCAGGCGGAGGGTGCCACCGACCTGCTGCGCATCGAGGCGCTGAGCCTGACGTTCGGCGGGCTGCAGGTGCTGGACCGGATCAGCATGGCGGTGCCCCGCGCCACCATATGCGGGCTGGTCGGGCCCAACGGCGCCGGCAAGACCTCGTTGTTCAACTGTGTCAGCGGCCTCTACCGGCCCGACGGCGGGAAGATCCTGATCAACGGCGTGGACGCCCTACGGCTGGCCCCACACCAGTTGACGCGCCTGGGCCTGGCCCGCACGTTCCAGCAGGCATGGCTGGACCCGACCGCGACGGTTCTGGACAACGTCCTGGTCGGCGGGCACACGCGCATTCGTGGCGGAGCGTTTTCGCTCGCGCTGCGACTGCCGTCCGTCCGCCGCGACGAGGCCCGGCTGCGCGAGCGGGCCCGGGAGCTGCTGGAGTACGTCGGCCTGGCCGCCACCGCGAACCGGCCGGCCGGGACGATCCCGAACGCCTCCGCCAAGCGAGTCGAGATCGCCCGCGCGCTGCTCGCCGATCCGCGCCTGTTGATGCTCGACGAGCCGGCCGGCGGCGTGGCCCACGGCGAGGTGGATGCCTTGGCCGGCCTGGTGTTGCGGTTGCGCGACGAGCTGGGCCTGACGATCCTTCTGGTCGAGCACCACATGGGTATGGTCTCCGCGGTGACCGACAAGGTCGTCGCCCTGGTCGAAGGCCGCAAGGTAACGGAAGGTCCCGCCGCGCATGTCCGTGAGCACCCGACGCTGATCCAGGCCTACCTGGGCGCGGCCGCGTGAGGACGCTCGCCGAGCACCACCGTGACCACCGTCCCCCGGAGGTCGCCGTTGCCTAGCCTTCTCGAGGTGGCCGGACTCGACGCCGGTTATCAACGCAGCCAGGTACTCCACGGCCTCGACTTCGACCTGGCTGAGGGAACGGTGACGGCGCTGCTCGGAGCCAACGGCGCCGGCAAGACGACGACCCTCCGGGCGATCAGCGGCATGGCGTGGCGTCGGGGCACCATCCGCTTCGATGGCCGTGACCTGACCCGGTCGCGTCCGGACCAGGTCGCCCGGCTCGGGATAGCGCACGTGCCGCAGGGACGCGGAACGCTGAGCCGCCTGAGCACCGCGGAGAACCTCATGGTGGGCGCGCTGCGGCGGCGCGACCGCTCCTTGATCAACGGCGATCTGCAGCGGTGCTACGACCTCTTTCCACGCCTGGCCCAGCGGCGGCGGGCGGTGGCGGGAAGCCTCTCGGGCGGCGAGCAACAGATGCTCGCGATCGGCCGGGCGATCATGAGCCGGCCCCGGCTGTTGCTGCTGGACGAGCCGTCGCTCGGCCTGGCGCCCCATCTGATCCAGGAGGTGTTCCGCGTGCTGGCCGCGCTGCGCGCCGAATGGGGACTCACGATGCTGCTCGTCGAGCAGAGCGTCGTCGCCGCCCTGGACCTGGCGGACGGCGCGCTGGTCCTGGAGACCGGTCGCGTGGCACTGCGCGGCACGGCCACGGAGCTCGCGGCGATGGACGAGATCAGGAGCGCTTACCTGGGGACCTGAGCGGATGGAGGGTGCGGCGGTGCGCGCTGTGCAGCAGATAGTCGACGGCCTGGCGACGGGCTCGATCTATGGTGCTCTCGCGCTCGCCCTGGTCCTCGCCCACCGCGCGACCGGAGTCGTCAACTTCGCGCAGGGCCAGATGGCCGTGGTGTCCACGTTCGTCGCCTGGTCTCTCACGCGCGGCGGGCTCGGCGTCATCGTGGCGGTCGCGGGCGCCATCGCCTTCTCGCTGGTGTTCGGGGCCGCGGTGGAGCGCCTCGTCATGCGGCGCTTCGAGCGTGAGACACCGCTCATCGCAGTGGTGGCCACCGTCGGGCTTTTGCTACTCCTCAACGGACTGAGCTCCCTGATCTGGGGCTACGACCTCAAGGCGTTCCCGCCGGTGTTCTCCGGTGGCACCCTCCGAGCCGGCGGGGCCGCGGTCTCGGTCACGGCGCTGGGGACCTTCCTGGTGCTGGTCGCCGTGGTGCTTGTGCTCTACGTCCTGATGATGCGGACCCGGCTCGGCCTGGCCCTGCGAGCGGTGGCCGACAACCCCGACTCCAGCGCGCTGTCCGGCCTTCCGGTGGGGAATCTGCTGATGGTCGGCTGGGGCCTCGCGGCCGGCCTCGGCGCCATCGCCGGATGTCTCGTAGCCCCGAAGCTCTACCTCGATCCCAACATGCTCGCCGGGGTGCTGGTGTACGCGCTGGCCGCGGCCGTCCTCGGCGGCTTCGACAGCCCGCTGGGCGCCGTGGTGGCCGCCTGGATCATCGGCGTGAGCGAGAACCTGGCCGCCACGTACATCGACCTCATCGGCAACGACCTGCGCATCTCGGTTCCGTTGCTGCTGACCGTGTTGGTACTCCTCCTGCGCCCGCAGGGCCTGTTCGGCCGGCGCGAGGTCGTGCGCGTATGAATCATCCAAGGCGACGGCTCCGCCTGGCGGCCCTGGCGGCCGGCATCGTCGTGCTCGCCATACTGCCGCTGAACTCGACCGCATACACCAACTACCAGATCGCGCTGGTGGCCACCTACGCGGTGGCGATCCTCGGCCTGAACCTGGTCAGCGGTTACGCCGGGCAGATCTCGCTCGGCCAGAGCGCGTTCTTCGGGCTTGGGGGCTATTGCGCCGCCATCGCGACGGCACGTGCCGGCTGGCCTCTGCCGGCCTCGTTCCTACTCGCCTGCGTCCTGCCCGCGGCCGTCGGCTTGCTGGTCGCCATCCCGGCCGTTCGGTTGCGAGGCCACGGGCTTGCCATCTTCACCCTGGCGCTGCCGCTGATCGGGGTGGCGTTGGCCAAGCGTTTCAACGGCCTGACCGGAGGCACGGAGGGACGCGTCGCACAGATCGCGCGGGCGCCGGCCTGGACCGGGCTCGACACCGATCAGTGGACGTACTACGTCGTGCTCGCGATCGCGGGTGCACTGTTCCTCCTGGCCCGCAACATGGTCACCGGGCGCTTGGGCCGCGCGTTGGCGACCATACGCGAGAACGAGGTGGTGGCCGTTTCCATGGGCATCTCCGCGCGCAGGTACAAGGGGCTGGCCTTCTCCCTGGCCGCCGGGTACGGAGGCGCGGCGGGCTGGCTGTATGTCTACACCATCGGCTTCGTCTCCCCCGTGGAGATGGAGTTCCTGCTCAGCATCAACCTGCTGGCGATGATGATCGTTGGCGGGATGGGTAGCGTACTCGGCTCGCTGCTGGGCGGCGTGCTGTACGTATACGTGCCCATCGTTGCCGGCACTGTGGATCCCGTCCGCACCACCCTGCTCTACGGCGCGATCCTCCTGCTGGTGCTCTTCACCGCTCCGGGAGGTATAGCTCGGGCGCTGCGCCGGACCGGCGACCGGCTCGGCGACTCGCGGGCCGGCCGCGGCCCCGGCCCGCCGGGCCCCGGCGCCGCGCCGAGGGCGGAGCCGGCAGCCTCCCCTCTGCCACGGACCTAGGTGACTATTGGCGGCGCCCTGCGGCGCCCCGGATACAAGGAAGGTGCACGGTGCGACAACGCAACAGGCCGACGCGAGCTTGCGAGCGGCGCGAACGCAGCAAATTCCTCGTGCTCGTGACGGTGACCGCGGTGATCGGCCTGGCGTTGGCCGGCTGCGGGCGCGATGAGGGCGGTACCCAGGCGACTCCCGGAATCACCGACACCGCAATAAAGATCGGTATCAGCGTCCCTCTCTCCGGCCCGGTCTCTGACGCCGGCACCGCGCAGCTCGGCGGGGCCAAGGCGTACTACGAGGCGATCAACGCCGCCGGCGGCGTGAAGATGAGGGACGGCAAGACTCGCAAGATCGAGTTGACCTCGTACGACGACGGCTACGAGCCCGGAAGGTCGGTGCAGAACTTCCGCCGGCTCGTTCAACAGGATGGGGCGCTGGCCGTGGTCGGCGGTCTCGGGACGGCGCAGAACGCGGCGGTCGTTCCCGTCGCCAAGGAACTGGGCGTGCCGCAGGTTTTCGTCGCCAGCGGTGCGAGCCTCTTCTCGGCCAAGCCCACCGACAACCCGTGGACCATCGGCTGGCAACCGACGTACGAGGCCGAGGGGGAGGCGCTGGCCGAGGCTGCCGTCGCCCTGAACCGACCGGTCACGGTCGCGGTGATCCGCCAGAACGACGACCTCGGTAACGCGTTCCTCAACGGGTTCAACAAGGGGATCGAGGGCTCGCAGGTCAAGGTCGCCGGCACCATCCAGACGTACGAGGCGGCCGACACCACTGTCGACAGCCAGATCACGAACCTCGCCGCGACCCGGGCCGAGGTCCTGCTGTCGGCGGTGGCGGTCGTCCGGTTGCAGATCTCCGCCCTCACCAAGGCGCGCGAACTGGGCTGGAAACCGGTCGTCCTCCTCCCCGGCTTCACCCAAGGGTTCAGCACCGTGCTCAAGCCGTCCGGTGCCGACACCTACTTCGACCAGATCTACAGCACCGGTTTCGTCAAGATACCCAGCGACCCGCAGTGGTCGTCCGATCCGGCGGTCGTCGAGTTCACCAGCCGGATGAAGCAGTACAGCCCGCAGGCCAACGCGAACCTGCCCAACGCGGTATGGGGTTACGCCACCGCCGCCACCTTCGTCCGGGCGCTCGAGACGATGAACGGTCTGACCCGCCAGGACCTGATGAATGCCGTGCGCGCGCTCAAGGCTGACGACATTCCCATGCTGTTGCCCGGTCTCGGGGTCGACGCGTCCGCCGCGGGCAAGTCACCGGTCAACGCGACCCGGTTGTTCAAGTTCGCCGACGGGAGGTACAGCCAGGTGCAGCCCAGCTGAAACCACAAAACCCACCACCCGGCTCGGCGCATCAGACCTTGACGGCGGTGCGCCAGCCGGCGTGGTAGGTCTCCCGCGCCACGACCGAGTACGGCGCCGGGCTCACCACGGCGCGCACGGCCAGCTGTTCATGAGGCTGAACCGTGGTCTTGCGCGAACCCCCGTTCGGCTCCCCCCACACCACGGTCACCTCGGCGCCGATCGGGACTTCGGGATTCATCGTGGCCAACGACAGGGCCCGGCGCTCGTTCGCGCTGTACCCGGTGAACATCGACAACCCGACGAGCGTCCCGTCGGCGTCGAGCACCGAGTCGAAGTTGGACGATCCGTAGTTGGCGTTGGGGAGGTCGAAGAACTGGTAGCCCGGGCCCTCCAGGGTGGCCGGACTGGCCAGCAGCTTGGCGAAATCCTCGGGATCCCAGGCGAGGGTCACCTTGCGGCGCTGGGTCTCCGGGTCGATGGCGGCCAGCGCGTCCCGCCCGACGAAGTCGTGGTCGAACTTGACGACGTGGCCGTAGCCGAGGTCCCAGGGGTTCGTGTAGTAGTCCTCGATGTTGTCGGACACGAAGCTGCCGGCCAGCGCGTTCGTCGCCTCGTAACTGTCCGGACCCAGCCATTCGCGGTACGGGCGAAGCCCCTCGCTCGTGTAGATGGCCGGAAGCGGCGAGGGGATCCATCCCGACTCCAGCGTGTTGGCCGAGTACGCACGTGACCCGCACATCTCGATTCCGAACTCGCGACCCGCCTCGAGGATGGTTTCCCGCACCCTTTCGTAGCTCTCGTACGGACCCCACAGCTCCAGACCCGGAGCGCCCGCCATGCCGTGGCGCAGGGTACGGACCTGCTGGCCGGCCAGACTCAGGCGCCCCATCCGGAAGAAGCGCACCTGCTCGACCGGACCGCCGTTGATCTTCTCGATGAGCTCCCACGCCCTGGGGCCCTGGATCTGGAAGCGCCACAACTCGCGCGTGACGGCCTTGCCGTACGGCCGCGACGGCGACCGCTCGTCCCGGCGGATGTCGACGTCGTAGCCCCGGCCACCCCGGAAGGTCAGGTAATCGGCGACGGGTGCGCGCCCGACGAACACGAACTCCTCGTCCGCCAGGTGGAAGAGAATGCCGTCACCGATGACGCCGCCCTCGGGGGAGGTCGGCACGAACTGCTTGGCCATGTCCACCGGGAAGTTGGCCGTGCTGTTGATGCCGTTCTCGGAGATCAGCCGCAGCGCGTCCGGGCCCGAGATGAAGAGGTTGACCATGTGATGGGACTGGTCGTACAGCACCACCGTCTCGCGCCAGGAGATGGTCTCCCGGCGCCAGTTGGTGAACTCGGCCGGCACGACCGGGTAGATGTAGGCTCCGAGCTGCGAGTGGCGCAGCAGTTCTACGACGTTTCCCGCCTGGTCCAGCAACTCCTGCAGGTTCTTCGCGCTGTGCCCGTTGATTCGCTCGCTCATGTGCCGCCCGTTCTCGTCGACGCCCTCGGCGATACCGTTGGGCCAAAGTTACGCAGGCCGTACGAGCGATGACACAGCCAACGGTCGGTAGTCGACCGGCCGGGCACGGATACGGCGCCTGCGTCATATGACGTACCGGACTCCCTCTCGTTGCCGGAGGAAACGCGATCTCCGCTCGGTTCTACTGGATACCGGCGGTGTTGTCGACGCGCGGGTAGGCCGAGTAACCATGATCATGCGCCAGCGCACCCGGCTCACCGAACTGCTGCGCAACGTCAGCTACGAGGTCGTGCCGCTCAAGACCGCCGAGCCGGCCGTGCTGGCCCACGTGCCGACGACCATTCCGCTGACCGTCACGGTGACCGAGACCCGGGGTATGGAAGCCACCCTGCGACTCACCGAACGCCTGCGGCCGCACGGGTACGACGTCGCGCCGCACCTGGCGGCCCGGCTGTTCCGCGACCGGAACGAGGTCGCCGACGTGGTGGCCCGCCTCCGCGCGGCCGGGGTGCGATCGGTGTTCGTCATCGGCGGCGACTCCGCCCGGCCGCTGGGCAGGTTGCCCGACGCGTACTCGCTGCTGCAGGCGCTCGGTCCTTCGTTCGAGCAGATCGGCATCGCCGGGTACCCGGAGGGCCACTGGGCCACACCACAGGACGCGACCGACCTCGCGCTGAAACAGAAGGCACCGTTGGCGACCCGCATCATCACGCAGATCTGCTTCGACGCCGCGACAACCAGTTCGTGGGCCGCGCGCATCGCCGCCTTTGGTGTCGGCCTACCGGTCCACGTCGGCCTCCCCGGACCGGTGAGCCGGCAGAAGCTGATGCGGATCTCGGCGCGGCTCGGGTTGGGCCCGTCGGCCCGGTTCCTGCGCAAACAGCGCAGTCTGCTGTGGCGGTTCCTCGTACCCGGCGGCTACCACCCCGCCCGGCTGGCCGAGCGGCTCGGCGTCGCGGTCACCGAGACCGCCAACAACGTCCGGGGTCTGCACGTCTTCACGTTCAACGAGTTGGCCGGGACCGAGAGGTGGCGAAGGGCGCTGCTGGCGTCACTTTCCGAGGCGGGCGAGGAGCCATGACGGGCGGCGGGCGCACGGCGGATCAAGAGCTCTGGTCTTTGGTCAGGGATGAGGCGAGAATGTAACGGTGCTGACCGTCCTGGAGCAGGACGAACTCTTCCACCGGTTGGCGGTCTCCGCGCCGGTGGGCCTCGTTGTCGTCGACGCCGACGGCGCGGTGCGGCTGCGCAACGACGGCGCCGCGCGGATCCTCGGCGATGTGGACCGGCTTCCGGCCGCGCTCATGGCCGTCATCGAGCGGGATGCGATCAGCGCGGCGGGTGAGCCGGGCGACGGGGGCGCCGCGGCCGGCGAGCCGGTCGTCCTGGTGCAGGGGCTGCGCCGGCTGGAGGTGGAGTGCCGCCCCGTGTCGGCCCCGTGGTTGGCCCCGCTGCGGGCGGCCTGGCTGACGGATGTGACCCGAGCCAGAGTTGTGCAGCGGCGGCTGGCCGCCATCGCCCGGGCCTCATCCAGCGTGGCGGCGGTCGGCAACCTGGCGGCGACGGTCGACGCGGTGGCGGCCGAGGTGGTACGGGCCGATCAGATCGCGGCGGTCCAGGTCGTCACGCTGGACGACACCGGCACCCGGGTCCGCCTGCTGGGAACCGCCGGTTTTCGCGACACGACCGACTTCATACTCAGGCTGCAACGCTGCCAGCAACTCGGGGCCGAGTTGAAGATGCTGTCGGCGGCGGCGACGGGGAAGGTCGTCGCGATCGCGCACCGCAAGCCGCAGGTGTTGGCCGACCCGCGATGGGAACCGCTGCACGAGATCATGGACCAGCCGGACTGGGACAGCTACGTCGGCGTGCCGTTGATCGTCGATGGTCGCACCGTTGGCGTACTCAATGCCTTCTGCACGCCCCAGGAGCAGCCGCCGACACCGGAGGACATCGCCTTTCTCGTGGCGATGGCGGAGCAGGTCGCGCTGGCCGTCGACCGGGCCGAACTCGTCAGCGTGGCCGCGATGCAGGCGCGCCGGGAGGAACGCCATCGGGTCGCCGCCGACCTGCATGACTCGGTCGTGCAGCAGGTCTTCTCCATCAAGATGCGGGCCGAGGCGCTGCGCCTGGGCATCGTGCGTGATGGCGAGGTCTCGCCCGAGTGCCTGAGCGTTCACGTCGACGCGCTCGTCTCCTCATCCCGGCTGGCCTTGGACGACCTGCGGGCTCTGATCCTGGAGCTGCGCCCGGGCGGTCTGGCCGAGGCCGGCTTCACCGCGTCCGTGCGGGCCTCGGTCGAGGCACTGGGCGCCCGTACGGGAATGGCGGTGACATTCCACAGCGAGCTGGAATTCGTGGCCCTCCCGCCTGCCCTGGAAGACGATCTGTACCGCATCGTGCAGGAGGCGCTGCACAACGTCGTCAAACACGCCGAGGCGACGACGGTCGAGGTGAGCATCGCCGCCCGTGGGTTCGACAACGGCCTGCTCGTCGTCGATATCACCGACGACGGCGTAGGGTTCCGTCGCCCGTCGCCGCCGGGCCACACTCTCGGCATGCTGTCCATGCGGGAAAGGGCCCAACGATGGGGCGGCAGCGTCGTCCTGCGCAGCCGGTCGGGCCAGGGGGGTCACCTTCGCGTGACGGTACCCCTGCCGACGAGGGCCGCCCCACCGCCCGGAGACGGGCCGTGACCGACAATCCGATCGGCGTGTTCATCGTCGACGACCACGCGGTCGTCCGCAGTGGCCTCGCCGCCTACATCGCCGTCATCGACGATCTGGCCTTCGCCGGTGAGGCGGCCGACGGCGAGGAGGCGGTACGGCGGCTGGCCGAACTGGCCGCGCGCGACTCGCTGCCCGACGTGGTGCTCATGGACCTCGTGATGCCGAACACGAACGGGATCGAGGCCACCGCGCAGATCGTCGAGCGGTTCCCGACGTGCCGGGTGGTCATCCTGACCAGCTTCGGTGAGGTGGAACGGGTCAACGCGGCGCTTCGCAACGGTGCCGTGGGGTACCTGCTCAAGGATGCCGAGGCGGCCGAGGTCGCCGCCGCCATCCGGGCGGCCGTCCGGGGCGAGGTGCACCTCGACTCGGAGGTCGCGCGCCGTCTCACCCAGGACCTGCGGACCGGGCCGGCCGGACCGGCGCTGCTCACGCCGCGGGAGCGTCAGATCTTCGTGCTGCTCGGCGAGGGCCGTTCCAACCGTGAGATCGCCAACATCCTCGTCATCAGCGAGCGGACGGCCCGCACCCACGTCAGCAGCGTCCTGAGCAAACTGAATCTGACCTCCCGTACCCAGGCGGCCCTGATGGCGGTCCGGGAGGGCCTGGTGCCGGGGTCGCGGTAGTGGCGTAGGTCTTTCGTCGTACGAGATCGGCGCCATCTGCGCGTGGTCGGACGGTCAGGGCCCACCTAGGGTCTTCGTCGTGCCCCGTGACGAGAAGCCGTTCGAGGTCGTGTGCGTCCGGTCCCGCGTCACGCTGACCGTCCCGCCGGGACGTTCGATCGCCTCCGTGGCCATGGAGTGCGGTATCGATGTCATCGCCTGGTGCGCCGAGGGCGTCTGCGGAACCTGCGAGACCGAGGTGCTCGCGGGCCGGCCCGACCATCGCGATTCACTGCTCACCGAGGACGAACGCCAGGCGTCGAGAACCATGCTGATCTGCGTCTCGCGCTGCCGGCGCGGACCGCTGGTGCTCGGACTCTGATCCGCACAAGTGCATTGCGGTTGTGGTCTCCAGGCCCGGCCGAGACCACAACTGTCTTGCACTTGTGACGATCGTTTACCCCCGGCCGTCACGACAGGCCGACCGTCTCCAGGGTACGCAGCGCCTCGATCACGCTGGCGATGTGCTCGCGCATGGCCTTCTCGGCCGCCCGGGGCGACCGGGCCCGGATCGCCTCGACGATCCGTTCGTGCTGCTGTAGCGACGTGGCCGGCCGGCCGGGCAGCAGCGAGAGGGTGTACTGATGGCGCACGAGCTGAGCCCGCATCGTCTCGATGAGCCTGTCGGCGGTGTGGTGCCGGGCGATGGTCTGGATCAGTCGGTGCAGCCGCTGGTTGAGGTCACTGTAGCGGCGGAACTCGCCGGCGCTGACCGCCCGCCTCATCAGCAACGCGATTTCGTCGAGTTCGCTGGCCTGCTCGTCGGTGACGAGCGTGGCGGCCCGGGCGGCGACGAGCCCCTCGATCACCATCCGTACCTCCGTGATCTCTATCGCCTCCTCGAAGGAGATCTTCCGGACGTGGGCACCCTTGTTGCGCCGCACCTCGACCAGGCCCTCGGCGGCGAGATCCGCCAGCGCCGCCCGGATGGTGAAGCGGCTGGTCTCGAACCGTTCGCACAGCGATGCCTCCACCAGGCGTTCCCCCGGAACGTAGTCGCCCGCGAGGATCGCCTCGCGCAACGCGTCACGGACCGGTGTGTCGGCGGCGGCGGTCGGCGGCTGGGGCGGCCGTTGTGCGGTCTTGCGTTGCGCGGGCATGCTTTCTCTCCGGAGGTCCGATGCGGCCGGAACGGGCAGTTCATCATGTCGGAGCCAAGATTGTCAACACTTGCATACCCGCGCGACCCTGGCGTAGGTTTTGTTTCACTTGCGAGTTTTGGAGCGCGCCCCCCGCTCAGCCATTCGATGTCAACCTGATTGTCGGCAATCTCGGAGAAGACGTGTCGGACCGCTCCCTGCTGGTTCTCTCGGCCCACCCGGGCGACTTCGTGTGGCGGTGCGCGGGAGCCATTGCCCTCGCCGTGACGCGAGGCGAGCGGGTCGTGATCGGGTGCATGAGCTTCGGTGAACGCGGCGAGTCGGCGTCCCTGTGGCTCAAGGGACTCGGCCTGGACGAGGTGAAGGCACACCGTCGCGACGAAGCCGAGCGGGCGGCGGCGGCGCTCGGCGCGGAGATCCGGTTCTACGACCGGGGCGACTACCCATTGGTCGAGACGCCCGACCTGATTGAGGAGCTGGTCGGCCTGTACCGCGAGCTCCAGCCCGCGGTGGTGCTCACCCACGCGGCCCACGATCCGTACAACCCCGACCACGGTACGGCGCATACGATCGCCCTGCGGGCCCGCGTTTTCGCGCAGGCGCCGGGGGTGGCGGCACCGGGCCCGGTCATCGGGGCACCGCCGGTGTTCTGCTTCGAACCGCACCAGCCCGAGCAGTGCGGCTTCACGCCCGATGTGCTGCTGGACGTCACCGAGGGCTGGGAACGAAAGCTCGCGGCGATGGAGGTCATGGGCGCGCAGTCGCACCTCGTCACCTACTACACCGAACTCGGCCGGCGCCGCGGCACGCAGGCCGCCCGGAACTCGGGCCCGAACCTCGGACTGCCGCACGACGTCGTGGCCGAGGCGTATCAGCGGGTCTTCCCGCAGGTGACCAAGGAACTCTTATGAGCGAAGACGCGAGGCTACGCGACCCGACCCCTACGGACGTCGATCGCCGAGCGTTGGAGCGGGGGCCGGCACTGACCGGCCACGTCGTGGTTCGCAACGTCGTCCGCACCGACGCGTCGGTACTCGCCGGTCTGGCTGAGCTCGGTGTGTCCACGGTGCACGAGGCCGACCAGCGGCGGGGCGCGCTCGATCCCGCCGTCCGGCCGATCCAGGCCGGGGCCCGGGTGGCCGGACCGGCCGTCACCGTGTTGTGCCCGCCCGGCGACAATCTCATGATCCACGCCGCGATCGAGACGTGCCGCCCGGGTGACATCCTCGTCGTCGCCACCACCTCGCCGTCGACGGACGGGATGATCGGCGAGCTGCTCGGCACGTCGCTGCGCGCCCACGGCGTGATCGGAATCGTCACCGCCGCCGGGATACGGGACACGGCCGAGCTGCGGGCGATGGAGTTCCCCGTCTGGGCCCGGGCGATCAGTCCACAAGGGACGACGAAGGTCAGCCCCGGGTCGGTCAACGTGGCCGTGGTCTGCGGTGGGCAGGTCGTCCACCCCGGCGACGCGATCGTGGCCGACGACGACGGCGTCGTCGTGGTGGGTCGCGATCGGGCCGCCGCCGTCCTCGCGGCGGCCCAGGCCCGGGCGGCCAATGAGCATGTCAAGCGGGCCAAGCTGGCGGCCGGTGAGCTCGGCGTCGACATGTACGGGCTGCGGTCATTGCTCAAGGAGATCGGCGTGACCTATGTGGATGATCCCCCGTGAGACGGGGTATTCCGGTCATGGTGCTGCGCGGGGGCACGTCGAAGGGCGCCTACTTCCTCGCCGACGACCTTCCGTCGACGCCGGCCGAGCGCGACGACCTGCTCCTGCGGGTCATGGGGTCGCCCGACTCCCGGCAGATCGACGGGATCGGCGGTGGCCATCCGCTGACCAGCAAGGTCGCCGTGATCGCTCGCTCGCGGGCGGCGGACATCGACGTCGACTACCTCTTCCTGCAGGTGCAGGTCGACGCGCCCCGGGTGAGTGCCGAGCAGCCGTGCGGCAACATCCTCGCCGGCGTGGGGCCGTTCGCCATCGAGCGTGGCCTCGTCGCGGCCCGCGGCGCGGTGACGCCGGTGCGGATCCGGATGGTCAACACGGGGGCCGTCGCGGTCGTCCACGTCCCCACGCCGGACGGGCGGGTCGAATACGCCGGCACGACAGCGATCGCCGGGGTGCCGGGCACGGCGGCGCGTCTCGTCATCGACTTCCACGAGACGGCCGGGTCGGTGGCGCCCGCGCTGCTCCCGACGGGCAACATCGTCGACGAGGTCGACGGGCTGAGCACGACCCTCATCGACAACGGCATGCCCGTCGCCATCGTCGCCGCCGAGGCGCTCGGCCTCACGGGGTACGAGGCGCCCGACGAGCTGGAGGCCAACACGGCGCTGGGCCAGCGGGTCGAATCGTTCCGGCTCAAGGCTGGTGTCCTGATGGGACTCGGCGACGTCGCGACCACCACCGTACCGAAGATATGCGTCGTCGCGCCGCCGTCCGCGGGCGGCAGCCTGTCCACCCGGATGTTCATCCCGCACCGCGTGCACACGTCGATCGGCGTTCTCGCCGCCGTGACGGTCGCCACCGCGGCGGTCACCGAGGGCAGCGTGGCCGCCCGGGCCTACCGACCGGTGGGCGACGCCGTACGCCTGGAGCACCCCACCGGATGGTTCGACGCGGTGGTCGAGGTGGGTACCGGGCCGGATGGCGTCCAGGTTGGACGGTCGGCCATCGTACGCACCGCCCGGCTGCTGCTCGACGGCACCGTCTATCCCCGACCGGCGAAAGGTGGGACGGCATGACGCGGGACATCGCGCACGTCTCGGCCGTGGAACTGCGTACCACCGTCCCGGACGAGACGGTGGCGTTCTTCTCCGACCTCATGGCGATGGAGGTGGTCGACCGCCGCGGCGACAGCGTCTACCTGCACGCGTGGGACGACTACGAGCGTTTCACCGTCAAGGTGACCGGCCACGGCACGTCCGGCATCGGGCGGACGTGGCTGCGGGCCAGCGGCCCGGACGCGCTGGAGCGGCGAATCAAGATCATCGAGGCGGCCGGGCTTGGCCTCGGGTGGACCACCGACGAGCCGGGCTACGGCCGGGTCTTCGGATTCACCGACCCCGACGGTCACGACTTCGGCCTCTACTGGGACACCCACCGGTACGTCCCGTCGCCGGCGATGCGACCATCGCTGAAGAACCAGGCGGCCCGGTTCCCGGGACGGGGCGCCAACGTGCGACGCGTCGATCACGTCAACTTCCTGGCGGCCCGGATACCGCCGGTGGACACGTTCCTGGCCGACGTCATCGGCGGTCGCGCGAGCGAGCAGATCCAGCTCGACGACGGCTCGGTGTCCGCGGTGTGGTACACCGTCAGCGACAAGTCGTACGACCTCGTCTACACCGCGGACTGGACCGGCACCCGCGGCCGCCTGCACCATGTGGCGTTCGCCACCGACACCCGCGGCGACATCCTCCGGGCCGCCGACGTCTTCCTCGATGCCGGCATCCACATCGAGACCGGGCCGCACAAGCACGCGATCCAGCAGACGTTCTTCCTGTACGTGTGGGAGCCGGGCGGCAACCGCATCGAGTTGTGCAACGCGGGCGCCCGCCTGCTGCTTGCTCCCGATCACCAGGTCGTCACCTGGACCCAGGCCGAGCGGGCCAAGGGCCAGGCGTGGGGGCTGAAGACCATCGATACCTTCCACACCCACGGCACTCCCCCGGTCCCAGCGGCGGAGGCGGACCGGCCGGCGTGAGCCTGCCTCTCGTTGACCGGTCGCGGCGCGTCAGGGCGTCGGCCGGGCGGCGGCCAGGTGCTCGAGCCACTCGCGGCTGGCCGTGCTGATGCGCGGCGGCACTCCAAGCTCGGTCAGCAGGTCGACGGTCGCGGCCAGCTCGGCGGCCCGTCGGGCCGCATGCCGACGCGTTCCGGTCTCCAGCCGCTCGACCGTTCGGGCGTCGGCCGCGGTGAGCTCGTCGATGATGTTCTGCCGCAGCCAGTCCTCACACCCGGCCGCGCGGGCGGCCGCGAGCGCCTCCACCAGCGCAGCGGCCAGGCCCTTGAGAAACACGCTGCGCAACAGCTTCCGCGCCGCCGCCGCACCGGGTGGTGCGTCCAGCACGTCGACGTCGGCCCCCAGCGGCGCCAGCAGGTGTGCGTACCTCACCGCGCCCGCACCGCAGGCCAGAGCCGGCGTGCGCAGCCCTCGGCCCGGCACGGGTGCCATGAGGGCTACGTCGGCGAAGTCGAGGCCGGCCTCGGCGCACACGGCGGCGAGCCGCCGCTTCAGGGCGGGCGAGGCGGTGTTCAGGTCGGCCCAGACCGTGCCGGGAGCCGCGCCGGCGCATCCGGCTCGCAGGGCCTTGAGCGCCACGTCGGAGGAGTTCGCGCTCATCACCAGGTCCACGCCGGTCGCGGCGGCCGCCTCGTTCGCGCAGCCCTCGACACCGGACGGTGCGCTGGCCACGGGATCGTACGCCCGGACCGCGGCTCCGGCATCGCGGAGGTCGATGGCGATCGCCATGCCCGCCTCGCCCAGCCCGAGCACGCCCACCCGCGGTGGCCTGAGCTCGTCCATCCGGACACCTCCTGGGTACGGGTAGAAGGATGTCACCATGTTCACGATGCTGCCCTCGGACGCGCCCAGCGACGCCGCCCGCGAGCTCGTACGTGGAGCGTACGACCTTCACGTCCACGTCGCTCCGGACGTCATGCGCCGGCGTATTACCGATCTCGACCTCGCCCACCGCTTTCTGAGCCTGGGTCTGGCCGGCTTCGCCCTGAAGTCGCACTACGTGCCGACGGCCGAACGCGCCGCCGTGGTGACCGCCGCCGCGCCCGGCATCGATGTCGTCGGAACGATCACACTGAACGCGGCGGTGGGCGGCCTCAACCCGCTGGCGGTCGAGATCGCCGCTCGCTCGGGCGCGAAGATTGTCTGGTTGCCCACCGTGGACGCGGCCAACCACCGGTCCGCCCACGGCGCGATGCCGCCGGGCGCGACGCCACCCATGTGGCTGGCTCTGCAGGAGGAGTTGGCGGCCAAGGGGATGCGGCAGCCCGAGGTACCTGTCGTCGACGACGATGGCCGCCTGCTCCCCGAGACCCAGGACGTGTTGCGGCTCGTCGCCGAACACGACCTGATGCTGGCGACCGGCCACCTCGGCCGGACCGAGATCCTGACCGTCACCCGGGCGGCGTTCCAGCTCGGAGTGCGCCGGGTCGTGATCACCCACCCGGACTTTCCGTACCAACGGCTGACCGCAGACGAACAGCACGCGCTGGCCGGGATGGGTGCACTGCTCGAACGGACGTTCACGACGCCGTACACCGGCAAATGTGACTGGTCGGAGATGGTCGCGAACATCCGTCACACCGGTCTGGCCCGTTCCCTCATCACGACCGACCTCGGGCAGCCGGACAACCCGCCGGTGGAGGACGGGCTCGCATTGATGGCCGACGCGCTGCTCCGGGCCGGCTTCGACCCGGCCGAGGTACGCCGGGCCATCGTCACGAACAGCCGGGACGTGGTTCTCGGCTGATATCGGCCCACCGTCGCCGTGCGATCCCGCGCCGGTGCCGGCCCGCGGCAGCCTGGGCACGGGGACGGCGCGATCCTGGGCGGATTCCCAGTGTGCGCGCGGGCCTCGCGGGACCATCGTGGACACACACGTCGGGCCTCAGCCCGCGACAATGAGACGTTGGAGTTGATCATGAGGACGATTCGTCGGATGGCCCTGGTGCTCGGCGCCGTCAGTGGACTGCTGATCCTGTTCGGTGGGGCCGCGCACGCGCTGATCGCGGCCAACCACTGCGAGCCGCTGCGCCGACGCTAGACGATGATCGCGCTTCTCCGACAAATCCTGCAGCAGAACTCAACAATCTGCCGGACGACCGCGATCAGACCTAGCGATGCCACCATCCGCGTGTTGCGATGGTGGGCGCGCCGACTGCTCGCCATCGCTCACCATTGTCACGTTCGCGGTGATCTCGACGAGGCCTCACACCACGCCAGCCGTGCGCTGCGGATCGCCACCCGCACAGGGCCGGTGGAACTGCGCGCCGCGGCCTCACTGATCGCGGCCGAGATCGGCACCGACGGTGCGGCCTTCGCCGCCAGCCGGGCCCTCCTCGAGGAGACCGTCCGGCTGCTCGAGACCGCACCTTCGACGGCGCGCGAAACCCGGCTGCTCGCTCGTGTGTTCACATGTCTCGGTGACAACCATCGACGGGCCGGCCACTATCCCGAGGCGACGATATTCCTGGACAGGGCCCTGCACCTGCTCGAACGTGAGGATCCGCCCGATCGTGTGCAGACGGTGAGGGCGCTCACAGCTCTCGGCATAGCCGCCAAGGAGCAGGGTGCGTACGCCGAGGCGGCCCGGCGCTACGCCACGATCGCTGACCTGTACGAGCGCGATGGCGCCCCGTTGACCGCGAGGGCCACCCTTCACCACAACCTCGCGGGCCTGGCCTACGCACGGCAGCAGTACTCCTGGGCCGAGGCGCACGCCCGCCAGGCCGTGTCGCTCCGGCGGCAGGCGAAGGCGTCCCCGGCCGCACTCGCGGCCGACCTGGCCGTGCTCGCCGCCTCGCTCGCGGCGCAGGACCGCAACGACGAGGCCCGCGACCTCCTGGGACGAGCGCTGGGGTGCAGCCGAGCCGCGCGGCCGCCCCGGTACGACGACATCGCGGTGCAGCTGCACCTCCTCGCGACCATCGACCATGAGAGCGGGCGGATGGACCGGGCCGAGCGAGGGTATCGCGAGGCCCTGTCCATAAAGGAGCGAATCCTCGGGCCGGACCACCCCGAGATCGCCATCATCAGCGACAACCTCGGGGCGCTGCTGCACGACCGACGCCGCATCGCCCGAACCAAGAGCTCATAGTTCGAGAGGAGAATCATCGTGCGCAGAATCACAATCCGGGTCGTTGCGGTGCTGGCCGTCGCTCTGTTCGCGTTCGGTCTCCACGTCGGCACCGCCCAGGCCCAGCCATCCGTTCCCACGGCGCCGTCCGGTGTCACCGTGGAGGTCTGCAGCGTCGTCAGGTTCTTCGACTTCATCATCTTCGAGTACGACTGCGAACGCCGGCAGTAGCGGCCAGGACGACATCGGTCGCGCCGTCAGGCCGCCGACGGTTCGGCGCGGACCCAACCGCGGTCGCCGTCGATGAAGCCCACCGGTCGCAGCCCGGCCTCGGCCAGCACGGCCGTCAGGTAGTCATCCTCCAACCGTTGGCTCACGAAGGAATGGGTCCAGCGGTGCTGGCCGATGGTGTACTCCATGGTCGCGGCCAGCCGGCCCGGCTCCGGGTGGTGGATGTCGGTCATCCTTACCATGCGGTCCTCGCCTACCCTCCGCTCGTACGGCGCGACCGTGTCGTACCACTCGGGAGGCTGACGCTGGATGATCACGCATCCGTCCGGCGCGACGTGCCTGGCGCACGCCCGAAGCAGGTCAACCCGCAGCCGATCGTCGGCCGTCTCGATGAGGTAGGACAGCAGCAGCACCCCGTCGAACCGGCGCCCGAGGTTCAGCGACTGTATCGGTGAGCAGACGGTCTCGGCTCCCTCGACCCGAGACAGCATGTCGGCCGACTCGTCCACCGCGACCACCTCGTGTCCCAAGGCCAGCAGCCCCTTGGTGACACGCCCCGCCCCCGCCCCCAGCTCCAGGATGGAGCCGCCGGCCGGAATCGCCGCGTGGATACGCTCCGGCTCGCCGCTCGCGGGCAGCAGGGAGTAGAGGTCGACGGCACTGCCGTCGGGTGCGATCGCCCCCGGCCCTGACCCCGTGTTGCCTTCCAGTAGTCCCACGTCCTCCATCCAACGTAGGAAGGACGACCTCGGCAACTCCTACGTGGGCTCGGCGACCCACATCCGCGGCGGGCGGTCCGATTCACCCTCGCGGGATGATGTACGCGCCCGCCGCGCGCCCGACAGTGATGTTGTTGCGTGGACGGCGGGAGGGGCTCTTCATGTCCGATCTGATCATCATCGGCTACGACGATCACGGCACCGCCCAGCGGGCCTACGAGAAGGTGGTTGCGCTCGGCCACGACCACATTGTCGAGCTCACCGGCCTCGCGCTCGTGACCGTCGACGACGAGGGCAAGAGCCACGTCGACACGCCGGGCCGGATGGTCGCCGGTTCGGCCGCCGCCGGCGCGCTGTGGGGAACGTTGCTGGGCGTGCTGTTCCTGGTTCCGGTCGCCGGCATCCTGATCGGCGGGGCACTCGGTGCCCTCATGGGTCGGCTGGGCAAGTCGGGGATCGACGCGTCCTTCCGGGACCGGGTGCGCTCGATGCTGAGTCCGGGCCACGCCGCCGTCGTCCTCATGGCCACCAGGATGACGGAGGACAAGTTCAGCGACGCGATGCGGCCCTTCGGCGGTGAGGTGCTGCAGACCTCACTGTCGCATGAGGACGAGCGAGCGCTGGCCGAGGACCTCCGAGCCGCCTGACCGGTCCCGCTCGCCCGCTAGCGCCGAGGACGCCTCCGGATGGATCTCGATCTGACCGCAGGAGAGGTACTCATGACGAACCCCAGTCACCGGCACGGCGTGCACTCGGAGGTCGGCCGGCTGCGCAAGGTCCTCGTGTGCGCTCCGGGACTGGCGCATCACCGCCTGACGCCAGGCAATGCCGGCGCACTGCTGTTTGACGACGTGATGTGGGTGGAGAACGCCCAACGCGACCACGCCGACTTCGTCGACAAGCTCCGCACCCGCGGCGTCGAAGTGGTCGAGCTGCACGACCTGCTCGCGCAGACGATGGGCAGGCCGGGGGCCAGGTCATGGCTGCTGGACCGGAAGGTCACGGCCAACGAGGTGGGGCTGGGCCTGATCGAGGGCACGCGGGCATACCTGGATTCCCTCGAGCCAGGCCGGCTCGCCGAGTACCTCATCGGCGGACTGGCGACCTCCGACCTGCCGCCGGAGTTCCGAACCGGGTACGCCGCGCTGGCCCGGGAATCCAACGGCGTGCGCGAGTACCTCCTACCGCCGCTGCCGAACACGTTGTTCACCCGGGACACCACATGTTGGCTGTACGGCGGCGTCACCTTGAATCCGCTGTACTGGCCGGCGCGGCACGACGAGACGCTGCTGATGAAGGCGGTCTACGAGTTCCACCCGGACTTCGTGGGGTCGACCGTCTGGTGGGGCGACCCCGAGCGCGACTGGGGTCAGGCGACGTTCGAGGGTGGCGACGTCATGCCGGTCGGCCGCGGCGTCGTGCTCATGGGCATGAGCGAACGCACATCACGGCAGGCCGTCACCCAGGTGGCGTCGGTGCTCTTCGACCGCGGGGCGGCCGACCGCGTCATCGTGGCCGGCATGCCCAAGCTGCGGGCCGCCATGCACCTGGACACCGTGTTCACGTTCGCCGACCGGGACATCGTCACCGTCTACGCGAACATCGTCAACGGCATTCACGCTTTCTCCCTGCGACCGAGCGACCGCCCACCCGGTGTCGAGGTCACCGACGAGGGCGGCCGGGCCTTCGTGACCGTGGTCGCCGACGCACTCGGCCTGGCCAAGTTGCGCGTCATCGAGACCGGCGGCGACGCGTACGCGTCCGAACGCCAGCAATGGGACAGCGCCAACAACGCGGTCGCCGTCGAACCCGGCGTGGTGTTCACCTACGACCGCAACACCCAGACCAACACCTTGCTCCGCAAGGCCGGCGTCGAGGTCATCACCATCGTCGGGGCCGAGCTGGGCCGCGGTCGGGGCGGCGGGCATTGCATGACCTGCCCACTGATCCGGGACGGTGTGGACTACTGACGTCATGTTGTTTGAACACGAGGCGGTCATACTCTTCCTGGCGCTGTTCGCCCTCTACAGTCCGGTCGCCGCGCTCTCCTCCTATCTTCCGATCGTCCGGCCCTTCACCCACGCCCAGCAGGTGCGTCTCGCGTTCGGGCTCACGGTCAACGTCGCGGCGTTCGTTCTGCTGGCCATCTGGGTGGGCGAACCTCTGCTCAAGCTGCTCGGCATCAGCACCGACGCGTTGACCGTGACCGGTGGCATCGCCTTGCTCTATGCGGCGATTCCGTTGATGCGCGGGACGAGCGGGGCAACCGTGGAACCGGACAGCGAGGCCGAAGCGGCCAGCGGCACGGTCCACACCGCGACGCTGCGGTCGGTGCTGCTGACGCCGATCACCTTCCCGCTCACCGTGGGCGGAACGACCTTCGCGTTCGGCGTGGCGGCCGCCGCCGACGCCGGGACCGCCCGGAACAAGCTGCTGCTGTCCGTGGCCGCCGTGGCGTATGCCGTCGTGACCGGGATCACGCTCTACTCGGCCGGTCATGTCGAGCGCCGCATCTCCGGTCAGATCGGCATGATTCTCGACCGGGTCGCCGGCATCCTTCTGACGAGCATCGCGGTCATCCTGCTGGCCAACGGAGCGACCGGCCTCGTCCTTGCCGCCGCGGAGAACGTGTGACGGCCAATGGTGCGGCGGACCGGTCCCTCCAGAAATTGATGGCCATCTACCCATGCGCGCGAGGGGTTGGCCAGAGTATGGTATGAGCAACGCGCGAACCTTTGCCGGGCGAGCAGTTCACGCCATCCCATGGGAGGGTAGCTGCAGTGCTCGACCGACGAGACTTCCTCAAGGCTGCCGGCGCGACGGTCGTTGGCTCCACCATCACCACCGTCGGGTCGGCCCCGGCGAGCGCGGCCATCGCCGCCGAGCCGCCGCAGACCGCGTTTCTTGACAACAACCCGCGCTGGGTTGTCCGGCCGTTCCCGCTGCACCGGGTGTCCATCATGGATGGAACCGTCTTCGCCGAGAAGCGCAACCGGGTGCTCAACTATGCCGCCGCCTATCCCGTCGACCGGATCCTGCACAACTTCCGGGTGACGGCGGGCCTGGCCACCCCGCCCGGCTCCTCTCCCCCGGGCGGCTGGGACGACGCCACCGGCAACCTGCGCGGACACTTCAGCGGCCATCTCCTCACCATGCTCGCCCAGGCGTACGCCAGCACCGGCTCGACGCTCTACCAGACCAAGGTGAACCAGGTGGTGGCCGAACTGGCCCGGTGCCAGCAGGCGCTGGCCGCGAGCGGCCAGTACAGCCACCCGGGCTTCCTGGCCGCGTACCCGGAAACGCAGTTCATACGACTGGAGTCGTTCGCCACCTACCCGACGATCTGGGCGCCGTACTACACCTGCCACAAGATCATGCGGGGCCTGCTGGACGCGTACCTGTTGGTGGGCAACACCCAGGCCCTCGACGTGGTGACCAGGATGGGCGACTGGGTCCACTCGCGGCTGTCGGTTCTGCCCCGGGCCACGCTCAACCGGATGTGGGCCATCTACATCGCCGGCGAGAACGGCGCGATGAACGAGGTGATGGCCGACCTGTACGCGTTGACCGGTCAGCAGCGCTACCTCACCACCGCGGTGTGCTTCGACAACCGGCAGTCGCTGTTCGGCGCCTGCCTGGAGAACCGCGACACCCTCACCCGGCTGCACGCCAACACTCATGTGCCGCAGTTCCTCGGGTACCTGCGCGTGTTCGACCAGAACGGGCTGGCGGAGTACCGCACCGTGGCCGACAACTTCTGGCGCATGGTGGTGCCGCACCGGATGTACGCCCACGGCGGCACGAGCGGCACCTGGCCGGCCGCCCCCAACCTGGCCGCCAACACGAACCCGGAGCTGTTCCAGCCCCGCGGCAACATCGCCGGTTCGATCGGCGCCAACGGAGCCGAGACGTGCACCACCTACAACCTGCTGAGGGTCGCGCGCAACCTGTTCTTCCACACCATGGACCCGACCTACATGGAGTACTACGAACGCGGCCTGGTCAACCACATCCTCGGCTCCCGCCGTGACGCCGACAGCACCAGCAGCCCCAACGTCACGTACTTCTTCCCGCTGGCGTTGGGCAGCGTGCGATCGTTCGGCAACACCGGCACCTGCTGCGGCGGCACCGGTCTGGAGAACCACACCAAGTACCAGGAAACCGTGTACCTCAGGGCGCCCGACCATTCGGCCCTCTACGTGAACCTGTACATCGGATCGGTTCTACAGTGGATCGAAAAGGGCGTCACGGTCACCCAGACGACCGACTTCCCGCGCGCCCAGGAGAGCACGCTGAGCTTCGCCGGAGACGCGACCTTCGACCTGCACCTGCGGATCCCGCAGTGGGCGGTCGGCTTCCGGTACTGGATCAACGGCGTGGAGCAGACCGGACCCCGGACGCCTGGCACCTACCTGCGCATCAGCCGCCAGTGGCGCTCGGGTGACACCGTGCGCGTCGCGTTCCCGTTCCGGACCCGGACGGAGTCCACGCTGGACCGCGCGGATGTACAGTCCCTGCGGCACGGCCCGCTGGTGCTGGGCGCGATCAGCACCGCGACCACGCTGCGCAACTTCTCGCTGTACGCCAACATGAAGCTGGACGGCCGGCTGGCGCTGCCGTCGGCCGGGGCGACCAACCAGTTCACCAGCAACGGGTTGCGCCTACGGCCGGTCTACCTCGGCGACACCCAGGCCCACCACCTGTACGTGCGGCGCAACGAGCCCACCATTGTCTTCGGCACCCGCAGCTCGGGGGTGCCGAACCGGCAAGGCTTCCTGGACGCGGTGTGGGCGCAGGCGCCGTTCGCGGACCACCCGGCGTTCCTGGCTCACGTCCAGCAGGTGTGCACGACCTGGCGCGGCCGGGGCCTGCTCAGCCAGACGGAGCAGACGGCGGTGCTCAACGCCGCGCGGGCCGCCGAGCCCGACCTGCGCCCGTAGTCCCTATTTCCCAGTGGTGGCACCACCGACCGCGACGGCGGCCGGTCCGATGTAGATGGAGGTCGCCGTGCCCAGACGTTCGATGACCGTTGCCGTGCTGGCCTGCGTTGTCGGCTCGGGTGTCGCCGTAGGCCCCGGGGTGGCGTCGGCCGCCCCACCCGGCGCCGCCGGGACGCTGACCGCCACGGTGCCGGTGGACGCGCCCGACGCCCCGAACCTCGCCGGCGGGGGGCAGCTGGCCCTGACCGTCTTCGGTACGGAAACGGTCGACGCCGGGCAGATCGTCCCGGACACCGTACGGCTCGGCAGCACCGGAGTCGACGGGGGCGGTGGCGTCGGAGTCGCCCGATGGGCCGACGGGCGGCCGTTGGTCACGGTGACCGACGCCAACTCCGACGGCCGGGCCGACCTGCGGCTGTTCTTCGACAAGCAGGCCATGCGCGGGTCCGGGGTGCTGACCGCCTCCACCTCCGGGCTGGTCGTGTCCGGCCAACTGCCCGACGGTCGGCGGGTCACCGGCTCGGACCGCCTGAGCCCCGGTGTCGTGCTCGAGGTGAAGTTCCGGGAGGATCTGGCGGTACGCGGCGCCGGCACCGCCCTGCACAGCACCCGCGGGGCCGACCTGACCGCGGTGCGGGCGGTGCTGAGCCGCCACCGCGCCGCCCAGCTCACCCCGCTGCTGCCGGAGCCGACACTGGCGACGTTGGCCGGCGCCGCCACGAAGGCCCGGCAGCTGTCCGGACGGCCCGCTCCGGACATGGCCTCGTGGTACCACCTCACCCTGCCGGCCGGATCCGACGTCGACCAGGCGATGGCCGATCTGGCGGCGTCCTCGGCGGTCGCCTCGGTCTACCCCGCGCCGGAGCCCGCGCCGCCGCCGGTCACCCCGGACTTCACCTCCAGGCAGGGCTACCAGCGGGCGGCCCCGCAAGGTGTCGACGCCGACTACTCCCGCCGCGACTCCCGCTCACGCGGGGCCGGGATGCGCATCGTCGACCTGGAGTACGACTGGAACCCGTTCCACGAGGACATCCAGCTGACCTGGGCCAGCGATCTCGGCGGCAACCAGTTTCCCCGCTACACGGGTTTCGCCGACGAACACGGCACGGCGGTCTTCGGCGAGCTGGTGGCCAGGGACAACGGGTTCGGGGTGACCGGCGGCGTGCCGGACGCCGCGATGT
>Ga0307415_100000076_pt1 | contig 40184 bp, 32 predicted proteins | sample DK1Cmetagenome_FD_204524 | JGI IMG/M metagenome (GOLD analysis project Ga0307415, IMG submission 204524) | Maize rhizosphere microbial communities from greenhouse at UC Davis, California, United States - DK15-C-2 | ecosystem: Host-associated > Plants > Roots > Rhizosphere > Soil | place: USA... | reverse complement strand
CGTCGATCATGACATGGCGGGTCTTACGCACGAAAGGGCAGGTTCGGAGCGCACCCGTCCCTCTATGCCGCGACGTGTTCGCTTGGCCGAGCAAGACTGTAGTGTCCCGTAGATGAGCGGCGATAGCGAGTACACGGTGCTCGGGCGCTTCGATCCAGAGGCCCAGGAAGGTCCTGACGGGGACGTGAGCACGTTGGCCGCACTAGCCGACCAAGGGTCCGACCTGTCGAAGCCAACCCACTTCATCCACTACCTGACGTTCAGCGACGAAGCGCAGGCTAGGGCGGCAGGCAAGGCACTGGCCGAGCAACTCGGTTACCGCGTCCGTGGCTTCGGTCCAGATGGAGAGGTACGCCACTGGAGCCTCTGGGTTGAGGTTGATCGTGAGCCCACTATCGACAACGTTCGCCGAATGCGCCAAGTCATGGAGACGGCCGCAACCCGCTACGACGGCGCGTACGACGGCTGGGAGGCGGCAGTTCAGCCCTGACCACTCCTGCGGGGGGCCGTGCGGAGCGCGGTCGCCGTGCGACGCCGTAGGCGCCCTTGAGGCGGTTGCCGCTGCCTGGGATGATTCGGCTCCGTCAGGGTGAGAAGGTCGGACTCTCGCTACGCTTGCGTTCTGCTGCTTCGTCTCCTTTAGACGGTGGTATCGTGATCGCTCGCCGCGGCGTGGGGCGTGATGGGGGGCAGCCAGGCTTACCTATGCCCTTCAGGCACCGTCATGCTGCGCCTGCCGACATGATGATTTGATGGGTTGACCCCCGCCGGGGGAGGGTGCGGCCGCTCAGTCTCATTAGGCCGTCCGCGCGGTGGGCTCGTGCCCGCCGTCATCGCTTGGGCGTACGCGTGCGGGCTGAGGCCGCTGGCCAGCAGCCGGTGCGCGCCTTACGGGCATCCCGATCCAGGTCGGCCAGGCACACCCGGGGGGCGCGGCCGAGGCCGATACTCCAGCCACCGAAGCTGCTCATCCGCGAGCGGCCGCGGAGCCAGCACCGCACCTCACCAGCCAGCCGACCCGGCAGGGCAGCGGCGGCCGAGCGCTGAACCGCGACGACGTCCATGCCTCCCTTTTGTACCGCGTCACCGATTGCCTCGCGATGGTGGCGATCACCGGACCGAGTTCGGTTCGTGGTTGGCCATCGATGCGACCGCAGTCGGCGTCCCTCGCCGTCGACGACCACTACATGGTGATAGTCCTCGCCGGCGTCGATCCCGCCCCGTCGGTTTCCAGGCGGTTCGAACCAACCCAGCCGGGCCTGGGTGTTGCGGTACGCCTCGCCGGCCGACCCGTCCGGCCCGACGATCCAGGCGGCCCCGGGGCGGATACTCAAGCGAGGACCGTAGCGCAACATCGTCGGGCATGTCGTGTCGATCGAAGGTGACCGTGCACAATGGCGCGGTGGGCGAGACCAACCTGATCGTATTCGCCGACGGCACGGTCGTCGGTCGGCATCCGGGTATCAGTTCGTTGCCGCACCGGTTCTGCGCGATCGACATCGGTGGCGACGAGGTGCAGGACTGCGTCGCGCGCTCGTTCGCCGACGACTACGGGAAGGTCAGGACCGGCCACGGCAGCTATCTGGTCACGGCCACCCTGCGCTGTCTTGGCCTCGGCGTACGACCCGGCGCGACGGTGGCCATGATCCGGGCGAGCGCCACCGACCAGTCGAGCATCGTGTTCCATCAGTCGCCGGTACCACCGGGCACCCGCAACGTCGCGTTGGTGGCCGGCTGGCCCGCACCGGCCTGGGCCGAGCCGGTCCACGCTCACGACATACCTCACCCTTCGCCGGTCATCGACTGGCCAGTGAACGCCGCGCTCCGCGCGATCGGCGTCGACCGCGGTGACCAACCCGACGAGTTGTCCGCCCTCCACCTCAATCGACTGTGGAGTCCCGACGTCGATCGCCGGCCGGGCCCGACGAGTCGAAGTCGGCCCTCGACTGGGCCGTCGCGGTGGCATAACACATGAGGCGAGGGCCGCATCGGCGTCCGGCCAGGCGCCCTCCTTGCGTGAGGAGCACCGCCGCCGGCGCAGACTGCAGCGTGAGTTCGACCCCGCCGGCCTCCCGTAATACCGTCCGTACGGGGTGGGCTGCGTCGTGTCCGTTCCGATCTGCGTCGACCCACGTCGTCGGGCGGCGTGCTTGCCGACGCGAGGCCGCCCGAGCGCTCGACATGCCAGCACGCGAGGCACAGGCCAGGCTGGTGGTTAGGCTCGGGTCGGTTCGACTGGCTAGAGGTTGACTGTGGTCGTGGCGGACAGCGCGGGCTGCACGTCGTGTGCAGCTGACGTGGTCGTGGACGGTCGTGCCGTCACGGGACGAGTTGGGCGAGGCATTCTCGTCGTACGAGGGATGGCAGTTCGTGCTGCGCATCACCGACCGCTTCGGCGATCCCCGGCATTGAGCCGCGCGCAGGCAACCGGAGGGCCGTCGCGGCTCGCTCGTCGCCTTGGACACCTCGTCTGTGCGAGCGGGCACAGTGGTTCATCGATCTGTCTCACCGTGGCCGCCATTGGGTGCAGTCTGGAACGCGAAGCACTGTGGACCGTTTGCGCTCATGGGGGTGTGCGATGAACTCGCGTGTGATCGTGTTCCGACGTTGCGGCTGCGTCGCCGCCTTGTGCTTCGGGGTTGGCGGTGCGGGTCCAGCGGCGCAACCCGCGGGACGCCGGCAGCGGCGCACGCCTGACGGACATCCCCCAGTCGGTCAAGCTGGTCGTTGATCTCGTCGGCGGTCATGTATCGGCCGGACGGCCCTTCCTTGTCGTGGCGTTTGCGCCACTCGTAGTACGTCTTGCCGGAGACGCCAGGCTCGGCGCACAGACCCGTCACGCTGACGCGGGGCAACCCACCGCCGTGACGGCCAACTGCGCTTGTCCATCGGAACCGTCTTCCCATGGAACCTCATCTAAGATCCACGAGCCAGGGCGTTGCCGATGACGCGCCACATGACCGTCACCGAAGGCGTGTCAGATCAGGGGATGGTTCAGATCCGACACCCTCGCGGTTACCTGGTCAATGTTGTCGCGCGCGCGCCCGCGGCTCGGCCACGGATGACATATACACCGCCAACGTCTCGTCCGCCGCCCGGGCCCAGCTCAGCTTCTGGACTTGGCTGTGCCCGTCCGCTCCGAGCGTTGCGCGTAGATCCCCATCAGTCATGACGGCGATCACGGTGCGGGCGATGTCGTCGGGGTCGGTGCCGCACACGAACCGTACTGCCGGCCGCTCCGGATGGCCGAGGAAGATCCGAGAGAACCCGTCGCCGACGATGGTCGGCTTGGACAACGCCATGGCCTCGGTCGCCACCAGCCCGAACGGCTCGAATGTGGAGGGAAAGACGCAGGCATCGGCCATCTCGTAGTACTCCAGCAGCGCCCAGCCGTCGACGAATCCGCCCGAGGTGAGGACGCGCTCGCCGAGTCCGGTGTCGGCGACGATCCGCTGCACACCGGCGTTGTCGCCTTCCCCGACGACCACGAGCCGCAACCGGGGCACGGCGGTGGCGATCTGCCGCATCGCCTCCAGCAGCTGGTAGATTCCCTTGTGCCGGACGAGGCGACCGACAAACAACAGCACCGGATCCTCGGCGGGAATCCCGAGCCGGACCCGGAGATCGGCGGCTCCGGCGCGGAGGCGGTCCCGGTCGAAGGCGGGGTCGGCAAGTGTCCGCTCGAACGTGCCGCCCAGATGCACCACGTCGATCGCCGCCCCATCCCAGCCGGCCGCGGTCAGCTGTTGACGCATCTCGGGAGTGGCGACGACGACCCGCCGGGCTATCCGCCCCAGCCACCGCTCGGCGGCGGCGATCACGCCGGGCAGGGCTACGATGCCGCGCTGCGGGGCGACTCCGTGCTCGGTGGTGTGAATGTGGAAGACGACCGGCAGTCGCAGTACGTAGTGACACAGTAGGCCGCAGACGAAGTTCGTCGCGTCGTGCACGACGACCACGTCGGGCCGTTCGCGTGGGCTCGCCCGCAGGAGCCGCACGAAGTGTCTCCAGTTGCTGACCACGATGTTGATCCCGAGAACGACGAACTCGGCCCGGCTGTTGGAGCGTCGGTGGCGGGTGATCGCACCAAGGATACGGCCAAGGGGTCGGTACACCGTGATGGTGCCGCGCTGCTCTTGTACCGGCTGGCGGCCGTCGTTGATGGTGAGGACGGTGAGCTGGTGGCGGTTGGCCAGGTGCGGCGTGATCTCCTGGGCGTAGCGGCCGAGCCCGGCGGTGATGATGGGTGGGAACTGGGTAACGACGTACGCGATTCTCACGGTGCGACCTCCGGTACGGGCGTCATGGCGGCCGAGTCCCGAGGTCGGTACAGCCGGGCGGCGGCGAAGGCCAAGATGGCGACGAGGAGGAGATTGGTGAGCGCGAAGGCCACCAGCGCGCCGACCAGACCCCACCAGGCGATGGATAGCGCCTGACCGGCGAGCGCGGCGGGCAACCCGACGATGAGACAGGCGATGAACACCTTGGCTCCGCGCACTCCGTCCATCGAGAGCGCGAAGAGGTAGAGGTGGAAGACGGTGTGGGCGCCGATTCCCACCGCCGACAACGCCATGAGTTCGAGCGAGTACGGGTACTGCCCGCGCAGCAGAAGGAAGCACACCGCGCTCGCGGCCAGCGAGATGACCGCCATGGCCAGGCCCACCACCGGAGCGATCCTTCGAATCCGCCGCAACAGCGACGGCTTGTCCATCGTCGCCAGCGTGGGCAACAGCACCACGCCGATCCCCTCGGTGAGCAACACGACGAGCAGCCGTTTCGGGAAGCCGTTGTACACCGAGTACGCGCCGACATCGGCCTGGCCCGCCGTACGATTGAGCAGGATCACGTCGATCCCGAACAGCACGGCGACGAGGGCGGCGATGACGGTCACGTAGGCCCCGTGCCGATACAGCGAACGCGCCCGCGCCGCCGACCAGGAACGCGGGTTGACCTGGAAGCCGGCCAGGGCGACGACGGCGAAGACGACGTACATGAGGATCAGTGCGACCAGGTAGAACTCGGCGTCCCGGATGTCGAGGAGGAGCAGGGCGACGGACGAGGCGACCAGGTAGCCGACGGCGACGGCGAACTTGAGGTTGGCCACGAACGCGAATCTCTTGAGACCGCGCAGGACGCTGTCAGTCAGCTGGTTCACCGTTATCGCCAGTGCCAACGCCAGGGAGTAGCACAGCGTGCGCACGTCGATGCCGAGCAGGGCGGTCAGCAGCGGCGAAGCCAACAGGCCGACCGCGATCACGCCGGCCGCCAGCACCAGCGTGGAGAACAACGCCGTCGTCACCAGGGCCGGGCGGTTGCCCGGCTGGGCCCGCGGCAGCTCCTGGTACATGACGTAGTTGAGGCTCGTGAGCATGCCGACGCTGACGATCAACGCGATCGTGAGGACCACGGTGAAATGGCCGAACGCTGCGGCTCCTATCCCTCGGGCGATGACGAGTGTGGTCGCCGCGGCCGTACCGCTGGCGGCGATGCTCGTCAGGGTCGGCCGGACCGCCCAGCGGTGGCCGTCGAGGAGGCGGGCGGCATAGGCCCAGCGCGCACGAGGCGCCGTCAGCTCACGCATCGCGGAACGCCTGCCGGGCGAACTCGAGATCGCTCTCGGTATTGATGCCGCGCGCCTGATCCGGATCGACGACCGGGACGACCGTCACCCGCCAGCCGGGAACCCGTGACAGGACAGGCAGGAAGGGTAGGAAGTTGACCTCGCCGGTGGTGGCGCCGACGTCGGCGTCGAGCAGGTAGCGCTTCCAGATCGACACCAACCCGTTGGTGCTGAGGCAGAACACACCGACATCGCTCAGCCCGCCGGGTCGGCACTCGTCGCCTTCGCGGGACATCCACACCCGCAGCAGCTTGGCCGAGGTCAGCTCGTACTCGACGTAGGGATCGGGCATCGGCACCAGTGGGATGGTGAGCCCCGGCTGGCCCGCCGACGTGGCCTGCCGGTGAACGCACACAATCTCGCGCATCGTCTTCGGCGACAGGTTCGCCTGGTCGCCCCACACGACGACGATCGCGTCGTACGTCGCCCAGTGCCAGCATGCTCCGAAGATGGCGTCGCCCATACCCCTAGGTTCGTCCTGGACGCTCACTGAGACGGCGCCGCAACGGATTTCGTCGGCGGCGAGGTCGCGGAACGGCGCTTCGCCGGCGGGGGACACGACCACATGGACGTGTTCCACCCACGGGCGCAACCGGCGGTTCAGCTGGTGCCATACGGTGATTCCGTCGGCCAGCTCGAGCATGATCTTCGGGGTGTCGAGGCCGAGCCTCGTACCACGGCCGGCAGCGGGGATCACGGCGCAGATCCGCAGGTCACTCACGGCTGTTCACGTCCAGGCCGAGCAGAGCGACGATCTCGTCCAGGTGCCGTAGCGATAGCGCCCCCGGAGCGGCTTCGGTCGTGTGGACCTGCAGCGTCACCAGGCCGGCCCCGACGGCGGAGGCCACCCCGTGGGCCGAGTCCTCCACGGCGATGGCATCGTCCGGTTCGATGGTCCAGCGGCGGCACGCTTCGTGGTAGATCGCCGGATCTGGTTTGCTCGTCGGGACGTCGTCACCGGTGAGTACCCCGCGGAAGCGCCCACGGAGCCCGCTGGCCGCCAGTACCCGCTCGACCGAGCCGCGGCTGCCGCTGGTGACCAGGTACGCCACACGACCGCATCGGGCCAGATGGTCGAGAAGCCGATGGGCTCCGGGGAAGACCGCCACCAGACCGGCATCGACGTATTCGCGGTACAGCTTCTGCTTGCGTCGCACCAGCCGCTCGGCGGTGTCGGCGTCGGTCCCCAGACCGGCCACAACTTCGAGGGTGCTCGCACCAGCGTGGGCGTCGTATCGGAAAGCGTCGAGCAGACCCGGTGTGATCTCCGAGATCGCGCCGCGGAACGCCGCCCGGTGGACTGGGCCCGAGTCCACGAGCGTGCCATCGAGGTCGCAGAACCAGACCCGCCGCCCGGCGATCATCGTGACCCTCGAGACGGCGGCCAGAGTCCGGGTCGGGCTCACCCCGACGTCACCAGCGTCGCGTCACCGACCACGCTGGTCAGGGCGGAGACGGTGCGCCGGCCGCCGTGCTGGCCGGGATGGTCGGAAGCCTCCAGATCCGCGAGTGTCCATCGCGCGCCCGCCCAGGTGCGACGGTCGGTGAGCTCCGCCGGTGGCACCGAGCCGCGGTGACAGAGGATGTCGGTGATGGTGCGTCGTTCGTTGAACGGGTCGCCGAGGTACGAGAGCGTGAGATCCACCAGGTCGGGTGCGCTCAGCCCCTGAACGTCGTGGTCGGCCCGGATGTTGACGACGAAAACCTTGCCCAGCGCCGGGCTCGCCGTGATCGCCTCCGCGACACCCGGCGTCAGGTAGCTGGGGAGCAGCGACGAGTGCGGCGTGCCCGGGCCGTACACAATGAGGTCCGCGCGCTGGATGGCATCCCGCGCATCCGCGCCCAGCGAGACCCTGCCGCTGAGGCGGGTCAGGATCTGCCGCTTCTGGTCGGCGGGCCGCGCGTCCAGTTCGGCCCAAAACCGCGGGGTGAGCGGCTCACGGAGCAGGAACAGGTCGGTGATGGCGGTGGCGTCCTGTGGCGCCACGATGTCGGCCTCGTCCGGAAGGACGCGGCCGTCCTGCTTGAGAGCGACCAGGTAGACGTTCTCGCCGTTGGTCACGTTCACCAGCCGGGCCGGCGACCCGAACGTCCGCGCGCACGACCGGACGGCCGCGTTGAAGTCGTCCAGGCGGAGGTACGCGCCGGCGAACACGAGGTTGCCGAGCGCGCAGTCCGCCAGGTCGAGCCCGCCCGGGTGCCGCTCGAGTCTGCGGCGTAGGACGGCCAGGTCCCTGACGATCGCCGCGCGGGCGTACTCGGACAGTGCCGCGAAAGCACCCTCGCCGCAAGGCCGACCGGGCGATGCCAGCGTGCCGACAAGATCGTCAAGGTCCTTCCGTGTGGCTCCGACTGGGAAGCGGTGCCGGAGAACCGCGATCAACGCCGCCTGCTCGGGGATGTCGCGGTCGAGGTGCAGCAGGAGGTTCTTGCGGAAGTCCGACGGACCCAGCATTCCCGGCAGGTAGCGTCGCAACGCTCCGGTGGAGAGCCCGTTGTCGTATCCGTTGATGACAAGAGACAGGTCGATCCCCGGTGTCCGGAGCAGCTGACGGGCAATGGTGGCGCCGCCGCGTCCACCGGTGAACAGTGTCACGGCGATGCGGTGGGGTCGCGGCGTCTTCGTGGCTGTCGTCGGCGGCGCTTGGCGGTCGAACGCCGTCCATCGCGCCACCCGCATCCCCGTGTCAAGGCTCATGTCGCCTCCTCCTTTACCCTCGGGACGGACGTTGCGCGCAGCACGCCCAGTCGCTGCAGCCTCCGGCGAAACCCCAGATAGCCCACGAACAGCGCCCGGTCGCGTGCGCCGTGCCAGAACCGCCGCCTACGCTGGCCGCCACCGCGGTCGCGGTGCACGATGGGAATCTCTTTCCACGTGTGACCCAGCTCGTCGATGCGTGCCGTGATCTCCGTCGAGCAGTTCATCCCCCCGGACTCCAGGTACAGTGCCCGGAGCAGCGGGCCGCGCACGACCTTGAATATCGAGTTGAAATCGCGGTACCGGGTGCGGTGCAGTACGTTGCTGACCGCGCCGCTGGCCGCGGATCCCCACCGGTACGGCAGGGTGTCGGCCTTCCTGATCCGGGCACCGGAGAATGCGACGTCGTCGCCGGCCTGGAGGCGCCCGAGGAAGCGGTCGAGGTTGCCGATCGGGAACTGGCCGTCGGAGTCGAGCAGCACGACCCAATCCAGTCGGGTGCGGGCGATCGCCGCCGCGATCGCGGCGCCCGCACCACGGTTCCGGTCGAACTGGACGACGACGAGCTCGGAGCAGTCGGCCTGCAAGGCCGTCAGAATGGCACCGGTCCCGTCCGTGCTCCCGTCGTCGCAGACGACGATCTCCCACGTCCCGATCCCCGGATGCTGATCCAGGTACCGTCGCCACTCGGTCACCACCACCGCGATGTTCTCGGCTTCGTTGTACGCGGGCGCCGCCACGGAGATGTCGACGGTGCGGCCTACGTCGTTGGTATTCGACAACGTCAGCTCCTCAGGCTCGGGTGCGTTGTGGGACGACCGGGGAGGGCGCCCCGCGTCGGTCATCGCACGGGAGCGGCATTCCCAGCCCCGAAGAGGCGGCCAAGCCACCGGTCTAGCGGCAGCAGGTTGAGTCCGACGAGGATTGGGGCGTGAGCCAATGTGAAGAGGATCCCCGCACCGAACGAGATGGGCCCGCCGGTGATTATCGAGATGTGCGGTGCTTCGATGACGGCGGGTATCTCAACCGGGTTGACCACCCACCACATGACGTCCAGAAGGCCCGAGAAAATGATGAGCATCCCGCTGAACGCGATCTTCAGGCAGCGTCCCGGCGAGCCGCCGCCGAGTCGGTAGGCGGCTGCGGCGGTGAGCACGATCGCGGGGTAAGACAGCAGGAACTGATGGGTGTAGAAACCACCAACCTCCGCGTGTTCGCCATCGAGAAAATAGAAGTACCCGATGCGCGGAAACACGTAGGCGGTGAAGAATATGAACGGGACATACAGCAACCAGTACAGTCGTCCGGACGTTCTCGGGAAGAACGCGATTGCGCAGCACACCGCGGCGAACGTGGCCACCTTGGCCCCGAGATGCCATGCCGACTCGATCTCCCGGACGTGGGGTGTACCGAGCCAAACGAACACCGAGCCGCCGACTCCGAGGACGAGGGCAATCCACCACAGGTGACGGGGCCACCCGCGCTGAGCGTTGGCGACGATGTCGCCGGTGCGGTCTGGGTTTTCCCCGATCGACTGCCTGCTGCCGGCGCCTAACTCGGACAGGGTCGTGTAACTCGATGCCGTCATTGCGGTTCGCCTCCTTCTTCGTTGCCGCGGAGTACCATCGGCCAGTCCACAGTGGGTAGTACAACTGGAGCCGCGTTCGGACCGCGCATCCGTCCCCGGCATCACCGAGCACGGCAGCAAACTTCCTCTGGCCCCGTGCCAAAGGCTCGTACCGACTCGTCCTCGGCTCGAACAGCCAGATCCCGCGCTCGGTCCCGGTCAGTCGGTCGACCGAGGAACCGGCGGGACCGGGCGGCGGTGACAGTCGCCGTTCGCGCCAGTCAGGGGTGAGCCCGCGCCCCGCGTTGACAGGGCGCCTACCGTTGCCTCGGCGGGAGGCCGTCGTACCCACCGCGTTCTGCCGGATCGCGGCGGCCTCAGCCGCGCGCATCGAGTCGGCGCCAACGTCGAGCGGACTGTCGCCGGGCTCGCATCGGGGCACGCCGCAGATCTCTTCGACGATGCCACAGACGAGGCCGAGAGCGCCGACGACGCCTTCCGCGTCGGCGCGCCTCTGGACGGTGCGGTGCTGTCCGCCGACGACGAGCCCGCGATCGTAGGCGCCGTTGGTGAACAGGTCAAGAGTGGCGCCGCGGCGTACCTCGCCGCTGGACGTACGCGTGATGGACCGGGACGGGACCGGCGCGAGCATGTCAAGAGGTGGCCCGGTGGCGGACAGCACGGCGGTGCGGACGCGGCGCGCGACCTCGGCCACCTGGTCCGGCGCCCGCTCCGGCCGGTCGAGGAGGACCTCGGCCAGGTGCTGAGAAGATCGGTTCATGCGCCGTCCCTCGGTCGCGTGGGAATCGACTCCGAGACTGGACGGCAGGGGGTACAGGCAACGCACAAAGGAGCTACATCCGCAGGTGAGGTGCCCCCTTCGCTGATCCATGTTTAGACACCGGGAAGAGGGTTAGGGGAATGGGCTAGGACATCACTGTCGGTGGATGGTCTCGGTCTGGGTTCCAGCCACCAGATTCGACGTAGCGGGGGATCATGAAGTTTGCGGTTCTGGGTCCGCTGGAGGTCAGCGGGCCCACAGGTGTGTTGCCGGTGCGTGGGGCGCGACAGACCACGCTGTTGACCATGCTGCTCATGCGACCGGGTCAGAACGTGCGGGTCGGGGACCTGGTCAACGGTCTGTGGCGGGACGAACCGCCGCCGTCCGCCGTGCACAACATCCGTACCCACGTCTCCGGCCTGCGCCGCCTGCTGGCCCGAGCGGGCGATGTCGCGTCGCGGCTGGTCAGCCTGCCGGGCGGTTACCGCCTGACGGCGCGGGCCGACGAGCTGGACCTGTTATGGTTCACGGCTCTGGCCGAACGGGCGGATCGAGCCCTCCAGGAAGGCGACGACGCCACGGCCGCGCGGGCGGCCGGCGACGCCGTGGCCCTGTGGCGGGGGCGGCCGCTGGCCGGGCTCGACGTGGGGGACGATCTGGCCGTCCAGGCCGAAGCTCTGGAGGAACGCTACTGGGCGACGTTTTCCAAATGGATCAGCGCGCGACTCTCTCTTGGGGAGCACGACGACCTAGTTCCGATCTTGCGAGAAAAGGTTCAAGAGCGGCCTCTGTGCGAACGAGTCTGGGCCAGTCTCGCCACTGCCCTGCACGCGTGCGGACGTACGGGCGACGCGTTGGCCGCCTGCGCCGAAGCCCGGCAGACGTTCATCGACGAATTGGGCATCGAACCGGGGCCGGAAATCGACGTCGTGCGGTCGGCGATTCTGCACGGCACTCCGCCAGCGCCGGCACGCCCGACGGCCGTCGCACCACCGCCGGTCACACCGCACCAGTTGCCGCCGGAGCCGGGAGACCTGGTCGGACGGCGTCGGGTGCAGCGGCGGCTGGCCCGGGCGGCCGAGGCGGTGGCGCGAGGCACCGCCACCGGCTCCGTCGTTCTGGTCACCGGCGAACCCGGCATCGGCAAATCGGCGCTGGCGATCGCGACCGCGCGCGAGCTGCAGGACATGTTCCCGGACGGGCAACTCTACGTCGCACTCGGCGGAACCAACGGACAAGCGCGCGACCCGTGCGGGGTCCTCGGCGCCGTGTTGTCCAGCCTGGGCTGGCACACCGAGCGCCTGCCCGACGACATGGACGGGCGGATGGCGCTTTACCGGTCGCTGCTGGCCCACCGGCGCGTGGTGGTGCTCCTCGACGACGCGGCCAGCGCCGCTCAGGTGCAGCCGCTGCTTCCGGGCAACGGCTCGCTCGGGCTGGTGACAAGCCGCCGCGCGTTATTCGATCTCGACGCCCTGGATGGAGTGAGGCTGGACGCGCTGTCCGACTCGGCCGCCCTGGAGTTGCTCGCCCACTACGTCGGCCGCGAACGGATCGAGGCCGAGGCGGAGGCGGCGCACGCGATCGTGGCGGCCTGCGCCGGCCATCCGTTGGCAATCCGGATCGCCGGAGCCCGGATGAAGGCCCGCCCGGGCCATCCGCTGGAGGTCTTCGCGGAACGCATGTCCGACGAGACGCATCGCCTTGACGAGTTCAACTTCGGTCAGCTGTCGGTCCGCCGCGGTTACGCCACGAGTTACCGGGCGCTGGACTCGACCTGCCAAGCGTTCCTGCGATCGCTGGGGTCGCTGGACCGACGCCGGATCACAGCGGGCCAGACCGCCGTGGAGCTCAATGTTCCCGCGCCCGTCGCCGACCGGATCCTCGAGGCGCTGGTCGAGCACGGCCTGCTCTTCCCCGACCACATGAGCCGCGGCCAGGCGGCGTATCGCATGCCGGCCCTCGCGCACCTGTTCGCCCGCGAGCGGGCCAGGATTGAAGGCATACCGCTCGCGCCAGCCAGAGCCGCCGCACTCCCCTGATGGTTGCCCCCAATCTGGAGGACATCACGCGGACCGCCAGGTGCTCGTCCGGGTACAGCCGAACAACGCTCGCAGCGCGTCCTCGGCGAGGTCGAGTGGATGGAATGGCAGCGGATAGATGCCATCTTGTTCGTCCTCGTCGCCGACCAGCCGCTCACCGGCCCAGTACGGCGCTTCAGACCCCGTGAAGAACATCAGCGCCGAGGCATGACGTGCCCACGCAGTGGGCGGCGCGGCTATGAGTGTGCATTTCGCTTGCCGCGGGGTGGTGCGGCGGGCCGTCACGGCCGGCTGTACAGGGTCCAGTGGTCGAATTCCAGCAGGGCGCGGGCGTACGCGCGTCGGGCGCCTGGCGGGCGGAACGGGCACGGTCGCCTCTGCCACCCCCATGATCCGTCGATGACCCGCGACCTGCCGCGACAGGACCGCGGTGAAGGCTTCTCACCTCGGCTCAAGTCGACAGCGATTCACCGCGCTGGGCACTGCATCACTCGCGGTCTTACTCAAGGCCGGTGAGTTCCTGCCGACGGTGGAGATCAAGCCGCTCGTTCGATGAATGGCGATATTGGGGATAACGATTCCGTCGAAAATGGCGCGGGGAATGACGAGCGTTGGGGTTGACTAACGGTGTTAGTCTGCATGTATGGCGACCGAGGTTCGGGCTGATCCGGTCGAGCTGAGCCGGCTGGCGACCATCGTGCTCACCGCATCTCAGGATCTCGCGGACGCGTGGCGCACCGCCAAGGACGGACTGAACCTGCCGAGCGCCGCGTTTGGCAACAGCGACGGTGCGGCCGCCGTGCACTTCGTCCATGAGTTGACCGTCACCGACGCCGAGGCCGCGATAGATCGCCAGAGCGCCATCCTCGAGGAGGATTCCGATCGCCTGTACCGGGTGGCGTTCGCCTACGAGAGGGCAGAGCTCGAGGCCCAGGAGGGCTTCTCCCGGGCCCGTCCTGTCGGTGCCCCATGACCGCCAGCGCGACCGGCGGATCAGCCCCGGTACCGCCGCCGCTGCCTCCGGTTCGCGTGGCGGTATGGCTGTGGCGGCTCGCGGCCGACCCGAACCGCATCGAGGATGCCGCCCGCGCGTGGCGCTATATCGGCGGTCGGGTGCGTGAGCTGTTTGAGGATGTGGCCCGGCCCGCCGACCGTCTCATGGCCAGCGGCTGGAGCGGGGACACCGCCGACGGGTTCGAGGCGCACCGCCGGCGGCTTCTGGGCGATCTCTTCGGGGAGGGCGATCTGGCCGAGTTCGCGGCCACCCGCCTCGAGCACTCGGCCTGGGCGCTGCGCTCGGCCCAGAACCAGCTCGACGACTCGTGGTCGCACCTCGCCGCCCGCGTGCCGGGGTTTGTCGGTCGGTCCGGGGACGTGGACTTCCAGCCGGTCGACGACGCCCAGACGGAGCTGGTGTTCCGGTCGATCCGGGAGGCGGAGCGCATCCGGTCCGAGCTGGACGACCTGTTGGTCGACGACGAGATAGGCCTGGAGCGCATCCGCGAGCAGTGGGGGGTGATCGCCGATTCGCTCGCCAAGGTGGCGACGGGCGCCGTTGAGCCGTTCACGCTGCCGCCGGAGGCGAGCGGCACAATGGTGATCCGCGACGGCAACAACGTCATCGTCAACACCGGTCCCGGCCACGACCAGATCGAGGTCGGGGTGGACCCGGCGACGGGACAACAGATCGTCGTCGTGAATGGCGTCGCCACGACGTACCCTCCCGGCGCGAACATCATCATCCGGACCGGCGAAGGCAACGACGAGGTGGTCGTCGCCCCCGGCACGAAAGTGAAGGTGACGGTGCTCGGTGGTGCCGGAGACGACCAGCTCGACGGCGGGCGTGGCGGCGACACCATACTCGGCGGCCGCGGCGACGACCACATCCGGGGCCGTGGCGGTGACGACCGGATCTCGGGCGGATCCGGCGGGGACTGGATCGAGGGCGGGGGCGGCCACGATCGGCTCGACGGGGGCCCGGGCTCCGACAACATCAGGGGCGGGGAAGGCGACGACCACATCCGCGGTGGCCACGGCAGCGGCTTCGACAGAGACCACATGTACGGCGATCGCGGCGCGGACACGCTGGAGGGTGGGGCCGGATCCGATGTGGCCTACAGCGATTCCGACGACACCGTCCACGGAGCCGACCACGTGGTCAACGTGGAGGTGTGGGATTCGCAGGCACTCAAGATCGATGGATCGCCCGAGTTCGTCCAACGGATCCAGGCCGAGCTGGACATGTTGCGCTCGGAGCTCCACGGTGAGCCGACGCAAGACGGGGTCGTGGAGCCCCCGCGAGACCGCACCGCCCGTGCCGTCACCATCCGCGAGGGCTCGGCCTAGCGTCGGCTGGAGCGAACCGCCTTGCCGAGCGTTCATCGGCGTGCGGCCAGCGCGCGATCCAGTCGTCAGGCCGGACAATTGGGGTGGGTCGTTCGTGTTCATGGTGGAGGCGTTGGCTTGCACGGGGTCGTTCGGATACGGCAAGGTCAGGACATGTCATCGCAGCCTCGGTCAGCCCGTTCGGTCGGTACGGCCGCTGTCAGCCACCACACGCTGATGGCCTGGCAACTACTTAGTGCGATCTTGCTGCTGGCGATGGGCGGGATCCATCTCTATCTGGTCTTCTACGGCGTACACGGCCTACTCGGCAGACTGTTCGTGCTCGACGCCGTTGGTGCGCTTGCGCTGGCAGTCGCGATCATCGTGCTGAAGAGGCGTCTCCTGGTGCTGGCAACGCTGCTGAGTCTGCTTTTCGTGGCGGGCACAAATCTTGCGCTGGTGCTCGCCCTGACGGTCGGGCTGTTCGGCATTCACGAGGTATTGAGCTTCAAGCTGGTGCCCACCACGCTGGTGGTGGAGACCATCGGCACGCTCGTCCTGGCGGTGACGTTCCCGCTCGCATTGCGGTCGCTACGAGCACCATGACGGGCAGATGCCGGTGCGCATTTGACCGGTAATGGGTATCGCCACCCGCGGGCACGCGCGTACCGGCAGACGAGACCGGTTACAAGGACCTCGGACGCATCGACCCGATCACAATGCTACGGCTCCATTCGATGAGTGAGATCCACCAAACAATGCTCAATTCGCCATGAGCGCTTCGATCCGTACCTGGGTTGATGACACGGCAGTGGCACCCAGCGGCGGCGACGCTGGGCGGTCGAGTGGTGCCGACTCCAGCCCCAGCCCTGGTCATCGCCGTGGCGCTGGGATGGCATCCCACACGCTGATGAAGTGCAATGTCAGAACCCGGGATCCGGGCGGTGGCGCGATCTGGAATTGCCTCCGCCGCCATGCGAGGAACCGCGGCGGTCGTCCACTCGTCTCATCAAGGCACCATGAGAGGAGCACGATGAGACGCGTCATCGCCGCGTTGGTGACGGTAGGTGCGGTTGGGGTGCTCGCCGCGTGCACCGACGCCGAGCGCCCCGGCACCGCCCCCGCGGAAGCGGCGTCCGGGGCGGCCTCGGGCACCGGTATCGCCCCGTCAGCCATCCGAATAGTCGCGGAGCGGGACGCCAACGTGCGTTTGTGGGTGAGCAACCAGTCCTTCGACGATGATCCCGTAACAATAGGAATCACCATCGATGGCGTCGAGCTGGTCGCACGACCGTTCTATGTAGAGAGCCAGCACAACTGGACACTGGTCCCGATCGAGGCACCGGCCGGGCGCCATATCATACACGTCGTCTCTGACACCGGCGCCGAGCTGCGGGAGAGCTTCACGTTGCCCGACGCAGGGCGGCGGTACGCACTCGTCGACTCCTGGTACTACCCCGGCAATGGTGGCCGGCACTTTACGTGGAGCATGCGCACCACGCCAATCGGCTTCGACTAAGCATCGACCAGTAGTTGTACGATTACCCTATGCGACTATTGTGGGCCGTTCTGGCAGCAGTCTCCGCGGTCGTCTTCTGCATCATCGTTGTGATCACCGCTGTGCGGGTTGCGCAACATAGACCCACCATGGCAATCGCACGATTGCCGGAGATCGCGGTCGCCGTTGTGGCCCTCGCGGCCGCTGTCTTTCTCGGCGTCCTGGCCCTGCCCCCGCCCACTCCGTTGTCATCCCCCGATTCGGCTATGACGCCTGGTGCCTCCGCTCCGGTGCCTGGGCCATCTCGAAGTACCCCCGCACAGGCGTCATCGTCGACCAGGGTGACACGTAACGTCGTCAAGATCGTCAAGTTGGCCGATCGGCCCGGCGTTGTCGATGTGACGGTGCGGGTCTTCGGACCACCGTCGGCAGGAACGGAGTATCTACTTGTCGCCCATTTCAGGAGCCGGTTTCAGTACAAGGGCGAAGTGAGCTCGGAGATTGGCGATCACGTCGTTGAAGCGGATGTTCGGCTCGCGGACCCGGGATCGTGGCGGGACTTCTTCGTTGTCGGTGCCAACCCTGATGCCGTGAGGGCGTGGGAGGCGAGTACGGCCGAGTCATTGCTCGAGATGCCCGCGGGCTCCAAGGTGCTGACGCAGTGGACCGCTCACCAGATGCCATCATCGTGAACCTGTCCCGACATATGACCAGGCAGCCCGGGCGACATCACCCGAACTTCGTCCATTGACCTTCAGAGATCACTTCGACAGAGCCGTCAACGACCTTGATCGCTGTCTGTTCGTCGATGGCGTAGGCCGGGACATCGATGTCGGCGGCCCAGCGCTGCGCGTCGGCGGGAGTGTTGGTGGGGAAGTGGTTGAGGTGCGGGAAGATCGAGAAGTCGACGACTCCCAGGGTGCGATCGTCGGGCGCCGACGGCCACTCGACGAAGTAGTCGCCGATCCGGGGTGTCATTACCATGCTCCCGGCACTGACTCCCACCCAGACCTTGTCGGGTAGCGACGGCAGCAGATCGGCCAGTCCGGATTCGCGCATCCAATGGCACAGGTACGTCGCGTCGCCGCCGTCGACCAGCAGTACGTCGGCGGCCCGGACCCACGGGACCCATCGCTCGGCGCCGATCGTGGGCAGCGCGGTGAGCTCGAGGACACCGAGTGACGCCCAGCCCAGGCCGGAGAGGTACTGCCAATCGGGTTGGGGATCGGCGGCTACGAAGCCCCGTACCGATGTCGGACCGCACATCGGGTGGCCCCACTGCGCTGTAGGGATGCAAAGGGCGCGGCACTCGGCGACCGGTTTGCCCAGGAGCTGCACGAGCGCCGCGTGGATGCTCGGGTTCGTGACGCCGCCTGACGTCAGCAAGAGCTTCACGGTGCCTCCGAAGGTGAACGTTCTTAACGACCGAGGGCCGAGCCGGACTCATCGTAATTCGGGCGTCCGGCCACCCCTCGGCCGCTGGCTATCCCGTCGATCTTGGACGTGACCGTAATCATCGAGGCGCATCGTCAGGCCGGATCGGGTCGGGCGATCTGGACGGTCGTGGTTGATCCCCGCTCCACGAGTAGGGCCCGTCCGGGCGGCCACCCCCCTCCGGTCGACCGCGGCAACCTGACCTCGAAGACCTCCCCGTCGACGTGCGACAGCGGGTTGAGGAGCAGCCCGCACCGGCTGCGCCTCATGCCCGCGAGCCAGCCGCGGTAGCGCTGCATGGCGAGGTCGTCCGTGGTGCCCGCGGCTATGACGAGATTGCCGTCGTCCCGCACGGTATGGGTGAGCCTCTCCAACACATCGGCCGCCGCGCCGTCAGCGAGTACCTCCGCGTCGTCCACCACGACCGCGACGGGTCCTGACCGGTCGCCGAGCGCCCGTTCGAGCTCGGCGCCGAGGCTGGCGCCGTGCAGCACGGCGACGACGCCGTCCAGGCCCTCGAGGTCGGTCAACGGGGATCGCCGGGGACAGCACAGCAACAGTGAGTAGTGGCGGGTCATCCGTCCGGCCAGGGAACCGACCACTGCGGCCAGCGCGGTGCTTCGGCCCGACCGGGGCGGGCCCGAGATGAGCAGCGTGGACCCGAACTCGGCGATGTCCACATCGACCGGTGCCAGGTGGTCACCGCCGGCGCCGACCGTGCACACCGCGGGGCTCGCGCCCGCGGGCCCGCGGCGCAGCATGGCCACGTCGGCAACGGTGATCGAACGCGGCAGGGGATCCACCCTGCGCGGCGGCGGGCCGGCGCCAGCCCAGCGGGCGGCCAGCGCGGACGCCAGCTCGGCCAGAGCGGTCGCCTGGGCGGCGCCGTCCGGATCGGGCGCGAGCAGGGCAACCTGCACCTCCACGCCGTCCGGTACGGCCACCGCCCGACCCGCTGGCATGGTCCGCGGCGCCCGGCGTGGGTTCACCCCGAACAGGGCGAGGTCGTCCGGATCCGCCTGGCGTAACACCATCCGCGTGGCCACGGCGCTGCCCAGCCGGTGGCCGAAACCGGACCGGTCGGTGGCCAGGACCGGCACGATGCCCACCGCGGGACCGCGCCGGAGCAGGGCGTCGATCGTCTCGACCAGCCGACCTCCGTCGACCTCCGCATGCCGCGCGACGAACACCTCGTAGCCGTCGAGCAGCAGGATGAGATACGGCAGCCGCTCGGACGCCGCCGCCGCGGCCCGCTGTTCACGCAGCGACGCGTGGCCACCGGCGCCGAGCGCCTGCGCGCGCCGCGCCATCTCGGTGGTGAGGAGGTTCAGCAGCCGTTCCACGCGGTCGGGTTCATCGGCGTCCACACAGGCTCCGCAGTGGGGCAGCGCGGCGAGCGGTGCGAGCGCGTGGCCGCCGTAGTCCATTGCGTACAGGTGCACGTCGGCGGGACCGGCCCGCGCCGCGAGCGAGGCGGCCACGGTGCGCAGCATGGTTGATCGGCCGGAGCGCGCCATGCCGGCGATGACCACCGGCCCCGTCCGTTCGAGATCGAGCACGAAGGGCACCTGGTCCTGGCTCTGCGGAAGGTCGGCTAGCCCGATGGCCACGGACACCGGGTTCCGGGCCGCCGTCGCGTCGGAGAGGTTGGCCGTCTCGCCCAGGTCGGCCAGCGTGATCCGGTCCGGCAGCGGCGGCAGCCACGGGCCCGCCGGTGCGGCCACTCCGAGTTGCTCGGCCGCCGCCCGTACGGCGGCGACCAGGACGGTCAGGTCGGTCTCGCCCGCGTGCCCGGCTTCGCGGCCGTCCCCCGAGGCGGGGACCGGTCGTCCGAGCTCGGTGACCCGCCGCGGCACCACCCTCACCGCGTCCAGAGTGGACTCGGATGTGTCCGTCCGCGGCCAGCCGATGCGGGCGGCCTGGACCATCGCCAGGTCGCTGTGCCCGGTCCGCAGGTACGCCCGGCCGGGACGCAGCCGCGAGATGCGCGCCGCGTCGGCCACGTCGATCACGTCGGAACTGTCCTCGGCGCGGGTCACCCGCAGGCACATCCGCAGGTTCACGTTGGCCCGCATCTCCGCGTTCACCACGCCGCCCGGGCGTTGCGTCGCGAGCACCACGTGGACGCCCAGGCTGCGGCCCCGCATGCCGATGCCCACCACCCCCGAGACGAATTCCGGCACCTCTTCGATCAGCGTGGCGAACTCGTCGATCACGATGACGAGTCGCGGCAGCCGGCCACCGGTGCGGGCCCAGTAGTCCTCGATGTCCTTGGCGCCCGCGCCCGCCAGGACCGTCTCCCGGCGCCGGAGCTCGGCCGACAGCGACGCCAGGGCCCGGTCCGCGAGATGGCCGTCCAGATCGGTGACCATCCCCACGCAGTGGGGCAGGTCGCGACAGTCGGCGAAGGCGCTGCCGCCCTTGTAGTCGACCAGAACCACGGCGAGCGCGTCCGGGGTGTTGCCGAGCGCGAGCGAGGCGACCAGGGTCTGCAGCAGCTCCGACTTGCCCGCGCCACTGGTGCCCGCGACGAGCGCGTGCGGCCCGTCGCGGCGCAGGTCGACCATGACCGGCCCGGTCGCGCCGACACCGATCAGCGCCTCGGTACCGCGGCCGCCCGGCCGGGCCGCCCAGCGGGCGCGGACGTCGGCCGGGCCCGGATCCGAGCCCAGGCCGGCCAGGTCGAGGTAGCGCACCCGCTCCGGCAGGTCGGCGTCGCCACCGATGCGGGCTCCAAGGACGCGGATGGGCGCCAAGGCCAACGCGATCCGTTCGGCCAGCGCCGCAGGCAGGCCGTCGGCCAGCACGTCGCCGTCCGGACCGGACGCCGGACGAGTGATCCGCACCCGACCGCCGGACGCGGGATCGACATGGGGGGTGGGCCCGAAGGGCTGGGGGGCGGGACCAACAACGACCGTGGCCCGGCACTCGTCCGGCAGATTGGCCTCGGCGGCGTCCAGACACAGGGCGTAGATGCCGCCGTCCGGACCCTCGGCCAGCAGCTCCGCCAGCCCGGGCAGGTTCCGCAGCCGGTGGGCGCCGTCGAGCAGCACCATCATCCGGCGTCCGGGCGGCGCCACCTCCGCCAGGCCCGTCCGGCGATCGGCCCGGCGCTCGTCCAGGACGCGGCGCAGCTCGGTGAGGCGCGCCTCGGCCTGGGCGCGGTCGGTGGCCACCATGCGCCGGCAGCTCTGGTCGGCCCGGTGCGGCAAGGTGTGGGGCAGCCAGCTCACCCATTCCCAGTCGGCCGCACCGTCCGAACCGGTCAGCAGCACCACGCCGAGGTCGTGCGGCGCGTGCAACACCGCGGCCTGCGCGAGCAGCGCCCGGGCCATCGACAGTGTGGTCGCGCGTGGTCCGGCGACGCCGATCACGCCCGCCGTGGCCAGGTCGATCTCGGCCGGCACGGCGTACGCCGTCGGCAGATCCTCCGTCCCGGCCCCGGGGCCGGTCAGTCGTGCGTCAACGGCCCGGTCCGTCAGCCCGATGCGCAGCCGCCCGAAGTCGGCGTCACCGGGCCGCCGCTCGAACAGCCGGCCGGTCGGGCCGGTGGCGATCCGCACCAGCGCCGCCGGGTCCGGTGCCGCCTCGCGGCTGGCGCGCTCCTCGACGATCGCGAGCTGACCGAGGCGCGCGCGGGCCGCGGCCAGCTCCGCGTCGTAGGCGCGTCGCTGCTGCCGGAAGTCCTTGTGTCCGCCGCGCCGCTCCGTGATCACATGGGCGACCGCCATCAGCGGCGAGAACGCCAAGAAGATCAGAAAGTACCCGGAGTTGGGGATCAGGGCATAGAGCAGGCCCGCCAGCAGCAGCGGAAGCAGCACCGTCGCGAGTGGAAAGCGGAAGCCGCGGGGCCTTTCCGGCGCGGCCGGCACGGCGACCTCGGGGTGGCGCCGGACCGGGATGATCCGGGGCGGTCGGTTGAACTCGTACACGCGCCGGCGCGGGTCGAACTCGCACCGGCCGTCGGCCGGCCCGGCTCGACGTATCCCCACGACCGTCTCGCCCAGGCGCACGACGTCACCGTCGTCGAGCGCCGTCTCATCCGTGATCCGGTACCCACGAGATCCGGTGCCGTTGCGGGATCCGTCGTCGGAGCACGTCACCGTGCCCGACGCCGCGACGCGGATCGTGGCGTGGCGGCGGCTGACCTCCGCGTCGTCGAGGACCAGGTCGCTGCCGTCCCCCCGTCCCAGTACCAACTCCACACCGGACGGCAGCGGGACGCGGGCGCCGGCCCCGAGCCCACCGACCACGGCCACCTCGCGGCCCGATGCCGCGAGCCGGTGCGTCGCGTCGCCTAGATCCACTGTGGACAAACCGAGGGACAACCGGGCGCCCGTCGGCAGCGGGGTGTCGGCCAGCCGCTGACCACCGGGCAGCGCCCGCGGGCCGAGGTACAGCGTCGTCGGGCTGGCACCGAGCGCGTGGGCCAGCGCGGCGGCGACGGCGTCCACCGTCGCGTCGTCGCCGGCCTCGACCACGTACGGGGTGGATCCGCCGCGCCCGTCGACGACCGTGACCTCGTGCTCCACGTCAGTGTGCGAAGTCGATCGCCTCGGTGTCGCGCGCGTGAGCGTGCATCGCGGCCTCCGCGTCCTTCAGCGCGAGCCTCAGGCGATCCAGCACCGGGGTGAACTCGTCCATGGACTGTTGCATGCGCTGCATGCCCGGCTTGAACTCGCTCTCCCACAGGTTGTCGAACGAGGTCGCGCGCCGGCCCTTCCAGTCCATGCTCTTCACGCCGGCGGTCAGCGTGCCGATCATCCCTTGCATCCGGTGGACGCTCGCGTTCATGTCGCGGATCAGCGCCGTCGTCTCCACATCGGCCTGATGGCCGAACTTGCGTCCCAGGTCGTGGGCCTGGGCCGGGTCGAGCTGGTACATGTCGTCTCCCGTCGTGAGATCGCCTCATCCCGACGCTAGGCAGAGCGACCGTCGCGGCGGTATGGGAAGGGCTTCCGATACCGTGGGCCGCCGTCGTGTCGCAGGCTCGATGCGTGAGCGACGTCGCCGCCCTCTCCGCCCGGGTCGACGCCTTGCAGGCCAAGGTCGACGAGGCCGAACGGTACGCGCAGGCGTGCCGGGCGGCGGTGGCCAGGCTGAAGGCGCCGGCGGATGCGTTGTCCGCCGTGTCGGTCGACGTGGCGGGCCTGCGGTCGAAGTCGGCGAAGATCGACCGGGCCCGGGCCCGGGCGGCGTCGGCCGGACGCGATGTCAACGCCGTCCGGTCCAGGGTCTCCGACGCGCTCGGCGACCTGGAGCGGGTCGCCCGGACCTACGAACGGCGGGCCCAGGAGGCGCGTCTTGACCTGCGGGCCGCCTCGATGCAGCTCGCGTACGCCGTGGCCGGTGCGCGATGAGCTACGGGCTGCGGGTGTTCTACTTCGACGAGCTCCTCGTCGCCGACCAGGACCTGCGGCGGCAGGCTCGCACACTCGGCGAGGCGGCCGACGATCTCGCCATCGACGTGCCGGGCCTGCCCCCGGAAGCGCGGTCGGCCGTGGCCGGCCTGACCGGTCTGGCCGCCCGCCTCGCCGACGCGGCCCGCGAGCTCCTGGCCGCGGCGGCGGCCCTGGGCCAGGCGGGTGTCGATGCCCGGCAGGCCGACGCCGCCGGCTGGCTGCTCGACCTGTGGCAGGCGCTGCGGGGCAAGGCCACTCCCCAGAGCGGTCCGCTGGGCCTCGGGCCATGGGTGTTCGGTGCGCTGGCCGGAGGCGTCAGTGCGGCGGCGAAGCTGGCCCGGCACCAGTACGGGTATCCGTGGGTGAAGGACGGCCACAAGTGGCGAATCAACGGCTCCGGCCCCCGCCTGCACCCGCTGCTGCGGCCCTGGGCGGAGCGGGCGGCCACGGCCGGCAAGGCGGGCGGGGCGGCGGCCACGTTCGCGATCGCGCTCAACCGTCGCCTGCGGGAGGGCGCGACGGTGCCCAGGGCCGTGAGCGGCTCGGCCGGTGAGTCGGCCACGGTTCTGGCCTGCGCGGGCGCGGGCGCGCGGGCCGGCGCGGCGGCCCCCATCCCGCACCCGCTGGCCAAGGGCGCGGTCGTGGTCGGCGCTGGCATCGTCGGCGGGGCCGCCTGCACCGGACCGGGCCGATGGGTGGGCGACAAGGCCAGCTGGGTTGGCGGCAAGGTCGCCGGCGGGGTCAAGAAGATCTTCGGCGGATGACGGGGGCGAACGCCGCGTTGCGTCTCACCGGCGAGGAGCTGACCGCGCTGGCCCGCGGCCTCGGTGCTCCCCTGTTTCCGGGGGTGACGCGCAGCGTCTACGACGACGTCGGGCCGGAGATGCACCCCCTGCTCGACGGCGGGTTCATCTCCTCACTCGTCGCCCGGGGCCTGCTGGAGCCCGACGGCGATCACCTGTGGCCGGCGGAGCCGCTCGGTGCGCTGATCGCCGCCTACGCGAGCCACCGGACCTACGTCGTCATCGAACAGACCGGCACCGCGGTCGAGCCGAGCGTGTGTGCGCTGGCGGCCGGCGGCGACGCGACGGTCCGGCACCGGATCGGCGATCCGGTGCATGTTCTCGAGCTCGACCCCGCCCCGCTCGGTGCCCTGCTGGCCGATGTGGTCGGACGCTCGGCGGGCCCCGGCCGCCCCGGCCGGCAACGTCGCCGCGGCCCGAGGTCGTCGATCGGCGACGTCGTGGCGGCCGGGGCGGGCGGGTGGCGGCGGACCACCGCGATGGTCCGCACCGACATGGGGCGACACGTCCGGGTGGACGGGTTCCTCGGGGTGCTCGACGGTGGACCGGGGCAGCTGTGGCTGGTGACCGAGGACGACGCGGAGGCCGCCTATGAGGCCGACGACCCGACCGTGGTCGCCCGGCCCGTGGACGCGGCCGAGGTGGACGTCGCCCTGACCGCCTTCGCCGCCTGACCTGAGCCTGACCTACCAGACGCAGCCGAGGATCTCGTGGCCTCCGTTGGGAGCCTGCCATTCGGCCGATACCGGCCCGACCCCGACGCGGTAGAAGCGCGGTGATCCGGCCGGCCACGCCCGCCAGACCGGCCTCGTGTTCGGCGTCGCGCAGTCCAGCAGGGTGAGCGGCTGCCCCTGGTAGACGAACCCGTCCGGTATGTTCGGGTGGTCGGGGGCCATCCGGGTATAGAACATGTTCTGCGCGTAGCCGCGACAGTCCCCGTTCGTGCACAGGAACTGGTTGACCGCCAGCCCGCCGGGCACGCCCTCGCCGGCCCGGTAGCCCAGCCCGAGCCTGATCGCGGCGGCGTGCCCGGGATTGCCGACGACGATCTCGTTCGCCTGCCACGAGTTGCCCCACACCTGCGACCAGTACTCGACGACCGGCCACGGCGAGTAGTGCACCGTGATGGCCGAGCCGAGCGGATAACGGCCGGCCGGCTGGTCCTGCGCGACCACCACGTTCGTGCTCGGGTAGGGATTGGCCACCGGGTTGCACCGGAAGCCGCGCGCGTTGATGTCGACGCAGGCCGCGTTGATCTCCGCTCCGACGTAGGCCGGCAGGTCCTGGGCGCAGCTACGGAACGTCAGCGTCACCGCGCTGCCCACGCTGTTGCGGGTGCCGGCCGCCGGTGTCTGCTCGTACACCGTCCGGCACGCCTGGCCCGTGCCCCACGCGGTCGTGCCCTCCCGCGGGTCGCAGGCGAAGCCTTCGGCCTGCACGGCCGCGCACGCGGAGTCGACATCGGTGCCGGCGTACGATCCGACGGCACTGTCCCCGCGGTAGAACGTCACCGTCACGGTCGTGCCCATCTGGGTGATCCGCTGGGCCGGTGGGTCCTGGCCATACACCTGTCCCACCTGCTTGCCGGCCGGCGGCGGGGATCCCGCGACCGCCCGGCACCTCATCCGGTAGTCGTTCTCGATCGCGTCACAGGCCGCACCCCGCGTCTGGTCGACCAGGTTCGGCAGGGCGATCGAGTTCCGGTAGCTGAGGCTCACCGTGGCGCCCTTGTCGATCGACGAGCTCGGCGCGGGATCCTGAGTGGACACCAGCCCGAGCTGCTCCGGCGCCAGCACCGGGTCGGGCTCGGCGCGCGTCACGCACCGTAGGCCGGCCGCCCGGATCCGCCGGCAGGCCTCCTGATACGGCACGCCGATCACACTCGGCGTACGCACCGGACCCACGTACCGCACGATCACGCGGCTGCCGGTGGGCACCCGGGCGCCGGCGCGCGGGTCGGTGCCGATGACGTCGCCGGCCCCGAGGCCGGCCTGGTCGCCGGCGGCCACCGGCCGGCATCGCAGGCGCAACCGTTGGATCTCGGCGCAGGCCTGCTGGTACGGCCGGCCCCGCAGGGCGGGCACGGTCACCAATGGTCCGGTAGCCTCGCCCGGCGGGCCCTCCGGTGTCGACTCCGTCGGCCGCGCCTCGTCGTCCTGCGGCGGCGCGTCACCGCCCGGCGGACCGGTCCGGCCCTCGGAGTCGCCCACCTCGGCCCGCGGCCCCGTGTCCGCGAGGTGGTCGTGCCCGTCCGCGTCCATGACCAGCACGCGCCGGTCGTACTGGCTGTTCGCCCATACCCGGTGGCCGCTGACGACGAGGTCGAAGCGGCCCGGCTGGCCCGGCACGTCCAGGGGCCGCCCATCGGCCGCACCGCTGGACACGTTGATCCGCCACAGGCTCGGCCCCGCGTAGTCGGGCACGTAGATCCAGTTGCCCAGCACCACCGGTGCGCCCAGCTCGGCGCGTTTGATCGCGAGGGTGACCACGAGCCGGTGCCCCGTGCGCGGGTCGAGCACGCCCACCCGCCCCGTCCCGCGGGACACGGCCACCACGTAGCGGCCCGCGCCCCGCCACGAGCCGAGCACCAGATCGTCGCCCGACACCCCGACGTCACCGACCTTCAGCGGCTGGTCGGCGTCGACCGCGTACGCCGCGCCGGCCCGGTCGACCACCACGGGATGCGCGTCGGCGACCGTGATGCCGACCGGCGGCGCGCCCAGTCGGATCGTGCGCACGGCGTGGCCCCGCCGGACCTCGACGACCTCGAGTCGGCTGGTGAGAACCCACAGCGAGTCTTCGGCCGGCACCACCGCCGCGATCCCCTCCGCGATCCGTACGGGGGGAGCCGCCGGCTGGCCCGGCACGGTGATCGGCTCGACCGTGTCGCGCTCGGAGTCGACGAGATAGCCGCCGGACGCCGTCGCGACCGGCTCGATCGTGCCGGCCGACGTCGCCCGGCCCGCCGTGGTCGCGACCGGACTCATGGTCGCACTGTCCACGTACGACAGTGCCCCGGTCGTCTTGTTGACCACCACCAGCCGCCCGTCGGGCAGGCGCACCAGCTGCAGCTCCTCCTGGCCGGTGGCTAGCTGGAGCGCGACCTGGGCGTCGGCCTTGCTCGTCTCGCCGTTCACGTGCACGACCGTGTGTCCCTTGGCCAGGAAGGCCGATCCGTCGTCGAGCAACGGCCTGGACGCGGTGTAGCCGACGCCCACCGCGGCGACGAGCACGCTCGCCAGGAGCGCCATCGTCACCATCGCGGTGGCGGCCCGCCCGGCTGGCCGCGACGGCGGACGCAGCCACCGCGGTAGCGTCGGGAGACGGGGCATGGGATTCCCTTCGACGTACCCGCGTGCGTCGCTACGTTACAAAGGAACGGTGGACGGCGACATGGGCAGCCCTTCCCAAGGCCCTACCGGCTGGTACGCCGACGACGTCCTGCGGGTACTTGCCGGCGGCGCCGAGCACGTGCTGGATCCGGGGGAGAGGTTCACGTTCGGCCGGGCCGCGAGCTGCACGGTCCAGCTCGATCCGGACGATCCGGCCATCTCCCGCCTCGCCGGCGTCATCGAACGGGACGGCGAGGTCTGGTTCCTGATCAACCGCAGCGGCCGCCGCGCCCTGACCATGGTGGACCGGTTCGGCCTGCGCAGCGTACTCGCGCCGGGCAGCCGAGCGGCCGTTGAGGGTCGGGTACGCGTGATCGTCGACGGTGCGGACAGTCACGAGCTGATTCTGCACGGGCCGCCACCAACGAGCCAACCGGAACCGGCCGAGGCCACCGGATCGCCCACCGCCGCCGGCGATGGGGTTATCGTCAACGACCATGACCGTCGGGCGCTCGTCGCCCTGTTCGCGGGCTACCTGCAGGAGGGCGAACGCTACGATCCCAGCCCGAAGTCGTACGCCGGCGCCGCGGCCCGGCTGGGCTGGCCGCGCACGACCCTGGTGAAACGGATCGAGTATCTGCGCTCGCGTCTCGCCCGGGCCGGCGTCCCCAACATGCACGGATGGAACGCCCTGAGCGCGCTGGCCGAGTACGCCCTGACCACGCGGCTGATCACGAAGGAGGACCTGCGCCTCCTCGAGCGCTGAGGTTCTCCAGATGGGGAGGCGTTCCCATGGCCCCGCCGCGCCGGGGCGCCTAGCCTCGGTGACGTCATGGACACCCTCCCGGACAGCGATATCGGCTCATGACCGACACGCTCCACCTCCGCCGGCGCGGTACGGTGGTCGGCGAGCGAAAGCCCCCCGACGTCGAGGTGCCCACCCTGGTGATGTCGCTGCCCGCGGTCGCCGGAGTGCGACCGCTCGCCCCGCTCGCCGGTGCGCCGATCGCGAGGGCGCCGGCGGTTCGCGAGTCCGACGGCCGGCCGGTGCGCCTGCTCCTCCTCACCGCCGAGATAGATCCGAATCTGTCCCGACGGGTACGGGTCGAGTGTGCCGAGTTGGAGGCCATCCTGACCGGCATCGACGCGGCCGTCGTGCTGCCCGTGCTGGACCACGGCCTCGACGAGATGGGCCGGCCGTATCTGCTCCTCCCGCGCCCCGGCCCCGATCTGGCCGAGACGCTGGCCGCGGACGGTCCGTTGCCGCTCTCCCAGGTGTTGGCCGCCGCGCGGGCGGCCGCGGTCGGTCTGGCCGCGTTGGCGGAGCGGGGCGTCCTCGGCGGGCCGCGCGGCCTGAGCCTCGACCCGGCCGGTGGGGTGACGCTGGAGCCGCCCCTGCCCCCGGCGCTGGCCGAGATCGAGTCCTCGCTCGCGCCCGGGGTGGGCCACGAGCCGCCGGAGGTGCTCGGGGGTGGCGACTGGACGCCGCGCGGGCAGGTGTACGCGTGCGCGTCGCTGCTGTGGACGCTGCTCAGCGGGGACGTGCCGTTCGGCGCCGCGGGGTCGCCGCTGGCCCGCCTCGTCGCCACGCATCCGCCCCGCCTGAGCCGGCCGGACGTCCCGGACGCCGTGGTGACCGTGCTGGGGCAGGCATTGGCCACCGATCCGGCCCACCGCCCGTCCACACCGGCGGCCCTGGCCCAGGCGCTGCGGGACGCGGCCCACGCATCCGCGGGCCATCCGCCCGATCGAGGCCGTCCGTTCGGGAGCGGTTACCTGCTCGGCACGCCGATCGGGCGGGGCTCCGGCGGATACGTGTGGGCGGGTCGCCGCCGAGCCGACGACCGACCGGTCGCGGTCAAGGTCCTGCGCGGCGAGCTGGTCGAAGACGAGCAGGCCGTGAGCCGGTTCGTGCGCGAGTTCACCGTGCTGGCGCGGCTGCGACACCCGCACCTCGTGCGCGTGTACGACCTCGTCGTGGAGGGCGGCGAGCTCGGCATCGTCATGGACCTCGTCGACGGTGAGGATCTGCGCCGCATCGCCCGGCGCGGTCCGCTCGCCCCCGGCGCGGCCGCCTCCCTGCTGGCCCAGACGGCCGACGGGTTGGCCGCCGTCCACGCCGCCGGGGTGATCCACCGCGACGTCAAGCCGCAGAACGTCCTCGTGACCGAGCGCGACGGCCGGACGACGGCCTTGCTGTCCGACTTCGGTATCGCCCGCGCGGTCGAGGGCGCCACTCAGACGCAGTTGATCGGCACGCCCGCGTACCTGGCCCCGGAGGTGATCGCGGGCCGGCCGCCGAGCACCGCGTCGGACGTCTACGCCCTGGGCGTGACGGCCTACGAGCTTCTCGCCGGGCAGCAGCCGTTCCGCGGCGACAACGCCGACGCCATCATGCGGGCCCACCTCGACCAGCCGCCGGCGCGCCCGGACGGGCTCGACAGCGGGGCGTGGGACCTGGTGGCCGCCTGCCTCGACAAGGCGCCCGAGCGGCGGCCGACCGCGGCGGAGGTGGCGGTGCGCTGGCGTCGGATGGCCGCGGACCCGTCCTCCGTGGGCCCGGGGGTCGCGGGACCGCGGGCGGTGCGCGAGTCGTCGACCGACGCATCGGTCTCCGACGCGTCGGCGATCGATCACGCGGACGCCGCACCGGACACGGCGCTCTCGGCCCGGCCGCTGCGCGATCGCCCGGCGCCCCCCTCGCGGCGCCGGGGCCGGCGAGCCCTCGCGCTGGGCGTCGTGGCGGTGGTGGTCGCCGGCCTGGCCACCGGCGTACTCCTCGCCTCCCGGGCGGGCCCGGGCGGCGCGCCGACCGGTCCGTCGGCTCCCGCGCCGTACCCCGTCCTCGCGTCGGTCAGCCTCGACGCGTCGTCGGTCGCCACGATCACCTGGGGTGAGCGGGTGGGCACGCTGCCGGGGTTCGAGGGTTACGTCGTGCTCGACGTCAGCGGCGACGCCGCTCGTCCGCTGACGCCGCCGCTGCCGGCGGAGAGGACGTCGTACCAGGTGGAGGGTCTTCGGCCGGGCCGCCGGACCTGCTTCCTGGTCGTCGCCCTCGGCGTGACGGCGCGAGCGCCGGACCCGCTTCCCCCACCAGCCTGTGTCACTCCGCCCACGAAGTGACCGCGACGAAAGGCCAAGGGTCATGACCGCCTACGTTTCTCCCGATGGCCGCGGGGCCAACCAGGTCGTGCGGGCCCAGATGCTCGCCGACGCGGTCACGGCCAACGTCGAGCAGGTGCTGCGCGGCAAGACCGAGGCGATCCGGCTCGCACTGTCCTGCCTGTTCGCGGGCGGCCATCTGCTCATCGAGGACGTGCCGGGCACCGGCAAGACGTCGCTGGCCAAGGCGTTGGCCGCCAGCTTCGGTGGCACGTCGCACCGGGTCCAGTTCACCCCGGACCTGCTTCCCACCGACATCACCGGTGTGTCCATATGGGAGCCACACCGGCGCGTGTTCGAATTCCGGCCGGGCCCGGTCTTCGCGAACGTGGTCGTGGCCGACGAGATCAACCGGGCATCGCCCAAGACCCAGTCGGCGCTGCTCGAGGTCATGGAGGAGAACCAGGTCACGATCGACGGCGCCGCCCATCCGGTGCCGGCGCCGTTTCTTGTCGTGGCCACCCAGAACCCCATCGACCTCGAGGGCACGTACCGGCTGCCCGAGGCGCAGCTGGACCGGTTCCTCATGCGGATCACGCTGGGCCATCCCGGCGTGGCCATCGAGGAGGAGATCCTCACCGGACGGTCCCGCTCCGCCGTCCCGGTCATCCGCGCGGTCACCTCACCCGAGGAGGTCGACGCGCTGCAGCGGACCGTCGCGACCGTCCACACCGCACCGGAGATCGCACGGTACATCGCGCTCGTCGCCGAGGCCACCCGCGGCCACGAGGCGTTGCGCCTGGGCGTGAGCACCCGTGGCAGCCTGGCCCTGCTGCGGGCGGCGCAGGCTCACGCCGCGTGCGCCGGCCGGCACTATGTCGTGCCCGACGACGTGAAGGCGACCGCCATGGCGGTTCTCACCCATCGGCTGGTCCTCGCGGCCGAGGCCGAGGTCCGCGGCCTGACGGCGGCCTCGGTGCTGGCCGACGTGATCGACAGTATTCGGGTGCCGGTGCTCACGCCGTCCGCGGCGCGGTGAGGCGGCCAGCATGAGGCGCCTGTCCGTCACGTCCACCGGGTTCGGACTCGCCGCCGCCGCGGCCGGCTGCTACGGAGTGGGAGTCGTGTTGGGGTACCGGCTTCTCGTGGTCGTGGCCGTGGGCATGCTGGCGATGCTGGCCGTCGGCGTCATACCCCTCACGGTGAGACCGTCGGTCGCGCTGTCCCGCCTCGTCTCGCCCGATCGGGTCGGCGTCGGCGAGCCCGCGCTCGGACGTCTCGACGTACGCAACCTGTCCCGCTGGCCGTCGCCCGGCTTCACCGCCGTCGACCTGATCGGGGGCGAGGCGCTCAGCCTCAACGTGCGGCCGCTGGCCGGGCGGGGTCGCCGCACGCTGCACTATCCCGTACTCGCGCATCGGCGCGGCCGGCACCGGCTGGGCCCGCTGACCGTGGAGCGGCGCGACGCGCTCGGCCTCTTCGCGTGGAGGCAACGACAGACGGACGACGGCGTGCTGTGGGTACATCCCCGCGTGCACCGGATGGGCGCGCTACCGGTGGGCATCGTGCCGGACTACGAGGGCCGCACGACCGAGCACGCGCGGCTGGGGACCGTCACGTTCTCGTCCCTGCGGGAGTACGTGCCGGGTGACGACCCGCGGCAGATCCACTGGCGGACCACCGCCCGCACCGGACACCTGATCGTGCGCGAACACATCGACACCATGGAGCCGACCACCACGGTCGTGCTGGATACCAGGGACCATGTGCTCCCGCCCGACGCGTTCGAGGATGCCGTCGAACTGGCCGCCTCGGTGGTTCGAGCGGTCGAGGTCGCGGGTCGGCCAGCGGCGCTGCACGTCCTCGGGCAGCCGCCGGCCGAGACGATCGCGTTCGGGGCGCAGGGATTCCTGGACCGGCTCGCCCTCGCGCGGCGCAGTGCCGATCCCGATCCCTTGCGGCTGCTCGAGACGGTGGAGCGGGTACCGGCGGGTGGCGCACTCGTCGTGATTACCGGCGCCGCCGGCGCAGCCGTGCTGGGCCGCCTCGCCGAACAGCGCCGTCGGTTCGCGTCGGTGGTCGTCGTCGCCCTCGATCCGGACGGCTCGGCGGGCGGCGTCCAGCGCCGGCCGGGTCTGGCCGTGCTGACCGCGCGGAGTGCGGCCGAGGGCGTGGCGGCGTGGCGTCGGATGATCAGCGGAGAGGTGGGTTGATGCCGCGGGTCGCGCGGGTGCTCTTCGCCGGCACGCTCGGATGGTTGGCCGGGCTGGCGTTCGGGCCGGTCTTCGGCGGGCTGCCCGGGCCGCGCCCCTTCCTGGTGGCGGTCGGCGCGGTCGCGGTGGAGGCCATCCTCGTCGCCTTGGCCGCCGCGCTGGTGTCCCGGCTGCGTGCCTCGCCGACGGCGGTGGTCGGCACCGGCGTCGTGGCGGCCACGGCCGCCCTGGCCACCGGCGCGGGGGCCGATCTGCCGAGCGGGCCGTGGCGGTTGCTCACCGGGGCGCTGCCCGCGGACGCGGTCGGACCCCCGCTCGCGGCGGTGGTCGTCGTGGTCGGCTGGTCGACCTTGGCCGCGGGGTTGCTCGCCGCGTACGCGACGAACCCGCTGCCCGCCCTGGCGCCCTCGCTGCTCTGCCTGGTGGCCGCCCTGAGCCTCGGCGCGTCCGGCCCGCCGCTGCCGTGGTGGTACGGCCCGGCCTACGTGGCGCTCACCGTCGGGCTGCTCGTCAGCGGCGGTCCCGTGGCCCCATCGCGCGCCGTCGCGGGCGTGGCCGGTGTCACCGCCATCGCCGCGGTGGTCGCGGCGGCGGTCGTCGGTCCGGCCGCACCGGGCCTCACTCGCCCGCCGGCCGACGCCCGTGCCCTGGTGGCCGCGCCCGTCCAACCGCGCAGCGGTGTCAGCCCGCTGCAGCAGTACCTGGCTCTGCGTAACGGAATCCGCCCGTTGAAGGTCACGGGCACCGTGTCGCGCCCGGGCAGCATTCTGCGAATGGTGGCACTGACCAGCTTCGATGGCGTGTACTGGACGGTCGCGGGCGACTACCGCCGCGCCGGTACGACGCTCCCGTGGCCGGGTCCGACCCCCGGCCTGGTGGCGGTCACGCAGCGCGTCACGGTCGAGGCGGGCGAGCTGGACTGGATCCTGGCCGCCGGCCGGCCCACAAGCGTGTCCGTGCCCGGCCTGGGCATCGACGAGGGCACGGGCACGGTCGCCGTCCCGGTCGACGTCACGCCGCCGACCGTGTACGAGGCACGATCGGCCGTGAGCGACGCGCAGTACCACGAGATCATCGCAGCCGACCCGGAACCCACTCGCGAGTCCGTTCCGGCGCCGCCGCCTTCGATCCGCAGCTTCCTCGACTCCGTGGTCGGCGACCAGCCGGCCGGCTCGGACCAGCTGCTCGCCCTGTACCGCGAGTTCACCAAGGACGGCGGCTACCGCTACGACCAGTCGGACGAGCCGCCCGGCGGGCACGGCTACTACCAGATCCAGCAACTCCTGACCGGCAAGCGCGGCACCAGCGAGCAGTACGCCAGCGCGTACGCCGTGCTGGCCAGGTTCCTCGGCCACGACGCGCGGGTGGTCATGGGCTTGCGACCGCGCTACGACCGCGACGATCCCGGTGCCTTCGTCGCCACCGGGGCGGACGTCGACGCCTGGGTGGAGGTCAACTTTTCCGGACTCGGTTGGATCAGCATCGACCCGAGCCCGAGGGACAACCCCATCGGCACGCGGGCCGGGGCCGCACCGCCGTCGCGCCGTTCCAGCCCGCTCGACGATCCGCTGAAAGACTCCGAACCACGGCCCGAGCCGCCGCCGCCGGACACCGCCGAGAGCGACGACCTCGCCGGCCGCGATGCCGGCGCCCACAATGGCGCGCGGCTGGCGTTGACCGTCGGCCTCGTCCTCGTGGTGCTTCTCGGCGCCGCGACGCCCGCGGCCAAGACGGTTCGGCGCGTGCGCCGCCGCCGCGCGCGCTCGGACCGGATCGCCGTGCTCGGCGCGTGGACCGAGACGCTCGACCGACTCCGCGAAGCCGGCCTGCGCGTCACGCCCGCGCACACCACCGGCGACGTCGTGGCGTTGGCCGCCCAGGGTCCGCTCGCCGCCCCGGACGGTCTGTCCACTCTGGCCGTCGCGGCCGACCGCGCCGCCTACGCGCCGGAGGAACCCGGACGTGAGCTGCGCACCCACGCGTGGGGCGTTGCCGCGCACATGCACCGGCGGGTCCGCGCCGGTCTGCCGCCGCTGCGGCGCATGGCCGCCGTCTTCGACCCCCGCCCACTGTTCGGACCGCGGCGACGGCGCCCGTCACGCCCGAGGTGATTGACCCTGACACCGGTCACGCCGATGTGGTGGAGATCTACCGCCAGGCGTCCTCGGTGGCCACGCGGGAGGCCCTCAAGAAGCTGGGGAAGGCGCTCAACTCCGCTGCTGTACGTGGCCTGGTTGGCGAGTTTCGGACAGGCGATCAAGGCTCTGACCTGGGATTTTGGTGCGCCGCCAGGGACTCGAACCCCGAACCCGCGGATTAAGAGTCCGCTGTGGACAGTCCAATTGAGTCAGTCAGCGCCGCAAAACGTGGAAGTCTGGTGCCATTTTGTCCGGGCTCGTCGAGGATCTCGGACTCGTTCGTCCGGTTGTGTCCGGCCGGGGTCGATGGTGTCAGCGGCGGCCGAGCACACCACGAGCACACCGGGCGTCCACTGTGGCTGGTCAGGTTGGGCGACTTTGGGAAAGCTACGTGGCGGTGGCGTCTGATGCTAGTGCCAGGCCGCGAGCGTGTGCCTGCGCCTCCCAGCGAAGGCGCTCCTGGCTGCCGATGGTCGGTGGCCCGAACAGTTCGTTGAAGGCTGGCTCGGTCAGACAGGCGACGATGCCCCGTTCGTGGTGCCGGATTGTGTAGCCGGCGCTTCGTCCCAAGTCCGCGAGGGATATCCCCGGCGCCGGCTCGACGTAGTACTGGAGTTGCCTGTCGCGGTACGGGCTTGGTCCGCCCGGCTCGAAGGGTAGTTCGAACGAGTCGAGGCCGACGACAGCATCTTCTGCCAGGACGTGAAGGTGGCCGTCGTCCAGGGTGCGGAAAGCCACGACGAGCAGGAAGGCACGGCGATCGTTGCGGCTGCCGGCCTGGTAGTAGGGCGAACCGGCCATCACCGGGCCTCCGGCCTTGTACTGGCGCCACAGTGCGTCGTGAGCCAGCTCGAGCGAGCCGGCAAGGGTTCGCCAGGGGGTGTCCGCGTCCTTGCACTCTTCGACGGCCGACCGTAGCGCCCACCCGGTCTGGCGCTGTGCCTCGGCGAGGTGTTGTGCCCGGCGCACCGGCTGTCGGCTCTCCATGGCCATCTGTACCAGTGTGATGACGTTCCGCATGCGGACGTCGGTCGTGATGGCGGTGGGGCTGGACATCGAACTCCTCCGTTGTTGGTTTTAGGCCACAGGCACAGTATCCGATCTGTTGGTTACAAGCAACACGAAGGCGAGCCCTGCGGACGGGAGCAGGCCAGGCTGCGGGCGGACCAGAGGCGAGGACGGTTGGTTCTCGTGGGATGACGTCGAGGTTTCGGCCGGTGTGGTCCGGATTGGTGCGATTGCCCGTGGTGGCCAGTTGGTCGCGGAGGTTGCCTACCTCCTGGAGAGTGGCATCGAATGCGATGAGCGGTGCCGGGTCGCCGCGTTGCGATCGCGGTTCGCACCTCTGCGCCGGAGAGCCACCGGGTCGAGCCGGGTGCGCACGTCGGCGGCGCGCTTCTCGTTGAGTTCGATCTCCAACGCCACCCCATCCAGACCGAACGACACCGTCTCGACCGTCCTGCATCGTCCAGATCATTCGCGAGCTGCTCGAACACCTGCCGCGCCGTGCCGGCAGCCTGCAGGGGTCGGCAGCGGGGCGCTCAGCGCCGACATTTCGAGCGATCCGACCGCGGCCGCCTCGCCCGCGAGGTCCAGGCGCGTGTGAGGCCTGGCGACGTACCCCCTGTACGCGGCCACCGGGCTGGCGCTGGCATGGCGCCAGGCCGACTGCCCGGCGATCCCATCGCCGGGCGACGCTGTTGTGTCATCAGCAAACGTACGGATCGAAGCTCTCATGCTTGATATGCGGGTAATCCCTACGGCCTGAGAGGGTGCCCGCATGAGGTGGATCGATCGCGTCCGGGGCAGGGTCGAGACTCTGCCGGTTCTGCCGGTAAGCACCCGCTGCGATCTTTGACGATATCGCGGTCTTGGGTGGCCACGTACCGGTGCCCCGCTGCGGCCGAGGAGCGGCCCTCGCTCCGAACCAATCTGCGCCACCTTGGGCCCGCCGACAAGGCGAGGAGCGGAGCATGGCCGCCAAATTCGCGCGTGTGCAACGACCCTCTCGCCCTGCCCCTAACCGCCCACCGCTATGTCGGTGCTCTTGAACGATGTTCTAGCTTCGACGCCGCGACTATGGTGGCACTGTGAATGCTGTCGATGGCGAGGCGTCGGGTCCGATGGCTGAGTTCGTTGCGCTGCGAGAGGAGATCCTGCACTGGTCTCAACACATACACGGCATATTTGTGTTCCAGGTTGGCGCGTCGGGCGCCGTCCTGAGTTTCGCACTGTCTCAGCCCGGTCGGGAGCCTGTTGCGTTGGCGGTGCCAATCGTCTCCTATCTACTATGTACCCGCTATTACTACGCCTTGCTTACGGCGGTAAACATCGGCATGTACATTAGAACCGTCCTGAGCCCCAAGGTTTCGGGCGGCTTGGGATGGGAGGAGTGGAACCGGTCGATCCAGGTGGATCTAAGGCCTCGACTGTACGCGACACTCGTCCTTACCTTTCCCGGTACGGCGTTTGTCGCCTTCGTTGTGGGAACGATAGGCCTCGCTTTCGGGGACTTAGCGCTGTCCCTCCGACTCGGGTTCTCAGCACTATGGTGTGCGGCGCTCGTATTCCTACTTCTCAACATCAGACTCGTAGTGCAGATGCGCAATTATCGAGCGAAGCTACCATGAAACGTACTACCAGCTCGTTGCCGACGGTAATGTCAGTGGCCACAGAGTGGTTTTCGAGTAAGGGTGGCCTGAGTACCTTCAATCGGCGCCTCTGCGTAGCCCTAGCCGCCGCCGGAGCGCCTGTCATATGCATGGTGCCGGCCGCGAGCCGAGAAGAGGACGAACATGCTCGCGTACGCAATGTCAGGCTGGTAAGGTCCAAACCGAGCCCAGGTGACAGCAAGGACGACTCCCTAAGGGTTTGGCCGAATTCCCGGACGGTGAGGAGCCCCATGTAATTATCGGTCATGCTCGCATCACGGGGCGGTATGCTCACGCCCTTCAAGTGCAACGGCCTTCCATCATGCGCGTACACATGATCCACATGTCGCCTGAGGAGATCGAGCCTCTGAAGGACAAGTCAGATCAGGATCCCATCCAGCTCGCTGAGATTCGGCGTCAACAAGAACTCGAGCTTAGCCGTGAGGCGCACCTCGTGGTGGCGGTCGGTGAGCGCCTACGAAGCCGCTTCGCGCGTGATCTTGCGCATTACAACAAGCCGGTGGTGGGTCTCCACCCTGGCTTCGACGACCCCGATTCTGATCCGAACAGGCTACTTGCGAGGCAACCACCCGGCGAGCCGCTAATGGTCCTATTTGTCGGCAGAGCCGACGACTACAAGCTCAAGGGCGTCGACATCGCCGTCAAGGCGTTTACTGACGCTATCGGATTCCGCAGCGCCCACTTGTCTGAGGCGGAACTCGTGATTCGAGGAGTCCCCGCTCAACAAGGAGCCCAACTGTTGGACCGAGCTCGCAAATGGACCGAGGGTAAGCGTGTGAGAGTGTACCTTCGGCCGTACAGTGATGCGGACGAACGCCTCAAGGCGGATCTGCACTCTGCGACCCTCGTCATCATGCCGTCGAGGGCGGAGGGCTACGGCCTAGTGGGCGTGGAGGCCATCGCCTCGGGGACGCCTTTGCTCGTGGGGCCCAACAGTGGTCTGGCCGATTTTCTCTCTGCGACACTGCCCGTAGAAGTATGGACAAAGGCTGTTGTTCATCTCCCCGTAGAAGAACGAGATAGAGTATCCGCTTGGAGCAGGGCGATAGGCGGCATCTTGCAGAGTCCAATAGAGGCGTTCCGAACTGCTGACCACATTCGCAACATGCTTGGACGGGAACAGCCGTGGGCAAAGACAGCAGATGACTTCCTAACCGCTATTGCACGGACTGGCCCGCCCGCTGGCCCGAGGCACTGGAGTCTGACTGGCCCCTCGTTGAGTGGGACCTCAGTCGACGACCCGGCTTTGGCGCTTAACCACGAGCCGGTCCCCACCGGCCTTGATGAACCGCTCGGACCCGACAACGGTGTAGAGGCAATGGGCGACCTGATTCAGTTCCCCACGCGCCCTGACGTGACACCCGCTATCGGCTCCGAGGTATCGGAGCGGTCCAAGGCGGTGAGCGAGCCTACGGTTCCCGGACTTCTTCGTCAAGTTGAGGAACTCGTGGCTCACGTACGCAGACTGTCGATGGCCTCGCTACCAAGCGAGGTGCTAGCACTTGTGATCCCCGTTCGCCATCAGGCAGCCAAGGTTCACGCTCTGCTTGACGGGCTTGCAGCCAAGGCACCCGCACACTCGGACTATCAATGGGTCACTACTGTAGCTTCCGCAAGAGAGGCCGTGAAGGCGCTTCGCAATTCGCTTCCGACTGACGCCGGCCGCGCGGCATCAATTGCGGCCAACAGAGGATTGATCATGGAGCTCGCTGACGACGCTTTGGTAGCCGTACGCCGCCTGCAGCGTCTCGCATGACCACCCCGCCGGCTTGGTCGGAGGCAGTCGTTGTCAGAGCACGAGACCCTCAGCGGCTCCGTCAATCGCCTGCGGACGGACCTGCGGGACCTCTATGCCGACATCCTCAACCGTCACGCAACCGTGGACGGCGTAAGAAAGGTGTGGGTGACGGCCAACGACGTCTATGGGAGACTGGAGAGCCTTCGAATAGATCTCCTTGCCAAGGAGAAGGATCGCCGCGGCGAGGCCCTTATTGCTAGCATCAACCAGGTGAAGCCGGGGCTACAGGCCGTTCGCCAGAGGCTAAATACGCTAATCCTGACGCTTAGGAAGTCCGCACCCGGCTCCTCTGTGTCCGAGAATCGGCACGGCGAAGCGGAGCGCGCAATTGAGGAGGTAGGACCCCAATTGGCGGCGCTCTCTACGGTGCTTCCCGAGACTCTAGCGCTCCGTCAATCGACTGAGCGACGACGTCCGATTACTGTGAGGCTCGGCAACAACGGCCTTGACGCACTCAAGGGCCGAGAAGCCAGTTGACTTCATACCAGGTCGAACCTAAAGCCAACGTAGGTGTCGCCGTGAGCTGGCTCGGCGATGCGAACGGCAGTGGCCCCGGGGTCCGCGGCGGACGAGGCTCCTGGAGGACCTGTAGCAGCTGCACCCGGCACTGGAAGCAGGCCCGGTGGCGTCGTCACATGCCGCGATCAGGACGGCAAGGCGGCTCGCTTCGCTCGCGTCTCCTAGTGGCTGCGTTTTCTAGATCGGGTCGGCCGGGAGGCGTGCGCTATGCCGCTGGGCGGACGGGCTGCACGCCCCGGC
>Ga0307415_100000075_pt1 | contig 40640 bp, 43 predicted proteins | sample DK1Cmetagenome_FD_204524 | JGI IMG/M metagenome (GOLD analysis project Ga0307415, IMG submission 204524) | Maize rhizosphere microbial communities from greenhouse at UC Davis, California, United States - DK15-C-2 | ecosystem: Host-associated > Plants > Roots > Rhizosphere > Soil | place: USA... | reverse complement strand
TGGCCCTGTGGGGCATCGGCGATCTGATGATCATATTCGTGGCCGCCCTGCTGGACGTCCCGGCCGAGCTGTACGAGGCGGCCTCGCTGGACGGAGCCGGCCCCTGGCAACGGTTCCGCAACGTGACACTGCCCAGCATCTCGCCGGTGGTGCTGTTCGCCGCCGTGACCGGAGTGATCGCCACCCTGCAGTACTTCACCCAGGCCGCCGTCGCGGCCAGCGTCGCGTCGGGCGACGCCGTCACCGGTGGTGGCATCTCGGGCACCTTCGGCTATCCGGAGGGATCGACCTTCACGTACCCGTTGTGGCTGTACACGGTGGGGTTCCGCAACGGCCTGCTCGGATACTCCAGCGTGCTGGCCGTGGTGCTCTTCGTCGTGGCGATCTCGGTGACGCTGGTACTGCTGCGCCGGTTCAACGCGTTCGTCGGCGGTGTCCGGTGACCGCGATCGCGACGGAGCCGACCGTCGCGCGACCGGACCGGCGCACCAGCGCCCTGATCTTCATCGCCGAGCACAGCCTCGCGATCGCGTTCTCGGCGATGTTCCTGGCTCCGATCATCTTCCTGCTGCTGACCTCGTTCATGTCCAACGAGCAGCAACTCACGGCCGACCTCTGGCCCCGCACCTGGCATCCCGAGAACTACGCGAACGTGTTCGCCCGCACGCCCATGCTGTCGTACCTGCTCAACACCGTCATCTACGCCGTGTGCGCGACCGGCCTCATGCTGCTGGCCAGCGTGCCGGCCGCGTACGCGCTGTCGAAGCTGCGCTGGCGCGGCCGCAACGCCGTGTTCATCGCGATCATCTGCGTGATGATGCTGCCGCCCCAGGTGGTCACCGTCCCGCTGTATCTCATGTGGGCCAGCGCCGGACTGACCGGCTCGCTGTGGCCGCTGATCCTGCCCATGCTGGCCGGCGACGCGTTCTCCATCTTCCTGCTCCGGCAGTTCCTCGTGACGATCCCCGACGACTACCTCGACGCGGCCCGCGTGGACGGCTGCGGCGAATGGCGCACGCTGCTGCGCATCGTCGTGCCGATCGCCCGGCCCGGCATCGCGGCGGCCGCGATGTTCCAGTTCTTCTATTGCTGGAACGACTACTATGGACCGCTGTTGTACACGAGTGAGAACGAGAAGGCGTGGACGCTGTCGCTGGGCCTGGCGTCGTTCCGGTCGCTGCACCACGTGGACTGGAACCTCGCCACCGCGGCGACCATGCTCACGCTGATACCGGTCGTGGTGCTGTTCTTCTTCGCCCAGAAGGCCTTCGTACGGGGCGTGACGCTGACGGGAGTCAAGGGATGAGGATCGCCGTGGTGGGCGGCGGGTCGACATACACACCCGAGCTCGCCGACGGGATCGCCCGGCTGCCGGCCACGGCGGGCGTGGGCGAGCTGTGCCTGATCGACCCGGCCGAGGACCGCCTGGGCATCGTTGGCCCGTTCTCCGCTCGGCTCTTCGCCCGCCACGGCCACCCGGGCCGCGTCACCTGGACCTCGGATCTCGACCGGGGCCTGGACGGCGCGGACGTGGTCCTGATCCAGCTGCGGGTCGGCGGGCAGGCCGCGCGGATCTCCGACGAGACCTTCCCGCTCGAGTGCGGCTGCGTCGGCCAGGAGACCACCGGGGCCGGCGGCCTGGCCAAGGCCCTGCGCACCGTCCCCGTCGTGCTGGACGTGGCCGAGCGGGCCGCGCGCCACGCCGCCGACGGCGCCTGGGTCATCGACTTCACCAACCCGGTCGGGATCGTCACCCGCGCCCTGCTCGACGCGGGCCACCGGGCGATCGGACTGTGCAATGTGGCCATCGGGTTCCAGCGCCGCTTCGCCGGGCTGCTCGGCGTCGACCCCGAGTCCCTCGTGCTCGACCACGTCGGCCTCAACCACCTCACCTGGGAACGGGCGGCGTACGTCGATGGGGTCGACCGGCTGCCCAAGCTGCTGGCCGAACACCTCACGGCGCTGGCCGAGGAGGTACGCCTGCCGCCCGTCCTCCTGCGGACGCTGGGCTGCGTCCCGTCGTACTACCTGCGGTACTTCTACGGGCACGACGAGGTCGTCGCCGAGGAGCGGGGCCAGGATCCGCGCGGGCGGCGCGTGTCCGAGATCGAGCAGCGGCTGCTGGCCCTGTACGCCGACCCGACGCTGGACGAGAAGCCACCCGAACTCATGCAACGGGGCGGCGCGTACTACTCGGAGGCGGCCGTCGGACTGATCGGATCGCTGCGCGGGATCGCCGGCACCCACGTGGCCAACGTCCGCAACGACGCCACCCTGCCCTTCCTCGACGACGACGCGGTCATCGAGGTGTCGTGCAAGGTCGACCCGACCGGTCCGGCGCCACGACCCGTCGACACCGTCGCGCCGGATCAGGCCGGGCTCATCGCCCACGTCGACGCCTACGAGCGCCTCGCCCTCGACGCCGCCCTCCGCGGGGGGCGGGACCGGGTCTACCGGGCCCTCCTCGCGCACCCGCTGGTCGGGCAGCATACCCTCGCCGAATGCCTCACCGATCGGCTGCTGGCGGCGAACGCCCCGTCGCTGGGCTGGGTGCCGTGACCGTCTTTCTCGCCATCGACGGAGGCAACTCGAAGACCGACGTGGTCATCGGCACCGGCGACGGCCGGGTGCTGGCCTACGAGACCGGCGGCGGCACGTGCCATCAGAACATCGGCCTCACCGAGACGATGCTGCGACTGCGCACGCTCGTCGCCCGGGCCCGCCTCGCGGCCGACCTGGACGGGTCCGGCCTGGCGGTCGACGGCTTCGACCGGGCCGAGATCTATCTCGCCGGGGCGGACCTGCCCGAGGAGATCGAGTCGCTCACCACCGCCCTGTCGGCCGAGGGGTGGGCGCGCGAGCTGCGGTTGGAGAACGACACGTTCGCGCTCCTGCGGGCGGGTACGGACGCGGCGGACGCCATCGCCGTGGTGTGCGGTGCCGGCACGAACTGCGTCGGTCGGACGGGTGACGGACGCACCGCGCGGTTTCCCTCCCTGGGCCGGCTGTCCGGCGACTGGGGCGGCGGGGGTCACCTGGCCTGGCTGACGCTGTGGCACGCGGTGCGGGCCGAGGACGGACGCGGTCCCGGCACGGATCTGGCCCGGGCGGTGGCCGACCACTTTGGACTGCCCACGGCGGAGGAGGTGGGCAAGCGGGTCCACCTCGGCGACATCGACTGGGCCGACCTGTCCCGGCTCGCGCCGCTGCTGTTCGTGGCGGCGGCCGCCGGGGACGGCGTCGCCCGCGCCGTGGTCGCCCGCCAGGCCGAGGAGATCGTGGCGCTGGCCATCGTGGCCGCCCGCCGGCTGAGCCTGCTCGACGCGACGTTCACCGTCGTGCTCGGCGGAGGTGTGCTGCGCGCCCGCCACCCGCTGCTGATGGACGCCGTCGAGGACGGCATCCGTATCGCCGCGCCCAAGGCCACGATCACCGTGGTCGACGCGCCGCCCGTGCTCGGCGCCGGACTGTCGGCATTGGACGCCCTCGGATGCGACCAGGCGGCCCACGCCGCCCTCCGCACGGCCCTCCCCCACCCCCGTTTCTAGCGCCGATCATGGACCTGGGTCCATGATCGGCGCTGTTTCGCGTCCCTAACCTCATGATCGACGTCGGTCTCACCGACCTCAGACGACTGTGGCGCTGGTCGCATCGGAGCCGGCGCTTCTTACGCGCACCCCGCCACCCTGGCACGATGCGACGGTGACGGTTCGGCAGGTCGGGCAACTCGTGGTGGCCACCGCGGTGCTGGGCGTCGGCGTGGCGATGCTCCTGCTGGCCGCGCTGGGCTCCGACGGGTACTCCACGCTGATCAACGGCATCTCGCTCTCGACCGGCGTGCCGTTCGTCATCGTCAACTGCGCCGTCGGCGTCGTGTTGGTCGCGCTGGCCTGGGTGCGCGGGACCCGGCCCGGTCTGGGCACCATCGTGCAGCCGGTGCTCGCCGGGTTCGTTATCGACGGTGTGCTGGAGCTCTTCGCGACGCCGGCCGGGCTCATCGCACGCGCGGCGCTGATGGTGCTCGCCCTGCCCGTGCTCACGATCGGGGTGGCCGGATATCTCGGCAGCGGCACCGGGGCCGGGCCAACGGAGGCGGCCGCCCTGGCCTGGGATCCACCGGTGCCGTTCCGGTGGAGCTACAGCGTCCTGCAGGGCGGCGGCGCGCTGGTGGGCTGGCTGCTGGGCGCGGCCGTCGGGCCGGGCACGCTCCTGGTCATCCTCCTGCTCGGCCCGGCCGTGGACCTGGTCTCCCGGTGGCTGCCCATCTTCGACGTGCACGCCGGTCGCAGCCGGTCCCGGGCCTGACATGGGTGGCGTGCTGTTTGAAGGCCTGCCTCAACGGACCGCGCCGGCCGGCCGACCATCCGGCGCTGCCGACCACCCCGGACGCGCTGGCCCGCGACGCCCGCCTCGCGGTCCGGGCCGGCGCCGGCGCGTTGCACGTACATCCCAAGGACGGCGACGGCGCCGACTCATTGGATCCGTCCACCGTGGCCGCAACCCTCGACGCGATCCGGCGGGCGGTCCCCGGTGTCCCGGTCGGCGTGACCACCGGCGCCTGGGCCGAGCCGGACCCGCACCGGCGGGCCGCCGTGATTCGCATGTGGACGGTGCGTCCCGACTTCGCCTCGGTGAACTGGCACGAGCCGGGCGCGGTAGGCGTGGCCGAGGCGCTGTGGGAGTGCGGCGTCGACGTGGAACCCGGGTTGTGGTACCCGTCGGCGGTGGCCGCCTGGCGCGCCTGGCCCGACCGGGGCCGCTGCCTGCGGGTACTGCTGGAGGTGGTCGACGACCACCCGCCCCAGGCAGCGGTCGCCGCGGCCACCCGACTCCTCGACGCGCTCGGCGACGACCTCACCATGGTCGCGGTGCTGCTGCACGGCGAGGGCACGTCGTGCTGGCCGGTGTTCGGCGAGGCGGTGCGCCGCGGTCTGGCCGTCCGGATCGGGCTGGAGGATGTCCTGACGCTGCCGGACGGCCGCCCGGCCGGCGGCAACGCCGACCTGGTCGCCGCCGCCCGCGCGCTGCTCGACGCACCCGCGTAGGCGGCTCAGCCCGGTTCGCCGCGCAGGTGGTGGTACATCGCCTCGCGCAGCGTGAGGTACTCCGGGTGGCGGCCTTCGGCCCGGGCCCACAGGCGCGGGAACCGGGCGCGCAGGGCGTCCTGGTCGTACGGCTCGTATTCGGTCGCGGGGGCTTCGTCGTCGGTCGGCGCCTCGTCGCCGGTGCGCTCCTCGTACAGGTCGGGCGCGACGTAGCCGACATGCTCGGCGTGCCCGAAGTCCTCCTCGTCCTCGTCGTAGGTCAGCTCGACGATCGTGTCCGGGTCGGCCAGCGCCCGCTCGAACGTCGCCCGGCCGTGACACACCAGCCAGGTCCGGAAGTCGGTGAAGCTGTCGGATCCGACGCCGCCGAGCAGCAGACCGGCGGCGTGGCCCATGTCCCGGGTGTCGGCCCGGGCCGAGACGTGCTCGAGGATCCGCTGGAACGCCAAGGCGTCGGCCACGGGTCGGCGGGCGAGCAGCTCGCGCAGGGCCGACGGCTGCCCTGAGATGACGCCGGCCGCGGCGCCCCGGGTCGATGCGACGATCTCCCAGAACTCGTCCTCATCCATGACGGAGATCATGACACGCGTACGGCACCTATCTGGACAGAGGCGCCGTCCGGTTCCACCACTGGGACAGTCCGACGGCCCCGAGCACGAGCAGGGCGCCGATGAGCGCGAACCACACGGTGATCTCGACGTTCTTGCGCTGCAACACGATCGCGCTCGGCAGGTCGAGCAGCACCCCGGTGAGGGCCTCGGCGTCCGCGGCCTTGAAGTACTCGCCACCGGTCATCTCGGCGACCTCGGTCAGCGTCTCCTCGTCGATCTGCTGGTACCGGCCCCGGCCGAACCCGCCACCGCCGTACCCCGGCCGGTCCCCCCGGAACGGAAGGTCCCCGCTGATCTGGTCCGGGGAGCAGACCATCGGAGACGGTTCGGAGGTCCCGAAGCCGATGGTGTAGACGCGCAGGCGGCGGGCCGCGGCCTCGCTGGCGGCCGTCACCGGATCCACGCCCTGGGTGTTTCGGCCGTCGGTGAGCACGACGATGGTGTCGGGCTGGTAGTCGCCGGTCGGTTCGCCGGAGGTCGGCACCTCGACCCCGGTCGGTGGCACGGCCGGATTGATCTCGGCGATGGAGTCCACCGAGGCGAGGATGGCCAGCCCGATCGCCGTACCGCGGGACGTGCGCAGCGTGTCGATCGCCGACAGCAGTTGGTCCTTGTCGGTGGTGGGTTGCACCAGCAGACCGGCCGTACCCGCGAACGTCACCAGGCCGATCCGGGTGCCCTCCTCCTGGGCCTCGACGAACTCCCGGGCCGCCTTCTGGGCCGCGGTCAGCCGGTTGGGCGGCACGTCGGTGGAGCACATCGAGCCGGACACGTCGATGGCCAGCAGGATCGCGCTGGAGTCGGACGGCACGGGAACCGACGCCTGCGGCCGGGCCGCGCCGGTGCCGAGGACGACCAGGCCGACGGCGAAGAGCCAGAGGGGAATCCGTCGCCGCCACAGCGACCGGCCCGGAAGGGCGGCCCGTACCAACGTGACGCTGGACAGCCGCACCGCCTCCCGCCGGCGGCGCCGCCGGGTCCACCAGCGGAAGCCGAGCAGCATGGGGAAGGCCAACAGCGCGATTAGGGCCCACGGCCAGCTCAGTGACATCTATAGGATCCGTCCGAACCAGTTGATCATCAATAGCCCGCCCGCCGTAAGGAGCAGCAACGCGATGACGACGGCCGCGCCGGTGAGTTCGACGAGCTTGTCCTGAAGGGTGATCCTCAGGTCGAGCCCGCGGTATATGGCACCGAGGGACTGCGCGTCCTCGGCCCGGTGATAGGACCCGTTCGTCGCCTCGGCCACCTGTTTCAGCATGGCCTCGTCGAGCGTGGTGGCCAGCTGGTACCCGTCGACCTCGATGACGGACCCCTCGACCGTGCCGACGCCGACGGTCTGGATGTGCACGCCGGCCGCGCCGGCCAGCTCGGCGGCGGCGACGGGGTCGACATACCGGCCGGCGTCGGCGTCCTCGACGCCGTCGGAGAGGATCACGATCGTGGCCGACCGCCAGTAGCCGAGGTCGGGCGGGGCGGCCGCGGACGGGTCGGGCAGTGTCACGCTCTTCCCGGTGATGGCCGTCATCGAGACCAGGATGGCCTGGCCCAACGAGGTGCCGCCGGCCACCGCGAGCCGCTTGATCGCGCCGATCGTCGCCGCCCGGTCGTCGGTGGGCTGCTGGGTGATCAGGGCGCCGGTGCCGAAGGCCACCACCCCGAAGTCCACAGTGTCCGGCTGCGCCTCCACGAACTCGACGGCGGCGGCCTGGGCGACCGCGAGCCGGGACGGGGTGATGTCCTTGGAGCTCATGCTGTTGGAGATGTCGAAGGCGAGGATCACGGTGCCGGACGCCTTGGGCACGGGTACCGTCGCTTGTGGACGCCCGGCGGCCAGCAGGAGGATGAACAGGGCGGCCAGGAACAGCAGCGGGGGGATGTGGCGGCGGAGGTTCCGGCTCCGCCGGCCCGGCGCGGCCGGCGAAGGGGCGCCCGGCGAAGGGGCGGCGACCAGTCCCGCCACCGCCAGGGCCTTCGCCCGCTGCCCCTGCAGAGCGCGGTAGGCCAGCACGAGGGCCCCGCCGACCACGACGGCGATCACGAGCATCACGGGGTACTGGAAACTCATCGGCGCCTGCGTCTCGATCGGCGAACCATGTCGACCAGAGCCGCCACGAGGTCCTGGTCGGTGCTGATCCGATGCGCCGTGATCCCGGCCCGCCCCATCGCGGAGGCCACGGCGAACTCGCGGGCATCAACTTCGGCCCGCAACCGCTGCCGGAACAGCGGATCGCTGGTGTCGGCGAGCAGCTGCTCACCCGTCTCGGCATCCTCGAGCAGGACCAGCCCGAGGTCGGGCAGGTCGAGCTCGATCGGGTCGACGACCCGGATCACGACGACCTCGTGCCGGTAGGCGAGCCGGGTCAGGGCCGCCTCCCAGTTGAGCTCGCCGATGAAGTCGGAGATGACGAAGACCAGGCTGCGTCGCCGGGTCGTGCTGGCGGCCAGTCGCAGCATGGCGTCGAGGTCGGTGATCGTCCCGTCGGGACCCGTGGTCGCCGGGCGGGTCAGCTCGTGGGTCAGGTGCAGCACGTGCCGGCGGCTGCTGCGGGCCGGAATCACCCGCTGGCGCCGGTTGTCGTACAGGATGGCGCCGACCCGGTTGCCGCCGTGGGTGAACAGCCGGGCCAGGCACACGGACAGCTCCGTGAGCACCGAGTCCTTGCCGTGGGCGCCGAACCTCATCGACGCCGACTGGTCGAGGACGAGCCAGGCGGTCAGGTCGCGGTCCTCGGTGTACTGGCGCACGTACGGCTCGTCCAGCCGCGCGGTCACGTTCCAGTCGATGTGCCGGACGTCGTCCTCCGGGACGTACTCCCGCACGGAGTCGAAATCGATGCCCGAGCCGCGGAAGACGGTGCGGTAGGCGCCCTGCAACCGCCCGTCGAGTCGACGCATGACCTGCCACTCCAGGCGCCGCAGCAGGCGGTCGGGCGCGGTGATCATGGCCTGGCCATGCTGGTCAGGGACGGTTCGGGTACGGGCAGCCGGGCCAGGATCTGGTTCAGCACGTCGTCGGCCGTCACGTCGTCGGAGAGCGCCTCGTAGGAGAGCACCAGGCGGTGCCGCAGCACGTCGAGAGCCAGCTCGGTCAGCTCGTTGGGCAGGACGTAGTCCCGGCCGCGGATGTAGGCCAGGGCGCGCGCGGCCAGCACCAGGTTGATCGATGCCCGCGGGCTGGCGCCGTAGCTGACGTACCTCGCCAGGTCGCCCAGCCCGACGTCGGCCGGCCGGCGCGTGGCGGTGGCCAGGCGCACCGAGTACTCGATCAGCGCCGGATCCACGTACACCCGCTCGGCCTGGGTCTGCATCTCGACGAGCCGCTCCGTCTTGACGATGGCCTGGCTGGCCGGCGGCGGCACGATGGCCCGCTCGACGATCACGAACTCCTCGGTCGAGCTGGGGTAGTCCACGAGGACCTTCATCATGAACCGGTCGACCTGGGCCTCGGGCAGCGGATAGGTCCCCTCGGACTCGATCGGGTTCTGGGTGGCCATCACCAGGAACGGCCGGGGCACGCGATGGGTCTCGCGGCCGATCGTGACCTGCTGCTCCTGCATGACCTCCAGCAACGCGCTCTGCACCTTGGCCGGAGCCCGGTTGATCTCGTCGGCCAGCAGGAGGTTGGTGAAGACCGGCCCGAGCGAGACCTGGAACTCACCGCTGGGCTGGTGGTAGACGCGGGTGCCGACGATGTCGGCCGGCACCAGGTCCGGGGTGAACTGGACGCGGTGGAACTGCCCGCCGATCGCGCCGGCCAGCGCCTTGACGGCCAGCGTCTTGGCCAGGCCCGGCACGCCCTCGACCAGGAGGTGCCCGCGGGACAGCAGCGCCACCAGCATGCGTTCGAGCAGCGCGTCCTGTCCGACGATGGTCTTCTTGACCTCGTAGAGGACCTGCTCCATGGGGGTCGCCGCGTTGTTCATGTGTCCGTCCTACGGGTCGTTGTTCACTGGTCGGGTCCGGGTTCGCCGGGGCCGCTGACCGCGACGCCGATGGGCACGGCGAAGCCGACGCCGATGAAGGTTCTCGAGGTCGTCGGGTTGGCCAGGGACACGACGATGCCGACCGTCTCACCCCGGGCGTTGACGAGTGGGCCGCCCGAGCTGCCGGGGTTCACGGCGGCATCGAACTGGATCAGTCCGACCAGGCTGGTGCCGTCGAACCCGGCCGCCGGCCGGTCCAGTCCGGAGACCACGCCGGCGGTCGCGCTGCTGGTCAGGCCGAGCTGGTTACCGATCGCGATCACGCTGTCGCCCACCGACAGTCCGCCGGCGTTGCCGAGGACGGCGGGCACCAACAGCTCCGGCAGGGTCGAGGCCGCGATGGCGGCGATGTCGATGGTCCGGTCGGACCCCAGCACGGTCGCCGATGACCTCGTGCCGTCGGCGAACGTCACCCGGATGGTCCCGCCGCCGCTGACGACGTGCAGGGCCGTCAGCATGACCCCGTCGGCGTTGACGATGACGCCCGTGCCCAGGCTGGTGACCCGGTCACCATCCATCGATTCGATGGTGACCACCGATGGGGCGAGCGTCGCGTAGATCTCGGCCGCGGTCGGCGGCCCGGTCGGTGTCGGCGTGGGCGTGGCCGTCGGCCGGGCCTGCGGAGAGTCGGCCGAGCCCCAGCGGAACGACACGATCGCGGTGATCAGGAGCGCCACCACCACGCCCACGATGATCAATACCTGCCGGCGCCGGGCCGGCCCACCCGGTGCGACCCCGAGGCCGTCGGGCGCGGTCATGCTCGACCCACCGCGGCTCGAACGAACCTCCGGGGCGGGCGCATGACCCCAAGATAACGGCGTTTCCTGGGAATTTGGTATGGGAGTGACGGTTGTGCGCGCGTCCGTCGGTCGTGATCCGGAAGGAATTTGCCCGCGTATCCGGCGAAAATGCTTCGGGATCAAGCCCGGCGGGCGCTGGCCAGCTTGACCGAGACCGGGATGTCGAGGCCGCCGTCGGCCGCGATGTACTCGCGGGAGAGGCGGTCGAGGACGGCCCGTACCCGCGCCTGGGTGGCCTCCGGCTGGCTGGCGACCAGGGCCCGGGAGCGCACCGTCCCCTCGAGGAGGCAGTCGTACAGGTCTCCGGTGAAGTGGTGGTTGAACCCGACCGTCGTCACGGCGACCTCGGTGAGGCCGGCGTCCTTCATCAGCCGGCCGAACTCGGCCTCGTCGGCGAAGCGGAAGAACGGCGGCCCGGCCGGAATGTCGGGCGGCGGGGTGGCGCCGGCCTCCTGCACGGCGTCGAAGAAGATCCCGGGCAGGCGGGCCACGCCGGGCACGTCCCACGTGGTCAGGGCCACCGTGCCCCCGGGCGCCAGCACCCGCGCGAACTCGGCCGCCGCGCGCTCGGGCCGGCCGAAGTGCAGGATGGCGAAGTTGCCGACCACTGCGTCGAATGAGTGGTCGGCGAACCGGAGGCGCTCCCCGTCACCCTGGACGAACGTGACGTCGTGATGCAACGAACGGGCCAACGCCACCATCTCGTGCGCGACGTCCAGACCGACGACGGTCGCTCCGCGGGCCGCGCCGGCGGCGGCGACGTATCCGGGCCCGGTGCACACGTCGAGCATCCGCCGGCCCGGGCCGACCTCGGCCGCGTCCAGCAACGGCCCGATGACCCGGCTGGTCAGCGGCCCGAACGCCCGGTGATAGCCGGTCGCCCGCTCCTCCCAGCCGGCGGCCTCGAACGCGTTGAAGGCGTCCGGATCGATCTGAGCGCTCATGATGACCTCCCGTCGCGGCCTACGAACCCATGCTGCCGATAAGGCGGCCCTGTCGAATCGGGCACCCTCCCCCAACCTTGGGCCGTCGCCCGCCTTACTCGGACCCAGAACGGTCGCGGCCCGACCTTAGGCGAGGTTGTCCGAGCCCCGGTCCAGGCCGAGCGTGGCGAGCAGGTCCTCGTGGAACTGCATCCACACCAGATGGCACGAGTCGCGGTCGGCGGCGTCGACCCAGGCCCGTTCGCCGGTCGCGGCCTTGTGGCGCGCCGCCGAGAACAGGTCGGCGTAGCCGCCGAACCTGGCCAGGCACCGCGACAACCGCTCGCCGAGGTGCCGGAGCGCGCCGTCCAGCGACTCGAGGGTCCGCAGCACCCGATCGTCCCACCGCCAGTCGGTGTGATCGTTGAGCGCCATGGGATCCGACCGCGTCGGCCGCATCTGCCAGTCGGTGCAGACCTCGCCGAAGCGCCGGTTGAGCGGCAGGAACGCCCCGTGCACGTCCGCTACGATGTCGCGGCCGCCGGCCCGGTCCAGCTCGACGGCGAGACGCCTCTCGTTCTCGGTCCGGCCGCGGTCGGTCAGCGACCACCCGGAGCTGTCGGCGAAGCTCGCCTGCCGGACCCACCCGCTGGCCTCGTAGTCCAGCAGCAGCTCCTCGACGGCGCCGGCGTCCAGGCCGAACCGACCGGCCACCCGCGACGACGTCGCGAAACCCAGGACCCGTACGCCGTGAAGGGCCAGATCGTCCGGAGTGGACAGATGGACCATGCGACAACCGTAGTGCACCGCCGCGGCCGCCTGATCGCCGCCAAGGGTTGTGGGTCAGAAAAGGGTAGGGAATCGGCCCGCGGAGTCATCGGAAGTGACCCACAATGGTCGGACGTGCCGAGACCCGGTGCCGAGCGAGCCCGGTGGCTAGCAGGCCTTGAACACGTACGTCGACGAGCCGGGCGCGGTCACCTGGAGGTCGCGCCGCACGATGGACAGCCGCGCTCCGAAGCCGTCGCAGGCCTTACGGAAGTTCACATCGTCGTACTCGATCACGAACACCCGTCCACCGTAGACGTCGATGTATTCCTGGCATTCGTCGAAGTCGGCGCACTCCTCGGCGAGGGCGAAGTCGAAGCCGATCACGTCCGGGCCGGTCCGGCCGAGCTCGGGCGTGTTCTTCTGGCCGATGGCCAGGCCCAGGGCGTGGGCGTCTTCGACCAGGAGGCGCCCGTACGCGATCGCGTCGGCCCGGGTCAGCCGGCCCTCCGACCGGGTCCACGAGTCCAGGTTGTCCGGCTCGACGGCCTGGAACCCCTTGCGGGCGCACACCTTCATCCATCCGAGGACGATCTGGGCCAGCGCCCTCCGTTTCGCCTCGGTGGAGATGTCGAACACGATCTCGTCCCAGTTCTCGTCGATGACGTACCGGCCGTTGTTCTTCAGAAGCAGGTCGTCGTGGTTGCGCTTCCACCAGCCCTCCTCCTCCGGTTGGGCCTGGTACGCGTTGACGTAGCACATGGTGTAGATGCCCCCCGCGGGCGTCGCCGTGTAATCGCGGCTGACGACGCCGATGCCGGCCGGCACCGGATAGGCCTCGCTGAGCTGGTAGTCGAAACCGACGTTCGCCGGCGGTCGGGTGTACCGCGCCGAGGTCTTCGGTGGACGGCTGGTCGGCCCGGCCGTCGCCGCCGTCGTCCGCGAAGGCGCGGCGGCGGGCGATGAGGCGGTTGGCGGCGAGCCGGCGACGTTCGTCGGCGAACGCCGCCCGACCGTGACGGCGACCACGAACACGAGGCTGACCACGACCAGAAGGACGCCAACGCCGGCGAGGACTCCCGCCCCGCGGCCGCCTCGTCGCCGCTCCCGATGTCTGGCCGTCATGCTCCTCCGGGCGGGACCGGCTGACCTTCGGCCGCTCGCCTGCCCCGAGCATTCCAGAGCCGAGCCCACGGAGACGGGGGGTTTGGCCGGGTTGTCGACCGGACGAGGGGCAGCTAGACCGTCTGCCGGGTCGCTTCCAGCATGCCGCGGTTGGCCAGCGCGTCCGCGCGCTCGTTGTCGGTGTGGCCGGCGTGACCCTTGACCCATATCCACTCGACCTGGTGCCGCTCGACGGCGGCCGCCAACCGTTGCCACAGGTCGACGTTCTTGACCGGTTTCTTCCCGGCCGTCAGCCAGCCGTTGCGACGCCACCCGTGCAGCCACTTCGTGATGCCGTCGCGCACGTACGTGCTGTCGGTGTGCAGGCGCACCGACGCCCGGCGGGTCAGGCCCTCCAGCGCCTCGATGGCCGCGGTCAGCTCCATCCGGTTGTTCGTGGTCGGCGCCGCCTCTCCCCCGCAGATCTCCTTGACGTGCGTGCCGTACCGCAGGACCGCGCCCCATCCACCCGGGCCCGGATTGCCACTGCAGGCACCGTCGGTGAAGACGTCCACGACCCGCGCCGGCTCAGCCACGACAACCAACCTACCGACCCGCGCGCCGGCCTGACGGTTGCCGGCGTCAGCGAGTCGGGGCCGGTCCACCGCGGTCGTCGACGAGGCGCCGGTGCAGCTCCACGGTGAGGACGTGGATCTGCCGGGTCAGCTCCGTGTTGGTCTTGAGTTCCAGCTCCTGCTCGCGGAAGTCGTGGTCGGCCTTCGCCTGCTGGAACGAGGCCTGGCGGTTCTGACCGATCATGACGAACGTCGACAGGAAGATGGCCTCGAGCGACACGACCAAGGTGAGCTTCGGCCAGGGGTTGTGCTCGACGAGGAGCATCCAGACCACGAACAGCACCGCGTGGACGTAGACGAACACCATCGATCCGGCGAATGTGGTGATGCCGTCGGCGATCCGGAGTTGGAGGTTGGCCGCCCGTCTGGCCCGATGCTCGACGACGACCGGGTGGTGCGCGGTTTTTGTGTCCATGCAGGGGCACCCTACGGGCCTTCAGGCGCGCTGGAGATACTCGCCGTTCCAGACCCAGACCTCCGGCGGTGACACGCCCACGCCGTCGACCTGGCGGAAGTACTCGATCGACAGGCGCCCCCGGTTGAAGATCCACGACGCCACCGCCAGCCCGGTCGGGGCCGGCACGATGTCGACGGCTCGGAAGCCGCCCTCGGCGGTCCGGTCGAACACCACCAGCCCATTGCCGAGCACGTCCTCCGGCTGCTGGCCCTCGGCCTGGTTGTAGGTCCGGGGATTCAGGCACATGATCGCCACGAGGAGGTAACGATGGCCGTCGCCGGCCAGATCGAACAGGTGCGGCAGGCCCGGCGTGGAGGAGAAGGTGTAAATCGCGCCGTCGGTCCTGGCTTCCTGCTTCCAGGCCGGCCCGTCGATCCGTACCGGTCCGCCCGGGCAACCCAGCGACCGGGCGACATGGCCGTCGGCCGGCCCGAGGTCCATGGGCGCGCCCGGCCGGTCATCGGTGACCGGTTGGATGCCCGGCAGTCCGTCCAGCTCCTGGAACCGGCCGTCGCGCCACCGGTACACCTGGGTCGCTCCGATCGAGGCCTGGGTGTCGGTGTCCGGGCTCGGGTCGATCACGATGCGATCCCCCTCGACCCAGAAATCGGCCACGACGCCCCAACCGACCGGTCCGGCCCAGCCCACCGCCCGCACGGGTCCGCCCTGGTCGCGGCCGAACACCAGCAGCTGGTCGGTGCTGTGGTCGCTCGGCGGTGCGCCCCGGCACGACGCATAGAGCACCGCCTCCGGCCGACCGTCGCCGGTCAGGTCGCCGTAGGCCGGCGCCGCCCGCCCGTCCCGGGCCTTGGCGTCGAGACGCATCCTCGGGTACACCGAGGTCTGGCCGTCGCGGAAACGCAGGCTGCCGGAGGGGCACCCGGCCCGCGGAGGCACGGAGAGCGTCGCGTTCGCCCAGTCGATCCGGGCGATCGGATCGTCCACAGTGTTCACCGGGTACGGGGGGACGGTGCGGTCGGGTCGCGGTGTGGGCGACGCCGCCGTGGGCGGCGTCGACGTGCCGCCGGGTGGCCAGGGCGGTGGGGTGGCCGTGTTCCGGGCCACCGCGGTCACGCCGACCGCGACGGCGATCACCACCGCGGCCACCGCGAACGCACTCAGGCGGCGGGTACGCAGCCGGTGCTCGGCCCGCGCGCGCAGGGTCGCCGCGGCCGGCGCGGAAATGGCCCCGCGGACCGCGATCCGCAGCCCGGCCAGCTCGCGAGCGACATCGTGGTCCTGCTCGTTCATGGCTGGCTCACCTCCGGTTTCGCGTCGCCGAGACTCGCGGCCAGGGCCAGCCGCCCGCGGTGCAGCCAGGACTTGACCGTGCCGACCGCGACGCCGAGCTCGTCGGCCACCTCGGCGATCGGCAGGTCGACCAGGTGGTACAGGACGACGGCCCGGCGCTGGTCGGCCGGCAGCGTCCGCAGCGCCTCGACCAGGGCCACCCGATCGGGCGCGATCGCCGGCACCACCCCCGCCCGCTCGGCCCGCAGATGCCGGTCGGCCACCCGGCGGCGCCGCCATCGGGAGAAGGCGAGGTTGGTCGCGACGCGGCGGACCCAGGCGACCGGGTTGTCGTAGCGCACGATCGTGCCCCAGCGCTACCAGGCCCGGCAGAACGCCTCCTGGGCGATGTCCTGCGCGTCCCCGATGTCGCCGGTCAGGGCGTACGCCATGGCGACGACGTCGCCGTACTGCGCCTGGTACATCGCGTCGAACTCGGCGACCGTCGATGGCCCGGACCGGGCCGGTCGCCGCCGTGGTGTCATACGAGTCACACGCCACACCACCGCCGGCGGTTGCGAGCCGCCTGTCAAACAGGCGACTCGACGCGGCCGGCCCGTCAGGAACCGGCGACGAGATCGGAGAAAGAGGTGGTCAGCGCGAAGGGATCGGCGGCGGGCCGGGGCTCGCGCTGGCTCATCGAAACGGCCAGCTCCCGGGCCGCCCGGCCGACCCGGCGGTGAAGCGGAGCCGTGAGGGGGCCGCCGCCGTTGGGGTCCGGCCCGCCGGCCCAGTCCTCGGGCGCGGCGTAGACCGACGTGGGTACGACCACGGCGTGGAGGTAGACGAACAGCGGTCGCAGCGCGTGCTCCAGCGCCAGCGAATGCCGCGCGGTACCGCCGGTCGCCGCGATGAGGACCGGCTTGTCGACGAGCGACCGCTCGTCCAGGATGTCGACAAAGGACTTGAACAGGCCGCTGTACGAGGCGTTGAAGATGGGCGTCACGGCGATCAGCCCGTCCGCCCCGGCCACCGTATCCACGACGGCCTTGAGTTGGCTGGTCGGGAAGCCGGCGAGCAGATTGTTCATCACGTCCCGGCCGTGCTGACGCAGATCGATGACGGTGGTCCGGTGCTCGATGCCCAACCGCGACAGCTCGGTTTCGGTGGCGGCGGCGAGTCGGTCGGCCAGCAGCCGCGTCGAGGATGGTTGGGTGAGGCCGGCCGCGATCACCGCCAGCGTACGGGTGGTCACGACGGCGACTCCCCGACCACGGACGGGGTGCCGGAGTCGCGCGCCGCCAGCAGCGAGGCGTGCGTGGGCGCCTCGGGCACGTCCGCGGGCCGCCCGATGTTCATCTCCTTGCGGAGCACGGGCACCACCTCCTCACCGAGCATGTCGAGCTGCTCGAGCACGGTCTTGATGGGCAGTCCGGCGTGGTCGATGAGAAAGAGTTGCCGCTGGTAGTGGCCGGCGTAGGTCCGGAACTCCAGGGTGCGGTCGATGACCTGCTGCGGGCTGCCCACGGTCAGCGGCGTCTCCGCCATGAACTCCTCCAGGGACGGCCCGTGCCCGTAGACCGGAGCGTTGTCGAAGTACGGCCGGAACTCGCGTACGGCGTCCTGAGAGGACGGTCGCATGAACACCTGTCCGCCCAAGCCGACGATGGCCTGATCCGCCGAACCGTGTCCATAGTGCTCGAACCGTTCGCGGTACAGGCCCACCATCCGCCGGGTGTGCTCGGCCGGCCAGAAGATGTGGTTGGCGAAGAACCCGTCCCCGTAGTACGCGGCCTGCTCGGCGATCTCGGGACTGCGGATCGAACCGTGCCAGACGAACGGAGGCACGCCGTCCAGCGGCCGCGGCGCCGACGTGAACGCCTCGAGCGGCGTGCGGAACCGGCCCGTCCAGGACACCACGTCCTCGCGCCAGAGCCTGCGGAGCAGCGCGTAGTTCTCGATGGCCAGCGGTATGCCGTTGCGGATGTCCTGGCCGAACCACGGGTACACCGGTGCCGTGTTGCCGCGGCCGAGCATGAGGTCGACCCGACCGCCGGCCAGGTGCTGCAGCATCGCGTAGTCCTCGGCGATCTTCACGGGGTCGTTCGTGGTGATGAGCGTGGTCGCCGTGGACAGGATCAGTCGCGTCGTGCGCGCGGCGATGTAGCCCAGCATGGTGGTGGGTGACGAGGGCACGAACGGCGGGTTGTGGTGCTCGCCGCTGGCGAACACGTCCAGGCCGACGTCCTCGGCCTTCAGCGCCAGCGTGACCATCGCCTCGATGCGCTCGTGCTCCGAGGGCAGGCGCCCGTTCGTCGGATCGGGTGTGACGTCGCCGACGCTGAAGATCCCGAACTGCACGCCGTCCTCCCTCCGGAGTCCCATGATCTCAGGCGTACCCCCGACGGCGATCATCTACCGCTGGCGGCGTCCTGCGTCTCGGCCAGCCTACGGGCCAGATAGCGGCGCTCCGGCTCGGTCGGGGCCAGGTCGAGCGCCTCGCGGTAGGCGGCCGCGGCCTCGGCGGGCCGGTCGAGGCGCCGCAGGAGATCGGCGCGCGTCGCCGGCAGCAGATGGTAACCGGTCAGCTCACCCGAGGACTCCAACGCCTCGACGAGTTCCAGCCCGGCCGCGGGGCCGCGGGCCATCGCGATGGCGACCGCCTGGTTGAGCTTCACCACGGCCGACGGCACGAGGCGCACCAGTCGTGCGTAGAGTTCGGCGATCCGCGCCCAGTCGGTGTCGGCCGCCTCGAGGGCGCTCGTGTGGCACGCGGCGATGGCGGCCTGCAGTTGGTACGGACCGGGCCGTCCATGCTGGGCGGCCGCCTCCAGTACGGCGACACCCTCGCCGATCTCGTCCAGGTCCCACCGGGTCCGGACCTGGTTCTCCAGCGTCACGAGTTCGCCGTCGGCGTCGACGCGGGCCGCGCGGCGGGCGTCATGGAGCAGCATGAGGGCGACCAGACCGAGCGCCTCGGGCTCGTCCGGCATCAGGTCGGCCAGCAGGCGGGCCAGGCGGATGGCCTCCACGCACAGGTCCCACCGCACCAGGTCGGCGCTCCCGCTGGCCGCGTAGCCCTCGTTGAACAGCAGGTACAGGACGGCGAGCACCCCGCCCGTCCGCTCCGGCAACAGGTTCGCCGGCGGCACCCGGTAGGGAATACCGGCGTTGCTGATCTTGCTCTTGGCCCGGACGAGTCGCTTGGCCATGGTCGCCTCGGTGATCAGAAAGGCCCGGGCGATCTCGGCCGTGGTCATGCCGGTCAGGGTCCGCAGCGTCAACGCCACCCGAGCCTCCAGCGGCAGCGCCGGATGGCAGCATGTGAAGATCAACCGCAGGCGGTCGTCCGGCACCGCGCCGTCGTCGCTGTCGTCGCCGTCGTCGCCGTCGTCGGTCGCGGCGTCGACCGGCGCCATCGTGGCCACCTCCCGCAGCTTGGCCGCCTCGGTCGACCGGCGACGCAACCGGTCGATGGCCCGGTTGCGCGCCGTCGTGGTGAGCCAGGCGCCGGGGTTGCGCGGGAGGCCATCGCGGGGCCAGCGCTCCAGCGCCGACGCGAAGGCCTCCTGCGCGCACTCCTCGGCGAGGTCCCAGTCGCCCGTGGTCCGGATCAGGGTCGCGACGACGCGACCCCACTCCTGGCGGAAGGCGTCGGCCACCGCCGCTTCGACCTCGGCGATCAGTCCTCCCAAATCGGCCTGACCTCCACGAATCCGAACCGGGCGGAGGGATGCCGGGCGGCGACCTCGATCGCCTCGTCGAGACTTTCGCACTCGATCAGGTCGAAGCCGCCGATCTGCTCCTTGGTCTCGGCGAACGGGCCGTCGGTGAGCAGCACCTCGCCGTCGCGCACGCGGACGGTGGTGGCGTCGCTGGCCGGCCGCAGCCGCGCACCCAGCTGGCGTACCCCGCGCTCGCGCATCTCGGTCACCCACTCGATCGGTTCGGCCTCCTCGACGGGTGTCCCGTCGGGCTCCTGGCTGACAAGCATCAGGTACCGCATGGCTTCTCCTCGTTGATCATGGCGCCCCTTCGCCTGTCGACCAAGCCGACGATAGGCCGCCTGTTCCTGCTCCCCTTGCGCGGCCTGTCCGCGACAACCGGGGCGTCGGGCCACGCGGATCGGGCCAGGTCACCGGTCAAGCCCAGGGCCAGGGCGATGCCGAGCTCATACATGACGAAACCTCCGTTCGTTGGTGTGCACCCACACGACGAACGGCACCGGCCGAGATGGACAGCGATCCGGTGTCCATCCGCGCGGGGCTCGTTCGTCGCCTTGCTGGACGGCGTCCGACGGGCGCCCGGGCGGAAGGGGTACCTCAGATGAGAGCACGGTGGGCGATCACCGCGGTCTTCGGCGTCAACGGAATGCTGATCGCCAGCCTGGTGGTGCGTATGCCCTCGCTCAAGGTCGACCTCGGCCTGTCCGCGGGCCAGCTCGGGCTGATCTCGGCCCTGTTCGGCGCGGCGGCGGTGGTGGCCATGCAGTTCGCGGGCCGCCTGGCGTCCCGGGTCGGCAGCCGGCCGGTCGTACGTCTGGTGATCGCGCTGTTACCGTTCGCGCTCATCGGGATGGGCCTGGCTCCGGGGGTCGCCGCGCTGGTCGTCCTCCAGCTGGTCTTCGGGGCCGGGCAGGGCGCGCTCGACGTGACGATGAACGCGCACGCCGTGGCCGTCGGGCGCCGGCTGGGCCGGCCCGTCATGAACGGTTGCCACGCCGCCTGGAGCATCGGCGCCGTCGCCGGCTCCCTGCTGGGATCGGCCGCGGCCGGGGTCGGCATGCCGAGGTGGCTGCACTACGCATTGCTGGGCGCGGTCCTCATGCCGGTCGTACTCCTCAGTGGTCGACACCTGTTGCCCACCGACGTCGGCGGCCTCGATGCCCCCGGACGGGTCGCGCGGCCGGGCCGGCGGGCCGGCTGGACGCGGCGGGTGCTGGTGTACGGGGCGATGGGCGCGGCCGTGCTCACGGCCGAGGCGGCGGTGGCCAACTGGAGCGGCGTGTTCCTGCACGAGAACCTCGACGCGTCGCTCGGCGTGGCCGGGCTCGGCTACCTCGCGTTCGCGATCTGCCAGACCGCCGGCCGGCTCGTGGGGGACCGGCTGCTGGCCCGCGGTGACGCGGCCCGGCTGCTGCGGCTCGGCACGCTCGTCGCGACCGCCGGCCTGACGCTCGTGGTGCTCAGCCCGTGGGCGCCGCTGGCCATCGCCGGCTTCGCCACGCTGGGCGTCGGCCTGGCCACTCCCCTGCCCGTACTGTTCGCACTCGCGGGCCGTCTCGGCGGCGGCCGGGACGGATCGGCCGTCATGGTCGCGCGTTTCGCCACCATCACGTTCACCGGCCTTCTGCTGGCTCCCGCGGTCATCGGCTGGATCGCCGAGCTGATCGGTCTCAGGTGGACGCTCGCCGCGCTGATCCCGCCGCTCGTCGCCGTCGCCGTCGCCGCGGCCCGTATGATTCGCGCCGATGAGCCTGGTGATGCGCTACGTCAACAACGCGGCCCGGCCCGAACATCGGTCGCGCGGGCTGGCCCGGTCCATCATGTCCAGTGCCATCGCCGACCACCCGGGTCGCGACGTCGTGCTCGTCGCGACCGATGCCGAAGCACCCCTCTACGAGTCGCTGGGTTTCGTGGCCGTGTCGCGGGCCGCGTGGTATGCCCGCGTGGCGGCGTGACGCACGCGCTGGTGGTGGCGGCGGGCGCGGTCGCGGTTGCCGCACATCGAGCTGGCGCACCAGCGCCGGGTGTGGCTGCGGCTGCGGTCGACGAACAGCCAGCCGCAGCGTTCGCCCGGGCACTGCTTGAGCCAGGTCGGTTCGCCCGAGAGCAGCAGGCCGGCCGCCGAGCCGGCGATCTCCCACACCGGCCACTCCAGACGCCTGCCCGACGCTCGCCAGGACGCGACCAGCGAACCCCCATCCGAGCCGACAATCTTGAGATGGGCCAGGCCCTCCTGGAGCCTGGTCGTCAGCACCGCCACGTCGGCGGGCGCCGGGCGCGTGTCGTGGGCCACGGCCGAGAGCAGCCGGAACAGCGCCTCGCGCAGGGCCATCGCGCCGGCGTGCACGCGGCGGGCGACGATCGGGTGGGCCGCCGCCCCGGTGTCGAGCGCGGCCCGCTCCCGGGCGGTCAACAGCCCGGCCCGACTCAGGTACGCGACCGTCGCCCGGTAGTCGACGAGCAGGTCGGTGGGCTCGGCGCTGCGTCGCCACAGGATCGAGTTGACGAACGCCAGGCACAGCCGCCCACCCAGCGCCGGCGGCGTCGGGTCGTCGGCGGTCCGGAACGACCACGTTCGCATCCGACGAGCGTAGTGCGCGGGCGGCCCCGGCCGTCCGCGCACCACGCCTGCCGTCATGGCCCGGCCAGCGCCAGGCGTTGCGCCAACCAGGCGGCGCGGTCGGCCCGCGCCCGGGGATCGTCCAACTCATGGGCCGCACCCGGATAGAGCCGCTGGTCCTTCGGCTCGGAGGCGGCCGAGAACAGCGCCCGGGCCGTGGAGTCGGGGATGAAGAAGTCCGGCACCGAGAACTGGAACAGCGTTCCGCCCCGGGGACCGAACGGCACGTACCGGATGGGGTCGACCGGCTCGAGCAGTCGCTGGTACGCGGTGGCGGCCTGACCCTCGAAGCCCAACCAGAACTGGAGGAACCAGTTGCTGAACGTCGCGTCGACGTTCACGGCCACCGCGGTGCGTACCCGATCGCGGTCCACCGTCGCCACCATCAGCCCGTACATTCCGCCGTAGTCGTGGCCGACGACGCCGATACGGCGCCCGTCCACGTCGCGGCGGTCCTGGAGCAGGTCCAGCCCGCGCCGGGCCTGGATCGTCTGGTCGACCACGGCCCGCAGGTCGGTCGAGTCGCCGACCGGGTCACCGTTCCAGGGGAACGTCAGGTCGGGCAGGAGCGACACGGTCCCGCGCGGGGCGAGGGTGACCGCCTCCTCGAGGAACTCCAGCCGGCTGCTCGTCGGGTTGCCCGGCTCGAACCAGTGCAGGTACAGCACGGCGGCCCACGCGTGGGCGTGCCCGCTCCGGTCCGGCTCCACCAGATAGGCCCGCACGGCCGGACCGCCGCCGGCCGAGTAACTGATGTCGCGGATCACCGCGCCGTCGCGGCGCTCGACGCCGTGCTCCTCCACGGTGACGCGGGTACGGCGGTAGTCCAGCACCCCGTCACCCGGCAACGGGTTGCCCGCACCGGCCGGGCCGCGGGCCTCGGCCGGCCCGGCCGCGACGGCCGTGCTGCCCGATCCCACCGCGAGAACCGCGGCCACCGAAACGATCGCCACGAGGGCACGGGTCTGTATCGACATGGCTGCCTCCCACGGTCAGCATCTAACGATCGAAACGCGATACGCTCGTTAAGCTAGGGCACGCCCCGTCCGCCGAACGACCCGTTAGCGGTGGCTAATGTGTCGGTGACGACCTCCATGGAGCCGAATATGACGTTCGAGCACGGGAACGGTCACCAGGTGCCCACACCGTCCGGGCCGGTGTACGTCGAGATCGAGGGAGACGGACCGCCGGTGCTGCTCGTCCCGGGCGGGCCGGGCGTCAGCCACGTCCACTACCACCCGTGGTTCTCGCGCCTGGCCGACCGCCACACGGTGGTCTACTACGACCATCCGGGCGTGGGCCGATCGTCCCGTGAGGCCGGCCGCGGCGCCTACACCCTGGCCGCGTACGCCGCGGCCATCGAATCGATCCGTGCTCACCTCGGCGCCGCGACAATCGCCCTCGTTGGCCTGTCCTTCGGCGGACTGCCGGCCATCGAGTACACCCGCACCCACCCGGACCGGGTACGCCGTCTGGTCCTGAGCAACGCCCCGTACAGCGCGCGGACCTGGCAGCGCGGCAACATCGACAATGTCAACCATGAGATCTCCACCCGGTACCCCGAGCTGTGGGACCGCCTGACGGCCCTGCGCGAGCGCGGTGTGAGCTCGCTGGCCGACGAGTACCAGGAGATCGTCGGCGTGGCACTGCCCGAGCTGGAGTGGGCCGACCGGCTCGGGCATCGCGAGCTGACCCGGCCGTCCGAGAGTGTCGACCGCTACAACCCGGACGCCTACGAGGCGTTCCTCGGCCCCGATCCAGAGTGGACGGTCGGCGGCAGCCTCGCCGGCTATGATCCGGCTCCCCCGCCGGACGACCTCTCCGTGCTGATCGCCACCGGCCGTCACGACCGGGTGACGCCGGTTGTCGTCGCGCACTCGTTGCGGCGCGATCTCATGCCGGGCGCCCGGCTGGTGGTCTTCGAGAACAGCGCGCACCGGCCCTGGGCCGAGGAACCGGACCGCTACTTCGCCGAGCTGAGCGCCTTCCTGGGCTGAGCCATGCGGATCAACCTGACGCCCACCACGTACGCCCGAACATCGCTGGCGACCAACCCGTTGGCCGAGGCGGCGATGAGCGTGCGTGAGGTGTGGAGCCCGCGCGGCTCGCCCGGGCTGGGACTGTGGCGGCGTCAGGCACTGCCGCTGGCCCAGGGCATGGATCTGGAACCCGTGCGGGCACTGTTCACCGCCTGCGATCTGGCCGAGATCCTCTCGCCGCCACCGGCCGAACCGACCCCCGACTTCCACCGCCAGCTCGACCAACTGGTCGCCGTGCCGGACGAGTGGCTGGCCCGCGACCTGCGGCGCCTGTACGGCGGCTCGGCCCCGGCCGCCGCGCGGGACTACCTTCGATCCTCGCGGTCCGCACTGGATCGTCTGGCCAACACGCTGGAGAAGTACTGGGCGGCGGTGATCGGGCCGTGGTGGCCGCGGTTGAGCGCGCTGCTCGAACAGGACCTGCTCTACCGGGCCCAGACGCTGACCCGCCAGACCCTTCCGACGATGGTCAACGGCCTGCACCCGGTCCTGCGGGCGACCGACGACGCGGTGTGCTTCCGCGCCCGCTCATCGGCCGCCGTGCCTCGGGAAACGACCGCCGGTCCGGGCGGAATCGTCTTCGTCGCCTCGGCCTTCGTCAATGATGGTCCGCTGCTCAACACCGAGGCCTGGGACCGGACCGCGATCTTCTACCGGGTGCGCGGCGTCGGCACGCTCGACGAGCGGACCCGGCGACGGCGCACGGCCGACGCGCTGTCGGTCCTGCTCAGCCACCGCCGGGCCGATCTGGTTCGTGCGCTGCGCACGCCCACCACGCCCGGCGAGCTGGCCCGCGTGCTCGGCGTGACCTCCAGCGCCGTGTCCCAGCAGCTGGCCCAGCTCGCGGCGGCCGGTCTGGTGGTTCGAAACCAGTTCGGCCGCAAGGCGTACTACCAGCTGACCGCCGACGGCCTGGCCCTGCTGGGGCTCCTCGACCGTGCGGGCTGACTTTTCGCGCCCCGACCTCGCACCACGAGTGCGTCGCACGAGTCAACGGCACGTGCAATCATCCAGTGGTCCCGGCACGTGCACCGATATTGAGGTCCGCGGCCGCCCGCCCTGCACGGGTGGCCGCAGCCTCAGGCGGTGTCGCGCAACCACACTCGCAGCGGCCCCGTTGTCACGAAGCCGTGTTCGCGGGCGGCGTCGAGGTCGGCCCCGCTCTCGTAGCCGACGAGGGTGAGGCCCGGGAAGCGGGCCGAGGCGGCGGCGACGGCGCCGGTCCAGATCGGGCCCACCTCGACGCCAGCGGTGAACACATTGGACAGTCCAACCACGTCGTCGCTCCGGTTGGCGATCGCGGCACCCACGATCGTCGCGCCGTCAAACGCCGCCAGCACCGTCACCGTGGGATGGTCGAGCAGGTCCGGCCGGAAAACCTGGCCGCCGCCGTGCGCGGCGCCCCAGGCCCGCAGCCCATCGGCGGTCCGCACGACGTGCCAGTCCAACCCATCCGCGGGTGCGTTGGGCGGCGGCGACGGGCACCGGATCCACTCGGCCTCGAACAGCACCCGGAACCCGGCCGTCGACAGGTCCAACGAGGCGAAGCTGTCCTTGACCGAACAGCCGGCCGAGGAGTCGGCGAGGCGCAGGACGCCGTCCGCCCGCGCGTCCGCGCTCACCGTGACCGCGTCGGGATACAGCGGCGGCGAGCGGCGCCGCGCGACCCACACGTTTCGACCCCATCGCGTGTCGACGCCGTGCGATCGGCAGACGATGTCGCACCACTCGGCGTTGTTGCGGGCGGCTACCATCGCGTACGGCCGCATCGATGCAGCATCTCACGCTGGGCCCTCGTCGGCTCGTTGGCCTGGAGCCGGAGTGCGTCACGCTCCTCGCCAACGACTAATCCATAGTGGATTGACCGTCAGTTGAGCGACTGTATTCATGATTCTCTGTTGATTCTCGGGTTCGCTCGGTGTGTCGGGGCCGTTTCTGTCGGTGGGTCGGCGTAACGTCGTACGCGTGTCCGAGGTCGCCCTGATGGAGCCGGTGCCGCAGGTGTTGCCGGACGGGGTGACGTCCCTGCCGCCCGGGCCGGCGTTGTCGGCGGTGTTGGACGGGGTGGACCTGTCCCGGTTGGCGCCCGCGGATGTGTTCGAGGTGCTCTCGGCCCATCACCGGCTGGTGGCCCATCATCAGGCCCGACTGTTGGCGGCGTTGTGGGAGGCCGGCCGGCTGGTCTACGGCCAGAACGTCTCGCCGCTGGTCCGGCGGGCCGACCTGGACCGGTTCTCCGCCGACGAGGCCGCCTTCACGCTGCGGTGGACGGCCGAAACCACCCAGCTGTATCAGCAGACCGCCCAGGACCTGATCTGCCGACTGCCGAAGGTGTATGCGGCGCTGGTGGCCGGACGCATCGACTGGCCCAAGGCGTTGGCGTTCAGTAGCCGGCTGCTGCTGCTCGACGACGACCTCGCCGCAGCGATTGTGGACAAGCTCATCGACCAGGCACCCGACTTGACGCTGCCCAAGCTGGTCGACAAGCTGCGCTACCACGTCCGCCGGGCCGACCCCGACTCGGCCCGGAAACGGTACGAGCATTCGGTGGCCGACCGGCGCGTCTACGCCAACCTGGACGAGGACGCCACCGCCCACCTCGGCGGCACCCATTTGCCACCCGGTCGGGCTGCGGCCGCGTTCGACCGCATCGACGCCCTCGCCCGCGCCGCCAAAGCCTCCGGCGACCCCCGCACCCTTAACCAGCTACGCGCCGACGCGTTCCTGGACCTGCTCTCCGGCACCGTCTTCGACACCCGACCCAGCTACGACCCGTTCACCCACACCGCCGACGTAAACACCACCGCCGAGTACGCCCAACCCGTGCCCCGCCGCGAGGCGGGGACCGAGGCCGAGGCCCAGACTCCGGCCGGTGCGGAGATCGAGGTGCCGGGCGAGGCGAATGTCGTGCCGGATGCGCCGGTGCGGCGGTTGGCCGACGAGAACTGGCTGGCCGAGGTCGGGTTCACCGACGCGGCCGGCCGGCCGTTCACCACCACGCCGCAGGCCTGGCCGGCCGGCACCTTCGCCGGCGAGTGGTCCCGCGGCGGCTACCAGCCCGGCTGGATCTCGCCGGCGGGGTGGCCGGTTACCCTCGCCCCCGGCGTCGACCCGGCCTGGGCGGCCGCGTTCACCGCCGCCACACTGTGCTCCTGCGGCGGGCTACGCGCACCGGTCCGCGGCGGCGTGCACCTCCAGGTCAAACTCTCCACACTGATGTGCCTGGACGACGACCCGGCCCTGATCCCCGGCTGGGGGCCGGTCATCGCCGACATCGCCCGCCAGGTCGCCCACGAACAGGAAACCCGACCACCCTGGTACTGGGACGTCACCGACGCACGCGGCAACCTGCTCCACCACGGCCACACCCGACGACGACCCACCCCCACCGAAGCCGCCTTCGTCAAGGCCCGCGACCGGACCTGCCGTGCCCCCGGCTGCCGCCGACCGGCCATGTCCTGCGACCTCGACCACCGCCAACCCTGGTCCCGCCACGGGCCCTCACATCGCGCCAACCTCTGCGCCTACTGCCCCCACCACCACGCCCTACGCCACGAACACGGCTACGTCACCCACCGCATCTACCACGGCACCTACCTCACCGAAACCGGCTCCGGCCGCCGCTACCTCGTCACCCCCGACGCCGACCTCATCCTCACCGCCGACGACCTCCCACCCCGACCACCACCAGCCGACCTGGCCACCCTCTTCGACCACCCCGACGACCACGGCCACGGCGAATACCGCGACACCACCCCCGCCCCCTAGAAGACGAGCCGGAGTACGTCACCTATGTCCAATGTGGGCGTGGCAGCAGCACCACAGTGGAGATACGATCAGGTCGGGCGCACATCGATGAGCCGTACCGGCTGACCGGACCAGCGCGCCGGATCCGCCGTCGCGATCAGCGCGCCCTCGGGACGATCGATCGTCGGCGCGGCCGCGTGCCGGGTGTGGGCCAGCGCCCAGGTGGTGTCCCGCGCGACGGCCAGCGCCGCCGGCAGGTCCAGGTCGAGGAGATTGAACCCGGGCAGCGAGGCGACGTGCTCGGCCGAGCCCTGGCGGGCGCGTTCCGCCTCGACCAGCGCACAGGCGGTCGCGTACAGGCTGATTCCGTCGGCGGCGTGCGCGCGCTGGATGAGACGGGACGCGATCGGGCTGCCCCGGCTGGCGGCGACGATCGCCGTGTCGTCGAAGATGACATGCTGATGGTCGTTCACCGCTTCGCCTCGGCGATGCGCCGGTCCAGCTCGGCGTCCAGCCTCGCCTCCTCCTCCGGGCTCGGGTCATATCCATTCCACTCGAGCAGCACCTCGCGGGCGCGGGCGGCCCGCGCGGCCCGCTCCGCCGGAGTCAGCAGGCGCTCGGCGAGTCTGGCCAGATACGCTCGCAGCGACATTCCCTCGGCCGCCGCGATCTCGGCGAGCCGGTCGCGGGCCTCCACGGGGATACGGATGTTCGCGTCGGTCATGGTCGCCTCCCGATCGGGAGGATACGGGTACGTACCCACACCCGCCAGCATCGACACGCTGACCGGAATACCCGTACCGCGGAGTGACCCACATGACGTGATGGCCGGGGGGAAGGCAAGCGGTTGCGCGGTGGCCACCAGCAAACGTCCCGTCGGGTGCGGCCGCGATGGCACGCACCGGCCCGGCCCGAGGAGACGACCGCACCGAATGCCGCGCGCGTATAGTCGCGCCCATGATCGCCAACAGGTCGAACACCGTCTTTGTGCATGGCATGTACATGAACGGTGAGAGCTGGCAGCCCTGGATCGATCGATTCAGTGCCCACGGGTACCCGGTCCACGCCCCGTCGTGGCCGTACCACGACGGCAGCCCGGCCGCGCTGCGGGCCTCGATCGACCCCAACCTGCCGTCGCTCACGTTCGGCGCGGTCGTCGACCACCTCAAGCGATTCATCGACACGCTCCCCGACCGCCCGGTCCTCATAGGACACTCGGTCGGCGGGCTGCTCGTGCAGAAGCTTGCCCACGACGGATACGCCCGGCTAGCCGTGCCAATCAGCCCGGCGCCGCCGCCCGGGATCATCTCGCTCGACCCGCACTTCTACCGGGCCAACGCCCCCCACCTGAACCTCGCCGCCGCCGGCCGGCCGCTCATCATGACGGCCAAGCGGTTCCACTACGCGTTCGCCAACACGATGAGCCGCGCCGACAGCGACGCCGCCTTCGAGCGTTACGTCGTGCCGGAGAGCCGCCGGGTACCCCAGAGCACGCTCACCCAATCCAGGATCGACTTTCGGCGGGCGCATGTACCGATGCTCTTCCTGGCCGGCGACCGCGACCACCTGACGCCGCTCGACATGGTCAGGCGCAATGTCAAGGCGTGCCGGAAGGGCGAGGGCCCGGTCGAGTTCCGGACGATGCCGGGCCGGTCCCACCTGCTGTGCCTCCAGGCCGGTTGGGAGGAGCTGGCGGACGCCGCCCTCGCCTTCATCGACAAGCAGTCGTGATCGCGGCGGTACCACGCGGTCACGGCTGGCGGCTGACCAGCCCGGTCTGGTAGGCGATGACGACCAGTTGCGCCCGGTCGCGCGCGCCCAGTTTGGCCATCGCGTGGCTGACATGGGTGCGGGCGGTGGCCGGGCTGAGGAACAGTTCGGCGCCGATCTCGTCGTTGCTCAGCCCTTGTCCGACGAGGGCCAGCACCTCGCGTTCGCGTTGGGTCAGCACCGCCAGCCGGTCCTCCGCGACCTGGGTGGCGATCCGTACCGTGGTGAACTGGGCGATGAGGCGGCGGGTGATCCGGGGCGCGAGCAGAGCGTCGCCCGCGGCGATGACCCGGATGGCGTGCAACAGCTCGGCCGGGCCGGCGTCCTTGAGCAGGAAGCCGCTCGCACCGGCCTGGAGCGCCTCGAACACGTACGCGTCGGTGTCGTACGTGGTCAGGATCAGTACCCGGACCTGTTCGAGGCCGCGCGTCCTGACGATCTCGCCGGTGGCCTTGATCCCGTCCAGCTCCGGCATCTGGATGTCCATCAGGACGACGTCGGGCCGGGTGGCCCGGGCCTGTTGCACGGCCTCGGCCCCGTTGGTGGCCTCCCCGACAACCGTGATGTCGTCCTCGGCGTCGAGCAGCACCTTGAACCCCGACCGCACCAGAACCTGGTCGTCGGCCAGCAGAACGGTGATCGGCGCGCTCACGCGGACACCGACCCGGCCGGAGCCAGCGGCAGCCGGGCCTTGACCTCGAACCCGCCGTCCGGCCGCGGACCGGCGGTCAGTTCTCCGCCCAGCAGCCCGCAGCGCTCCCGCATTCCGACGATGCCCCGGCCCGGCTCGGCCGGACCGCCGTCGATGGCGCCGGCCGCGCCCTCGGCGCGACCCTCGTCGGTCACCCGGACCTCCAGCGATCCGGTTCCGTAGCCGAGCGCCACCGTCACCCGCGTCGGACCGACGTGGCGGATCACGTTGGTCAGCGACTCCTGCAGAATGCGGTAGGCGGTGTGGTCGACCGCGCTCGGCAATGGTGCCGCCGGCGACGTCACCTCGAGCTTGATGTCGAGGCCGGCCTCGCCGGCCATCGCGGTGAGCTCGTTGACCTGGGCCAGACCGGGGTGCGGCACCCGACCGTCCTCCGAATCACGCAGTACCCCGAGAACCGCCCGCATCTCGTGCAACGCCTGAGCGCTCGTCTGCTCGATCGTCACCAGAGCCTCGCGCGCCCCTTCCGGACGCTTGTCGAGCAGGTACGCGGTGACACCGGCCTGCACGTTGATGATGGCGACGGCGTGGGCGACGGTGTCGTGGACCTCGCGAGCGATCCGCAGTCGCTCGGCGTCGACCCGCGAGCGCGCCTCCTCCTCCCGGGTCCGCTCCGCCCGCCGGGCCCGCTCCAGCGCTTCGGCCGCGATGACGTGCCGCGACCGGACCGACTCGCCCAGGGCCGCGGCCATGACCGACGCCGCGACCCGGAAGAACACCCATCCGATGGCCGCCCGCGGCTCGATGTCGGCCGCGGCGACGAACCAGCCGGCGGCCAGCAGGGTGATGCCCACACCGGCGATCGCGACCGACCGGCGCCCGTCGCCGTACGCCGTCAGCGTGTACAGGGCGACGAACAGCCCGATCCACCCGGGCCCGTCCGAAAAGTCGGCGGCGTAGTAGGCCAGGCTGGCCAGGGCGGCGGTGATGAACACCGGCACCGGCCAGCGGCGGCGCGCGACCAGCGCCAGGCCACTCACGACGAGCAGGCCGTACCCCAGGTATCCGAAGTCGGTGAGCGGCCGAGACCCGATCTCCGCGGGCTTCGCCAGGGTGCCCTGGACCTGCATGGCCGCGACGAGCAGTCCGAACAGGGCGTCCTGGGCCAGGAGGGGCACCGTTCGGCGTTTCATGGGGCGATGATAGTGGCCGGACGGGGCCGACCGGCTACGACGACGAGCGCGACCCCGTACGCGCGACCTACGCCGATCTGCGTAGGTGCTGCCGTCCGCTGCCCGAGGACACGGCCCGGTCGGCGACGCGACGATCGCTGCTGTGACTCAACCAGACATGGCCGGTACGGCGTTCGCCCGCCCGGCGCGGCCGGGGCCCCTGGGCCGGCTCGGCGGCCTCGCCTTTCGCCGGCGGGGAACGGCGCTGGTCGCCTGGGCCGTGGCGCTGGCCGTCGCCATCGGTGGGTCGGCGGCCCTGGGCGGCGAGTTCACCAACGCCTCGTCGGCGCCGGGCTCGGACTCCGAGCGGGCGCAGCGGCTGCTGAGCCAGCGGTTCCCCGCCCAGTCCGGCGATACGGTGCGGGTGGTGGTGCGGGCCGGCGACGTCACCGGCGCCGACGTGCGGGGTACGGTCACGGCCCTCCTCGGCGAGCTGGGACGCGTGCCGCACGTCGCCTCCGTCGAGGATCCCTACTCCACTCAGGGATCCGTCACGCCGGACCGCCGGACCCTGGTGGCCCGCGTCCATCTCGATGTCATCAACCCCAACGACATGCCGGTCGTGGCCACCCGGCGGCTGCTGGCCGCGGCGGAGGCGGCCGAGCGCGACGGGTTGAGCGTCGGGCTCGGCGGCCGCGCCGTGCAACGCGCCGAGGCGAACCGGGCCGGATCCGAGATGCTGGGACTGCTCGCGGCCGCGGTGATCCTGCTCATCATGTTCGGTTCGGTGGTGGCGGCCGGGCTGCCGTTGGCGATCGCGATCGGCGGGTTGGCCGTCAGTTCCGGCCTGATCGGTCTGGCCGCGGCCGCGGTGGACGTGCCCGAGTTCGCGCCCATCATCGGCATGGCGCTGGGCATCGCGCTCGGCATCGACTACGCGCTGCTGATGGTGACCCGGTTCCGCGAATGGCGGGCGGCCGGCCTGGACCCCGAGGCGGCGACGGTGGCGACGCTCGACACGGCCGGCCGGGCGGTCCTGGTGGCCGGAGGCACGGTCATGGTGAGCATGTCGGGACTGTTCGCGGTAGGTCTGTCCATCATGAACGGAACCGCCGTCGTCACCATGGTGGCCACGCTGGTCGTGGTGGTCGCCGCCCTCACCCTGTTCCCCGCGTTGCTGGGCTATCTCGGGCAGCACATCGACCGGCTCCGGGTGCCGCGGGGACGGCGCCGGCCCGCTCACGGAGATCTGGTACCGGGGTCCGGCTGGGCGCGGTGGAACCGGCTGGTGGAGCGGCACAGCGTGCTCGCCACCGTGACCAGCGTCGGGCTGCTGCTGTTGCTGGCCGTACCGTTCCTCGGCGTCCACTTCGGACTGCCGGACGCCGGCAACGACCCCGAGGGCACATCGAACCGGCGGGCGTACGACATGCTGGCCGAGGGATTCGGGCCCGGCGCCAACGGGCCATTGCTCGTGGTCACATCCCCGGCCGATGCCCCGGCGCTCCAGCGACTGCGGACCGAACTCGGCAACACGGCCGGAGTCGCGGCCGTGTCACCGCCGCACCTGGACGCCGGCGGTGACACGGCGCTGATCACGATCGTGCCCACCTCCGGACCGCAGGACGCCGCCACCGAGGATCTCGTCCGCAGAGTGCGGGACGACGCCATCCCGGTCGCGACCGGCGGGACCGGCGTGGCGGTACACGTCGGTGGTGCGACCGCGGCCACCATCGACCTCAGCGCGTCCATCGCCAACCGGCTCGCGCCGCTCATCTCCGGCGTCGTCGTGCTGTCGATGCTCCTCCTGCTGCTCGCGTTTCGCAGCGTCGCCATCGCGGTCACGGGGGCCGTAATGAACCTGCTGTCGGTGGCGGCGGCCTACGGGGTGGTGGCCTACTTCCTCGAGGGCGGTTGGGCCAGCCGCCTGATCGGCATCGATAACGCCCCGCCGATGGCGGCGTTCGTCCCGGTCATCATGTTCGCGCTGTTGTTCGGCCTCTCCATGGACTACGAGGTGTTCCTCATGAGCCGGATGCGCGAGGCGTGGGTCCGCACCCGGGACAACGGTCAGGCGATCGCCGACGGGCTGGCCGGCACCGGACGCGTGATTACCGCGGCCGCGGCCATCATGGTCGTGGTCTTCGCGGCGATCATCCCGAGCGACCAGGTCTTCATCAAGGTGTTCGGGGTCGGCATGGTCGCGGCCATCCTCGTCGACGCGACGGTCGTCCGGATGCTGCTCGTACCGGCGGTGATGCACCTGCTCGGCCGCCACAACTGGTGGCTGCCCCGCGGCCTGGCCCGGCGCCTGCCCCCGCTGAACGTCGAAGGCCCGCCGGCGCGCCGGGTCGACGACGCCGAGCTGGCCGGATCGTTCGCGAAACAGTGAAAGGAGCATGTCCATGCGAAGGGTATTCGCCGTCCTGGCCACCCTGCTGGTACTGGTGGTGGTGGCCCAGTTCTTCCTCGCCGCGAGCGGTGCGTTCGACACCGCGCCCAACGACGAGTCGTTCCAGCCGCACCGTGCCCTGGGGTACGTGATCGTCCTCGTGGCGGTCCTGCTGACGATCGTCGGCGCGCTGGCCCGCATGCCCGGCCGGCTCATCGGGATGAGCGGTCTGGTCGTCGGACTGGCCGTTGTCCAACCGGTGATCGCGGCGCTGGCCCGGGCGTTCAACGACACGGGCGAGGCCAGCACGACGGCCGGCACGGTGGTCTTCGGTCTGCACGCGGTCAACGGTCTGGCCATCCTGGCCGTGGCCGGGACCGTCGCCCGCCGGGCGCGGGCGCTGCCGAGGCCCGCGGTGACATGACCACCGGTCAGTTGATCGTCTTGGATCACGTGGTGGCGTTGCTGTGCGCCGCCGCGTGGTCGGCGGCCGGCGCCACCGCGGCCGCCCGGCGGACCGGGCTCGCGCTCGGCCTCGTCGCGGCGGCGGTACCGGTGACGCTGGCCCGGATCGCCACGGTGGCGGTGCTCGCCGGTCGGGGCTGGTGGTTCGTACAGGAGAAGGTGTTGCTGGGCCTGCCCATGCTCGGCGCCGTCGGGGCGGCCGCTGTCGTGGTCGCCGGCCCGCGACTGCTCGCGGCCCGACGCCCGACCGCGACCGCGACCGGGATACCGCCCGGCGGTGTGGTCCTGTTGCTCACCGCGGGGTACGCGGCCCTGGCCGGGCTCGGTGTGACCCTCGTGGCCGGTTATCCGTTGACCTCGGGCACCGCGTTGATCGCCATCTCGGCGGTCGGCGCGGCGGCGCTGCTCACCACGCGCGTCCTGGCGGCGCCGACCGACGCACCTACGTCCAGGACGGGGTTGCCGCGCCGTCGCTTCATCGGCCTGGTGGGTGCGGCGGTCGTGGCGGGTACCGGCGCGACCGGTCTCGGTCAGCTGTTCGCGGCGGCGGCGCGGCCCCCGTTCCCATCTGTCGGTGGCGGTCCCGGGCGGTCGCCCCGCACCGGCGCGCCGGTGTCGGTGGCCGACCTGCGAGGTGCCGGCGCACCGGCACCCGGTGGCGGGCGGCGACGGTACGCACTCACCGCGCGGACCGCGACCGTCCGGCTCCCGTCCGGTCGCGAGATCCAGGCCTGGACCTACAACGGTCGGGTACCGGGTCCGCCCATCCTCGCCACCGAGGGCGATCTGATCGAGGTGACGCTGCGCAACACCGACATCGAAGACGGGGTCACGCTGCACTGGCATGGCTACGACGTGGCCTGCGGTGAGGATGGCGCACCGGGCGTGACCCAGGCCGCGGTGGCCCCGGGCGAGGAGTTCCAATACCGCTTCCGGGCCGACCAGGTGGGAACCTACTGGTACCACACGCACCAGGCGTCCCATCGCGGCGTGCGCCGGGGGTTGTTCGGAACCCTCGTCGTGACGCCACGCGGAGCCTCCGATGCGCCCGCCGGGCAGCTGGATCTGACGCTGACCGCGCACACGTTCGACGGCACCGTCGTGCTCGCCGACCAGGACGGGCGCACCGAACGCACCGTGCCGGCCGGTACCGCGGTGCGGCTGCGGCTGATCAACACCGACTCGGATCCCCACCGGTTCGCGCTGGCCGGAACGCCCTTCCGGGTGGCGGCGGTCGACGGCCGCGCCCTCAACCAGCCCGGCGAGGTCGGCCAGGTCGCGCTACGCCTGCCCGCGGGCGGGCGCTACGACCTGGCCTTCGTCATGCCGGACGCGCCGGTGGCGCTCGTCGGAGACAACGACCACACCGGCGGCATCCGGCTGCGCCCGGATGACGTGGCTCCGGACGTCGGCGCGGGCACGTCCGGCTGGCCCGAACTCGACCCGCTCCACTATGGAACACCGGCCGCCGTACCGTTGGTCACCGACCGTCGAGCCGACCGGCACTTCACCATCGTTCTGGATCGGGGGGTGGCCCTGGTCGACGGCCGGCCCGCGTACGCCCACACGGTCAACGGCCGCGGCCACCCGTCGGTCCCGGATCAGCTCGTGGCCGAGGGCGATCTGGTCGCCTTCACGGTGGTGAACCGGAGCCTGGAGACGCATCCCTGGCATCTGCACGGACATCCCGTGCTGGTCCTGTCCCGAAACGGAACACCGGTGACGGGCAGTCCATTATGGATGGATACGTTCGACGTCCGCCCGGGCGAGGTGTGGCAGGTCGCGTTCCGGGCCACGAACCCGGGGATCTGGATGAATCACTGCCACAACCTGCCCCACGCGGATCAGGGAATGATGCTGCGGCTGCGCTACGACGGCTACGCGACGCCGTTCCATGGCCCGCACACGCGGCTATCGACGGCGCAACAGGCCATCGACGTCGGGTAGCCCCTCGAACCGGGAGAACGTCCCGGCGCCGGCGATCTCGCGAGCCGCCTCCAGGAAGCCGGCCCAGGCGGTGCGGGCGAGCGTGCCGCCCACACTGATCCGCCGCACTCCGATCGCCGCCGCCTCCGCGACCGTGATGAACGGAGCATTGATCAGGAGGTTCACGGGCTTGGGTGACACCGCGGCGACGACCGCCTCGACCTGTTCGACGGTTCCGATCCGGGGAGCGTAGAGGCAGTCGGCGCCCGCCTCGGCGTAGGCGCGCAGCCTCCGGATCGTTTCGTCGAGGTCGGGACGCCCGACCACGAAGCCCTCGGACCGACCGGTCAACACGATGCCGGTGCCGCTCTCGTCGATCGCCTGGCGCGCGGCCCGGACACGCTCCACGGCCAGGTCGAAGTCATGAAGCGGGCGCGCCGGGTCACCCGTGGAGTCCTCGATGGACAGCCCGGCGATTCCCGTGGCCGCGGCCAGCCGAACGTTCGCGTTGACCTGCTCGGGGTCGACCGCGTAGCCACCCTCGAAGTCGGCGTTCACGGGTACGGCCACGGCGTCGACGATGGCGCGGAGATGCTCGAGCACGGCATCGAGGGTGACCTGGTTGTCGGCCCGGCCGGTCGTCCAGGCGAAACCGGCGGAGGTGCTCGCGAGCGCCGGGAAGCCGAGTTGCTCCAGGGCGCGCGCGCTTCCCGCGTCCCAGGGGTTCGGCATCACGAAGGTGCCCGAGGAGTGCAGGCGGTGGAATTCGGCAATCCGGTCGTCCTTACTGCTGTCCACGGCGGAATCCTAACTGGTCGGCGGGCGAGGCATCGGAGTACGGTCGACGAACCACTACCCGGAAGGACGCGATCCGTGCCGCGAGCCAGGTCCAACGGAGTCGAGCTTGAGTACGAGACCATGGGCCGCGCCGGTGACCCGGTGATGCTGCTCATCATGGGTCTGGGCGCACAGCTCATCGACTGGCCGGACGAGTTGTGCGCCGGCCTGGCCGGGGAGGGCTACCTCGTGGTTCGCTACGACAACCGCGACGCCGGCCTGTCCAGTGGCGTGGAGGTCTCCTACGTGATGGCCGATCTCGCGGCCGACGCGGTCGGACTGTTGGACGCGCTCGGCGTCGAGCGGGCCCACCTGGTCGGCGCCTCCATGGGCGGGATGATCGCCCAGCAGGTCGCCATCGACCATCCCGACCGGGTACGTAGCCTGTGCTCGATCATGTCCACGACCGGTGACCGCTCGGTGGGCCAATCCACCCCGGCGGCCACCGCGGTGCTGCTTCGCCCACCGGCCACGAGCCGCGACGAGGCGATCGCCGGCAGCATCGCGGCGGCGCGGTTGCTCGGCTCCATCGGCTTCGACGCCTCCGACGACGCCCTGCGCCGCCGGGCCGAACGCAAGTACGACCGCGCCTACCGACCAGACGGCACCCAGCGGCAACTCGCGGCGGTCTACGCATCACCCGACCGGACCGGAGCCCTGAGCAAGGTCACCGTCCCCACGGTCGTCCTGCACGGCACGCTCGACCCGCTCATCGACATCAGCGGCGGCCGGGCGACCGCCGACGCGATCCCCGGCGCCGAGTTCGTCGCCCTCCCCGGCGTGGGCCACGGAATACCGGCCGACGTCATCCCGGTCATGGTTGCCGCCATATCACGCACAGCCCGCGGCGCCTGAACGCCGAGGCAATCGGACCTTCCATGGAGTTCACGGGACACTTCGAAACACACCTGACGGTGCTGGATCGCGACGGTCGCGACGTCCAGGGCTGGGCCGACGCGCACGGGGGACGCGCTGGACCACGGCGGCACGCTGCGCTGGCGGATCGACTGGTCCACGGTAGACGAGGCTCATCGCCCGTCGGACGGCTCGACCTGGCTCGCCCGGCTCGCGAACGCCCTCGACCGGGAATGGGTACGGCCCGCCCCAGAGGCCCGGCCGGAGTGAGCCCGGGCGGTCAGTCCGTCGGCCCCGCCCGTCGGGCGCCCGCGCCGACCAGTGCCGATCCGGTGGGGCGATCGTCGAGCACCGGTTCGGGGGTGGCGCGGCGCAACTCGTCGAGGCGCACGAGCGCCGCGCCGGTGACGATCAGCACGCCGCCGAGCATCTGGACCACGGTCGGCAGTTCGTCCAGGACGATCCAGGCGATGAGAACCGCGAACAGGACCTCGGTGAGACCGACGAACGACGACAGCCGGGCGCCGAGGATCCGGGCCGCCCCGATGCCGGCCACATAGGGAACCACGGCGGCGACGAGCGAGAGCCCCACGATCGGGACCAGCCAGCTCACGCGCTGGTCGGCCAGGCTCACGTCCCCGAACGTCGCGTGCAGCGGAAGTGCCCCCAGCAGGCCCAGACCGAACAGCATCGCGGCGCCCAACCCCATGCCGGCGCTGGCCAGCACCATCGATGGCAGGGCGCTGTCGATGCGGGCCGAGAGCACGAAGTACGAGGCGAGGCCGATGCCGGCACCCAGACCCCACAGCACGCCGATGGGATCCAGCCGCCCGCCTCCCGTGAGGTCGAGCACCAGGACCAGCCCCACCATGGCCACGGCCGAGCCCGCGACCGTCAGGCGGTGCGGTCGCTGACCATGGACGGCCCACATCCAGGCCACCACCAGAATGATTCCGAGGTACTCCAGGAGCAGCGCGACTCCGATCGGCAGGTACCGCACCGCGTTGAAGAAGCAGACCTGGGCCGTGGCGACGGCGAGGATCCCGAACAACGCGATGCCGGTCAGATTGCGGCGCAGCACGGGCAGCCGGCCGCGCAGTGACCACGCCGCGGGCACGGCCAGCACGAGGGCCGCGACACCGATCCGGGCCGCGACCGACGCCTCCGCCGACCAGCCCGCGCCGATCAGTGACCGCGCGAACGTGCCGGACGTGGCGAACGTGACGGCCGACAGCAGCGCCAGCCCGAGACCGGCTCCGGCGGAGGTTTGGTGGCGCATGACACGTCTCCTCGTCCTGCCCAGCGTAATAAGTCAAAACTAGATATGCTCATGACGCTAGGCCAACGCCTGACAGGAGTCAAGATGGTTTTTGCTCATGACACTGAGGTGGCGCTGACCGCGGCCGCCGCGCTGGTCAACACGGCCGGCGACGGGCACGAGGCGCTCCCCGACGTCGCGGCGCTGGGCGAGTTTCTCCGGACCTACGGCTGGACCGGCCGCCATGACCGCACCGAGGCCGAGCTGAAGGCCGTGCGTGAGCTGCGGCCCCGGTTGCGCCGGATCTGGTACCAGAACGAGGACGGCGTCGTGGAGATCGTCAACCGGCTCCTCCGCGACTCCAAGGCGCTCCCGCAGTTGGTCCGGCACGACCACGAGCCGTATCACCTGCACGCCACCTCGGCCGACGCGCCGCTGGCCGTCCGCATGGCGGTCGAGGCCGCGATGGCCTTCGTCGATGTGGTACGAGCCGGCGAGCTCGGTCGCCTGCGCACGTGTGAGTTCCCGGGATGCGGCAGCGTCGTGGTCGACCTCTCCAAGAACCGTTCCCGACGGTTCTGCGAGGCGGGCTGCGGCAACCGGGCGGCCGTCACCGCCTATCGAGCCCGCAAGGCGGCCGCTCAGTCATAGCAAAGCGGGCGCCGGACGCGCGGTATCGGTTTCCGGCCCGTGATGCCGGCCCGCAACCGATTCATCGGGAATTGTTGCGTCCGGCTGCTACCACTGTTCTCGTATCGACACGGCCAGTCACGACTGGCGCGGCGCATTGGGGGCAGTACATGCGCGATTCCAAGCTCCACCGCGATATGGCCGGCGCAATTCTCGCGGTCATGTGCGTGCTGGCCGCCACCGGCTGCGACCGGTCGCCGAAGGCCCCGGCACCGCCGGCTCCACCGAGGGCGCCCTCGGTGTGGGAGCAGACCCTGGCCGAGGTGGACGACAACGGCGACGTCAGCGTGGCGACCGCCGTGATGGCGTACTCGATCGCGATCCAGCCCCTGCCCGGCGTGACCGTGCCGGCGGCCGCGGGCAACGAGACCATCAGCTCCGGTACGGTCGCCATCCGCTGGCTGCTGAGGCACTGGGATCGGTTGACCCCACGACAGCGGGGTGCCGTGACCGGTACGGCATCGAGCGCTCCGCCGCGCCGGGTCCGCGCGCAGGGTGGGGTGGACGCGCCAAGCCGGCTGGCGTCGGCGCCGGCTCCCGACCCGAACGCCCTCTGCGTTTCGACCGACGCCGGATCGGCACAGAGCTATCGCGCCTGGGGCGACGGTATCGTGGCCGAGGTCGGCCGTCGGCTCGGCCACGGGCTCGGCCGGGGCTTTCGCATCACTTACGCGGCGAACACGCGTGAGGCGCCCGGCTCGCTGATGTACGCGGTCCCGTGCCGTGGCGGCAAGGATCTGGCCACCGTCCCACGTGGACCGATCGACGGCTGCACCGTGCACGTCAACCCGAAGGCGAGCCAGCGTCCCGCGGTCGACCAGCGGGCACTGCTGATCCACGAGGTGATGCACTGTGTGCTGTACGACGAGTTCGACTACGCGTACAACCTCATGCCCAACTGGTACGGCGAGGGCGTTCCGACATGGGTTCAGA
>Ga0307415_100000073_pt1 | contig 41825 bp, 42 predicted proteins | sample DK1Cmetagenome_FD_204524 | JGI IMG/M metagenome (GOLD analysis project Ga0307415, IMG submission 204524) | Maize rhizosphere microbial communities from greenhouse at UC Davis, California, United States - DK15-C-2 | ecosystem: Host-associated > Plants > Roots > Rhizosphere > Soil | place: USA... | reverse complement strand
TCGCGTGGCGGGACGCCCGTACGGTCCTCGTGCCGGGGCCGGGCGGGGCGGCACAGGTCAACGTGGACACCGGCGCCGTCAGCGCCGTCCCGGCGATCGGTGCCGCGGACGTGGCGGCCGGGTCGCCCTCGGGCCCGCTGGTGGAGATGCTCGGGTTCGACAGCGGGCAACCGCCCCGGATCCGGGTGTGGCGGACCGACCCGGCCGACGCTCGGCGGGACACCGACGATCGCCCGATCTTCGGTCCGCGCTGGGTCGGGCTGTGGCGCGGTCAGGGTTGGTCCACAGTGGATCTCCTGGCCCGGGCCTGCGATCCGGCCGCGATACCGATGCCGGACACGCCGGCCCGGGCCGCGGTCGTGGCCATCCGACCCAACGGCGTCGCCGCCGGCACGCTCGTCTCGCTCGACGCCACCGGGATGGACATCGTCGGCTTCGCCGACGATCACACGGTGCTGGTGAACGTGGGCGCCGCCCCGGACGGGAGCATCGTGCTCGCGTGGAACACCGCCAGCGGCGAGGTGCGCCGGGCCACGACCCGCAACCCGTACCTGCAGATGGCCCTGGCCGACCTCCGGCCGGCTCGAACGGACACCACCCCGGTCAGGTGAACGCCGAAATGCCGGTGAGCCGCTGACCGATCACGAGCTGGTGGATCTCCGACGTGCCCTCGTAGGTCAGCACGCTCTCCAGGTTGTTGGCGTGGCGCAGCACCGGGTACTCGAGGCTGATGCCGTTCGCGCCGAGGATGGTCCGGCACTGCCGGGCGATGGCCAGCGCCTCCCGCACGTTGTTGAGCTTGGCCACGCTGACCTGCTCCGGCCGCAGCCGGCCGGCGTCGGCCAGCCGGCCCAGATGCAGCGCGAGCAGGAATCCCTTCTGCAGCTCCACCGCCATGTCGGCCAGCTTGGCCTGGGTGAGCTGGAACGAGGCGATCGGCCGGCCGAACTGCTCGCGGTCGCCGGCGTAGGCGATGGCCGTCTCCAGGCACTCCCGGGCGGCGCCGAGCGCGCCCCAGGCGATGCCGTGACGCGCCTCGGTCAGGCACGACAGGGGCGCGCGCAGGCCCGACGCCTCGGGCAGCTCCGCCTCGGCCGGCAGGCGCACATCGTCGAGCACGATCTCGCCGGTCGACGAGGCGCGCAGGGAGAGCTTGTGCCCGATCTCGTTGACGCGCACGCCCTCGGTGTCGGTCGGCACGACGAACCCACGGATGTCTCCGCCGGATGCGGGCGCTTCCTGGTCGCCGGCCCGGGCCCACACGACCGCCACCTCGGCGACGGGGGCATTGGTGATCCATGTCTTGGTGCCGCGCAGCACCCAGTCGCCCCCGGGCTGCCGCTCGGCCCGGCTGCGCATCGAGGCCGGATCCGAGCCGTGGTCGGGTTCGGTCAGCCCGAAGCAGCCGATCGCATCGCCGCGCGCCATGGGCGGCAGCCAGCGCTGCTTCTGCTCCTCCGAGCCGTAGGTGGCGATGGCGTACATGGCCAGCGAACCCTGCACGCTGACCAGGCTGCGCACGCCGGAGTCGCCCGCCTCCAGCTCCATGCACGCCAGGCCGTACGCCACCGCCGAGGCACCGGCGCATCCGTACCCGTGCAGATGCATCCCGAGCAGCCCGAGCGCCCCGAACTGCTTGGCCAGCTCGCGGACCGGTGCCCGACCGTCCTCGAACCAGTGCCCGACGTACGGGCGCACCTGAGCGTCGACGACCCGGTGCACCACATCGCGGATGGCGATCTCCTCCTCGGACAGCAGCGAGTCCAGGTCGAGCAGATCGAGGGGCGAGGTACCGGTCATCGGATCACACCACTAGAACCCGGGCGTGGATGGTGGTGCGCTGTTGCAGCGCGGCCCGCAGCGCGCGGTGCACCCCGTCCTCGAGATAGAGCTTGCCGTCCCACTGCACCACGTGGGGGAACAGGTCGCCGTAGAACGTCGAGTCGTCGGCCAGCAGCCGGTCCAGGGCCAGCTCCCGCTTGGTCGTGATGAGCTGGTCCAGCCGGACGGGCCGCGGCGGAATCTCCGTCCACTGCTTCATCGTCATACCGTGGTCGGGGTACGGCTTCCCGTCCTGGACCTGCTTGAAGATCACGACGCGCTGCCCCCTCCCGTCACTCGGTGCGCTGCCAGCCTAGCCGCTGTGATTTTTGACGGTCGCTCCACTCACGCGGGTCCGGGCCCCCTGGGCGCCGGGACCGGCCTACCTCCATTGCCCGCGATGAACCACTTCGTCCGACGGTCGGCGACCGCGGGCCAATGAGCCGGATCGCTGGTCCGGCGCCGGGTAGCCGACGCTCACCGCCCCGATCGGCGTGAACGCCTCCGGAACCCCGAACTCAGCCCTGTAACTGGCCGTGCGCTCGGGCGGAATGCCGAAGAAGCACGCGCCCAGGCCTTCATCGACCGCGGTCAGCAGCATGAGCAGGCTGGCGAAGCCGGCGTCGATGTGCCAGTACGGGACGGGCCACCGCGCCTCGTCCCGATCCGTCCAGCCCTTGTCCGCCTCGGCGTAGCGGTCCAGGTACCGACCCTTGTTCGAGTGGGCCACGATGATCAGGGGGGCGTTGCGCATGTCGCGCAGCCACCGCGTCCCGCCCGCCCTGGTCTCCGGCGTGGCGGCGCGCCAGAACCGTTCCCGGTCCGCCGGCTCCTCCAGCACCAGGAAGGCCCAGCCCTGGGAGTACCCGGCCGACGGCGCCCGCACGGCGTGCCCGAGTATCCGATCGACCACCTCGGCCGGGACGCGGCGGGACGGGTCGTAGTTGCGCACCATCCGCCGCCGCCGTACCAGGTCCCGAAACTCCACGCGGTCGTCCTCAGCCCAGCGGGGTGATGCCCCAGCGGCCGTGCCACGTCTGGCCCGGCTCGAGCACGATCAGATCACGGCCGGAGCGGAAGGCGTCCGGCGGGCAGGTCATCGGCTCGATCCCGACGGCCCGGCGGAACCGCTCGCCCGGCAGCGTGTCGCCCGTGAACACCTGCCACCAACCGAACCCGGCGTCGGCCCACAGCCGCACGCCCCGGCCATCCACAGTAGACAAAGTCGCGGCCGAGCCGCCGTCGTCATCGCGGATCACATCGCCGAACGCGGTGTCCAGGACGGCGCCCCCGAGCCGGCGGCCCTCGACGAAGTCGTACTCGCTGCCGGTCACGCGAGCCGCGCCGATGGGCAGCAACCGCCCGTCGACCAGCAGGCGGTTGCGGGCCGGCACGCGCAGCACGAGCTCGTCGATCGGTGTGCCCGGCACGATCAGGTACGGGTGGACCGAGAAGCCGAACGGGCTGGGGCGCTCGCAGACATTGGTGATCGCGTGGCTGGCCGAGAGCCCGTCCGCGCTCACCGTCCAGTCGGTGCGGAGCCGGAGGGCCCACGGATATCCGGGCTGCGGTGGCAGCTCCAGCTCCAGACGGAGCTGGTTCTCCGCGCCACCGTCACCGCCGAGGTCGTCGGCCACCCGCCAGCGGGACCAGTTGACCAGACCGTGCAGGGCGTTGTGCCGCAACGGCTCGGTCAACGGCAACTGGTGGTTCTCCCCGGCGAACGCGTATCGACCGTCCCGGATCCGGTTCGGCCACGGGGCGAGGATCTGCCCCGCGCTCGCCGGACACATCTCGTCCTCGGCGAATCCGTCGACGACGTCGACCCCGTGCGCCCGATACGTGCGCAGGCCGCCGCCCACCTCGACCACGACCGCTTCGTGATCGGCCGACTTGATGGTCCACTGTTCGCCGGATGGACCCGAACTCATTCCGCCTCCCCAAAGGGCGCCGGCGAGGGGTATCCGGCGCACGCTTCAGGCGACCCTAGCGGGTCCGGTCCGCGAGGTGTAGCGCAGAAGCGAGGGAAACACGACGGCCAGCGCGATCGCGACCATCGCCGCCGCCACACCGCCGCCGGCCCAGGCGACCGTGGGCCCGAACAACGCGGCGGTCGCGCCGGCCCGTAGATCGCCCAAGCGGGGCCCGCCGGCGACGACGGCCATGAAAATTCCCTGTAACCGTCCCTGGATCGCGTCCGGCGCATAGGTCTGCAGGATCGTCTGGCGATACACCGCGCTGATCAGATCGGCCGCGCCGGCGATCGCCAACAACAGCACCGTGAGCCACAACGACCTCGCCAGCCCCGCGGCCGCGATCGCCAAGCCCCAGGCGGCGACGGCGGCGACGAGCGCCAGACCCTGGCGGTGTACGCGGCCGATCCAGCCCGAGGTGACGCCGGCCACCACCGACCCGATGGCGATGGCCGCGTACAGCCAGCCGATCGAGCCGGCGCCGAAGCGTTCCTGGGCCACCTCGGGGAACAGCGCCCGCGGCATGGCCAGGACCATGGCCGCGATGTCGATCGCGAAGGAGAGCACCAGCACCGGCGAGGTGGCCAGGAACGCGAAGCCCTCGCGCACGGCCGGCCAGCCGGTCGAGGGGCGCCACGACGTCGCGTTGTCCGGCGCCGCCGTCATGGGTGGCAGGGGCGGGAGCCGGATGGTGGCCCACATCGCCACGGTGAAGGCGAGGGCGTCGACCGCGTACGCCGCGCCATGGCTGGGTCGCTGCGCGGCGTCAGACGCGCCGACCCAGCCTTGGCGTAGGCGACGCCGCCGCGGATCAGCAGCAGTCCCGCGCCGAGCGGGCCGGCGACCATCGCCGCGTTGAACATTGTGGAGTTGAGCGTGTTGGCCGCGGGGATCTCCTCGCGCTCCACCAGGCGCGGCACGATCGCCATCCGCGTGGGCGCGCTGAGCGCGAACGCGGTGGCCTGGACCGCGGTGAAAACCAGCAGCAGCACGGGACTGTCCACGTGGGCCAGCGCTTGGACGAGCAGGCCGAGGGTCACCGACCACATCAGCGAGGACGAGGCGATCAGCAGCCGCCGGCGGTCCACCGCGTCGGCCACGGCACCGCCCCAGACCGCGAAGACAATCAGCGGCACGAGAGCGGCCACGCCGAGCAGGCCGACCCACAGCGACGAGCCGGTGAGCTGGTACATCTGAACCGGCACCGCGACGGCGGTGAACTGGTATCCCAAATTGGACACCGCGTTGCCCACGAACAGGCGCCGGTACGCGGGGTGGCGCAGCGGCCGCACGTCGATGGCGTGGCGGCGCAGCCCGTGCCACCTCACGGGGCGAGCCGCTCCACGACCCAGCCGGCCGCGTCGTCGGTGCGCCGGTACCGCAGCCGGTCGTGCAGCCTCGCCTCGCGTCCCTGCCAGAACTCGACCGTGGACGGTATGAGGCGCAGGCCGCCCCAGTGCTCCGGAGTCGGCACCCGGTCCGGGAAGCGCCGGTCCACCGCTCCGTACGCCTCCTCCAGGTCGTCCCGGCCCGCGATCACCTGGGACTGGCGGCTGGCCCAGGCGCCGAGCTGAGCGGCGCGTGGCCGGGTGGCGAAGTACGCCTCGGTCTCGGCACGGTCGACCCGCTCGACGCCACCGCACACGATCGCCTGGCGGTCGATGGGATGCCACGGGAACACCGCGCTGGCGTACGGGTTCGCGGCCGCCTCGGCCGCCTTACGGGAGCCGTAGTTGGTGAAGAACACCAGGCCCCGCTCGTCGAGCCCCTTGAGCAGCACGGTGCGGGCGCTGGGCCGGCCCCGGGCGTCCGCGGTGGCCACCACCATCGCGTTGGGCTCGGGCAGGCCGGCCGACACCGCATCGCCCAGCCAGGCGCGCAGCTGGCTCCACCAGTCGGGCGCCAGCGCGGCCTCGGCCAGCCCGATGGCCGCGTACTCGCGGCGCATCGCGGCCAGGCGGCCCAGCTCATCCGTACCCACGGTGCCATCTTGCTTCAGCGAGCTTGCCAGCTGAACGGCTGGCACTCCATTCGGCCGTCCCGGATGCGATCCGGGGCCCCCCGGGGGCGGGTCAGCAAGATCCGGGGGCAGGCTCGCCAACCGAAGGTGGCGCAGGCAAGATGGTCTGCGATGCCAGGCCGCCGGAGAGATCCACCGGCGTCAACGGACCGCGCGACGATGAGAACCGTCAGGAGAGCGAGATGTCGGAATTCAAACCCGGCCTCGAGGGCGTGGTGGCCTTCGAAACCGAGATCGCCGAACCGGATCGGGAGGGTGGCGCCCTGCGCTACCGCGGCGTGGACATCGAGGATCTCATCGGGCGCGTCTCCTTCGGCAACGCGTGGGCGCTTCTGGTCGACGGCAAGTTCGGGCCCGGACTGCCGCCGGCGGAACCGTTTCCCGTGCCGGTGCACTCCGGCGACATCCGCGTCGACGTGCAGTCGGCCGTGGCCATGCTCGCCCCGTACTGGGGTCTGGGCCAGCTCTACGACGTCGACGACGACCAGGCCCGGGAGGATCTCGCCCGGGTCTCGGTGACCGCGCTCTCGTTCGTGGCCCAGTCCGCCCGCGGGCTCGGGCTGCCGGCGGTGCCGCAGAAGGAGATCGACAAGGCGGCCACCATCGTGGAGCGCTTCATGAAGCGCTGGCGGGGCGAACCCGACCCCCGCCACGTCAAGGCGGTCGACGCGTACTTCATCTCGGCCGCCGAGCACGGCCTGAACGCGTCGACGTTCACGGCCCGGATCGTCGCGTCGACCGGCGCCGACGCGGCGGCCTGCATCTCGTCGGCGATCGGCGCCCTGTCCGGCCCGCTGCACGGCGGAGCCCCGTCCCGGGTCCTGCACATGATCGAGGCGGTCGAGCGCTCCGGGGACCCCGTGCAGTACGTCCGGCAGGTCCTGGACAGCGGCGAACGGCTGATGGGCTTCGGGCACCGGGTGTACCGGGCCGAGGACCCCCGCGCCCGCGTGCTGCGGCGCACGGCGAAGGAGCTGGGCGCCCCGCGCTTCGAGGTGGCCGAGGCGCTGGAGAAGGCGGCCCTGGAGGAGCTGCACGCCCGCAAGCCGGACCGGGTCCTCGCCACGAACGTCGAGTTCTGGTCCGCGGTGGTCCTCGACTTCGCCGAGGTACCGCCGCACATGTTCACATCGATGTTCACCTGTGCCCGGGTGGCCGGCTGGAGCGCGCACATCCTGGAGCAGCGCAAACTGGAGCGCCTCGTGCGCCCGTCGGCGGTCTACGTCGGCCACGGCCCCCGCAAGCCCGAGCAGGTCGAGGGCTGGAACGACATCCCCCACGTCGACTGACCGCCCCCCTCTCCGTCGATCATGAAGTTAACGTCATGATCGGCGGGGTTCTGTGACGCTAGCTCCATGATCGAGCGGATCTTGGAGGGGTCGCGGCCGGGGACGTGAGGTGGGTGACACCGGCGCGTGGTGCGGGCGGTGGCCCCTGGGACGCGTGCGACGATGACCCGTGCGATTCCGGGAGGGGTACGACATGCCGCAGATCCGCATTCCCGACGAGATCAAGCCGGTCGACGGGCGCTTCGGCAGCGGACCGAGCAAGGTGCGGCCGGAGGCCGTGCGCGCCCTCGCCGACGTCGCCACCACGTACCTGGGCACGTCACACCGCCAGAAGACGGTGCGGGACCAGGTGGCCCGGTTCCGGCGGGGCATCGCCGAGCTGTTCGGCGTGCCCGACGGGTACGAGGTGATCCACGGCAACGGCGGCACCACGGCGTTCTGGGACGCGGCGACGTTCGGGCTCATCCGGGAGCGGGCGCAGTTCGCCTCGTACGGCGAGTTCGGCGAGAAGTTCGCCGCGGCGGCCCGCAACGCGCCGTTCCTGGGGCAGCCGACCGTCCACAAGGGCGAGCCGGGCACGGCCGCCTCTCTCGTCGCCGAGGCGGGCATCGATGTCTACGCCACGCCGCACAACGAGACATCGACCGGCGTGATGGTGCCGGTGCGACGCGTCGACGGAGCCGACGCGGAGGCTCTCATGCTGCACGACGCGACCTCGGGCGCCTGTACGGCCGAGATCGACGTCACCCAGTCCGACGCGTACTACTTCTCGCTCCAGAAGGGCTTCGGCTCCGAGGGCGGGCTGTGGATCGCGGTGATGTCGCCGGCCGCGCTCGCCCGCGTCGACGAGATCAAACGGAGCGGGCGCTGGATTCCCGCGTTCCTCGACCTGGCCACCGCGGTGGAGCAGAGCCGGCTGGAGCAGACCTACAACACCCCGGCCCTCGCGACGATCTTCCTCGCCGCGGAGCAGACCGAATGGATGCTCGCCAATGGAGGGCTGTCCTTCGCCGCCAAGCGCAGCGCCGAGAGCGCCGGCGTGATCTACGGCTGGGCCGAGCGTTCCCCGGTCGCCTCGCCGTTCGTACGGGACCCGGCGCTGCGCTCGCCGGCCGTCGCGACCATCGACTTCGACGAGTCCGTCGACGCGGCCGAGCTGGCCAAGACCCTGCGCGCGAACGGGATCGCCGACACCGAGCCGTACCGCAAGCTGGGTCGCAACCAGCTCCGCGTCGCGCTGTTCCCGTCGATCGACCCGTCCGATGTGGAGGCCCTGACGGCCTGCATCGACTACGTCCTGACCCAGACCGCGGCCTGATCCGCCCGGCCGCCGATCCGCGGCTTCGTCAAGATCTCCGTGATCATGGAGTTGGGGACGTCACATGGCGCCGATCATGGACCTAAGTCCATGATCGGCGCAAGGAATGAGGTAGCTAGGCGACGGCGGGGCTGCGGCGTTCGAGGAGGAGGATGTCGCGCCAGCGGCCCCGGTGGCGGCCGATGCGCTCGCGCGTGCCGACCACGCGGAACCCGGCCCTCTCGTGCAGCGCGAGGGCGGCCGCGTTCTCCGGGAAGACGAGGGCCTGCACCGTCCACAGCCCCTGGGCCTCGGTGGCGCCGACCAGACCCGACAGGAGGGCAAGCCCCACGCCCTTGCGGCGGGAGTCCGCCCGCACGAAGGTGTAGCACTCGACCACCCCGGCGTACTCGCGCCGCTCGGAGAAGCGCGACAGGGCGGACCAGCCGAGCACCTTGGTACCTTCCACCGCGACGAAGCGATGCGCCGGCAGGTGGGCGCGATCCCATTCGCGCCATGTCGGGACATTAGTCTCGAATGTCGAATCTGCACCCTTAATGGCTTCCGCGAAAATCGCGAGTACTTTCATGCTGTCGCGCGTTTCGAGGCCCCGTACCGTGATCGTCAAGCTCACCTCCGGGGTCGCACGTCGGTGTGTCACACCCTAACGAGGGCCTCGGAGACCGGGGCGACCTGGGTGAAACGTCCAGCTTGCGGCGCGCCGGTCTGTAATCTCCGCCGAGATCGGCGTACCGTGTCGCAAGGCGCCCGCCCAGGTGGCGCCGCGCTCCTTGCTCACCACGAGCCTGTTCACCACAACCGGAAGGCACCACGCATGCGGCCCGTTCGCTTCGTCGCCCTCTCCGAGGACGGCCAGGCGCTGGTGCTCGCCGATGAGGTCGGGCGCCTTCTCACGCTGCCGATCGACGACCGCTTCTCCACTCTCATGCGGCCCGACCGGATGATGGCTGTGCGCGAAGCGCCCAGCGACCAGCCGCCGTCGCTGGCTCCCCGCGACATCCAGGCCCGCATCCGCTCCGGCGAGTCGGCCGAGGACGTGGCGCGCATCGCCGGGGTACCGGTGGACCGTGTGCTGCGTTACGCGGGTCCGGTGCTGCAGGAGCGGGCCATGCTCGCCCAGCACGCCCGGCGTACCCGGTTGAAGACCTCCGACAAGGGTGCATCGCTCGCCGATGTCGTGGACGCCCGGCTGGGCCAGCACGGCGTCGAGATGGACAAGGTCTCCTGGGACGCGTACCGCCGCGACGACGGCACCTGGCGCGTCGTGGCGACCTGGCCGTCGGGCAAGGCCAACGCGACCGCCGTGTGGGAGCTGGACAAGGCCCGCCAGGTCGTGGCCCCCCAGGACGACATGGCCCACTACCTGTGCGGCGCCCCGACCGAGACCCACCGCGGGCACGAGGTGGGCGCGCCCCGCCCGGAGCACGGCCGGGGCGGTCACGAGCTGCCCATGCACGACCCGATGCGGGGCCAGCCGATCCGGCCCACGCGCGAACAGATGCGGCCCGACCCCATCCGGGCCGGTCGCGATGCCCTGCTCGCCTCGCTGGAGCGCCCCCTAGGTAGCCCGGCGCCCACGCGCAACCTGGAGTCGGTGGCACTGCCTCCGGCCGCCTCCGCGGCGGCCACGGGCGAGGCGCCGCGCCGGCGCGGTGGCGGACGACCGCTGTTCGAGGACGAGATGGCCGCCGAGCACGAGGTGCCGGCCGTACCGTCGCTGGCCGTGCTCCGGCCCCGGCGCAACAACACCGACGCCGGCGGTGAGCGGCCGGCGCGTCGCGGGCCGAGCTGGGACGAGGTGCTCTTCGGCAGCGCCCCGGCGGCGAAGGACGCCTGACCTCACGTCGTAGGTTAGGTGCATGGAGTACGCCAAGCTGGGCCGGACCGGCCTGTCGGTGAGTCGCCTCTGCCTGGGCACGATGAACTTCGGCCCGGAGACCAACCAGCGCGATTCGTTCGCCATCATGGACCGCGCCCTGGAACTCAAAGTCAACTTCTTCGACACCGCGAACGTGTACGGCTGGAAGACCGGCGAGGGCATCACCGAGAAGATCATCGGGAAGTGGTTCGCCCAGGGCGGCGACCGCCGCGACAAGGTCGTCCTCGCCACGAAGGTGTACGGGAAGATGGGCGACTGGCCCAACGAGCAGGGCCTGTCGGCGCGGCACATCATCTCGGCCTGCGAGGGCTCGCTGCGCCGGCTGCAGACCGATGTCATCGACCTCTACCAGATGCACCACATCGAGCGCTCCACGCCGTGGGACGAGATCTGGCAGGCGATGGAGCTCCTGGTGGCGCAGGGCAAGGTGCGCTACGTCGGCTCGTCCAACTTCGCCGGCTGGCACCTCGCCGCGGCGCAGGAGTCGGCCGCGCGGCGCCACTTCCTCGGCCTGGTGTCGGAGCAGTGCATCTACAACCTGCGCGTCCGTCACGTGGAGCTCGAGGTGCTGCCGGCCGCGCAGGCGTACGGGATCGGCATCATCCCGTGGTCCCCGCTGTCCGGCGGGCTGCTCTCGGGCGTGCTGCGCCGGATGCAGGAGGGCACGGCGGTCCGCTCGTCGCGCGGGCGGTCGAAGGACGGCATCGAGGAGGACCGGGCGGCGATCGAGGGATACGAGAAGCTGTGCGAGTCGATCGAGGAGGAGCCCGCGAACGTGGCGCTGGCCTGGCTGCTGTCCCGGCCGGCCGTGACCGCACCGATCATCGGGCCGCGGACCATCGAGCAGCTCGACGGGGCCATGCGGGCGCTGGAGATCAAGCTCGACCGCAAGACGCTCACGGCCCTCGACCGGCTCTTCCCGCCGATCGGCAAGGGCGCCGCTCCCGAGGCCTGGGCCTGGTAGCTCCCGTCACGATTCCGAGGTGAGCGGGACCGAGGCCAGGCGGGTGTGTACCGGCTTCGGGCCGAGCTGGCTGTCGACGACGTGCACCGCGTCGACCGACCACTCCGGGCCGGCATAGGCGGACAGCGTGGCGACGTCGGCGGCGATCAGGTCGCGCGCGACCCGGTCGCCCGGTCGGGCCAGCGTCAGGTGCGGCCGGAACGGCTTGGCGTCGTGGGGCAGGCGCGAACGGCGCAGCTCCCGCCGTAGCGCCACGGCGAGCCGCCGCAGGGCCGCGACGTCGCCGGCCAACCCTCCCCACAGGACCGTCATGCCGCCCCGGCCGAACGTGCCGCCGCCGGCCAGGCTCACCGTGATCGGGCCGCCGGCGGTGGCGACGGCCCGCCGCACGGCCTCGGCCGCGCGGTCGACCCGGTCGACCGGCACATCGCCCAGGAACGCCAGGGTGATGTGCCACAGCTCGCGGGCGGCCAGACGCGTCGACCGTCCCGGCGCGTTGGCCTTGCTCACCTCGAGCGTCTCCACCGCCGAGCCCAGATGCGCCACGGCCTCGGCCGGCGGATCGACGGAGATGAACAGCCGCCGGGTAGCGGTCACTGCGTACTGATCGTCATCAGACTTCGGAAGTTCGCCACGACGCCGGGGTCGCCGCTGACGGAGACCGCGTCCTCGCCGGCCCGGTTCCACATCCAGAGCAGGAGGTCGACCGGCTCGCCGCGGACGACGGCGTCGGCGGCCGCGTCGTCGGTGGCGCTCGCCTCGACCCGATCGGCCGTGGGTCGCACCAGCCAGCTCGCCCCGGTCGTCTCCAGCCGGATCGTCCGGCCACCGGCGTCGGCCAGCGCCTGGGCGTACTCCTCCGGCCACGCGCGCGATCCGTACTCGAGGAAGGCGACCAGCACTTCGTCGATGCCGTCGCGGGCCAGATCCTCCGGGATGGTCGCGAGCGGGACTCCGGCGCCCAGCTCGGCGTCCACGCGATGGATCACCGTTTCCTGTGCCATGCGGCGGATCCAGAAGCCGACGGTCTGGTCCGGCTCGTACCAGGTGAAGGTCGACGCCTCGGGCGGGCGGGCGGCGAACTCGGCCGCGAGCGCGGCGTAGGTGCGGTCCAGGAGCGCCACCGGATCGGAGCGGTCGAGGCCCTCCGGCGGCCACGGCTGCGGATGGTGACCCAGGCGCATGCACTCCACCTTGTGCAGGTACACGACGGCGACGTGGTCCACGAGATCGGCGACCGTCCATTCCGGCGTGGTCGGCACCTTGGCCGTCAGTTCGGCCCCGACGGCCACGTCACGTAGACGCGTGTAGTCGGCTTCCAGGCACTCCCGCAGTCTCTTGCTGTCCATCCCGCAAGCCTGCCACGGCCGCCCGACTCTCCCCGCGGGGGAGCGGGATGACATACAGGCGCGGCTGGGGCCGCAGCCGTACGCCGATGCGGGCCCCGGAGCGCCGCAGTTGCCAGACCAGGGCCACCAGGGCCGCGACCATCGAGGCCAACCCGCCGACCCAGATGCTCAGCCGCGGCCCGTACTGTTCGGACAGCCAGCCGATGACCGGGCCACCGATGGGCGTCGTGCCGAGGAAGACCAGCACGAACATGGCCATCACCCGGCCCCGGTAGGCGGCCTCCGTGCCGAGCTGGACCCGCTGGTTGGTCGCCTGAGCGAAATAGATCATGAAGAATCCGGTCGGCACCAGCACCAGCGCCGTGGTCAGGAAGGTCGGCGAGAGCCCCACGAGCGTCTCCAGCGCACCGAACCCGAACGCGGCGCCGATCACCACGTACACGCTCGGGCGGGCCCGCCGGCCGGTGCCGGCCAGCGCGCCGCCCAGGGCCCCCAGCGCCAGGGCCGCGGAGAACAACCCGAACTGGCTGGGCCCGGTATGGAAGACGGTCTTCGCGAGCACGGCCAGCGTGAGCTGGAAGTTGAAGCCGACCAGCCCGATGGCGAAGAGCAGTGCGATCGGCAGCAGCAGGTCGTCGTGGCGGACCAGGTAGCGCAGCCCGTCGCGCACCCGGGTGTCGGTCATCGGTTTGGGCGCCCGGTCGAGGTCGGCGACGCGCATCCGCCACAGCGCCACCATCGGGGCCAGGTAGGTCAGCGTGTTGAGCAGGAAGACCGGTCCGGTGTCCAGCGCGGCGATGGCCAGGCCGGCCAGGGCCGGGCCGACGATCCGGGCCGAGTTGAACGCGGCGGCCGACAGCGACAGCGCGTTGGGCAGCAGCTCCCGCCCGACCATCTCGGACACGAACGCCTGGCGGACCGGGGTCTCGATCGCGTTGGCCACGCCGATCAGGCCGGCGAAGGCGAACACCCACACCACGGTCACGTGCCCGGTCGCCACGAGCAGCCCGAGACCAAGGGCCAGCACGCTGAGGACACCGTTGGCGCCGATGATGAGCCGGCGCTTGTCGTACCGGTCGGCCAGCTTCCCTCCGTACAGGGTGAGCAGCAGGATCGGCGTGAACTGCAGCGCCGTGACCAGACCGAGCGCGTACGCCGAGTCGTCGGTGAGCTCCAGGACGAGCCAGTCCTGGGCTATGAACTGCATCCATACGCCGATCAGCTTGATCAGCTGTCCGCTCCAGAACAGACGGTAGTTGCGTACCCCCAGAGATTGGAAAGTCGTTCTGAGCAAGCCCGTCAGTCCCTCGCGATCCGATCAAGCAGTTCGGCGGCCCGCCGCAGCGTCTCGCGCTCCTCGGCGGTGAGCTTGGCCAGCCGTTGCGAGAGCCACTCGTCGCGGGCCCGGCGGTAGCCCTCGAGGAGCTGCCGGCCGGCCGGCGACGGGGCCAGGATGACCTGCCGCCCGTCGCTGGGATGCGGGGTGCGCTGCACCAGGCCGCGCTCCTCGAGCCGGCCCACGATCCGGGTCATCGTCGGTGGTCGGACACGCTCCACATCGGACAACTCCCGCGGCGTGAGGGCGCCGGCGTTCTCCAGGCTCTGCAACGCCGAGATCTGCGCCACGGTCACGTCGCCCATCGGTCGGGTCTGCCGCAACCGCCGGTTGACCCGGCCGATCGCCTCGCGCAGCAGGACCGCGGTCCGAACGCCGCGCGCGGTCGATGAGCCTCTCATATCCTTAGCCTAGCTAATAAGCATGGCTAACGACCTGGCCCGCGGGCGTGATCCCCGCCATACCGGCCGCCGCGTACGATGATCGGCATGCCGCCTGAGCGTGAGCTGGAGCCGCTCGACCCGCCGATGGTCCCGTTCGCCGTCGGCGGGATCGTCGCGTTCGCGGTGGTGGGACTGGCCCTGCTGGCCGCCGGGGCCCCGTCGAGCTGGCTGTGGATCTGCCTCGCGGGCTTCCTGTGGGGGTTCCCCGGCCTGGCCGTCATGATCAGGCACGACGCCAACCGGCGCCGCCGCCGCGCGGAATAGGCGTTACCGACTCAGCCGTGGCCGTAGGACTCGGCCGGCTCGACGTCGGGTACGGACCCGGCCGACCGGGCGACCGCGACCGGCTCGACCTCGCCGTCGTCGTACACCGTCGGTAACTCCTCCACCGGCAGGGCCGGTTCGACGAGCACCTCGGAGTGCGCGCCGCACCCGTGGTCCGCGCTCACCACGCGACCGTCGTCGGGGGCGAAGACGTTGCCGCACGCGCCGAACACGGCCCGCAGCGACCCGGCCAGCGGCAGGTAGAACCCGCACATCCCGCACCGGGCGTGGGGTGGCGCGGCCGCCGAGATCGGCGCCTCCGGACCGTGCTCACCGTCGTACCAGCGCTGGGCCGCCTCGGCCCGACCCTCGCGCGAGATCACCCGCCGGCGCCCGAGGCCGAGCTCCCAGCCGACCTCCTCCACCGCGGGATCGTCGGAGAGCACGTACCCGGGTGCCAGTCGCTCGTCGTCGGCCCGCGTCGGCATGAGATCGCCGACGCCCAGGTCGCCGGGACGCAGCCGCTCGTGCCACGGCACCCAGATCGGGGCCAGCACCGCGTCATCGCCGGGCAGCAGGGCCGTCTCGCAGACGGTCACGTGCTTGCTGCGCGGTGCGCGGGCGACCGTCACCGCCCAGCGCCAGCCCCGGTACCCGCGCATGGTGCAGTCGAAGAAGTGGGTGACGAGCCGGTCGGCCTCGGCGGCCACACCGACGTGGTCGCCGACCTCTTCGGCCTCGATCCCGGCCCGCGCCAGGTCGACGGCCTCGGCGCAGGCCTTGTCCAGCTTCGCCGTGGCGGCCCGGCCGCTGGTCACTGTGGTGCCCGTCACGCCATCATCCTGCCGTACGGCGTCGGTCCCGTACGCCCCGGGTCCCGCTAAATCTTGGATGGTTTGTAGGGTTCCCACCCCACGAAGTATCCAAGATCCAATTTGGTCGGTGGGCTCGATGCGTCAGGATGTGGGAATGTCGGTGGTCCGCGATGTGCGCAAGATCATCGTGGTCGCCGCACGGGGTACCCGGGCGGCGTTCCGCGGCGCGCGCGCCACCGCCTCCGGCACCGCGAGCGCGTCGAGGTTCGTGCGGCGCACGGTCGGGTCGGCCCGCCAGCGCGGCGGGGTCGGCAACGTCGGCCTGATGCGCCTGCTGGACCTGCACGCGGTCTCCTGCGCGGGCGACACCCTGGTCACGATCGGGCTGGCCGGCACGATCTTCTTCGGCGTACCCGCGGGTGAGGCCCGCAGCCGGGTGGCGCTCTACCTGCTGGTGACCATGGTCCCGTTCGCGCTCCTGGCCCCGCTGGTGGGCCCGATGCTCGACCGGTTCCGGCACGGACGGCGGTACGCCCTGGCGGTGACCATGCTCGGCCGGGCCGTGCTGGCCTGGATCATCGCCGACAACCTCATCGGCATCGGCCTCTATCCGGCCGCGTTCGGAGTCCTGGCCCTCTCCCGCGCGTACGGGGTGGCCCGCAGCGCGGCCGTCCCGCGCCTGCTGCCGCCGGGCCTCGGCCTGTCGCAGGCCGGGGCGCGGGCCTCCGTGTACGGCACGGTGGCCGGCGCCATCGTCGCGCCCGTCGGGGCGGCCTTGTTCTGGTCGGGGCCGCAGTGGCCGCTCCGCATGGCCAGCCTGATCTTCGCCGTCGGCGCCGTCGTCGCGCTCCGGCTGCCCGGCAAGGCGGACTCGGACGAGCCCGAGACCCTGCCGAAGGTATTCCACCTGCCGTGGCGGCACCGGGCCGAGAACGGCGACCGGGTGCTCTCCGGCACGCTCGTGATCGCCACACTCATCGGCAACGCCTGCCACCGCGCGGTCTACGGCTTCCTCCTGCTCTTCCTCGCGTTCGCCATCCGGGAGGGCGACCTGCCCACGACGGTGCTCGGCATCGGGCTCGGCCCGGCCGGCGCGCTCGGCCTGATCGGCGCCGCGATGGGTCTCGGCACGTTCGGCTCGACCGCGATCGGCACCGGGCTGCGCATCCGCCGGCCATTGCGGATACAGACGATCGGGTTGACCGTGGTCGGCGCCGCCGGCGTGCTGGCCACCTTGCGCTTCAGCCTGCCCTGGGTCGTCCTGTTCTGCCTGGCCGTCGCCGTCTCGAGCGGCCTGGCCAAGCTCGCCGTCGACGCGTCCATCCAGGAACGCGTGCCGGAGACGGTCCGGGCGAGCGCGTTCGCGCACGCCGAGACGCTGCTCATGCTCGCCTGGGTCGCCAGCGCGGCGATCGGGCTGGTGCCGCTGGACGGACGGATCGGCGTCGCCGTGGCCGCGGCCGGCGTGGTGGCCGCCGCGGTCCGAGCGGCGCGCGTGTCCCGGCGACTGCGCGGCGAGATACTCAAGGGCCGGGCCGCTCCCGGCCCGCCGGCCCGGCCGCCGATCCGGTACGACCTCGAAGGCCGCCTCGCGTCACCGTTGGCCCCGATGCCGGTCCCGGCGCCGGCGGCGTCTGGACTGACGAGCGAGGGACGAGCGAGGAGGGAAGACGGCGCGGAAGGGGCGCCGGGGCCCGCGCGAGCGGAGCGAGCGCGAACAAGCACCGAGACCGATCTCCCTCCACCGGGGTTCCACATCTTCCGACCGTCCCCACCGGACAGTGGGGTCTCCGATCCGCGGGACGGCGCGTGACCGGGCCGGACCCGCGCGTCCTCGTGGTGACCGCGGTCGAGGCGGAACGCCTTGCCGTGGCCCGCGGTCTCGGCTACCGCGCGGTCGTGCTGGCCGGCGGCGTCGGCCAGGCCGCCGCGGCGGCCACCACGGCACGGGCGATCGCCACGGCGCCGCGATCCTACGATCTCGTGCTGTGCGCGGGCATCGCCGGCGGCTTTGACGGGCGCGCGGACCTCGGAAGCACCGTGCTGGCGGCCCGCAGCATCGCCGCCGACCTCGGCGCCGAATCGCCCGACGGCTTCATAGACCTGGACGAATTGGGGTTCGGTACCTCCACTGTGGAGGTCGATCCGACCGCGCTGGCCGGGCTGCGGCGCGCCCTGCCGTACGCCCCTGTCGGCGACGTCCTGACCGTGTCCACCGTCACCGGTACGGCGGAGCGGGCCGCCGCGTTGCGGGACCGCTACCCCTCGGCCGTGGCCGAGGGCATGGAGGGGTTCGGCGTGGCCACCGCGGCGGCGCAGGCCGGCGTGGCCTTCGCCGAAATTCGTACCATCTCCAACCCCGTCGGACCCCGCCAGCGGGTGGCGTGGCGGATCGGGGACGCGCTCACCGCGCTCGAGGCGGCGGCCGCCCGACTGGCGGATAGCCTGGAGCGGTGAGCCTGCGCCTGGCCATCTCGCCGTGCCCGAACGACACGTTCGTCTTCCACGCGCTGGTGCACGGGCTGGTGCCGGGGGCGCCCCGGATGGACGTCACGTACGCCGACGTGGATGTCACCAACTCCCGGGCGGGCGAGTTCGACCTCGTGAAGGTCAGCGTCGCCGCCCTGCCGTGGCTGCTGGACTCGCACCACCTGCTGCCCTGCGGCGGCGCCCTGGGCCGCGGCTGCGGGCCGCTGGTGCTGACGCGGGACGGCTCGCTCACCTCCGTGGCCGGACGCAGCGTGGCCGTGCCGGGCGAGCGCACCACGGCGTACCTGCTGCTGCGCCTCTGGTCGGCTGGCGCGCCCCCGGCCGCGGTGACCGTCGTCCCGTTCGCGGAGATCATGCCGGCCGTCGCCTCGGGCCGCTTCGACGCCGGACTGGTCATCCACGAGGCGCGCTTCACCTTTCACCGGTACGGGCTGCGCAGCCTCGTCGATCTCGGCGAGTGGTGGGAGGCCGAGACGGGCCTGCCGATCCCGCTCGGCGCGATCGTGGCCCGGCGGGACGCCGTCGACCCGGACGCCGCCGCGCGCTGGATCCGCGAATCGGTGCGGCGGGCCTGGGCGGATCCGACCGCCAGCGAGGCGTACGTGCGGGCCCACGCCGCCGAGATGGACCCGGACGTCGCCGCCCGGCACATCGCGCTCTACGTCAACGCGTACACGGAGGACCTGGGCGACGAGGGCCGGACCGCCATCGATACCCTCCTCGCCCGCGCCGCCCCGCACCCCACAGCGCCGATCATGAAGTTAACGTCATGATCGCGGGGGTTTGGTGACGTCAACTCCATGATCGAGGAGATCTTGGACCAGCTTGACGTCAGGTCTCGAGCTCGCGGGCGACGGCGTGCACCAGCTTCGCGACCGTCTGGGCGGTCTTCTTGTCCGGAAACCGGTTGCGCCGGAGATCGGGCATGACCTTCGCCTCGAGTACCTTGATCATGTCTTCGATGAGGCCGTGCAGCTCCTCGGCGGGCCGGCGGCGCAGCTCGGAGACGCTGGGCGGCGACTCGAGCACCTGCACCGCGAGCGCCTGGACCCCCTTGCGGCTGTCCACCACACCGAACTCGACCCGCTGGCCGGCCGTGAGCTCGTCGACGCCGGAGGGCAGGGCTGCCTTGTGCACGAAGACGTCAGCGCCCTCGTCACTGGTGAGAAAGCCAAATCCCTTGTCCTTCTCGTACCACTTCACTCGACCCGTGGGCACCGCAAACCTCGCCTCCTCGGCAAATCCTCCCACCCAGGCTATCTATCCATCCAAGCCGACCCAACCGAGATCCGCACTCCGCGCCACTCCGGTCGCCTCCGCCTCGCTCGTTCCTCGCTCGGTCGTCGGACTCCCCGCCACCCCGGTCGCCTCCGCCTCGCTCGTTCCTCGCTCGGTCGTCGCACTCCCCGCCACCCCGGTCGCCTCCGCCTCGCTCGTTCCTCGCTCGGTCGTCGCACTCCCCAGGTGCGCGTCCAGCCAGGCCGGGAACTCGGTGAGGTCGGTCAACACGGCATGCGCCCCGGCCGACAGCAGCTCGGCCGGGCCGTGGTCGCCCGTGGCCACCGCGACCGCGGCCACCACCAGGCCGGCTTCGTCGGCCTCGTCCGCGACGGCTCGGGCGGCCGCCATGTCGGCGGGATGGTCGCCCACGTACACGATCGCGCCGTGGGCGCGCATGGCGATCGTCTTGTCGGCACCCCAGGCCCAGCCGACGACCGCTTCGGCCGTGAGGCCCAGGTGATTGAGGTGCAGGCGGGCGTTGGGCTCGTACTTGCCGGTGATGACGACGACCGTGCCGCCGCGGTCGCGGACCGCCGTGAACGCCTCCATCGCCCCGGGCAGAGCGGGTGAGCCGCTCACGGCGTAGTCCGGGTACATCTCCCGGAACAACTCCGCCGCCCCGGCGACCCGTTCCGCCGGGAACCACAACCCGAGCTCCATCTCCAGCGGTGGGCCGAGCCGCCGCACCGCCGCGTCGGCGTCGATGAACACACCCGTACGGGCGGCGAGCGCGCGATAGGTGGCGGCGATTCCGAGCCGGCTGTCGATGAGTGTCAGGTCCAGATCGAACCCGACGACGAGGGGTGGCCGCATGCCTCGACGGTACGGGGTAAGCCACGTCGACGATCGCACCCCTGACGCGACGAGGCGGTGGTGGGCGGCCATGGGCACGGTGGAGGGGTGCGGGCGGACATTGACAGGTGGGCATGGAGAGACTAATCTCACATTCTAGCTTTTAGGAAACTTTCCTAACTATTAATCCCCCAGGAGACGCGCATGAGACGACCAGTCCGCCACGCCCTCCGGATCGCCGCCGTCCTCACCCTCGCCGTCGCGATCGCGCCCGCGCGGATGGCGTACGCGGCCAATGGAGCATCGGCCACGTTCACCAAGTCGTCCGACTGGGGAACCGGGTACGAGGGCAAGTACACGATCGCGAACGGTTCCTCGGCGCCGCTCACGTGGCGGGTCGAGTTCGACCTGCCCAGCGGTGCGACGATCTCGTCCTTCTGGGACGCCAGCGTGACCAAGAGCGGCAACCACGTGACGGCGGTCGGCACGTGGAACGCCACCCTCGCCGTCGGCGCGAGCGCCAGCTTCGGCTGGATCGGGGCGCCGGGTGGGGTCACGCCGGCCAACTGCCGCCTCAACGGGGCCTCCTGTGACGCCGGCGGCACGGTCGACACGACTGCCCCGACGACGCCGACGAACCTGACCAGCCCCAGCAGGACGACCACCTCGATCAGCCTGTCCTGGGGCGCGTCGACCGACACCGGCGGCAGCGGCCTGGCCGGGTACAACGTCTACCGCAACGGCGCGGGCACGCCGACGGCCCAGACCACCGGCACCACGTTCACCGACACCGGGCTGACGCCCAACACCACGTACACCTACACGGTGAGAGCTCGCGATGGTGCCGGCAACCTGTCCGCGAACAGCAACCAGATCTCGGTGGCCACGAACGCCGCCACGGGTGACACGACTGCCCCGACGACGCCGACGAACCTGACCAGCCCCAGCCGGACGACCACCTCGATCAGCCTGTCCTGGGGCGCGTCGACCGACACCGGCGGCAGCGGCCTGGCCGGGTACAACGTCTACCGCAACGGCGCGACCGCGCCGACGGCCCAGACGGGCACGGGCACGACGTACACCGACACCGGCCTGGCGCCCAACACCATGTACACCTACCGGGTCCGCGCGCGGGATGGCGCCGGCAACCTTTCCGGCCTGTCCAACCAGATCTCGGTCACCACCAACCAGGCCACCGGCGGCACCAACCGGCGCGTGGCGTACTTCGCGCAGTGGGGCATCTACGGCCGCAACTTCAAGGTGCGCAACGTCGACGCCAGCGGACAGGCGGCCAAGCTCACCCACATCCACTACGCGTTCGGCAATGTCAGCGAGCAGGGCCGCTGCTTCGAGGCCAACCAGCTCGGCCTGGGCGACGCGTGGGCCGACTACCAGACGCGCTTCTCGGCAGCCGACTCGGTCGACGGCGTGGCCGACGTGTTCAACCAGCCGCTCGCCGGCAACTTCAACCAGATCAAGGAGCTCAAGGCCAAGTACCCGAACCTCAAGGTGCTGATGTCGCTGGGCGGCTGGACCTGGTCGAAGTTCTTCTCCAACGCCGCACTGCCGGCCAACCGGGCCGCGTTCGTGTCCAGCTGCATCGACCTGTTCATCAAGGGCAACCTGCCGATGATCGGCGGCGAGCCGCAGGGCGGGCCCGGATCGGCGTTCGGCGTCTTCGACGGGATCGACCTGGACTGGGAGTGGCCCGGCAGCGAAGGCAACGTCGGCAATGTCATACGACCCGAGGACAAGGCCAACTTCGCCGCGCTGATCGGTGAGTTCCGCAACCAGCTCAACGCGTACGGGGCGAGCGTCGGCCGGCAGTACCTGCTCACGGCGTTCCTCCCGGCCGACCCGGCCAAAGTGGACGCGGGCATCGCCGGCTCCATCTTCGCCAACCTGGACTACGCGACCGTGCAGGGGTACGACTTCTACGGCGCCTGGCAACCGCAGACCAACCACCAGTCGCAGCTGTTCAACCCGCCGGGCAACCCGGCGCCGGCCAACCAGCGGTTCTCCGTGGACAGTGCGGTCAGCAAGCTGATCTCCATCGGCGCCCCGGCCAACAAGCTCGTGGTCGGACTGCCGGCCTACGGCCGCGGCTGGACCGGCGTCGCGGCCACCAACAACGGGCTGTACCAGAACGGCAGCGCCGCGCCCGGCACCTGGGAAGCGGGCACCGAGGACTACGACGTCCTCAAGAACCGGGCCGGCACCGTGTTCCGCGACAACGCCAACGGGGCCATCTGGAAGTACGACGGCTCGACGTTCTGGTCCTATGACGATCCGCAGCTGATCCAACAGAAGGGCGGATACGTCAAGAGTCGCGGCCTGGGTGGGCTCATGCTCTGGTCGCTGGACGGCGACGACGGCGCACTCGTCACCGCGATGCAGGCCGGCCTGCAGTAGCGCAACGACCGGAGAGGGCACTCCAACGAAGGGGTGCCCTCTTCGCCGTCTATTCGGCGTCAGGGTGCTCGTAGGTCAGGCGCTCGGCCGGCACCGGGAACTCGATGTCGTCGCCGAACGGTGACCCGGCACCAGGCCGGTCGAAGGCCACCTCGCTGACCGGCAGGCGACCCGGCTTCACGACCTTCGAGCGGGTCTTGGGGGGCCGGCGCGGGGCCGACCCGGCTTCGGGCTCCGACGTCATCTCCACCTCCTGCCACCCACCGCCCCAATCACCCGCCACATAATCCCACACTCCGCCCCTCGGCCACGCCGGTGTTCGCCCGCGTCGGACCACTTGGCTAGCGTTGAACGACGATGACCACGACGCTCGCCGATCACCTCCGCGCGCTGCCGGACGACAAGCTCGGTGCGCTCCTGCGACTGCGCCCCGACCTCGTCGTCCCGGTACCGGCCGACCTGTCGGCGCTGGCCGCCCGGGCCCAGAGCCGGGTCTCGGTGGCCCGGGCCCTGGACGGCCTGGACCGGTTCACGCTCGAGATCCTCGACGGGCTGCGGCTGGTCGCCGACGACCGGGGCGTCGCCTCGGTGAACGCGTTGCTGGCCCTGACGGCCGAGGCGGGCGCGGATCCCGCTCGGGTGGGCCAGGCGGTGCAGTCCCTCCGGGACAAGCTGCTGATCTTCGGCCCCAACGGCACCGCCGTGCGCATCGTGCGGGCCGTCGAGGAGCTGGCCCCGCCGCACCCGGCCGGGCTGGGCAGGCCGGCGGCCGAGCTGGGCAGGCCGGTGAGCGATCTGGTGGCCGACCCGGCCAGCATGCGGCGCACGCTGCTCAGTGCCCCGCCGGAGGCGCGGGCCGTGCTCGACCGACTGGCCGCCGGGCCGCCGGTCGGATCGATCCAGCCCGGCACGCTCACGGCCGCCGAGTCGCCGGTGCGGTGGCTGGTCCAACGCAACCTCCTGGTGGCGATCGCGGACGATCTGGTGGAACTGCCTCGCGAGATCGGGATCGTCCTGCGGCGCGAGACCGGCCCGCTGGGGCCGCTGCACCCGGACCCGCCCGCCCTGGACGACGCTCCCATCCGGACGGGCGCGGACTCGGCCGGAGCCGGCCAGGCGCTCGAGGCCGTTCGCCATCTGGAGACGCTGCTGAACTGCCTGAGCAACACACCGGCCCCGGTGCTGAAGTCGTTCGGGCTGGGCACCCGTGACCTGCGGCGCCTGGCCAAGGAGGCCGGCGTGACCGAGGAGATCGCCGCGCTGCTGCTGGAGATCGCGTACGCGTCGGGCCTGCTGACCTACACCGATCGCACCGTGCGCACCGGCGACCAGACGTGGCTGCCGGCGCCGGCGTACGACACCTGGCGATCCGATGGCCTGGCCCGGCGATGGGCCCTGATCGCCCGGGCCTGGCTGAAGATGACCCGTGCACCGTCGTCGGTGGGACACCGTGACTTCAAGGAAAAGCTCATCAACGCCCTGTCGCACGAGGCGGAGCGGCCCGCGGCGCCACGGGCCCGCCGTGCGGTGCTGTCCATCCTGGCCGAGCTGCCGGACGGCGCCGCACCGAGCGCCGACACGGTCCTGAGCCGCCTGGCCTGGCTGTCGCCGCGACGGGCCGCCCAGGCCGATCTCCGCTCGGCCCCGCCCTCCCTGGCCCGGGCGGCGCTGACCGAGGCGGCCGCGCTCGGCGTGACCGCGCTGGACGCGCTGACCGACTACGGCCGGCGGCTGGTCGCCGAGATGGGTCCGCGCCAGGACGAGGACCCGCTCGGGATACGGGCGCCGGAGGGAGCGCCCACGGATCCGGTCGTGGCCGTCCTGGACACGCTGATTCCGGCGCCGATCGATCACGTGCTGGTGCAGGCCGACCTCACCGTCGTGGTGCCCGGGCCCCCGGAGCCGGCCCTGGCCGCCGAGCTCGCGCTGCTGGCCGAGTCGGAGTCACGCGGCGGGGCCGGCGTCTACCGGGTCACCGCCGCCACCGTCCGCCGGGCGCTGGACGCCGGCTACGCCGCGGCCGACATCCACGCGCTGCTGCGCCGGCGCTCCCGCACGCCGCTGCCGCAGGCCCTGGAGTACCTGATCGACGACGTGGCCCGGCGGCACGGTGGCCTGCGGGTGAGCACCGCCGGGGCGTACCTGCGCGGGGACGACGAGGCCCTGATCGGCGAGGTGTTCGCCGACCGTCGGCTGGCCGGGCTCAGCCTGCGGCGGCTCGCCCCGACCGTGCTCGCGACCCCGCATCCGGTGCCCCGCCTGCTGCAGGAGCTCCGGGACGCCGGCTACGCGCCCGTACCCGAGGACGCGAGCGGCGCCACGGTGGTGACCCGCCCGAAGGCGCCCCGGGCCCCGGCCCGCCCGGCACCGCATCCCGGACGCACCGACGACTTCGATCCGCAGTACGTGTCGGAGCCCCGCGTGGCCGCGATAGTCGAACAGCTCCGCGTCGGCGACCGGATCGCCAGGGCGGCGCGGCGCTCGAACGAGGCGGCCGCCCCGGTCGGACCGGACGGCATGCCGCTGGCGCGCAGCCAGGCCCACACCGAGGCACTGAGCACCCTGGTCCAGGCGCTGCGGGATCAGACCCGGGTATGGGTCGGATACGTCGACGCGCAGGGCACCACCGCGGCGAAGCTGGTCCGGCCGGTGTCGATGGGCTCGGGGTACCTGCGGGCGGAGGACGACCGGACGGAGACCCTGCACACGTTCGCCCTGCACCGGATCACGTCCGCGGTCATCGACGAGTAGTCAAGATCTCCACGATCATGGAGTAAACGCCAGAATCATCGCCGATCATGACGTTAACTTCATGATCGGCGCGGTTTTGTGGAGGAGGGGCGCGAGGGCTAGCGGGAGCTGCGCAGGGCGCCGATCAGCGAGGCGACCACGCCGAGGGCGAACGCGGTACCGACGGACTCTCCGGCGGCATCGACGAAGTGGCGATCGAGGATCAACCAGGCGAAAAGGAACCAGACAAATAACGCGGTGCAGACCACCGCGAGCGCTATTCTGACGGCCCGCGATGCGGCCGGGCGGGGGTCACCCTCGGTCGCCATGGCTCGAGGGTGACACGATCGATCTCATTTGACACCACCCCGGCGGGGCGACTGGGTGACTTATCCGTGACTTCCCTTACTCCGCAGCACCGCTCCGACGATCGAGGCGACAACGAGTAGGGCGAGGATCACACCCAGCGCCTCGACCACGGCGTCGACCATGGAGGTCCCCATGACGCCCCGGGACAGCGCGAACCATCCCAGCCCGAGCAGGACCACCACCGCACCGCCGACGACGGGACCCTGCCTGCTTGCGCTCGCTCCGCTCGGGCGGGCCCCGGGGCCCCTCATGCGCCGGGCCGACGCGAGCTTGCGAGCGGCGCCATGAGCTCCACCTCCTCGCTCGCTCCCTCGTCGCTCGGCTCGTCGGTCCAGGCGACGCCGGCCCCGCGACCGGGAGATGCGCCCGCTCACCCCCGTTGGGGCGCCCGACCTGAGTCCGATGCCCGGAACGCGCGCACCCCGCCGGCCGGCACCGCCTGGGGGCGTCCCCTTCAAGAGACGCACGGCACCCCCGTCGCGGTTGCGTGTGTCGCCCAATCGGGAGGCACACTGGAAGGTCACCACTGACTGGAGGGATCACACCGTGACCGGTGGCCCACTGATCGTGCAGTCCGACAAGACGCTTCTGCTCGAGGTCGACCATCCCGACGCGCGCGCCTGCCGGATGGCGATCGCGCCGTTCGCCGAGCTGGAGCGGTCGCCCGAGCATGTGCACACGTACCGGCTGACCCCCCTGGGGCTGTGGAACGCGCGGGCGGCCGGGCATGACGCGGAGGCGGTCGTGGACGCGCTGCTGCGGTTCTCCCGGTACCCGGTGCCGCACGCCCTGCTCGTCGACGTGGCCGAGACGATGGACCGCTACGGCCGGCTGCAGCTGGCCAACGATCCGGCGCATGGCCTGGTGCTGCGGGCCACCGACCGGGCGGTCCTGATCGAGGTGTCGCGGTCGAAGAAGCTGGCCGGAATGCTCGGCCCGCGTATCGACGACGACACCGTACTCGTGCATCCCTCCGAGCGGGGACGGCTCAAGCAGGCTCTGCTCAAGCTGGGCTGGCCGGCCGAGGACCTGGCCGGGTACGTCGACGGCGAGGCCCACCCGATCGAGCTGCACGAGGAGGGATGGTCGCTCCGGGGCTACCAGAGGGAGGCCGTCGAGCACTTCTGGGCCGGCGGTTCGGGCGTGGTGGTGCTGCCCTGCGGCGCCGGCAAGACCCTGGTGGGGGCGGCCGCGATGGCCGAGGCCGCGGCGACCACTCTGATCCTGGTCACCAGCACCGTCGCCGGGCGGCAGTGGAAGCGTGAGCTGGTCGCCCGCACGTCGCTGACCGAGGACGAGATCGGCGAGTACTCGGGCGAGCGCAAGGAGATCCGCCCGGTGACCATCGCCACGTACCAGATCCTCACCACCCGGCGGGGCGGCGGATTCACCCATCTGGATCTGTTCGGCGCCCGCGACTGGGGGCTGGTCATCTATGACGAGGTGCACCTGCTGCCGGCGCCGATCTTCCGGTTCACGGCCGACCTGCAGGCCCGGCGACGGCTCGGCCTGACCGCCACACTGATCCGCGAGGACGGGCGGGAGGGCGACGTGTTCTCCCTCATCGGGCCCAAGCGCTACGACGCGCCGTGGAAGGACATCGAGGCGCAGGGCTGGATCGCCCCGGCCGAGTGCGTCGAGGTACGGGTCACGCTCACCGAGGCGGAGCGGATGGCGTACGCGACGGCCGAGCCGGAGGAGCGGTACCGGCTGGCGGCCACGGCCCGCACGAAGCTCGCCGTGATCCGCCGGCTGGTCGAGCGGCATCAGGGCGACCAGATCCTGGTGATCGGTGCCTACCTCGACCAGCTCCACGAGCTCGGCGACTACCTCGGCGCGCCGATCGTGCAGGGCGCGACGACCGTCCGCGAGCGGGAGCGCCTGTTCGACGAGTTCCGGGCGGGCGCGCTGTCCACACTGGTCATATCCAAGGTGGGCAACTTCTCCATCGACCTTCCCGAGGCGGCGGTGGCCATCCAGGTCTCCGGCACGTTCGGGTCACGCCAGGAGGAGGCGCAGCGCCTGGGCCGGGTGCTGCGCCCCAAGAGCGACGGGCGGCAGGCGCACTTCTACACCGTCGTGTCCCGGGACACGATCGACGCCGAGTACGCCGCCCACCGGCAGCGGTTCCTGGCCGAGCAGGGCTACTCGTACACGATCATCGACGCCGACGACGTGCTCGGCCCGCCACTGCCGTCGGTGGACTGAGGAGCCGACGCGAGCTGGCGAGCGGCGCCCCGCGACAACTACAGGGCGGTCGCCCCGACGAGCAGGCTCACCACCGCGTTGAGGGTGGGCCGCTGGCCGGCGCTGGGGCACTCGTCGTACCGGCCCGTGAACTCGCCCACCGTGATCGTGTAGACGAACATGTCGGCGCACTGGCCGGGCTGCGGCCGCAGGCGCGCCTCCTGGGCGAACGCGGCCGACGTCACGAGGCCCGCCAACTGAGCTTGTTCCGCCTCGGTCAGGCGGCCCCGGGTCGCCGTACCGCCACGGCCCTCGGTGTAGGTCCAGGAGCCGTCCGCCCCGATCCGCACGGTCTGCGTCACGCCGGCGATGCCGCCGGTACGGGTCACGCTCACCGGCCCGAACGCGGGACCGGTCACCGGCGGGCCGGGCGAGCGGGTGCCGACCGGCTCGGGCGAGGTCGGGCTCGGGGTCGGCGTGGCTGACGTCGACACCGGTCCGGGCTCTCCGGTTGTCCCGGCACACGCGGCCAGGACCAGCACGAGACCCGCCGATCCGACCGCCCTAATCCATCCAGATGCGTGGCGCATGAGGATATTGTCCCCCGTTTGCGCGAGGCTGCCGGTTACGGCGTCGCCATGGCGGCCGGCGGGGCATGCTTGACCGGTGGATGACCTTCGAGATGCCTGGCGGGAGGCGGTTCCCCGGTCCGCGCCGCCGTCCACGGTGTCCCGGGTAGGCGACGAGCTGATCGCCCGCTGGGGCGAGCCGCACCGGCACTATCACACCCCCAGGCACCTCGACGCGATGCTGCGGATCATCTCCGACCACGCCGGGGCGGCCACCGACCCGGGCGCCGTGCGACTCGCCGCCTGGTTCCACGACGCCGTCTACGACCCCACGCGGGTCGACAACGAGGAGGCCAGCGCGCTTTTGGCCGAGGTCACGCTGCCGGCGCTGACCGTCGCGCCCGAGCGGGTGGCCGAGGTGGCGCGGCTGGTGCGGCTCACCGCGACCCACGATCCGGTGCCCGCCGACCGCAACGGCGGCCTCATCACCGACGCCGACCTGGCGATCCTGGCCGCCGATCCGGACGCCTACTGGGCGTATACCCGGGCGATCCGCCGCGAGTACGGACATATCCCCGAGGTCGCCTTCAAACAGGGCCGGGCCGGGGTCCTGCGCAATCTGCTCGACCTGCCGGTGCTGTTCCACACACCCGCCCTGCGGGACCGCTGGGAGGAGGCGGCCCGCCACAACCTCGCCGCCGAGCTCAGCGCCCTCGCTTGTAAGGAGGGGCACCCTACAGTCAGTTCTTGACTAGGAGGGTGCCCCTGCATACCACTGGGGCGGGGTACACCTAGCGCGGGCGGCGGCGGCGCAGGCCGGCGGCGACGAGGCGGCGCAGCAGCTCACGGCTGCCGACCGGCACCGCGCCGAGCCACACCGCGATCCGGTACCGCTCGGCCGGCAGGTCGTAGTGGTCGGCGTCGAACCCACGCCGCGGCGCGCCCAACAGCTCGGCGAAGGCGTGCAGCTCCGCGTACGAGCGGTCGCTCACCAGGTGCGACCACAGCCGGCCCCGCCCCGGCCATACCGGCGGGTCCACGTAGACCATCCCGATAGCCTGCCAGAATGAGTACGGCCAGCGTGGTCGAGGAGCTGACGGCGGCCCTGCCGGCGGGCACGGTGCTGACCGACCCCGACCTGCTGCGGTCGTACGAGCGGGACGAGGCCGATCTGTGTACGTCCGGCGCGCCGGTGGCGGTGGTGCGCCCGCACACGACGGCCGACGTCGCGGCCACCCTCCGCATCGCCACGGCCCACCGCACGCCGGTCGTGCCGCAGGGGGCCCGGACCGGCCTGGCCGGTGGCGCCAACGCCACGGACGGCTGCATCGTGCTGTCCACCACGGCGATGGACCAGATCATCGAGGTCGACCCGGTGAACCGGTACGCGGTGGTGCAACCGGGCGTGGTCAACGCGTCCATCACGCGGGCGGTGGCCGAGCACGGCCTGCGCTACCCGCCCGACCCGGGCTCGTTCCTGACGTCGACCATCGGCGGCAACGTGGCCACCAACGCGGGCGGCATGTGCTGCGTCAAGTACGGCGTCACCGGGGAGTACGTGCTCGGCCTGGAGGTCGTGCTGGCCAGCGGCGAGGTGCTCCGATGTGGACGCCGTACCCGCAAGGGCGTGGCCGGATACGACCTGACCCGACTCTTCGTGGGCTCCGAGGGCACGCTCGGCGTCATCACGGAGATCACGCTCGCGCTGCGGCCCATCGCGGCGACGCCGCTGAGCGTGGCCGCGCTGTTCGACTCGATCCCGGCGGCCGGGGCCGCGGTGGAGGCGATCGCCCGGGCCGGGGCGGTGCCGAGCCTGCTCGAGCTGCTCGACGCGGTGCACCTGCGGGCCATCGAGAGCTACCGGCCGATGGGGCTGCCCACGTCGGCCGAGGCGCTGCTGCTGGCGGCCGTCGACTCGGCCGAGCCCGCCGAGCTGGACGTGATCGCCGAGGCCTGCCGGGCCAGCGGGGCGGTCGAGGTGCACGCCGCCACCGACGCCGCGGAGGCCGACGCGCTGCTGGCCGCCCGGCGGCTGGCCCATCCCGCGCTGGAGGCGATGGCCACCGACCTGTACGGCGACGGCGGGGCGCTCATCATCGACGACGTCGCCGTACCGGTGACCCGCCTGGCCGATCTGCTGGCCGGCGTCGCTCGGGTCGCCGAGGACACCGGGATCGTCATCGGTGTGGTCGGCCACGCCGGCGACGGCAACGTCCACCCCAACATCGTCGTCGACCGGACCGATCCGTCCAGTCTGGACAGAGGCCGGGCCGCGTTCGACGCCATCATGGAGCTGGGCCTGGCCCTCGGCGGGACCGTCACCGGGGAGCACGGTGTCGGCGTGCTCAAACGGGACTGGCTGGTCAAGGAGCTGGGCCCGGTCGGGCTCCGGGTGCACCGGGCCCTGAAGAACGCCCTCGATCCGCTGGGCATCCTCAACCCCGGCAAGGTCATCTAATTCCGGCCCGGACATCGGTGACGCCGTGCCGGGCGGCGTCGGCGGTGAGGTCGTCGGGCATCCGCTGCGACTCGCGCTCGGCCGCGACCCGGGCGAGGTAGTTGTCGACCTCGCGGCGGCGCCGGGCCGCGTCCCACCCCAGCACGGCGCCCATGACGGCGGCCGCGTGCTCGGCGCTGTCCACTCCACGGTGGACGGTCTCGAAGGACAGCCGGGTCCGCCGGGCCAGGGCGTCGTCGAGGTGCAGCGCGCCCTCGGCCGCGGCGGCGTAGGCGATCTCGGCGGCCAGATGGTCGGCCGCCCCGTCCAACGGGCGGCCCAGGGTCGGGTCGGCCCGGACCAGCCCCAGCACCTCGACCGCGACCGTGCCGTAGCGCTCCAGCAGATGCTCGGCCACGCCCAGGGTGACCCCGTACCGGCGGGCCAGCGCGGCCCGGTCGGACATCAGCCGGGCGTACCCGTCGGCACCCAGCAGGGGAAGCTGGTCCGTGCGCGAGGCGCGGGCCCCACCGAGGCGGCGCGTCGCGGCGTCGACCACATCCGCGGCCATCACCCGGTACGCGGTGAGCTTGCCGCCGGCCACGAGGAGCAGCCCGAGCATCGGCTCCACCACCGCGTGCTCGCGGGACAGCTTCGACGTGAGGTCGTCCTCGCCGGCCAGCAGCGGGCGCAGGCCGGCGTACACGCCCTCGATGTCGTCGGCGGACAGGGGCCGGTTGATGATCGCGTTTGTCCGATCGAGGAGGTAGGCGATGTCGCGCGCCGACGCGGCCGGATGGGCCCGGTCCAGCCGCCAATCGGTGTCGGTCGTGCCGATGATCCAGTGACCGCCCCACGGGACGATGAAGAGGACCGAGGTGGGGGTACGCAGCAGCAGCGCCGCCTCGCCGGCGATGGCCCACCGCGGCACGACCAGGTGCACGCCCTTGGACGCCCGAACCCGCAGCCCGGGCCGGAACGGGCCGCCGTCGGCGGCCAGCATCTCGGCCACGTCGTCGCTCCACACGCCGGTCGCCGCGATGACGGTGCGCCCATGGACGTCGAAGCTCTCCCCCGTCTCGGAATCCTCCACGCGAACGCCGGTCACCTCGCGCGCGTCGCGCAGGAACCGGACGGCCCGCGCCGACGTCGCGACGGCCGCGCCGAGGCTCGCCGCGGTGCGGGCCAGCGTGACCACGAGCCGGGCGTCGTCGACCTGGGCGTCGTAGTACTGGACGGCCCCGCCGATGAGGTCGGCCCGTAGGGACGGGAACACCCGCCGCACGGCCGTGGCCGACAGATGCCGGTGCAGCGGCATGCCGCGCCCCTGATCGAGCAGGCCGGCGAACATGTCGTAGAGAGCGACCCCGGCGCCGTAGTACCCGCGCAGCAGGCCGGCCCGCCACCGGTCGCGCGGCAGCGGCAGCAGGAACGGCACCGGCCGTACCAGGTGCGGCGCCAGGCGGGTGGCGAGCAGGCCGCGCTCCCGCAGTCCCTCGTGGACCAAACGCAGGTCGAGTTGCTCGAGGTAACGCAGGCCGCCGTGGATGAGCTTGGTCGACCGCGAGGACGTGCCGGCGGCCAGGTCCCGCGCCTCGACCAGCGCCACCGAAAGCCCTCGGGAGGCGGCGTCCACGGCCGCCCCGGCGCCGGTCACGCCGCCGCCGACGATCACCACGTCGAAGCGCTCCCGGCGCATCCGGGCCAGGTCAGCGGTTCGCCGGGCGGGCGAGAGCCGCGCCGCCGCGAACCGGGAGACCGACCTATCCCGCACATCCCCCACGGTACAAGGCCGCCCGCGTTTGCTCGATCGCTTCCACGACCGCCGGGGTCGCGATCGCGCCCTACAGTGTGCCCATGTATTCGTACCCCTACGGTCCGCCGTTCCAGCCGCCGCCGGCGCCGCCGCGGTGGCTCGTGACCCTGCTGCGGGTTTCGGCGGCCCTGGTGGGGGTGTGGATAGCCGCCGGAACGGTCGTCTTCGCGGCCTTCGCCTGGCTGATCGCCGACGCCGTGGCCGCCACCGTCGGGGACGCCGTGCCGTCCGTGGTCTGGGCCGTCGTCGCGATCCTCAACGCCGTCGCGGTCGCACTACCGGCGGCATTGGTATGGATATTCGCCCGTCGGTATGGCGCCGAGGTGGCCGGGACGCTCGCGGCCGCGCGGGCCTGGACGGTCGCGGGCGCCGTCACGGCGCTTCTCGGCACCGCCCGGGCCGTCCCCACACCGCACAACGAGGCACTGCTGGCGGTGACGGCCGTGCTCGCCGCGGCGGCGGCGTGGGTGCTGGGCCGCACCGGCCTGGCCCGGGGGACCGCGTCCTACGGGCCGGGAGCACGGGCCGGTCTCGGATTGGCCGCGGGCCTGTGGGTACTCATGCCCTGGCTGTGGGTCGGATCGCTGGGCGGCTTGACGGAGACGGTGGCGGCCCTGGCCGCGGCGGCGGCGTTCGGATGGCTCGCGGCGAACCTGCTCGACGGGCTCTTCGCCGGGTTCGCCCGTTCGCGGTGGTGGCGGATCCTCGTCGGCGGCGCGGCGGCGGGCGTGGCCCTGAACCCGGTCGCGGCCGCCCTGGGCGGCACCGGGGTCAACCTGGCCGAGATGCTCGTGATCCCCGCACTCGGCTTCGCGATCGCGGCCCTGTCCGGGCCCCACGGCGGCGGGAAACCCGCCGTGGCCCTCCTCGTCGGCGCGGCGGCGTTCGGGCCGCTCGCGTTCGTGGACCCGGAGGAAACCACCATCCTCCTGGGCCTGTCCGATATCGGGCTGTGGACACTGATCGGCAGCGCCCTCGCGGTGGGCGCCGCGCTGGCCGTCGCCACGACGTACGGTCTGGCCCTACCCCCGGGCCGGGCGACGACGAGGATGGTCTCCGTCGTGGCCGCGCTGGCCGTGACGGTGGCCGCCGCCGGCGTGTACGGGCTGGCGGGCCGGCCGGGGTTCTACGGCGAGCGCCTCTTCGTCATCCTGGCCGACCAGGCCGACCTGACGGGGTTGGAGACGGTCCCCGACCGGACCCAGCGGGTGGACAAGGTCTATCGCCGGCTGGTGGAGCACGCCGAGCGGACACAGGCGCCGCTGCGCGAGGAACTGCGCCGGTTCGGACTCGATTACCAGCCGTACTATCTGGTCAACGCGATCCTGGTGGACGCCGGACCGGCCGTCCGCGCGTGGTTGTCCCGTCGCTCCGATGTGGACCGGGTGCTGCTCGACCAGCGGATCCGTCCGCTGCCGGTCGCGACACCCACCGAAAAGGGCAGCGCCCCGGCCCCCGACGGCCAGCCACTGTGGAACATCGAACTCATCCGGGCCGACGAGGCCTGGCGGGCCGCGGGCGCCCGCGGCGGCGGCATCACGGTCGGCACGTCCGACTCGGGGGTGGACGGTAGCCACCCGGCCCTGCGGGACGGCTTCCGGGGTGGCGACGACTCCTGGTACGACCCGTGGAACGGCTCGGTCCGGCCGGTCGACCACGGTGGACACGGCACGCACACCATGGGCTCGGCCGTCGGGCGTCGAGGCATCGGCGTGGCTCCGGACGCGCAATGGGTCGGCTGCGTCAACCTCGACCGCAACCTGGGCTCACCCTCGAGGTACCTGGACTGCCTGCAGTTCATGCTGGCCCCGTTCCCCCGCGGCGGTGATCCGCTGCGGGACGGGCGGCCGGCCCGGGCCCCGCATGTGCTCACCAACTCGTGGGGGTGCCCGGAGGTCGAGGGATGCGACGGGCGGGCCGTGGCCCAGGCGGTCGCCGCCTTCCGGGCCGCCGGGATATTCTTCGTGGCCGCCGCGGGCAACTCCGGCCCGTTCTGCGAATCGGTCGACGACGAGCCGGCACCCTACCGTGAGGTGTTCACGGTGGGAGCGGTCAATCGGCTCCGGGAGGTCACCCAGTTCTCCAGCCGCGGTCCCACCCCGGACGGCCGGACCAAGCCCGACGTCCTGGCCCCGGGGGAGGACGTGCTCTCCTCCCTGCCCGGCGGCACCTACGGCTCGTTCGACGGCACATCCATGGCCACGCCGCACGTGGCCGGCGTGGTGGCCTTGATGTGGTCGGCCAACAGTGCGCTCATCGGTGACATCGACCGGACCGCGCGCATCCTGCGGGAGACGGCGTCCCCGGCCCGACCGGGCGAGGCGGCGAGCGACAACCCGAACCAATGTGGACCGAAGGAGAACCTCACCGGGGCCGGCCTGGTCGACGCCCTCGCCGCCGTACAGGCCGCCCGGCCGCGTGGGTAGGCCGAGCGAGCCTAGGCCAGGGCCCGCGCGACCGCGGTGGCGGCGGCCCGGACCCGCGGCCCCACGTTGCCCGGGTCGAACGGGACCAGGGCCACCACGCCGACGCTGCCCTCGAGTCCGTCGACACCGAGCACCGGCGCGGCCACCCCGTGGGCGCCGGGCTGGATCTCGCCCTCGCTGAGCACCACGCCGTCCTCGCCCCGCCGGCCGGCGAGGATCGCTCGCCCGGCCGCTCCCCGGTCCAGCGCGTGCCGCGAGCCGGTCCGGTACGCGACGTGGAACTGCGTCCAGGTCGGCTCGACCACGACCAGCGCCACCGCCTCGGCGCCCTCGGCCACGGTCAGGTGCGCGGTCGCGCCCACATCCTCGGCCAGGCGTCGCAGGGCGGGCAGGGCGGCGTCGGCCACAAGCGGCTGCGCCCGGCGGGCCAGCTGGAGCACCCCGGCGCCCAGCCGCAGCCGCCCGCCACGGTCGCGGCGGACGAATCCGTGTTGGATCAGGGTGCCGACCAGGCGGTAGATCACGGCCCGCCCGACGCCCAGGTTGTTGGCCGCCTCGGTCACCGTCACCCCGCCCGGGGTATCGGCGACGAGGTGAAGCAGTCGCAGCCCGCGATCCAGGGTCTGGGCCGTCTCGGGTCGCGGCGTGGCCACACCCGTAAGCCTAGTGGCGTTACTCGTACGACTGGCCGTACTCCAGGAACGCGGCCACGTCTCCCCAGGTAATTGGCGGTAGCGGCACCACGTCGTCGCGGGCGCGACCCTCACCCGACTCGGCCACCCGGCGCCCGTCGACGACATTCCACCCGCCGAAGGACCCGGCGGCCGCACACTCCAGGAACGTGGCGGCGTCGAAATTGCACCACAACGGGATCGTGGCCCGACCCCCGTCGAGGCGGGGCGGGGCGTCGACGCCGAGTGCCGCGTACGGCCCGGGCGGGCTCTGCCGGAACGCGAGGAGGTCGACGACCTGCGTGCCGATCACCTTGGCGAAATCCCGGTACCCGATGAAGGGTCCGTCGACCGTGAAGTCATCCACCGACCAACTCGGACAGGGGCGCGCCGGGTTGGCCGCCGCGGCGGCGGTCAGCATGGCGGCGAAGAGGTCGCCGTCGAGTTCCTCGTCGACGGCGAGTGGCTGGCTGACTGCCCACAGTGCGCACAGATAGTCCAGCAGGGCGCGAGCCGACGCGGTCAGGTGTTCGCCCAGGGCCAGCAGGCGCAGGTACAGGTCCCGGTTCGTCACCACGGCCGGTAGCGGCGGCCCCAGCACCTCATACCCCGGTTTGGCCGGGTCGACCTCGAGCCCCTGGCCCGCCTGATACACGAGCACACAGGCCAGCGCGTGGACGCGGTCGGGGTACACGGCCACAAGGGACCGTTGCCCATCGTCGTCCTGGCGCCACACCTCCCAGTCCGCCATGGACCCGGAGCGTAAAGCCTCCGTGGCCCGGTTGGGGAGACGCCGATGGACACGATTTCCCATCGATCACTTTGGTTTGCGGGCACGCGTGATACCGCTCGAACCCCCCGCTACCGGACCGATACGCTTTGGGGGTGAGCCTGCGACTGTACGACACCGCCACCCGATCGCCGCGGGACTTCGTCCCGCGAGTGCCCGGCGAGGTCGGCATCTACCTGTGTGGGCTCACCGTCCAGTCGCCGCCGCACATCGGACACCTCCGCTCGGCCGTCAACTACGACGTGCTGCACCGGTGGCTGCGCCACTCGGGGTACACGGTCACATTCGTCCGCAATATCACCGACATCGACGACAAGGTGCTGGCCAAGTCGGTCGAGGCGGGCGTGCCTTTCTGGTCGCTGGCGTACGCCAACGAGCGCGTCCTCGGCGAGCAGTACGACCGTCTCGGGGTGCTGCCCCCCACGTACGAGCCAAGGGCCACCGGGCACATTCCGGAGATGCATGCGCTGATCGCGAAGTTGATCGCCGACGGGCACGCCTATCCGGCCGATGACGGCTCGGGCGATGTGTACTTCGACGTGGAGACGTTCGAGGCCTACGGCGCGCTGTCGGGTCAGCGGCCCGAGAGCATGCAGCCGGCCGACGACGGGCCGGAGCGGGCCAAGCGCGACCCGCGGGACTTCGCGCTGTGGAAGGGCTTCAAGGCCGACGAGCCGCCCGAGGCCAGCTGGCCCTCGCCCTGGGGGCGGGGCCGGCCGGGCTGGCACATCGAGTGTTCGGCGATGTGCCAGCGTTTCCTGGGCGACGAGTTCGACATCCATGGCGGCGGCCTCGACCTCGTGTTTCCGCATCACGAGAACGAGGTGGCCCAGTCACGGGCGGCCGGGCTGGGCTTCGCGCGGTACTGGGTCCACCACGGCCTGCTCAACCTCGGCGGCGCCAAGATGGGCAAGTCGACCGGGAACGTGATCGACCTGCCGTACCTCGAGGGGCTCGGCGTGCGGCCGGTGGAGCTGCGCTACTACCTGGCCGCGCCGCACTACCGGTCGGTGATCGACTACTCCGAGCCGGCCGTGCGGGAGGCCGCCGCCGCGTACCGGCGGATCGAGGGCTTCGTCGCCCGGGCCACCGAGATCGTCGGCTCCACCGCCGGCCCGGAGGTTGTGTGCGCGGAGTTCGTCGAGGCGATGGACGACGACCTGAACACGTCCAAGGCGCTGGCCACCGTGCACGACGTGATGCGGGAGGGCAACGCCGCGCTGGCCGCCGGCGACCACTCGGCCGCCGCGGGGGCGTTGCGCAGCGTACGGGCGATGCTGGACCTGCTCGGTCTGGACCCGCTGTCACCACAGTGGACCCAGCCCGGCGATACCGCCGAGGGGCTACGGTCCGTGGTGGACTCCCTCGTCGCGCTGGCCCTGGAGCAGCGGGCCGCTGCCCGTGACCGCAAGGACTGGACGGCCGCCGACGCCGTGCGGGACCAGCTCAAGCGGGCCGGGATCGCCGTGGAGGACACCCCACACGGACCACGCTGGACGATCGAAGGACGTTGACATGCCCGGCAACTCGAGCCGGCGGGGGCGGCGCACGTCGTCCAAGCGCGGCGCCAGCATCGGCTCCGGCGGCAAGAACCGCGAGGGCCTCAAGGGGCGGGGCCGCACCCTGCCGGCCGACGAGCGTCCCTGGCACAAGGCGTACTCGGGTGACGAGCCCCTGCCCAGCAAGACCGCGTGGAAGCAGGAAAAGGAAAGGAGGGCGGCCCAGGCTCGGCGCCCCGCGTCGGGCGGATCGGCCCGGAAGGTCACGCGGGTCGTCCCGGGCCGGCGGTCCAACCCCGGTCGGGACGCCGCCGAACTGCTGGTCGGCCGCAATCCGGTGCTCGAGGGGCTGCGCGTGCACGTGCCGGCCACCGCGCTGTACGTGGCGATCGGCATCGAGATCGACGACCGGGTGACCGAGATCGTTCGCACGGCCGGCGACCGGGGACTGCCCGTGCTCGAGGTCAGCCGGGCCGAGCTGGACCGCATGACCGGCGGCGTGCTGCACCAGGGCGTGGGACTGCAGGTGCCGCCGTTCGCCTACGAGCTGTTCGACGACCTGTTGGCGGCGGCGATCGAGTCGCCGGCTCCGCTGCTCGTCGGGCTGGACGGGGTCACCGACCCGCGCAACCTCGGGGCGGTGGTCCGCTCGGCGGCCGCCTTCGGCGCCAACGGCGTGTTCGTCCCGGAGCGGCGTTCGGCCGGGATCACCGCCACGGCCTGGCGCACGTCCGCCGGTGCCGCCGCCCGGATACCGATCGCCCAGGTCACGAACCTGACCCGGTCGCTGAAGCGGTGCCAGCAGGAGGGCTTCCTGGTGGCCGGACTGGACGCCGACGGGCCCACGACCGTGTACGACCTCGAGGCCGCGGTGGGGCCGCTGGTCGTTGTCGTCGGCTCCGAGGGCCGGGGCCTGTCCCGACTCGTCGGGGAGACCTGCGACCTTCGGGTACGCATCCCCACCACGTCCAGCGTGGAGTCGCTCAACGCGAGCGTGGCCGCCGCCGTGGCCCTGGCCGAGGTCGCCCGCCGCCGCTCATCCGGCCCGCTGTAGTTCCTCCTCCGCGGATCGCGGCGACGCCGCCCGGCGCAGGCGCCGGCGGGCCACGATCCACGCCACCGGACCGATGACGGCCATGGCCGCGACCACGAGACCGACCACCGCGTTGGACGCACCGAGCAGCTTGGTCGCGCTGGCCGTGAGGACCAGCGTGAGGGCGACCCGGATGATTCCGGCCGGCGCCCGGGACGAGAGCGTCGCGCCGATCAGGACACCGGGGATCGAGCCGAGGACGAGCGACGTGGTCAGGGCGAGCTGGAAGTCGCCGAAGAGCAGGTGGGCCAGCGCCGCGGACGCGACGAGCGGGACGGCCTGGACGAGGTCGGTGCCGACGAGATCGTTGGCCCGCAACGCCGGGTACAGGGCCAGCAGCGCCACGATGATCAGCGAACCGGAGCCGACCGAGGTGACGCCGACGACGAGGCCACCCACTATTCCGACCAGGACAGTCGGGATAATGCGCACGCGAATCGGACCGGGGGTGCCCACGACGACCTCCCGGGCCCGGTCGCGCAGGCCCAGGTACGCCTTGGCGACCAGGCCGAACGCGGCCAGCAGCAGGGCGACGCCGAGCGCGATCTGGATGACCTCCTGCACCCGCTCCCCCGGCCCGAGGGCGCGCGCGACGAAGACGCCGGCGAACGCGGCCGGCACGCTGCCGACGCAGAGCCAGCGCACGAGGCCGCCGTGGACGGTCCCGCGCCGCAGGTGCACCGCGCCGCCGAACGGCTTCATGACCGCGCTGGCGACGAGATCGCTGGAGACCGCGCTCAGCGGGGCGATGCCGAAGAAGAGCACGAGCAGCGGGGTCATGAGGGCGCCGCCGCCCATGCCGGTCATCCCGACGACGATGCCGACGCCGAGACCGGCCAGCGTGACGCCGAGGTCCATCCGGTGAGCCTACGGTTGAGCCCGAGGCGGCGGCATGCCCGTCCCTGTGGGCGGGAACCATGCCACCGGCGGACGACTCTCCGTAGTGGCCCCGTGGGCCGGGAGGTGACCACATGAGACGAGCCCTTGTTGTCCTGGCCGTGTTCGTGTCCGCGGCGGCGTGTCAGGGCGGCGATCCGCCCACCCCGGTCACGTCCCGCCTGCCATCGTTCGCGGCGGCCGGCTGTCCCGTACCGGCGGTGGCGCCGGTCGATCCCAGGTCGGTCCTCGTCCCCGGCCCCACCGGGGGCCTGCCCACCTCGCCCGCCCGCGGCGAGGCCATGATCATCGTCGCCGTCGTCCTGGAACCCTCATGCCGGCCCGCCGCCGGAGCGACCGTCCACCTGTGGCACACGGACACCCGCGGGCTCTACCGACCCGCGGGCACCGACGTCGGCAACTACTACGAGGGTGACATTTCGGCCGACCAGAACGGCCGGTTCCGCCTGGAGAGCATCCGGCCGGCCCAGTACCCGGAGCCCGGAGCGCCGCCGGCGCACATCCACCTCGGACTGCGCCACGGTTCGGGCCAGCTCAACGGGGAGATCGTCTTCACGACGAACCCGGCACCGGTCACCGCGGTGCGGCCGAGCCGGACGGTGCCGGTCTTCCTGCGCCAGCAGGATGGCGCCTTCTACGGCGAGGCCGCGTTCGTGCTGCAGTAGTCCGTCGGTCGATGGTGGTGGACGTCACACGCGCATCGCTTGAATTCGGTACCTGACTACAGGTTTACCGTCGAAGTGAAGCCGCCGAAGGAGGACACCATGACCACAACCGCCATGCCGATCGGTTTCGCCGCCGGTGCCACCCGGCTCGGTCTCACCCCCGAGCAGGTGACCGAGCTGGTCGAGCTGCGGCACGCGGGCGAATGCTCGCGGGTCCACGCGCGGATGGCCGGGTTCGTCACGACCAGGCTGGCGCGGGCCGAGGCGGAACTCGCGGCTCTGTACGCCGCGCAGGCCGCGGCCGGGGGGGTCGTCGCCGCCGCCGGGGTGACGCCGATCGCGGACAGCATCCCGCTGGCTCAGCAGATCGCCCGCCTCCAGAAGGCCCTGGAGGAACTCGCGACCGAATCCGGGCCGGGCGCGTGCGACGGCGACTGCCCGTGTACCCGGGCCGCCCGCGGTACCGGTGGCGTCTATGTCTTCCCGACCCTCAACGGCCTGCCGGCCATCGCCACGGACGGACAGCCGATCGTGTGCACTTTGGACGCCGACGGCGGTGACATGGCCGAACGGCTCGACGAGTGGCGGGCGATCCTGGCCCAGGCCCGCGGCCGGCGGACCATCGATGGCGGGGTAGCGGTGATCTTCGACCACGACATCGCCCGTACCGCCGATCTGGCCCGGCTCATGGCCTCCGAGTACTCCTGCTGCTCGTTCGGCAGCTACCACCTGACGATCGACGGCCACGGGGTGCGGATGGAGATCCGCGTCCCGCCCGAGGCCCACGGAGCGTTCGCCGCGGTGTTCGGCGACGACCCGGGAGCGGACCTGCCATGACCGGCGGCGACGGTCTGCGTACCGGGGAGGTGGCCGCGCGGGCCGGGGTGAACATACAGACCCTGCGGTACTACGAGAGGCGCGGGCTGATCGCCGAGCCGGTACGCAGCGTCGGCGGCCATCGCACGTACCCGCCGGACACGGTCCGCATCATCGGCGTCATCAAGGCCGCCCAGCGGCTCGGGTTCACGCTCGACGAGATCGTCGATCTGTTGGAGGCCAGCCAGTACCGCCATCGGCCGCCGGACCTCCGGCAGCGGGCCCTCAACAAGATCGCCGAGATCGACCGGAGGATGGCCGACCTGGCCGCCATGCGGGAGGCGCTGAGCGAGATCGTCGCCGCCCAGTGCGACAGCCTCACCAACTGCACCTGTCCCAACTGCCCGCTGCCCG
>Ga0307415_100000072_pt1 | contig 42179 bp, 36 predicted proteins | sample DK1Cmetagenome_FD_204524 | JGI IMG/M metagenome (GOLD analysis project Ga0307415, IMG submission 204524) | Maize rhizosphere microbial communities from greenhouse at UC Davis, California, United States - DK15-C-2 | ecosystem: Host-associated > Plants > Roots > Rhizosphere > Soil | place: USA... | reverse complement strand
CCGGTACCGAGGTCAATGAGGTCGCCGACGTGCTGGTACCGCACGCGATGTGGTTTCAGTTGCTGAGCGACGGTCACCTGGCCCGGATGGGCGGCCCGCCGCCCGGAGCCGTCCCCGTCGACGGCCGTTTCGCGCTCACGGTGGGCGAGCCGGAGCAGTGGCGGCCCGGGCATCCGGACCGCGTTGCCGTGGCGGCCCGGGCGCGGGCGTTGCTGGCCGGGTGCCTCGCCGGCCCGGACGAGGTTTTCGCGCTGCGCCGGGACCGGTTGCGGGCGGCGCGTGCCGCCGACACGAAGGGCCTGTTCCCCCGATAGAGTGCCGGTGATGGATACGCCCTACGCGACGGACCCCGAGGGACTGCTGTACGAGCCCGACATCCGGGAGTCGCTGCGGTCGGCGCTGGTCGGCGACGAGCTGGTCGCGTACGAGGCGCTGCTGGCGCTGCGCCGGGCGGCCTTTGTCCTCGATCGTCAGACGAAGGCCGTGCGCAACGTCGCGGTCCAAGACGACCCCGCGATGCGGGTACTGATCAGGCTGCACGGCGAGTCCGCCGGGGTACCGGTGGCGGAACTGGTGGCCGACCGGGGCGAGGAGGTCCTGGCCGTGCTCGACGAGCTCGACCGGGAGGGCATGCTGGTACGGACCGGCGAGTCCGTACGCCTGTCGGCACTGGGCGGTCGGCGTCTTGACGGGATGCTGCGCCAGCTTTCGGACACCCTGGCGGTCCTCGTGGAGGGCGTGGTCCCGGAGCAGCTCGCGCTGCTACGACACGTGAGCCTGCGGATGATCCTCAACCACGGGCGGCTGAACTCGGCTTAGCGCCGCCCCTGGATCCCGTGCCCGGCCCGCCGTCCACGGCGCACTCGATCGCGCCGGCCGCCATCGCGAGCGTGTCCACTCCACCTCCTCCCGATGCCGCGGGCCGATCCAGACCTGTCGTCGAGCCGATTGCGTCCCGCGCGAGGGCCGGCTTCACTGAGTCAACCGGTGGAGGGAGCGACATGGTGCGGTCCAGACGGCTGGCTCTCGTGGGCTTGACGACCTCGGCGCTGTTCGCCGCCACCGTACTGGTCGCCCCGGCCGCCTTGGCCGTTCCCGGCCTTCTGCTCGTCAGCGCCAGTTCCCCGTACGACTCCAGCGCCAGCAAGCGAGTACGGGCGGTATGTCCGGCCGGGCGGCAGGTCGTCGGGGTCGCGGCCTCAGTCCTCAACGGACTGGGCCAGGCGATCCTCACCGGGTACCGGCCGGCCAGCGCGGGCTCGCTCAGCTATGCCGATGCGGCGGCCCACGAGGACCTCACGGGCTACGCCGGTAGCTGGAGCCTGACGGCCTGGGCGCTGTGCGCGCTGCCGGTACCGGGGTGGCAGATAGTCAGCGCCACCAGCGCTTCGGGCTCGCCGAGCAACGCCACCGCGATCGCCACCTGTCTGCCGGGCCAGCGCCCGCTCGGTCTGGGTGGCTGGATCGACAATCCCGGTCTCGGCCAGGTGATCCTCAACGACACGTACGTGACGAGCACCGATACCGCTACCGGCGCTATCGGGATAGAGGACGAGCTCGGTTTCGCCGGCCTGTGGACGGTGAGCGCATACGCCATCTGCGCCGACCCGGTGCCGGGCCGCCAGGTGGTGACGAGCGTGTCGAGCCTGGACTCCATCAGCCCCAAGTCGGTCTCGGTGTCGTGCCCGATGGGAACCACCGTGCACGGCCTCGGTGCCCGGATCAGCGGCTCGATCCAGGACACCACCCTTGACGACCTGCTGCCGTCGGCGAACCTGGCGTCGGTGACCTTCTCGGCCTTCGAAGATGAGGACGGTGAACCCGGCGGGTGGCAACTGCGAGGCATACTTGTCTGCGCCAACTAACGACACAACGGTGGCCAGTCGGGCGCCTATCAACCGACGGTGACCTCGTCATAGGAGACGGAGACCGCGTCGACGCGCGGGAAGAGCCCGCGGGCCTGGGTCCACTGTTGGGTCTCGGCGAACGCGTCTCGGGTATAGGGCAGGAAGACGATCCGCTCGCCGATTCCGAAGGTCCGCACGTCGACGCGGTCCCGGTACTTCTCGGGCACGGCCCGCAGGTGGTGGTGCTTGTAACGTTCCGGGTGAAGGTCGATCGCGATCTGGGCGCGCCGAAGACCCGCCAGGTACCTCTCGACATCGGTCGGGCTGACGTCGCTACCGGTGACCAGGAAGCCAATCATGAACGTGGCGTCGAGTACCTTGCGGAAGCCGAACGCCTCGGCGATGTAGAGCGGCACCCCCCACATCGTGCCCGCGGGTACCTGCCGGTCCAGCAGAGCGTCCAACCGTTCGTTCGGCGGTCCCTGGAAGGTGAGCTTGACGTCGTCGGGGGCGAGCACCGCCTCCAGCGCCTGCACGGTGGCGAAGTGGCTACCGGAGTGGTACCCCACTCCAACCGGCACGCCCGCGAGGTCCTCGGCCCGCCGGATCGGCGAGTCGGGCGGCACCATGATCGCGCACGGTGCGACCGAGTAGACGGAGCTGACAAGCTGACCGGCCCCCTCGGTCGCGGCGGCGTTGGTGGCCCAGTGGCACGCGCAGCTGACGTTCGCACCGTCGCGGCCAGCCCCGAAGGTCTCGAACGCCCCCGTCCTGATCTCCCCGCCTTCGTCCCGCTGTCGAGAGTGGACTCCGTAGTCGCCCTCCTGCACGAAGGTGTACTCGAGCCCCTCGGCGGTGAAGAACCCCTCCTCCTTGGCCACCCACTCGTGCAGGCGACCGTGCGGCATGATCTTGAAAGCCATTGTCAGCCTCCTCAAGCCAATCTCGCGCGGCCTCAACGCTCGCATCCCGTCTCACGGTACACCTCAATCGCGGCCATCTATCGCCAAGATCAGATGCCTACGGGTAGCCTCCCGCCGGCTTCCGCACCGCCGGTGCCGAGGAACGGCGCGCGCCGAAGACGGGCGACCGGCGCGCCCGGATGTCAGGGCGACAGCGGGAACTGGACGCCCTGGAGGAGCTGCTGCTTGGCCGGGCTGGCCGGCGTCGGTCCGTACTGCTTGTTCAGCAGGCCGTACGGGTCTTCGCCGTTGAGCGCCCAGTAGGTCCAGCCGATGGCCGGGTTCTCGCTGAGGAACCGCACGATGCTGGAGAACCACTGGCCCTGCGACCCCGGTTTGGTGTCGGATACGTCCAAGCTACGGTTCCCGGTGCCGAACTCGCCGACCCACACGGGTGCGGTGGCCGAGGCATGCAGGTACGCCCAATTGGTGTGCCAGACCTGGGACAGACTCTGGTACGAGGTGCCGGCGTTGAACCAAGGCTGACGGAACAGGTTCGGCCCGTAGTCGTGCGGTGAGTACACGAGCCGGTTCGCCACGTTGAGGCGCACCGGGTGGTCCGCGGCGCCCTGCAGGTTCCCGCCCCACCAGGTCGAGACCACCGTGCCGTCTGGTCTGCGGTAGTCGCCCACTCCCTCGACGACGATCAGCAATGCCGGGTTGGCGGCCAGGACGGCGTTCCCGCCCGCCTCGGCCGCGAGCCGCCAGTCGTTGGCCGGGTTTCCGCTGCCCCAGACGCCGCCGGTGCCATACGGCTTGTTCGACGGGTTGTGCGGCTCGTTGCGCAGGTCGACGGCCACGACGGTGGGGTTGCCCCGGTATCGTTCGGCCAGCATGACCCAGTGGTCGATCCAGGTCTGGTGCGGGAACTCGGCGGTGTACCACAGGCCGTTCTGCTCGGCGCTGTTGCCGGCGGTCGAGCGATGGTTGTCCAGGATGATCTTCAGTCCGACGGCGCCGGCGTAGGCGACGATCTTGTCCATGACCTCCACGGACGTCAGGCCGCGCAGGTCCTGGTTGATGGGACCGCTAGAGCTGTTGAACGAAACAGCGCTTGGCACGACGTTGTCGCTGATCATCTGATTGGAAAACGGCAGGCGGATTGTGTTGTACCCGAGGTTTCTGATCCGGTCCATGAGACCTCGGTAGTCGACCGACCACAAGCCATGCGGCACCCGGTTGGTGGTTTCGAATCCGTACCAGTTGATCCCCGCGATGCGGACCGGATTGCCGTTGGCATCAAGGATCCGGTTGCCAAGGGTGTGCCAGTATCCCGAACCGACGCCGGCGGCGTGCGCGGGATTGATCCCGGTCAGCGGCACGGCCAGGCCGGCCAAGCCGGCCGCGACCGCACCGAGGAACCGCCGACGGCTCAACTCAGCATGTTCGACCACAGCGCACCTCCACCGAGTGGGCATCTCGCCACGCCATTCACCCCGGTCAGCGCCGTTACGCCATCGTCCGTCACCAGCGGGCGCCGGGCGCGCGGGCGGGCGCCCGGGCCGCGCGACGTCCTTCCTGCTCAGACGGGGCGGCCGCCATGCGCTCGCAACGACCTGAGGCCGTTCAGGCGAGGTGAAGGATCAGGGCCGCCACCGCGAGGGTCAGATAGGCCATGGGCGTGGGTGCATGCCGGACGTCGCGGAATCGCACATGGGCGCCGATGGCGAACACGAAATAGAGCACCAGGCCGACCGCGGTCGCTATGCCGACCAGCCGCCACCACAGCCCCGCGACGAGCCCGGCGCCCGCCAGCAGGAGCAGGAACGCCAGTGCGTTGAGCCGGCCCTCGGGTACACCGACCCGGCGGTACGCGGCGACGGTGGCCTCCCCGTGGGCCAGCTTGCGGGTGGCCGTGAGGACCAGCAGGCCGGCGAGAAGCAGCGAGACGACAACGAGGGCGACCTTCATGGCGTGGCTCTCGATCGAAGGAATCTAAACGCTCGTACAATTTAACTCATGAGCCCGCAACGTAGCAACCGATCGCACCTCATCGAAGGCACTCTGCGGTGCCTGGAGCGCCTGCCACCGGAGGCGGTCACGGCTCGGGCAATCGCCGACGAGTCGGGCGCGAACCTCGCCTCGATCACGTACCACTTCGGCTCGAAGGACGGCCTCGTCACCGCCGCGGTCGTCGAAGGGCTGGACCGGTGGCTGGCCGAGATCGCCCGCCGCTTGGAGGTGGTCGAAGCCGACGATCCGCCGGCCCGGTTCCGCCTCGCCTTCGAGGCGGTCGATGCCGGGCGGCGGCGTCATGCCGGCCTGGCCCGCACGTTTCTGGCCGCCATGGCCAAGGCCCAGCACGACACGCGGGTCCGCGCGCTGTTGGCTGCCGGTTTCCAGCGCGCCCGCGGCGACGTCGCCGACGTCCTGGGCTTGGGGTCAGATGAGGCCGGTCGGGACGCGGGGGCGCTTGTGCTGGCACTCTTCGACGGCCTGCTGTTCCAGACGTTGGTCGACCAGTCGCTGGCCGTACGGGGCGATCGCGTGGCCGGCGGCCTCGTCCGCCTGCGCGACGTTCTGGCCGATGACGGCAGGGTCAGATCCTCCTCGTCCCGGGCACGATGATCGGGGCGAGGGCCATACGCTACGCACCCTTCTCGTCATCCAGCACGTCGGGCAGGTAGTCACTGAGGTAGCCGCGCTCATACGTACCGTCGAGCAATCCAACTCGCTGGGCTTCGTCCCGGCTCACGTCACGCAACGTCCCATCCGAGCGCTCGGCAGATCCGAACTCGCCGATCCTGGGAACACCCGGGTAGTGCACGGTGGAAGGGTAATAGTAGGTCTCCGGATCGTCCGGGAACAATGATCGAGCGGCCTCATCATGTCCCACAACCGGCCAGGCGCCACTTCTTATCGCGACCTCGTCGGTAAAGACGACCCGTGAGGCGGACGGGATCACGGACTTGTCCAGAGCCGGGACCCTTCGCCGTTCCCGCCACACTCCAAGCCCGGTGCCGACCCGATTTTTGACCAGGACGGAGGCGAAATGAAAGTCACCCTGGCGCGAAGGGATGGCGATGACGTCACCGATCGTCGCGCGTACGCCCCGCGTCGGTCCTACCACGCCGAGTCGGCCGATGTCCGCCGGTCGGACGTCATCGAACGTGATCCCGGCTTGCTTAATGACCACCAGCAGGTATTCGCAAATGTCGTCGGTCGACGCACCGGATCCGGCCCGGGCCAGATCTTCTCCCATCATTGTGAGCAAGGCCGCGGCTTCGATGAATGCCGCGTCGTTCAGCCCACCGACACGCGACTGCCTGCTTGGCCTGTAGGGACGGCCACCAACGGTAGCGTGAAAGTTGATCGGTGTGATCACTTCACCAAGCGACTCGGTCGCCGGAACGGACAGTCCGATGATCTCGAGCAACTCCGCGAGTGTCGGGTAGCCGTCCTCCTCCTGACGAAATTCGTCGATCACGCTGCGCATGACGACAGCGGCGGCATCAAGTGATGTGCGCTCATCGCCGTTCATCAACATCCTCCACCAAGACCTTTTTCGTAGTCCAGGTATCGTTGCATGTTCTTGGGGTCTATCGGCCGCTCACGGTTGCCAAGCCAGTTCCAGCCGTCCCGGCCGATGATCGTGCCGTACTTTGTTGCCAGGCGATGCTCCAGAAGTCGAGCTTCACCGTACGTACGTTCTCCGGGGATCCGCTCGAAATCGTCGATTCCCGGCGTAAATCGTCCGCGGTTTATGCCAGTTTTCTTGTCGGTGTTGTTCGTGTGCCGGCGAATCACGTCCTTTTCCGTCGCGCCCGGTCCGGCCGTGCCCGAGTAGTACGGAGTACCCTCACGCTTGAGGATGTAGTTCCAGTGACCCTCCTCGGCCAGTTCGGGGCGGTTGTGGACGAGGACGGGTACGCCGCCCGCGATCACGTAGTAGGTGTGTAGGTCGCTGACCCCAAGGTTATGCATGAGCTTGGGCTCGGTCCAGGCGAACACCGTGGTGACCTCGACCTGAACACCGTCAGGCGTGCGGAGCCGGTCCCCTGGTAGCAGGTCGCCGGCATCGGTCCAGGTCTGGGTGGTGGCGTTCCAGAACGGATGGTTCTGGGTGGTGTGCACGACCGAGCTCGATCCGTCGGGGTTGGCGACGGTGATGTCGGCCAGGTGCAGGTCGAGACTGGTGTACAGGGCGGTCACCGGTTCGGCGGTGGTGATGCCGCTGATCGGGTCGGACGCGATCACCTGATCGCCGATCTGGATGCGGCCGATGGCTTTGGTGGCGCCCCCGGCGAGCAGGACCGGTGTGGCCGGGTCGAACGACAGGGGGCAACTGTCTCCCGGGACCGCCGTGCGGCGGCCGGCGTCGGCGGCGTCCGCCGCGAGGTCGACGGCTTCGTCGGCCGCCTTTCCGCCGAGGCCGAGTGCGCCCCGCGCGCCGGAGAGGAGTTTGCCGCCCACGATGCCGGCTCCGCCGCCGATGGCTCCGACAGCGCCGCCGACGGCCATCTCGGTGGCGAGGTCGGCGACGGAGAACTCGCGTTCGCCCTGGGCCACGTCGACGCCGTACTCGGCTCCGGCGGCGGCGGCGCCGGCGATGGCGCCGGCGAGGATGACACAGCCGATTCCGGTCGAGCAGACGGCGGCAACGGCGATGGTGCAGGCGATCCCCACGGCCAGGCCGGTGGCGAACTTGAGCGGGTCCTCCTTGATGGATTGGACGGTGTTGGAGACGAAGTTGGCGGTGGCGTTGCCGACGCTGGAGGCGGCGGACGTGACGGCGTTGGCGGCCTTGGCGAGGAACGATGGCCATTGCCCGGTGGGGTCACTGCGGGTGACCGGGTTGTGCTGGGCGTAGGCGTAGGGATGTAGCTGCTGCGGGTCGGCCGGGTCGATGACCGGGTCGACGGAGACGAACGCGCCGATGGCGGGGTCGTAGTCGCGGGCGCCGAGGTGAGTCAGTCCGGTGGGGTCCTTAGTGCCGCCGACGAAGCCCTTGTCCAGACCGGTGGGCCAGCCCGACGGTGGGGTGCCGCGTTCGGCGCCGAAGGGCAGGGTCCGGCCGCGGGAGACGGCGAGGGTGACCGAGTCGATGGTGAGTTGGGCGGTGCCCTGATGGTCGCCGATGATCCAGTTCAGGCCGGCGGCGGTGCGGACGGCGAGGGTGGCGCCGTCGCGGCTGTAGTAGCGGGTGCCGGTGGCGGTGGACGCGCCGGCGGCGAGTTTGACCTCGTTACCGTTGGGCAGGTACAGCACCTTGGAGCCGTCGGCGTTGTGGGTGATGAGCCGGTTGCCGTCGGCGTCGTAGATGTAGCGGGTGGTCTGGCCGGCCTCGACCACGGTGGCGAGGTGTCCTTCGGCGTCCCAGTTGAGGGTCTGCTGGTTGCCGGCGTTGGAGGTCCGGCCGGTGAGGTTGCCGGCATTGTCGTAGCTGAACCCTCGGGTCCAGCTCTGCCTGGGGCTGCTCATCTGGATCTGGGTGATGGTGTGGGGCCGAACCGCGGTGGCGCCCTGGCCCGGATAGGCGTAGGTGAAGGTGGTGTCGCCGGCGGCGGCATGGCGGGTTTCCTTGGTGCGGGATCCGGCGGCGCCGGCCGGGCCGGTGTATTCCCAGCCGTGCCAGTAGGGTGCGGGTCCGCCGAGCCCGGTCCCGGCCGGGACGGTGTCGCAATCACCCGAACTGGGGGTCCAGGCGTTGGTCAGGCGTTGGCGATGGTCATAGTCGAAGCACTGGGTGTCGGGGGTCTGTCCGGCCGGGCTGTCGGCAATCTTGGTGACCGTGCCGGCCTTGGTGTAGTCGTAGCTGAAGTCCGCGGCCTCGGGCTGGAGCTCGGGTACCACGTTCATGGTGGACAGCCGCCGGGTGGGTTCGTCGAAAGTGGACGTGACCGCGACCAGGCGACCGGAGGACCCGAGGGTGCGCTGGGTGAGTTGGCCGATCTTGTTGTACGTCGAGGCGAAGACGTACATCTGGATCGGCGAGAGCAGGTTGCCGGATTCGCCGATGTCGTTGTAGCCGTACGTAAGGGTTTCGGTGGGCAGGTCGGCGACCGCGGGCAGGGTGGTGCGGAACATTGCGCCGTTGGCCCGGTAGGTGACCGTGGTGGTGTAGGCACATGTGTTGGGGGTGGCCGCCGCGCACAGGGAGCCCTCGGTGGTGGGGATGGAGATGGTGGTGGAGCTTGGCCGGCCGGCGCTGTCGTAGCCGTCGACGCGGGACTCGTAGTCGGCGCCGGGATACTTGCGGATCGACTTGGCCAGCTTGCCGATACCGCCCGGCGCCGTGTCGTAGACCCACTGGGCGCGGATCGCCCCGGTCGGTGTGTTGTCGCGGACCGTGGTCTTACGGCCCAGGGCGTCGTAGGTGTAGGCGATGGTGGCCGTGCCGGTGCCGAGCGGGCTGGTGGTGGTCTGCACCCGGCCGCTGCTGTCGTAGGTGCTGGTGATCGTGCCCTTGTCCGGGTCGACCGCGGTGCGCAGGTTGCCGCGCAGGTCGAAGCCGTAGGTCCACTGGTTGCCGGCCGGGTCGACGACCTTCGTCAGGTGCCCGGACCGGTCGTAGGTGTAGGTGGTGGCGTCGAACGTGGACGCCTGGTCGGAACCGACGTCGGCCCGGTCGTGGTATTGACGCAGTTGCACCGTTGCGTCGAACACGTTGGTGAGCGCGGTGGTGGCGGTGCCGCCCTCGGGTGGGGTGGTGCTGATCCGGTCGCCGCCGTAGCTGGTGGTGGTGCTCCACTTCGGCTGGCCGAAGGCCTTGAACGTGCTGGCCGTCGTCCGGCCGGCGCCGTCGTAGGACGTGACGGTGACGGAAGGGATTGCCCCGGCCGGGACGCCGAGCTGTTCGGACGGTGCGGCGGCGGTCGAGTCGTAGTAGGGCTGCGATTCCCATTCGACGTTGCCGCGGGTGTTGTGGAACGTGTCGGTGAGCACCCGACCGCCGCCGGTGGCCTGGGTCTGGGACTGCCGCTGGCGCAGAAACCCGTCGTACAGGTTGATCGATTTTTTGTACGTATTGCCGGTGTGCAGCAGGCTCTCGGTGGTGACCGCGCTCGGTCCGCCGCTGGCGCGGACCAGGTAGGTGAACCGGGTGCTGGGGGTCTGGGTGGCCTTGGCCCGGCCGGGAAGCCACACCCCGGTGAGCCGGCCCATGCCGTCGTAGGCGAGTTCCGTGACGGCGCCGTTGGCGTCGGTCACCCTGGTGGGCAGGTTCCACGCCGGTTCCTTGAGTGAGGTGACCGTGTGGCCGAGCTGGTTGGTGACCGTGGTCTGGGTGACCAGGCCACCGTCGGCGGTGGTGTTCGTGGTCGTGGTGGTCGACCCGGCGGCGTCGGTGGCGGTGGCGATGCGCCCGTTGGCGTCGAAGGTGCTGGTGCTGGTGCGCACATACACCGGGGTGGAGCCGTTGAACGAGTCGAGGACCTCGGTGCGGACCAGGTCCCCCCTGGTTGGGGCCTGGCCGAACGAGGACTCGTTGACGTACGTGTCGTAGAACGAACGCTGCCGGGAGAGCACCGTGATCGGGGTGCTGGCCGTGGCACACGTGCCGGCGACGGTCTCCGTCCGTGAGGGCAGGCTGATCAGCCAGGTCGTGTCGTTGCGGGCGTAGGTCGTGCGAGTGCAGGTGTTGTCGTCGCCGGTGGCCTCGTCGCCGATGTTGTCCACCGTGGTCGGCAGCCCGTCGGCGTTGAAGGCCGTGGTGGTGGCCGAGATGCGGTACCCGCCCGCCGCCAGCGCGGTCCGGGTGCGGCTGGTCTCGGTATTGGTCTTCCACGCCTCGGTCGTGACCCCGTTGCGCGTACGGGTGGCGGTGGGACCGTTCAGCCACGGCTGGTTCCACGAGGACGAGACCTCACCCCCGCCGGGCCCGTTGAAGGTGATCTGCTGACGGACGAACCCCTGCAGCGGCTCCTTGTCCTCGATGGAGCCACCCCAGGTGTCGGTGACCCACACGTCCTTGGCTCCGCCGGAGGCGTTGAGACGGTCGCCGTCCATGCCGCGCAGGTAGCGGTACTCGACCGCGGTCTGCGGGGTGTTGGTCGGGTCGCCCGAGCGGACCTGGACCCGGCCGTAGCCCCGCCACTGGCCCCAGGTGCGGAACTTGTCCTTGGTGATCTCGTCCGTGTTGTAGTGCCAGGCCGGCGTGTCGAGGTAGTCGTAGAAGGTGCTCTGGTTGGGCTGGTCGGTCACCGTGTCGTCCAGGTCGACCCGGGTGACCACGTACTTGTGGAACCAGTCCAAGGTGGGCTCGCCGATGGGGGCGTAGTAGGCCGGCATGCACCGTTTGGTGTTTGACTCGGGCACCGGCAAGGTGGTGCGGGTGCAGTCCGGTCCGGAGTAGGTGACCTGGATGTCGCCGCCGGACTCGGTGTGGATCGTCTTGATCCGCCACCGGTTCAGTGCGGTCCGGCCGTCCACATGCCCGTCCACCCGGTTCGGCAGTGGGTCCGATCCCGGGCTGAAGGTGATCTCCGGGTCGGTGACCACGGTGGCGCCGCCGGCGGTGACCCGGCCACTGCGCGTGATGCCGCGCAGCCACATGGGGGCGCCCTCGTTCGTGCCGGCGTTGAGGAACTCATGGCGCAGTGTCCACGACTCGACGTCGCGGTAGCCGGCGCCGGAACGGACCTGGGTGGTGACCTTGCCCAGCCGCCGGGCCGACCAGAACGTCGGCGCCAGCTGGTTGGTGCACGGTGCGGCCGTGCAGTACTGGTCCCACGGTGTGTCGGTCCAGGCCGACGCCACCGGATTCGATGTCCACGCCGCCCCGGTCCAGCAGCCGGACAGGCACCGCTCACTGGTGTCGAACACCGCGCGCAGCGGCGCCGCCTGCGCGTACTCCTGCCCGGCGCGCATGCCGTACTCGACCCGTTCCAGGTAGCCGCCGCGGTCGTAGGTGGTGCGCTGGCTGGGCGTGTTGTGCCGACCGTAGGCGCCGGTCTCCTTGACGTAGAAGTAGGCCATCGTGTTGTCGTGCGGGTCGACGACGTAGTCCAGGTTCCACCGCCACGCCTGGGTGCAGTACGTGACGTCGCGACACGGCTCGCCGGTGTCGTCACCGTAGACCGGCACCGTCCAGGTCGAGTTCGTCACCGCGCCCGAGGTGTAGTTGGGCAGCTTGTGGTAGCCGAAGAAGTACTTCACCCCGTCGGTGGTGGTGGCCACCCAGTACTCGTTGTCGTTGTCACCATTGCCGCGCCCGACGTCGGTCAACCGCTCCACCCTGGTGCCGTCGTCGTTCTTCAGCCGCCACACGTTTCCGGACTGGATCAGCTCACCGGCGTGACCGCCCAGGCTCAACGTGGCGTTGTCACTGAACCAGCACTGGTCACCGGTCGGGTCGGCGGTGTTGTCGTCCGTACACGAGCCGTAGCTGCGTTCGATGTAGCCCGGCCACGCGTCCCAGCCATCGCCGATCCAGCCGCCCTGGTTGTTGGTCGTCGCGGTTCGACCGTCCACACTGGCCGCCGAGTAGGACAGGCTTACCGTGGGGGCCGGCCCACCCAGCGACGGCGGCATGCGCAGGTCATAGGACCAGGAGAAGGCACCGGTCTGGTTCGACACCTGCCACGTGCCGGCGGGGGACAGGCTGGTCGCGGTGTGATCACCGTTGTCACCCGACGGGGAGCCCTCCACGCCGAGCAGCACGGCCTGGCCGGCCACGGCCACGTCCGCCGACACCGTGCTCGCCGTCGCGTCGTTGCGCGTCGGCAACGGTGTCGCCGTTTGGCAGTGGGCCAACCGCGGTGTCGTCAACGCACACATTGGCCGCACCACCAGCCGCAACCGGCTCGACCAGTCACCGCCGTACGCGTGGGCGAAACCCGAATAGTCCACCGTGACCGGGATCCGGTCCGAACTCGACCCCCCGCCGGAGCGGGCCAGCGTCAGCAACACACCGGCGACCCCGGCCTTCGCGGTGGCCCCCCGATTCTGCACCGTCACCGTCACCGCTCGACCGGGGTCGCCCGTAGCGGGCCGGGCCGGGTGCCCGACCCACACCGGCAGCGATCCGACCCGGCGAAGCCCGGCCTCCCGGGGGGCATCGGGCCGCGTCGCCACCGGAGAAATGTCTACTGTGGCGGTCCCCGCCGCTGGCCAGCTGACCGGCCTGGCCCCTCGCACCACCGGTGCCGACGACTCGGAGTGGGCGGAAGGGGTGTAGTCCCGCACCGGGACGCCGGCCACGTCCCGTGGCTCCGGCGGCTGCCACCTGGACGGGGCGGCCGTGCCGGCCTGCCCGCCCACCATCGATACGATCAGCGCGACACCCACGGTGGCCGCCAACCACCGACTACGGCTGATCGCCGCCCGCAACCGCCCACCAACGCGCCCACGCGCGCGGACACCAGCACTCACCGCACTACCTCCCCAGGATGGACGGGTCAAGCTACTGAAGCGACATCTGGCAGATCTCGCCGCCGGTCAAAACCTCTTGGTGCGCGTAGACCGCGTCCACCGAACCGGTCAGCCCGTGCGTCGCGGCGTCACCCGTGGTGGAGCCGCGTCCAATGTAGAGCCTTCCGTCGTCGATCCAACCCGTACCGAAGCTGGCCACCGCGTCGGCCTGTTCGCCGCCGCAGGTGTCCGAGTCGCCGCGCAGGTACAGCCGGATCTGCTGCGCCACCGGGTCGTACACCCCGGCCACATGCACCCACTCGGCCGCGGAGACCGAACCGGCCGCCGCGCAGGCCAGGGTCTCGGCCGCCCCGACCACATCGGAGTTGCGCATCGTGAAGCACATCCCGCCGGCACCGCCGTTCACGTCGGGGCGGTACTGCAGTTCGAACCGGCTCGTGTTCGTCGCCGACTGCGACAACACCGTCTGCGCGGCCGGCCCGGTCAGCGAGGTGAACCTCACCCACGCATGCACCGTGAATGCCTGCGTGGTGTTCAGCACCGCGACGCCAGTGGCCAGCTGTCCACCACCGGCGAACGCCACCACCCGGTCCCGCTCGGCATCGGCCGCCCACACCGCCGCACCCGACATCGTCGCCGGCATCGGTGTCGCCGACGACCCCACCGGAGCGCACGGTGTCCCCGCGGTGCCACTGTTTCCGCTATCGGTCGCGGTCGTGCCGGACGTCTCGTCCAGCCGCCAGTTCCAGCACCGGTTCGCCATCGGCGACACCCAGAACTCGTGATGGTACGGCGACGGGCTGACATTCCCGGCCGCGTCCAACGTAGACACAGACAGGATGTGAACCATGTCCCTGGTCGGGGTATGCGACACCGTGGCCGTCTTCGGGTTGGTCCCGTTGGCCGGCACCAGCGTCTCGGCACCGCCATCCACCGACCAGCGGAACGTCACCACGTCCGCGCCGGCGGTCAGCGTGAACGTCCCGCTCGTCCCGACCGCCGCGCCCCATCGCTTGTACGGGTACTGCGTCGACCCCACGCCGGCGGCCCCGGGCGGGGACGTGTCCACGGTCATGGTCTGCCACGCCGACCAAGCCCCGATGACGGCATTCTCGTCCGTCGATCGAGCCCGCCAGTGGTACGTCGTGTTGTTGGCCAGGGCGCCGGACGGCACCTGCCACTGTGCTGTCGCCCCCGTGCCCGTGACCACCGGGGCGGCACTGTTGCTCGCCACCAGCGGGCCCGTATCCGACGCGGTCGCCCGCACCTCGAACGTCGTGTTCAGCTGGCTGCCCGCATCCGGGTCGCTGACCGTGGCCTGGAGCGACGGGCGGGTCGTGCGCACCGCGGCCGGCGACGTGCACCGCGTGTAGCAGTCCGTGGCCGGCATCGCCGCCGGCACCGGCGCGTTCGGGTAGTGGTCGTACGTGGTCAACAGATACACCGAGCCGGGCTGGAACTTCTTCCACAGGTGGTGGTCGTCCTCGCCGTAGCCGGTTCCGTTGGTCCAGTTCCACTGCTGGGTCGACAACGCCACCGTCACCCAACTGGCATAAGCGGTGGCCGCGTTCTGGACGTGTTCATCCAGCCACTCGCCCGGCCCGCCGAACTCCATCGGCAGGTCCGGCTGGTTACCACACGCGTTGGGACCCTTGTGCGCGTTCCCGCTCCGAATCGCCAGCGGCCCACCGTTGAGCGGGTTGCTACTCCACGGCACCTGGCCATGGACACCAGGGTCGTTCGCCGCATAGAGCGCGACGTACGTGGCGGCGCACGACGACGAATGCTTCAACGTCGCCTGGAACCGGGCATCCAGAATCACCGAACCCTGCATGTCCCACGCCTGGAACCGGAAGAACGACCGGAAGATGCCGCCGGCGTCCGGGTCCTCGCCCACCCGCGCGTCGTCCATCGACCGGCCGTAGCCGGCACTGTTGGAATACGCCCAGATGTTCCACGGGGACGAGAACGGCGGATCAATGTAGATGGGCAGCGTCGCTCCCGGATCCGACAGGAGCGCCAGGTCCGGTTCCAGCACCAGCGCATCCGCGGTCACGGTCACCCGCGGAGTCGCGGTCTTCGCCCCGCCGCCCGGCACCGCCGCGGTCGAACCGTCGGAGCCCGCCTTGGCGGTGGAGTCCCACATCAGCGGCTCGCCCAGGCCCGCCAGCAGTTGCCCCGCCGAATTGTCAATCTCGTGCCGGTCGCCCGTCCGGCGAACCCGCAACCCGGCACCCGACAACCCGTACCGCACGGACCGTAACGCCGGATGTGCCGCCGCCGGCCGCGTCTTCACCACCAGGACATGGCTGAACCCGTCCGCCTGCACCCGCACCCGCAGATCGACGTCGGGGAACACATCCGGATACACCGCCGAATCGCCCTCGATCCGCGGCACCGGCAGCGCCGCCGACCACAGCAACGACACCGAGCCCCGGTTCGTCTCCAGGGTCACCAACGGTCCCGTCCCGCCGCCGGACGCCCGCACCCGCGCCGCCCCCACCCGCGGCGCCCAGGTCCCATCCGCCAAACGGCGCAGACCGGTATCGATCGGGGCCCACCGACCGCTGTCATCACGCGCCCGCACCGGTAGCGCCGCCTGCTCCAACGTCAAGCTTCCCGACGGGTTCGCGAACAACCGGCTCACCTCGGACCGCCGGTTGGCGACCTCAATCCGCCGAGCACACGCCTTGGCCGCCGTGACGGCCGTCCGCTCATCGGACGCCTCGTCACCACACAACGGACCGGCTTGCGCCGCACCGGTCGGGGTGACGAACAGCACCCACGCGGAGGCGGCGACCAGGGCCAGGGCCACCGCGGCGGCGGTGAACGCGGGCCGCCGGGCCGAACCATTGATCAAGCGAACTGGACGAACCCAGCGTGACCTGGCGGCTCCGCCGAATGATGACGCGGCGGCGAGCTCGCGGCCGCGTGGCTGTCTGATGGAGCGCACTGGTGCACCCTTCCTTGGGATCTCCGTCTTGGCAGAGGGTGCCCGAGGCGGTTGAATGGCGGCAGATCGCAATGTCGCGAATCATCGATGACAACTGTCATGGGTGGACGGTGACGGCGGCGACGACACCGGTCGGCGCCGCCGACGGCGAGGATGTAGGGAGTGGAGTGTTCATGGGGGAGCCGGTGCTGGACCGGTTGATCTCCACCGCCACCGTCGGGCTGGTTGTCTGCGGTGTGGTCATTCCGGTGCTGGGCGTCGGCCGGGTCGCCATCAACGGGGCCACCGCCGCGCAGATCGTGCCGGCCGCGATCGCCACGGCGATCATCCTGCCGGTACAGGTGTGGCTCACCCTGGCCGCCGCCCGCAGCCAGTCGTCGACCCGGCACCGGTGGGCGTTGGCCGGGTTGGCCGTCGCCGTGGTCGCCCTGCTTCCGGTCGTGGGCACGACCTGGCTCGGCGCGGTGTTCCCCTTGAGCACGCTCGTCCTCGTCATCGTGCCGCGCCCGTACTCGGTCGTCACATTCGCCGCATTGGTCGTATTGCCGATCCCGCTCACGCGCTGGCTGGGTGAGCCCAACTGGGCGACCTACTTCTCGCTCAGTACCTTCATGTTCGGCACGTCGGTGGCGGTGCCGATCTGGTTGATCGCGGCCGCCCGCCAGCTTCAGGCGGCCCGGTCGAACCTGGCCGATGATGCCGTCCTGCGCGAGCGGTTGCGTATCGACCGGGAGCTGATCCCGGTTGTCGGCGCGGCGCTGAGCGCCATCCTGCGGCACAGCGACTCGGCCAACCGGCGGCTCATCGACGACCGGGAGGCCGCCACCGGCCATCTGCGGGCCATGGTCGAGACGGCCCGGCGCAGCCTGGGCGAGGCTCGCCGCCTGGTCCGTGGCTACCAGACCGTCTCGTTGCGGTCGGAGCTGGCGACCGCCCAGCGGCTACTCGGCGCCGCCGGGGTGGCCGCCCGGGTCGTACTTCCACCGGGCGACGTGCCGGGCGATGTACCGGACGCGCTCGCCGAGGATCAGCGGCGAGCATTGCGGTCCGACATTTCAGCCGTGCTTCGCGACGACTCGGTGCGCTCGTGTGTCATCGCCGTGACCCGGGGCCAGGACACGGTCCGCGTCGAGGTGCGCGGTGACCGGGCCGGGGCCGACGCGGCGCGGGCGGACGCGACGGTCCAATGAGGACGCTCGCGGCGCACGACCAGAGTACGGCCCGGTGGGCCCGACACCTGCTGTTCGCGGTGAACGCGTCGGTGATCCTCGCCCCAATCGGCTACGCCCTGGTGTACAGCCGCGCCATCACCAAGCCGGAGCTGGGCGCCGTTCCGGTCGTCCTCGGCCTGGGCATCGCCGCGCTGCATGGCCGGCACACGCTGGCGGCGACGCGGGGTAGGCAACCCCGGCATGGCCTCTGGACGCTGGCCCTGCTCGCGTTGCTCGTCTATCCGCCATTGTTGTGGATCGGGCTGTCGTGGGGCATCACGCAGACCACGCTGATCGCATCAGCGCTGATCGTGCTGCCTCGGCGCGCGGCGACCGTCACCGTCGGACTGGTGCTGCTCGCGGCGGCCTCGTATTCCACGTACGCCTACTGGGGTCGCGGCGGCGTGGGCCGGTTGGTCTTCGACGTCTCGGCCGCGCTCGCTTTCGACGCGATCGTGGGGATCGCCCTCTACGGCGCGGCCCGGTTGGTCCGTGTTCTGTACGAAGTGGAATCCACCCAGGCGGAACTGGCCGCTATCGCGGCCGGCCGCGAGCGGCTGCGGGTTTCCCGGGACCTGCACGATCTGCTGGGCCAGAGCCTGTCGGCCGTGGCGCTCAGAGGTGATCTGGCGCTGCGTCTGGTCGGGCACGATGAGTCGGGCGCGCGTGAGGAGATCCGGACCGTCGAGGCGATCGCGCGAGACGCGCTTCGCGGCGCGGGCGCGGTCACCCGGGACGAACACGTCACGACCCTCGGCGGTGAACTCGCAGGCGGAGCCGAGCTCCTGCGGGCCGCTGGCCTGCGGACCTCCGTCGACGTCAACCTGACCGCGATCGGCGGCCCCAGCGAGGCGGTACTGGCGTGGGCCGTCCGGGAAGGCGTGACGAACGTACTGCGGCACAGCGGCGCGCGGGCGTGCACCATCCGCGGTGGCCGACATGACGGTCGGGCCTGGTTGGAGATCGTCAACGACGGGGCATCCGGTCCGGTCGCGCTCGGAACCGGCCTGACCGGCCTGCGCGAACGCGCTCGGGCCTGCTCGGGTTCCCTGTCGGCGGGGCCCAGCCCCGACGGCTCGTTCCGGCTGTACGTCGAGGTTCCGCACGGGGAGGGGCTGTGATCCGGGTACTGATCGCCGAGGATCTGCACATGATCCGGGGCGCCCTGGTGGCGCTGCTCTCACTTGAACAGGACATCGAGGTTGTCGCCGAACTCCACAACGGCGGCGACGTCCTCGAGGCGGCACTCGCCAGCCGTCCCGATGTGGCCGTGCTCGACATCGACCTGCCCGGGGTGGATGGACTGACCGCGGCGGATCTGCTGTACCAGCACCTGCCCGAGTGCCGCGCGTTGGTGTTGACCGGACTCGGTCAGCCCGGCAATCTACTCCGGGCGCTGCGGGCCCACGTGCGCGGTTTCATCCTCAAGGACGCACCGGCCGAGGCGCTGGCCGATGGCGTACGAAGGGTGGCCGCCGGTGAACGCGTCATCGACCCGGAACTCGTGGCCGTCGCCCTGGAGACCGGCGAGAGTCCGCTGACCCCCCGGGAAACCGACGTACTGCGGGCGGCCCAAAACGGCGCGACGTCAGACGCTATCGCCGTGAAGCTTTCCCTGTCGGCGGCGACCGTGCGCAACTACCTCTCCAACGCGATCGGCAAGATCGGCGGGCGCAACCGGATCGAGGCCGTCCGGATCGCCCGCGATGCCGGCTGGCTCTGACCGGCGCCGCTGGCGGACCTCAACCCCTCACGGATGACGTGTTCCTACCCGTCCGGTGAGCCGGACCGCTCCAGGACGCGCTTGAGCGTGGCGAGGTCCTTCCGGTTGGCGCGGCGCATGGCGGCGACCATCATCGGCGCGGCGACATTGGCGAACCCGGCCGGCTCGCCCCGGTTGCGCAGGGTCATCCGGGTCCGCCCCTCGTCCACCGGGGTCCAGGTGTAGGTGGTCTCCATCGGAAACGGGCCCTGGGCGGTACGCATGACCAGTTTGCGCCCGGGCTCGAACTCGACCACCTCGTAGGTGTAGGCCAGTCGCCGACCGAGGAAGCGGGCCACGAAATCCATTGTGGAACCGATGGCGACCGGTGGCGGTGTCCGCCACGCGACCGAGGCGATGTTGGTGTACCACTCGGGCGCGTTGGTGGGGTCGCCGGCGTAGGCGGCGACCTCGCCGCAGGGCCGGTCGATCACGATCTCGGTCAGGACGTCAACGGCCATCTGATTCTCTCCGGGTGTGTGCGGGCTGGAGTTGGTGGGCGGGCCCGACGGTCAGAAGTCGAAGAACGGCTTCCGGACGCCGGACTCGAGGTACGCCTTGAGCGACAGGAGCATCTGGGCCCAGCCGACGGTGACGATCCGGAACATGTCGTCCACCGCCGCGAAACCGGTGTGGTCCAGCCGCACCACCGAGCCCTTCTCGACGGCCTCGACACCCCAGCGGACACGGGTCGTGTCCCACCCGGGCGGGCCGCCGATGCAGTCCCACTCAACCAACGTCGCCGCATCGGCCCGGTCCACGCGCATGTCCCAGGTGAACGGCGCGTCCGGGAAGCTCATCCTCAGCACGTCACCCACCGCCGCACCGGACACGTCGGCCCGGCTGGTCCACCAGCCGGTGATGCCGTCGCGGGTCGTCAGCGCCGCGTATGCGGCGTCGGCATCGGCACCGTCGATCTGGATCAGGTGATGCATGTCGGCCATGAAGCCCATCCTTTCTACCAGCCTTGTCGGAACCACCCCGACACGGCAGCGTCTCTGGGTCTTTAGCGGTCACTAAAATTAGCCGCTGGCCGGCACCGGCGCAAGCTTTAGTGGCTGCTAAATTAATCACGCCCGCGTCGGGGTGGCGGTGACGTAGGCTCGACCCACCATGGACGCCGTCAAGGTGATCGCCGAGCCGCGCCGCCGGGAGATCCTGCGGCTGTGCTGGCACGACGAGCGCAGCGCCGGCGAGCTGGCCGACGCGTTCGAGGTCACCTTCGGCGCCGTGTCGCAGCATTTGAAGGTGCTCCGCGACTCGGGGCTGGTCACCGTCCGGAAGGCCGGCGCACGCCGCTATTACCGGGCGAACCTCGCGGCGCTGGGGCCGCTGGCCGCCTACCTGGAGCAACAGTGGGGCCACCAACTCGACCGGTTGGCCGCGCTGGCTGAGGCCACCGACGCCGGCGATCGGGGGTAGCGGGCGTGAGCGCCGAGATCGTCACCGTGCACCGCGTCATCAAGGCCCGCCCGGCCACCGTGTTCTCCTTCTTCACCGACCGCGACCGGTGGTTGTCCTGGCAGGGTTTCACCGCCGAGATCGACCCCCGGCCCGGTGGGGTGTTCCGGATGAATGTGCGTGGCGACGGCTTCGCCTCCGGCCGCTTCCTCGCCGTCGAGCCTCCACACCGGATCGTGTTCACCTGGGGATGGGAGGGCGCCGATTCACCGGTACCGCCGGGCTCCAGCACCGTCGAAATCATCCTGGAAGCCGACGGCGAGGACGGTACCCGACTGACGCTGACCCACAGCGGACTGCCCCTGCCCGCCCTCGACATGCACCGCGACGGGTGGAACCACTACCTCGACCGACTCGCGACCCGCGCCGCCGGCGGCGACCCCGGACCCGACGCCACCGCTGCGTGAGCGGCTCATCCGGCGGCTCGGTGTTGCGGGAGTGGATCAACGTCGCCGTTGTCGTGGTGCTCGACCGGTAGGTTCGGTGGCAGACCGAACCGTTCACACAACCCGGGATCGACGAAGCCGGTGATGGCCACGATGAGTCCGGTGTGGATGGTGAGGACCTTGACGGCGAACGGCCGGTGGCCGCGACCGTCGCCGACGGGCGCGTACACGGCCAAGGCCGGCTGCCGGTTGGCGCCGATGGGAACCACGCGAAGGTCGACGCCCCACGGGCTGCCGAACAGCTGCCGCAGGTAGATGCCGATGGCCTCGCGTCCCTGGTACCAGGACGGTGTGGGCGGCATGGCCATGTGGGCGTCCTCGCGCAGCAGCGCAACCAGCGCGGGTAGATCCTTGGCGTGCCAGGCGCGCACGTACCGGGCCACCAGCTCCGCCTGGTCGGCCGGGGCGGTCGGCGGGGCATCAGCGACCGGAAGTCGGTCGTGCAGCGTGGCCCTGGCCCGCTGCAGCGCGCTGTTCACCGACGCCGGCGTGACCGCGAGCATGCCGGCGGTCTCGGCCGCCGAGAAGCCCAGGACCTCCCGGAGGAGCAGCACGGCCCGCTGCCGCGGTGGCAGGTACTGAACCGCCGCGACGAACGCCAGCTCGATGTGCTCGCGGCGCACCAGGGCGGCGGCCGGATCGGCCAGGGGATCGGGATCGGCCGAGTCCAGCAGCGCATCCGGGTACGGCTGCAGCCACGGCAGCTCGGGGGCGTCCGGCTCCGGGACCCGACGCGGGTCGGCCGGGGCCGCGATCGCGGTCGGCAGGATCCGCCGGGCCCGATGGTCGAGGGCGTCCAGGCACGTGTTCGTGGCGATCCGGTACAACCAGGCCCGCACGGTCGACCGGCCCGCGAACCCCGCCAAACCGCGCCACGCCTTGACCAGAGCCTCCTGCACCGCGTCCTCGGCGTCGTCCAGGCTGCCCAGCATCCGGTAGCAGTGCACGAGCAACTCGCGCCGGTACGGCGAGGTCAGCCGCTGGAACGCCCGCTCGTCCCCGGCCACCGCCGCCGCCAACGCCGGCCCGGCGGCCCGATCCGTCGAGGTCGTCGTCACCGGCCCAGGCTAGGCCGCCACAGCGATGAATCCACCACCGGTCTGCCGTCACAACCGTCAGGAGTCATCTCGTACGGAAGGAGCATCGGGCATGCCCAGCATCACCAACACCATCGACGTCAAGGCCAGCCCGGACGACGTGTGGGCCGTCCTGGCCGACATGACCGCCACCCGGCAATGGTTGCCCGGAGTAACCACCGCCCACATGGACGGCGACGTCCGCATCTGCCGTATGGCCGACGGCGCGGAGGTCCGCGAAAGGATCAGCGACATCGCGCCGGACCAGCGCAGCTACCGGTTCGAGCATCTGCGCGTGCCACTGCCGGTCCGGCGGTCCGGCGGCACCTTCACCGTCACCACCGGCCCCGACCCGGAGACCGCCACGGTCACCCTGACCACCGCCTTCGAGCCCCTCGACCCCGCCGGCACCGACCAACTCGCCGAGATGATCCACCTCGCGTTCCAGCGGTCGCTGGAATCGCTACGCCGCTACGTCGAGGACAAGCTGCGCTGGGATGCCGCCTGAGCCACGCCGCGGCGTGCGAGGCTGGCCCCATGACAGTGGACTTCAGCGGCCGCGTCCGCCAGTGGCGCGACGACAAGCCGGGCGGGCTCGCCGTTGTCGACATTCCAGAAGAGCTGGTCGCCGACCTCGGCGGCCGCCGGCAGATGCGCGTCAGTGGCACTCTCAACAGCGGCCCGTTCACCGGAAGCACGATGCTCGTCGCCGGCGGCGGCCTGTGCCTCGGTGTCAGCCGGGCCGCGCTCAAGGCCGCCGGTGCCGCGGTGGGCGACGAGGTCCATCTCTCCATCGCGCCCGCATCGGCGTGAGCCCTCCGTACCAGGACATCGCCCGGGCGCTCAGGCGGACCCGGGAGCCGTCAGAGGCAGGCCGAACGCGGTGAACAGCGCGGGATCGGGGAAGCCGGTGATCATGGTGATCGCCCCGTCGGCGATGTCGAGGACCATGATCCCGTACCCGCGGCACTCGCCCCGCTCGTCGGGCAGGTACGCCGCGAGCGCCGGCTGTCCGTTGGCTCGTACGTCGACCAGGGCGATCCGGTCGAGCCGTCCGTCGGCGGGCACGGTGGCGAAGAAGTCCGCGATCACGCCGCGGCCGAGGAACTCGGCGCGCTGGGGTGGCATGCGCAGGATCGCATCCTCGGCCAGCAGCGAAGCCAGGCCGCGGATGTCGCGGCGCCGCCACGCGTCGACGAACCGGGCCACGACCTGCCGGTCGACGGCGTCCAGCCGCCGGCCCGGGATGTGCTCCGCCCTGAGGGTGGCCCGGGCGCGTTGTAGCAGGCTGTTGGTGGCCGCGACGGTCGTGTGAAGCAGCTCAGCGGTCTCGGCGGGACTGTAGGCGAGCACGTCCCGCACCAGCAGCGCGGCCCGCTGAGTGGCGGGCAGGCGCTGCAACGCGACGATGAACGCCAGCGCCACGCTGTCGCGCCGCTCGACCTCGTCGGCCGGGTCGGTCCCGTTCGCGGTGAGCTGGTCGAGTAGCCGATCGGGGTACGGCTGCAGGTGGACCAGGTCGCCGGCGGGCAGCGGCAACCGGCCCCGGCTGCGGATCATCTTCAGGCACGTGGTGGTGGCGATGCGATACAGCCAGTGCCGCAGCGGGGCCCGGCCGGCGAAGGTGTCCAGGCCACGCCAGGCCGACAGCTGGACCTCCTGCATGGCATCGTCGGCGTCGTCGAGCGAGGCGAGCATCCGATAACAGTGCAGGTGCAGGGCGCGCCGGTGCGGCGCCAGCATCGCGTTGAACGCGTCGTGGTCCCCCGCTCGGGCTGCGGCCAACAGGTCCGGCTCAGGACCCGCCGTGGGCAGGATGGTCACCTCGCGACACTAGCGGCCGGGTCCGACGGACGGTCCGCAACCGGGGCGCGGCGCGGCGTCGCCAGCGCTGAACCCGGTCCCGGCCCGGTGATGTCCAGGATCGTCCGGCAGCTCCGACCGTAGGGTGAACGTGCCTGCCGAGGCACAGCGATGACGGGAGCCACCCGGATGAAGTACCTGATCATGATGACGCATTCGCCCGACGACCCGGTCCAGGATTGGTCACCGGAGGACGTCACGGCGAGCTGGAAGCACATGCAGCAGATCCACCAGGAACTCACGGAGGCTGGCGAGCTGGTCGCGGCGGAGAAGCTGGCCGGGCCGGAGGCCACGAAGATCGTCGCCAGTGACGGCGTGAGCGCTCCGGTGATCACCGACGGGGTCTATCCGGAGGCCAAGGAGTTGCTCGCCGGGTTCTGGATGGTCGACGTGGACAGCCACGAACGGGCCATCGAAATCGCGGCGCGGACCTCGGCGGCGCCGGGACCCGGCGGGGCGCCGACCCGCAAGCCCATCGTGGTCCGGCCCATCATGGACGCCCCGCCGCCGGAGTGGTGAGTACCGGCGCCGACGTCGAGGGCCTGCTGCGCGACCTGGCGCCGCAGGTCCTCACCGTCCTGGTCCGCCGGTACGGCGACTTCGCCGACGCCGAGGACGCCGTACAGGAGGCCCTTCTCGCCGCGGCGACGCAGTGGCCCGACCAAGGGCTGCCCAGGAATCCCCGCGGGTGGCTGGTCACCGTCGCCGCCCGCCGGCTGACCGACATCTGGCGCTCGGAAGCGGCCCGCCGCCACCGCGAGGACCTCGCCGCCGCGCTCGGATCCGCCACCCCGACCGACGTTCCCGACAAGGACGATTCGCTGGCGCTGCTGTTCCTGTGCTGCCATCCGGTGCTCAGCCCCCGCTCGGCGATCCCGCTCACCCTGCGCGCCATCGGAGGTCTGACCACGGCGGAGATCGCGACCGCCTTCCTGGTGCCCGAGGACACGATGGCCAAACGGATCAGTCGGGCGAAGCAGCACATCAGGATCTCGCACGTGCCGTTTCGGATGCCCTCGTCAGACGAGTGGACCAGTCGGCTCCGCATCGTGCTGCACGTGCTCTATCTGATCTTCAACGAGGGCTACGCGGCCAGTAGTGGACCGCACGTGGCCCGTACCGACCTTTCCAACGAAGCGATCCGGCTCGCCCGCGCCCTGCGACTGGCGCTGCCGGACGAGCCCGAGGTGACCGGCCTGCTCGCGCTCATGCTGCTCACCGACGCCCGCCGCCCGGCCCGCACCGGCCCGCACGGCGAACTCGTTCCGCTGGCCGAGCAGGACCGCACCCGCTGGGACCGGGCGCTGATCGGCGAGGGCATCGCGCTGCTCACCGCGGTCCTGCCGAGACGGGCGGTCGGCGAGTATCAGCTCCAAGCGGCCATCGCCGCCATCCACGACGAAGCCGTCACCGCCGAGCAGACCGACTGGCCACAGATTCTCGCCCTGTACGGGCTTCTGGAACGCATGACCGGCAACCCGATGGTCACCCTCAACCGAGCAATCGCCCTGGCCATGGTCGACGGCCCCGCCGCCGGTCTGGCCGCGCTCGAAGGTCTCGCTACCCGACTACCCGGCCACCACCGGCTCGACGCGGTGCGGGCGCACCTGCTGGAGATGGCCGGCGACCCCGACGGCGCGATCACGCACTACCTGCTGGCCGCCGGCCGCACCACCAGCCTGGCCGAACGTGAGTACCTCACGGGCAATGCCGCCCGCCTTCGCGGACGTCGACTTATGCGAACGGATCGATCTACCCCTTGACCACCCCGCTGGGAATGCGCTTTCCTATGAGTACGCCGCCCAGGACCCCGACGACGGCGTCCGGCCGAGCCCGCGCCCCGCTCACACCTTGGAGATCGATGATGAGACTCAAGCCACTGATCGCCGCCGGCGCCGCCCTGGTGGCCGGGACGGCGGTCGTGCTGGCTGCCGGCACGGCGGCCGCCGCGACCACCCACTACGAAGCCGAGACCGCGCCGGCGGTCTGCACCGGCACGATCGACAGCGACCACTCCGGGTTCTCCGGCTCCGGCTTCTGCAACGGCACCAACGCGACCAGCGGCTTCGCCCAGTTCACGGTGAGCGCCTCGGCGGCCGGGACGGCGACGCTGAGTGTGCGGTACGCCAACGGCACGACGACCAGCCGGCCGGCGAATCTGGTGGTCAACGGCGCCACCGTCCAGACGCCGTCATTCGCGGGCACCGGCGCCTGGACCACCTGGGCCACCCAGACGCTGACCGCCAACCTGAACTCGGGCAGCAACACGATTCGGCTCAACCCCACCACCGCCAACGGCCTACCCAACATCGACTACCTCGAGGTCACCACGGAGGGCACACCGACGACCCCGCCGCCCAGCGGTGCCCTCTACGTGGCGCCGAACGGCAGCGCCAGCGCACCCGGCACCCAGTCGAGTCCGACGACCCTCCCCTCAGCGATCTCCCGGATCGCCGCCGGCGGGACCATCTTCATGCGCGGCGGGTCCTACAACCTCTCGCAGACGGTCACCATCGCGCCGGGCAACAACGGCACCTCCAGCGCCCGCAAACGGCTGTTCGCGTTCCAAGGCGAGCGGCCGGTGCTGAACTTCTCGGCCCAGAGCGAAGACCCGGCCAACCGCGGCTTGGCGGTCAACGGAAACTTCTGGCACGTCAACGGCATCATCGTCGAACGGGCCGGCGACAACGGGATCTTCGTCGGTGGCAGCAACAACATCATCGAGCGCACGGTGACGCGGTTCAACCGTGACTCGGGGCTTCAGCTGTCGCGGATCGCCTCGGACACGCCGCGCGACCAGTGGCCGGCCAACAACCTCATCCTGAGCGCGGAGTCGCACGACAACGCCGACTCCGACGGCGAGGACGCCGACGGGTTCGCGCCGAAGCTCACCGTCGGCTCCGGCAACGTGTTCCGCTACACCGTCTCCCACAACAACATCGACGACGGCTACGACCTGTTCACCAAGACCGACACCGGGGCCATCGGCGCGATCACCATCGAGGACTCCCTGGCCTACGACAACGGCACCCTCAGCAACGGCGGCCAGGCGGGCAGCGGCGATCGCAACGGCTACAAGCTCGGCGGCGAGGACATCGCGGTCAACCACACCGTCCGCCGCAACATCGCCTTCGAGAACGGCAAGCACGGCTTCACCTACAACCGCAACCTCGGCTCGATGCAGATATTGAACAACCTCAGCATCGGCAACGAAGAGCGCAACTTCAATTTCGACGGCGGCACCTCGGTGTTCCGCAACAACACCTCGTGCAACAGCGGATCCACCGACAGGATCATCGGGAACTCCGACAGCTCCAACCAGTTCTGGTCCGGCTCGAACGGATCCCGCTGCTCGTCCTTCACCGGCGCACTGGCGTGGTCCTTCGCGGCCGATGGCCGTCTCGTGGTGACCCTGGGCGGCCGGCAGGTCACGCTCTAGCGTTGGGCGGTCCACGGGCGGGCCGGCCACGACCCGCACAAGTGCATTGCAGTTGTGGTCTCGAGGCACTGCCGAGACCACAACTGCCCTGCACCTGTGACGAGCTTCTACCCCCGGCGGGCCCGGTGATCCTGGTCCGACACCGGGCGGGTGTAACGGCCACGGGATCGACGGCGCTGATTCAAGCGAGGTTTGTCCGATCGAATTCCCGGTAACACAACGCCTATGCCAGTTCGCAAACTGCCGGCCGCGGTCATCACCGCTGTCGTCCTCGCCGTCCTGCTCGCTCTGCTCTTCGGTGGCGTGGTGTCCCTATTCGGATTCATCGAGAACCAACAGGATCTCGCGATCGGCGGGCTCGTGATCGGTGCGCTGCTACTGGCGCTCGCGTGGCGGCTCGCGCGGGGCGGTCGAGGGGCGCAATGGGCCGGCATCGCGGTCGGCGCCGCCGTGATCGCGGCGGGCCTCTGGCAGACCCAGGGCGTCGCCAGCCTGGTCATCTTCATCGCGCTGGGCTTGGCACTGATCCTCTCGCTCACGGTGCCGGCCAGTTCGCGGGCGTACTTCCGATCGAGCCGAGAGGCCGCGAACTCGTCGTAGCCGGCGGACGGCATCGCCGTCGGCCGCAACCCGTCGCCGCCGGAACCGCCCTCACGGAGCGGTCCATGGCGTCGCGACTCGGGCGCCGGTCTCGTACGACCGGATGATGCCGTGGGCGAGCACGAGCGCACGGAGGCCGGCCTCGGCGTGGATGGGCGGCGGCTTTCCGGCCCGGAACGCCGCGAGCACGTCGTCGACGTGGCGGTCGAACGTCGCATGGAAGTCGCGGTCGGCGTCGTTGAAGTAGCCCGCCTGCCAGAAGCGGCCAACTTCGTCGCCCTTGGCATGGAACGAGTAGCGGCGCACGGTGTCCTCGATGAGCACGCGACCATCGGTACCGTTGATCTCGACCAGATGGGTGGCCGGGTAGGCGTAGGAGGAGTCGTACGTGCCGACGAGGCTGCCGACCGCGCCGCTGTCGAATTGCAGGGCGACGGCCAGGGTGGACATCCCGTGGCCGGTGGCGTCGGTCATCTGGGCCATGACCGAGGCGATGCGTCCACACAGGTGCTCGAGCATGTCGAGACCGTGGCATTGTGTCTCGATGAGGTTGGCGTACGGATGGGCACTCGTGCCGACCTCGCCACCGAACCTCCACGTCGCGAAGACCAGCCGGCCGAGATCCCCGTGGGCGACGGCCTCGGCGGCGAGCTGGACCGGCTTCGCGTACCGGTGATTGAAGTTGATGGCGAAGAACAGCCCCCGCTGCTCGGCCTCCGTCAACAGCGTCTTCGCCTCGTCCAGGTCGAACACCAACGGCTTCTCGACGAACAAGGGGTACCCGGCCCGGATGATGTCGAGCGTCGGGGCGAAGTGCCCCTCGTTCGGCAGGCACACCGACACGAGATCGGGCCGTTCGCGGTCGAGCATCTCACTTATGTCTACATAGGATCGAGTGCGGAACCGCTCGGCCCGCTCGGCCGTGCGGCCCGGGTCGCGTCCGACGATCGCGCAGAGTTCCACATCCGGCCGGCCACCGAAGACCCGCGCGTGATGGTAGCCCCACCACGCCCCGGTGCCGACGACGGCGACTCGCAACCGCTGATCCATGGATGCTCCTTCCGGCGCTACAGTCGCCGACGCCGGCTCAGGTAGACCTGCACGAGGACGACGGCCACCAGAAACGAGCCGCTGACCACCTGCTGGACGTACGAGCTGAGCGTGCCGACCTGGTTGATCAGGTTCTGGATCACCTTGAGCAGAAGGGCCCCGGCCAGGGAACCGCCGAGCGACCCGGCGCCGCCGGTGAGCAGCGTGCCGCCGATGACGACGGCCGCGATGGCCTCCAGCTCCCGGCCCTCGCCGATCGTGGGCAGGCCGGATGAGGTCTGCGCGGCCACCAGCACGCCGGCGAGCGCCGCGAGCATGGCGCTGAGCACGTAGACGGTGACCTTGATCCTGGCCACGGGCAGGCCCATCAGCCCGGCCGCCTCCTCGCTGCCGCCGATGGCGAAGACCGCCCGGCCGAAGCGCGTGCGGTTGAGCACCACGAGCCCGATGAGGAACGCCAACAGCGCCACGAACACAGGCGCGTCCAGACCCAGCACCTTCGCCTGGCCGATCCTGGTGAGGGCGAGGTCCGACGGGATGATCCGGACCTCATTGCCGTCCCGGGAGGAGGCGAACGCGAGCCCCCGGGCGAACAGCAGCGAGGCGAGCGTGACGATGAACGGCGCCATCCGCGCCCGGCCCACCAAAAGGCCGTTGACGAGGCCGAGCAGTCCGCACACCGCCAGCGGGAGCAGGACCGCTCCGGCCGTGCCCCATCGTGCGCCGAAGGCGCAGAGTACCCCGGCCAGCGCCACCATCGACCCGACCGACAGGTCGATCCCACCACTGATGATCACGAATGTCATGCCGGTGGCGATGAGCACCAGGTACGAAGCGTCGAGTGCGATGTTGCTGAAGTTCTCCGCACTGGCGAAGCTTCCGCCGAAGACGCCGGAGCCGATGAACAGCACGAGCACCAGTACGATCGCCGCGCCGAAGCGCTGGGCCGCCGCGGCCGCGATTTCGCGCCCGGTCGGACGGTCACCGGTCCGCCCCGCGGTATGGCTGGCCATCGAGGAGGCGTCGACGGCGTTCATGCTGCTCCCCGGTCCCGTTGGATGTAGACCGCGGCCACGATGATGGCCGCCTGGATCATGCGGGCGAACGCATCGCTGAGGTTGTGCTGGATGAGGGTCGCGACGATCAGCTGCATGAGTAGGGCACCGGCGAGCGTTCCCACGATCCGGACCTGCCCGCCGGTCAGCGGCGTGCCGCCCACCACGACGGCGGTGATGGCGCTCAATTCAATGAGGATCCCCACGAACGACGGGTCGCTCGCCCCCTGCCGCGCGGTGACGAGGATCCCCGCCGCGGCGGCGACCACGCCGCTGATGACGTACACGCCAACGGTGGTGCGCCGCACGGGCAGGCCGGCCAGCGTGGCGGCCCGGGCGTTGCCGCCGATGGCGAGCAGCCGGCGGCCGAAGCCGGCTCGCCGCATGATCAGTGCGAGGCTCACCGCCAGCACGGCGAGCACCAGCAGTGTGATCGGCACGCCGACGATCGCGCCGTTGCCGAGGTGGGCCAGTGTGGGGTCGAACAGTTCCACCAGGCGTCCGTTGGCCAGCACCAGGGCCAGGCCGCGACCGGCGACCAGCAGGCCCAGGGTGGCCACGATGGGCTGGATGCCGAGGACCACCAGCGACCCGTTGACCAGCCCCACCACCGCGCCGGCCACCAGTCCGACCGCGATGGCGGCCCATACGCCGTACCCCAGATAGAGGGGGATCAGCGCGGCCGCGATGGACATCACCGATCCGACCGACAGGTCGATGCCGCCCGTGCCGATGACCAGCGCCATGCCGAGCGCGACCATCGCCACCGGTACGACCTGGACGAACTGCAGGCGGAGGTTGCCCACGGTCGCGAAGTTGTCGGTGAAGACCAGGTTGAACACCACGATGACCGCGAGCGCCAGGTAGACGCCGTAGTCGCGCAACCGGTTGAGCACGTCGCCGCCGCGCCCGACCCACCGCACGAGCGCCGTGTCACTCATCGGACGCCCTCGCGATCATCGTCATGATGCGGTCCTCGCTCACGTCGTCTCCGTGCAGAGTGCCGATCACGGCGCCGTCCTTGAGGACCAGAACACGGCCGGCGCCCTCCACGACCTCTTCCAGTTCGGACGAGATGAGCAGCACACCCAGTCCCTCGGCCGCCAGGTCGTCGATGAGCGCTTGAATCTCCGCCTTCGCACCCACGTCGATGCCGCGGGTCGGTTCGTCGAGGATGAGCACGGCCGGGCGCAGGCACAGCATCCGGGCCAACAGGACCTTCTGCTGGTTGCCGCCGGAGAGTTCGCTCACCCGCTGGTGCGGGCTGCTCGCCCTGATCCGTAGGCGGCGCATGAACGTGTCGACGATCGCGTCGCATCTGGCCTCGGAGACCACGCCGGCCCGGGTCAACTGGGGCAGGGCGGCGAGCACGATGTTGTCCCGGACCGACAGGCCGCCGACGATGCCCTCGGCCTTGCGGTCCTCGGGCACCATGCCGAGCCCGGCGCGGATCGTGGTGGCCGGAGTCCATCGCCGCCAGGTACGCCCTCCGAGCCGCAACGCTCCCGCGTCGACCGGGTCGACGCCGAAGATGGCCTTGGCCGTCTCCGTGCGTCCGGACCCGAGCAGACCCGCCAGACCGACCACCTCACCGGCGTACACATCGACCGACACGTGGTCCAGAACGTGCCGACGCACCAGCCCCTCCGCCCGAAGGACCGGCGCGTCGGCCCGTCCGTCGCCCCCGTGCCCGGCGAAGCTCGTGACGCCGTGCTCGCGGACCTCGGCCACATCCCGCCCGAGCATCATCGAGATCAGACCGAGTCGCGTGGTCGACGAGACATCGGTGGTACGCACCACACGGCCGTCGCGGAGCACGGTGACCCGCTGGCAGAGACGGAACACCTCGTGCAGCCTGTGGGTGACGTAGAGCACCGCGACCCGGTGGGCGCGGAGCATGTCGATGACCGCGGCCAGGCGGTCCACCTCCCGCGGTTCCAGGGAGGAGGTCGGCTCATCCATGACCACCACGGTCGCGTTGGTCGAGACCGCGCGGGCGATCGCCACCATCTGCTGCACGCCGAGCCCGAACTCCCGCAGTGGTCGCCGTACGTCAACGTCGATGCCGTACCGGCGCAGGAGTGCACGCGCGTCCCGGCGCATCCTCGCCACATCGACCAGACCGAACCGGGTCGGTTCGCGGCCGAGGAACAGGTTCTCCGCGACCGAGAGCGCGGGGACCAGGTTCAGCTCCTGGTAGGTCGTGCTGATGCCGGCGGCCTGAGCGTCCAGCGGCCGGGCGAAGGAAACCGGCTGACCCTGGTAGCGCACCTCGCCGGCGTCCGGGCGGTGCACACCCGTGATCACCTTGATCAGGGTCGACTTGCCGGCGCCGTTCTCCCCGACGAGGGCGTGCACCTCGCCGGGAAGAACCTCGAGCGACACCTGGTCCAGGGCGAGGACGCCGCCGAACCGTTTGGACACAGTGGACACCTCAACCACCGGCGCCGCGTCGGCTTGTGTCTCGGTCATCCATGCGCTCCAGAATGGATCCGTGCCCGGGCCGGCCGAACCGCGTAGCCGGGTCGCTGACTTTGTGAGGCGCGACCCGGCCACGCGGAGTTCGTCTGGTTCAGTAGGCGTTGGCCAACTCGGCCTTGGCGTTCTCGGGCGTGTACTCCTTGTCGGAGATGATCGTCACTGCCGGAACCCCTTGACCGCCGTAGAAGTTCTCCAGGGCCTGGAAGGCGAGCGGACCGAACCGGGGGTTGGACTCGATCACGCCGGCGATCCATCCGTCCACGATGCCCTGCACCGCACCCTTGGTGCCGTCGATGGTAATGATCTTCACATCGCCGGCCTTCTTGCCGGCGGCCTTCAGCGCCGCCACGGCGCCCAGGGCCATCTCGTCGTTCTCGGCGTAGATGGCATTGATGTCCGGGTTGGCCGCCAGGAGCTGTTCGGTCACGGTGCGACCCTTCTCCCGGGTGAAGTCGGCGGTCTGCTCGGCGACGACCTTGAGCTTCGACGCCTTGCGGGTGAGCTGGTCCTTGAACCCGGAGGTGCGGTCGACGGTGACGTTGACGCCCGACGCACCGAGCAGAATGGCGACGTTGCCGGAGTCTCCGGTGGCCTTGATCATGGCGTCGGCCGCCCGCTCGCCCTGGGTGACGAAGTTCGAACCGATCCAGCCGATGTAGTCCACGCACGCCTTCTTCGTGGTGAGCAGGCGGTCGATGGTCATGACCGGTACCTTGGCGTCCTGGGCGGCCTTCAGCGCCGGGTCGAGCCCCTCGGAGTTCAGGGGCGAGATGACCAGCACCTTGGCGCCCTGCGCGATCATCCCCTGGATGTCGGCGATTTCCTTGTTGAGATCCGACTGGGCGTTGGTCGTGATGAGCTTGATGCCGCGCTTGGCGGCCTCCTCCTTAATGGACTGTGTCTCGGTGATCCGGAACGGGTTGGCTTCCTTCTCCGACTGGGCGAAGCCCACGGTGATGGACTTCAGGTCCAGCTTCGGCACGCCTCCGTTGTACTTGTCAAAGGTGCAGTTCGCACCCTGCGTCGCCTGCACGGACTGCTGCGCGGACGCACCGCCCGTGCCGGGGGAGTTGGAGGGCTTGGCACACGCCGCGGCTGGTACGAGCACCAGCGCGAGGATTCCACCCGCTCTCAGGAGCCGTCGTATCATCGCTGACCTTCTTCCGCTGGAGTGAGGTCGTTGCTGCGAGCGGTCCGCTGCGCGGGCCGATCGCGCGACGTTCTGACTTGAACCAGGCCCGCATCATGGCCGAAGCTTTCAGTTTCTGTCAAGTCTCACCATACTGTGGCAGGTTGAAGCAGCGACCGGTCGGCGAAGGCGGGCGTCCGGCCGGACGGGCCGCGGTTCAGACGGCGGCGACCTGGACGTCCACCGCGGCGGCGGCCATGAGCGCCAGTTCGGACGCGTCGGCCCTGGCGTCGGTGATGAGCACGTCGATGCGCTCGGTCGCCACCGTCTGGCACATAGCCTCGGCGCCGACCTTGGTGTGGTCGGCCAGCACGACGACGCGCCGGCCGGCGGCGACGAGCGACTGATCGGTCGCGGCGGCGAAGACGTTGTGGGTGGTCAGGCCGCGCTCCGAGGTCACGCCGTCGCCGGAGAGGAAGACCTGGGCGCCGCGCAGGCCGTGGAGGCTCTGTTCGGTGAGAGGACCGACGAATGCCTGGATCGAGCGGCGCAATGTGCCGCCGACCATGACCACCTCGACCTGCGCCGCGTCGAGGAGGGCCAGGGTCACCGGTACCGAGTTGGTCACCACGGTAAGGCGCGGCACATGGGCGAGCCGCCGCGCGAGCTCGTAGGTCGTGCGGCCCGGCCCGAGAAGCACGGCACTGCCCGGCTCGACCATCGCGGCCGCGTGGGCCGCGATGGCCTCCCGCACCGGGTCGCTCTGGACGTCGAAACCCGACGACATCGGTGGCGGGTTCGTCGGCGCCCGTCGGTGGCCACCGCCGGCCGGCACCGGGTCATCGTCGGCTCGGTCGCGCCGGTCCGCACCGGCGGCCCGGTCCGCCGGACCGCCGAGGGGATGCAGGCTCTCGGGCGTACCGACGCCGCCCCGCGTGAGCACCAGGAGCCCGTCGGCGACCATCGAGCGCAGGTCACGCCGCACGGTGGACTCCGACGTACCGATGGCCGTGGCGAGCTCCCTGAACGTGGCGTATCCCCGGCCACGAACCTCCTCGAGGATGTGACGTCGGCGCTGCGCGATCAGCATGACTCGCTCCGTGGCGTACTGTGAGCAGAAGTTGTCACTATACGTCAAATCCCGCCGGACGCGGTGACGACATACGCCTCGTTCGCCGCGTCGGCCAACCGGCAAAACCGCCCGTACGCTTCGTCGATCTGGTCGCGGCTCGCCTCCGGCTCGTACCGGCGCGGCGAGAACGAGCGGGCGACCACGGACCGCAACTCGGCCAGGGAGCCGATCTGCCCGTCGGTCCATGCCTGGATCAGCAGGTTCCCCACTCCGGTCGCCTCCTCCGGGCCGGCGACCACGGGCCGGCGGGTGACGTCGGCGGTGAGCTGGCACAGCAACTCGTTGGCCGCACCACCGCCGACGAGATGGAGCACATCCACGCTCAGACCGGACAGCTCCTCGGCCATCTCGATCGCCCGGCGGTAGGCCATGGCCAGGCTTTCCAGAATGCAGCGGACGACGGCCGCCGGATGGGCTGGCGGCGCCTGCCCCGTCCGCTGGCAGTACCGCCTGATGCGGTCCGGCATGTCTCCCACCGTGAGAAAGGTGGGATGGTTGGGGTCGATGAGTGAGCCGAACGACGCCACCGCGGCCGCTCGACGGGTGAGGTCCTCATAGGACGGCGCTTGCTGGCCGGATGCCCAGAGCCGCCGGCACTCCTGCAGCAGCCAGAGACCGGTTCCGTTGTGGAGAAACCGAACCGTCCCGCCCACACCGGCCTCGTTGGTGAACCCCGCTCGCCGGGCCGCCTCCGAGGTGATCGGTTCGTGGACCTCGATGCCGACCAACGACCATGTGCCGCATGAGACGTAGGCGAACGCTGGTGTCTCGGCCGGGACGGCGGCGACCGCACAGGCGGTGTCATGTTCGGCCACGGCCACGACCCGCGGGCCCGCTTCGCACCTCCAGTCGGCGGCCACGTCGTGCCGCACGCGTCCCACCTCCGTGCCGGCCTGAACCACCGGTCCCTGGAAGAGTCCACGAGGTATCCCCAGCCGGGTGATCACATCGGACGCCCAGGCACCATCGAGGGCGAGAAGCTGCGTCGTGCTGGCGATCGTACGCTCGGTGACGATCTCGCCGGTCAGCCAGTACGTGAGCAGGTCGGGCAACAGCAGGAGGCGGCGCGCCTCGCGCACGAGCGCGGAACCCTCCATGGCCAGCAGCTGGCACGACGCGTTGATCGACTGCGACAGCACCCCCGTACGCCGGAAGATCTCCTGATGACCTACCCGCTCGGCGATGCGCTCTGTCATGCCGACCGTCCGAGCGTCCCGGTAGTGCCGCGGATTGCCCAGTAGCGCGTCCGAGTCGTCCAACAGTGCGAAGTCGTTGCCCCAACCGTCGATGCCGATGCTGGTCACCCGGTCCCGGGCGCCGGCCACGGTCGCGGCGAGGCCATCGGCGACCTGCGCGTACAGCGCCAGAATGTCCCAGTACAGCCCGTCCGGCAGGCTCACGGCCCGGTTGGCGAACCGGTGTGTCTCAGTGACCCTGAGTCGGTCGTCGAGCATCGTCCCGACCAGCACCCGCCCACTCTCGGCCCCGAGATCAACTGCTGCGTACACGGGCATACCGCCAGCCTAGTGCGAGTCGATCGAGCATCTATCGATGGTGTGGAGGTCCGGGCGACCCACCGCCGGGAGCGCACGTTCCCATCCCCGTCGGAGCGTGTCCATTACGTCCGTCCACACCGGACAGGCCGGGTTTGACCGCCGACCCTTAGTGCCGGGCCGGTTAGCCGCCGGTGGCGGAGAAGTGCATGTAGTCCTTCAGCGATCGGTAGTGGCCGCCCCAGGGCCAGCCGATGGCGGCGAAGGCCCGTACGGCTGGCCCGCCGGGCTGGACCATCCCGGGCCGCGACCGGGCTCGGTCGAGGTAGGCGGTGGCCAGTTCCGGCAGCACGACCGGGCCCTTGTGGTACGGGTTCTGGAACGGGTTGACGTCCACGGCGAGCCCGTAGGCGTGCTGGGACCACACGGTCGAGCCCCGTACCGGCCGGCAGGCGAACGCCTCGGTGGTATTGCTGTCGCCGGTCGGCGGGGCGTCCAGCTCGGCGGCGCTGGAGATCCGCATCCGCTCGATCGGGAAGTCGGCGGCGAAGAGCCGGCCGAACACGGTGACCAGGTCGGCGGCCACCCGAGCGTGGACCAGCAGCTCGCCGGTGTGGGCGCGCCCGTCGAAGCCGCGGAAGCCGACCGTGAGGTAGCGCAGGTCCGCCGCGGCCACCGGGCAACGTCTGGTCCAGCTGGACCGGGCGAGCACGCTGGCCGGAACCGCCTCGACGGTTGCGTGGAAGCGGCCGTCGGGCGGCGGCGGCAGGTCGTCGACCGTGATGATGGACCGGTTGCGCAGCTCCGGCGGGGTGTCCTGGGCCGCGGCGAACCCGTTGGGCCCCACCGGGAGGACCCGCGTTCCCAACCACTGGGGTGCGGCGGTGGCGTCCCCGACCCGCGTGGCCGCCGTGCTCGGTGAAGCGGCGTGGGCCGCCGACGCCGGCGGGGCGGTCGGCGTTACCGCCGGCTCGCTCGCTACCGGTCCGGCCGGGACATCGGAGCAGGCGCCCAGGGCGGAGCCGAGGCACACCACGACCAGCAGACCCGCCACCCCGGCGGCACCGCGCAGCACCGTCAAATCCACTCGCCTCCGCCGCACGCACCGGCGTGCGGTACGCGACCCGGTCGTCGCACATCGTAGCCTGCACCCATCGGCGACACCGACTGGCTGACATCGAGTGGCGTGGCCGCTGACCGGCCTGGCCACATGGAACGCTGGGGGGCGCTGGCGCGTGTACCTGGCATGAGAGCAACGGCGGCCGCCCGGGCCGCTCCGGAGGACACGGACTCGTTCGAGAGCTTCTACCGTGGCCAGGTCGACATCGTGTACCGCGCCTTGGCCCTGACCCTCACCGATGCCTGGTTGGCCCGCGAGGCCACCGATGAGGCGATGCTCCGCGCGTTCGCCCGCTGGTCCACCGTCGGGCGTTACGACAACCCGAGCGCGTGGGTGTACCGGGTCGGGCTGAACTGGGCGACCTCGCGCTGGCGGCGAACCAGCCGGGAACGACCACTGTCGACGGAGGACCGACCGGGTTCGGCCCGGCCGCCCGATCCGGCCGGTCTGGCCGCCCTCGCCGCGCTAGGTCACCTCACCGTCAAGCACCGGGCGGTGGTGGTCGCCCGGGTCCTGCTGGACCTGAGTACGGCGGAGACGGCGTCGCTCCTGGGCATTCCGCAGAACACGGTCAAGAGCCGGCTGGCCCGAGCCCTGGCCAGCCTGCGGGCCGAACTGACCATGGGGGACGACGATGAATGACGTGCGCATCCCGGACGGGATCGACGCGGCGATCCGGCAGGCATCGGCCATGCTGCCCGCCCAGGTCTGGGACCTCGACTCGGTGATCAGCCGAGCAACCGCCGTCAACAGGCTGCGGTGGAGGCGGCGCCGGGCGTGGCGGCGGCTGACCGGCATCGCGGCCGGCGCCGTGGCGGCGATCGTGGCCGGGTCGCTGGGCCTGGTGCTCGGCGGCTCGGGCTCCGGGGACCTTCCGGCGGATGGTCCGGCGCCGTCGTGGATCTTCGCGGTCGACGCGGATCACCTGTACGCGGTCCGGTCTGGTTGTGAAGGCTGCCCGGAGGAGCTGCTGGGGTCGGATGACGGCGGCGTCACCTGGACCCGCCGGACGGACCGGACCGACAGGAGTTTCCGCCTCACGGTGGGACCGGAGGGCGCTCTCCTCGTGGAAGGCATCCGGGCGGTCGGGGCCAGTCCGCCGGCCCAAGCCGGGGAGATCTCGGGAACCGCGATCAGCGCGGACGGCGGCCGGACCTGGACGTCCGTTGTGGACGATCCCGAGCCATGGCCGAGTCTGCCGGCCGGGGCCATCCTGTCGTGCGGTTCCGGGGCGAGCTGTCCACTTGGGGCGATCGATCCGGAGACGGGCCGGAGATCGCCACTGCCCGGACAGCCGCCGGCCAGTCAGGGTCGCCGCACCTATCCCGTTCGCGCGACGATCTGGGTGGACACACAGGACGAGTCGGCGTGGTCTACATCGGTCAGTCGCGACGGTGGTCGAACCTGGTCCACGGAGTCGCAGCCCTGCCAACCCGCCGGTTGCGGGGCCGGCTATACACTCACGCCCGGTCTCGACGACTCCACCGTGTTCCGGGTCCGACTGAACAACGACGCCGGGGAGGTCGTGATCCTGCGCAGCCTCGACGCCGGCCGGACCTGGCAACGGTACGCCGTCACCGGTTCACCGGCGAAAGGCCCGTCCGGCGGCCAGGCCGCGGGGATCGTCGCCCCGGACGGCAGCCTGATCGTGGCCCATTTCCCCGGTGTCGGCACGGACCTCGAAACGTGGATCCTCGGTCCCGGCGACACCGCGCCGCGGGCGGTGCGGCCGTCCGGGCTGCCGGAGCGTCTGGGCGGGACCCTGGCGTCGGCCCTGAGCGGCAATGCCGATACCGGATACCTCCTGAGGGGGTCGGGCTCCACCGTCTACCGATCCCTCGACGGCCTCACGTGGTGGCCGCTGCACGTCAGGGCGTCGGCCTGACGCGACTGCGCCCCGGTCCCGGGATCATCCCGGGACCAGGGGCGGTGGAGACTCCCACGGCATTGGCGTAGTTCGCCGCATTGCGTTTTTACGCAATTCCCGGTCGCACGGTACCCGGTGGTCGAACTGGACCGAATGAAGGGCGTCCACCGCCCGCGGACCGGGTGGGCCCGGCCGGTCAATCTGGTCGAGAGGACCGGTTCCAGCAATGTCCACTGAGGACTCTCGGTCGCGGATATGATCACGTATCGGCGGTGGGGAATGCATCCTCGCGACCCTTGACGGCGGGGGAGGCGCTGTGGTTAGTTATCCAGGTCAAACAGGAGACCGACACCACGTTCATCTGGTGTAGCCTGAGCGACCAATCACCGCCAGGCCTTGCCGGCCTCCTCAGTGGACATACGCCACATATTGGAATGGCCCAATTCTTGGGTAGCTCGGGGGCAAGCATGAATATCCGTGGCAACTCCGCACGAGCGCCGAGCCGTCGACGGCCGGGCTCCTCCGCGCCTGGTGTGGCCGTTCCACCAGCGCCGTAACCGCATCGCGCACGTGCCGTCGTGCGTGCGCCTGTCTGGTCCAGCCGGGCCGATTGACGCGTTCGCTTTGCGTGTCCGGTTCGCCAGTCCACCCTTGCCATCAGGCCGCGGTGCGCCATGCCGCCGGCCGACCACCCCTGGGCGTCCAGGGATCCGCGGTGTCGGAGCGGGGGCCAGCAGCGCCGCGCGGCTCAACAATGCCCGGCAACAGCACGAACAGCGCAACCGCGTTGGCACAGCCTCACTGACGAAGCGTCGTTGTCGATGCCTCGGTGACGAAGGGCGGTCCATGGAACGGTTCGACGTGGTGGGAGCCGGGCTGGGTCCGTTCAACCTGAGCCTGGCCGCTCTGGTCGAGCCGCTGTCCGACGTCCGGACGCGGTTCTTCGAGGCGCGACCGTCGTTCCAGTGGCACAGCGGTCTGATGGTGCCCGGCGCGAGGTTGCAGGTCTCCTACCTCAAGGACCTGGTCACACTGGTCGATCCGAGCAGTGTCTTCTCCTTCCTCAGCTACCTGGCCAGCGAGGGCCGCCTCTACCGGTTCCTGATCGCCCACGACGACCGCTGCTCCCGCCAGGAGTTCGAGCGGTACTACCAGTGGGCCGCCGACCAACTGAAGAGCGTGCGCTGGGACCACCCGGTGGAGTCGGTCCGGCTGCACGACGGCGCCTTCGAGGTTACCTGTGCCCGCGCGGAACCGGTGACCACGACCAACGTGGTGGTCGGCTCGGGCCGGGCGCCGGCGCTACCGGCGTTCGCCGACCGGCTGCGAGGTCAGGGTGTCCTGCACAGCAGCGAGGTGTGCCTGGTCCGGCCGGAACTGGCCGGCCGGGACGCGGTCGTGGTCGGCGCCGGCCAGAGCGGCGCCGAGGTGGTCAGCTACCTCCTCTCCGGCGAGCTGGGCCTGCCCCGGTCGTTGACCTGGATCTCCAGCCGGGTCGGCTTCCTGCCGATCGACGACTCGCCGTTCACCAACGAGTGGTTTCACCCCGCCTATGTGGACTACTTCTATGACCTGCCACCGGAGCGGCGGCGGATCTTGCTGGACCGGCAGCGGCTGGCCAGCGACGGCGTCTCGGAACCGTTGCTGCGCACCGTGTACCGGCAGCTGTACGACCTGGACGTCCTGACCCCGGGCCGGCTGCGCCATCGGCTGCTGGCCTGCCGGCGGATGATCGACGTGACCCGGGACGGGGGCCGCCTGGCCGCGACGGTCCGGAACGAGGACACCGGCACCGTGGAACGGTTCGGCGCCGACGTGATGATCTGCGCGACCGGGTACCGCAGCCAGTTCCCCACGTATCTGGAACCACTGCGGGGCCGGCTGGTCGACACCGGCGGGCAGTTCCAGGTCCGACGGGACTACTCCCTGGTCTGGGACGGCCCACCGGAATTGGGGATCTACGTGCAGAACGCGGCCAAGCCCACGCACGGTATCGCCGACCCGAACCTGAGCCTTGCCGCCTGGCGCAGCGCCCGGATCATCAACTCCATCTGTGGCCGCAACGTCTACCGGGTCGACGACGCCGAGTCCACCATCGCCTGGGAGGCGGATCCGGTGGCCGGCTGGACCGCCGAGAGCACCATCACATGGCCGCCGGTGGGCGACCTCCGATCGGACGAGGCGACGCGGGATCCGCGCGCCGAAGGGGTGACCGCGCGATGACCCAGGCAGGCGAGGGCCGACCGGCCCGGATCGACTTCGCGGCGGCCGAGGCCGCCGAGTCCGGGATGGTGGTGGCCGAGGCCCTCCCGCCCGCCGCGGCGGGCTGGCCGTTCCAGGCCTCCCGGTGGGAGGTGCCGCCGGGGCGGACGTCCGAACTGGACCTGCACGACGTGGCCGAGGTGTGGTTGGTGCGGTCCGGCCAGGGCACGGTGCTGTCCGGTGGTACCGAGCTGCCGGTCCGCGCGGGGGAGATGGTCTTCATGGCCAGCCGCGTGCCGCACCAGGTCCGCAACACCGGCACCGAAGCGCTGCGCATGTTCAGCGTCTGGTGGCCGAGCGGGCCCGGGCCGACCCCGGACGGCGCGCCGTGACCGGCGAACCCGGTCCGGCCGACCTCGCGGTCGTGGGCGGCGGGGTGATCGGCTCCTTCGTCGCGCACGAGGCCCTGCGGCAGCGGCCGGACTGGCGGGTACTCCTGCTGGAGCGGTCGACCATCGGCGCGGGCGCCACCGGCTGGTCGGCCGGCGTGAGCTTTCCGCTGGCCGCGACTCCGCGCCACCGCGACCTGGTCCGCGGCAGCGCGGCCGGCTACGCCGCCCTACGGGGGACGCCGGCCGGTCACTTCCTGCGACCGGTGCCGATGATCTATGTGGTGAGCCGGCCGAACCGGGACGCCGTGCTGGCCCGGCTCGTCGACG
>Ga0307415_100000071_pt1 | contig 42220 bp, 37 predicted proteins | sample DK1Cmetagenome_FD_204524 | JGI IMG/M metagenome (GOLD analysis project Ga0307415, IMG submission 204524) | Maize rhizosphere microbial communities from greenhouse at UC Davis, California, United States - DK15-C-2 | ecosystem: Host-associated > Plants > Roots > Rhizosphere > Soil | place: USA... | reverse complement strand
GACGTCGACGATGCGCCGTCGGCGGGCCAGGGCCACGTCGCGCAGGAACTCGACGAGGCTGGCCGTCGTGCCGATCACCTCGCGGTCCCGCGAGCGGGTCGAGGACATGGGAGATCCTCCTCGTTGCGTCGCCGTGGTCGCCATCGTGTGGCGGCGGACACCGGAGAACGAAGCGTAGCTCCGCGACGCCCATGGCCGTCGAGAACGACACGAATGCCGAGGACCGTCAGGTCCGACATGTACGACACTAGCGAGTTGTCGGGATGCCCAAGCGGGCGACAGACGACCAGACTAGCACCGAGGGGCGACCACTGTCCATATCGGAGGGCCACCATCTCTTGTGGACAGGCCCTTGTGGACAGGTCGGCCGGCGACGGGTTCACATGGCGTCGATAGGGGCCCGCTGCATGTCGGACACCACGGGGGCCGCGATCGTCGTGCGGTCGGCCGCGGGCGGGAGGATGACCCGTACGGTCAGGCCGCCATCGGGGCGGGGATGCGCCGAGACCGCACCGTCGTGAGCCCGGACGACCGCCCGCACGATGGACAGACCCAGGCCGTTGCCGCCGGCCGAACCCACCCGGTCGGTCAGCCGCCGGAACGGCTCGAACAGCACCGGGACCTCGTGCGGCGAAATGTGCGCGCCGGCGTTGCTGACGACAAGCTCGGCGGCCGTGCCGCGGTGGGCCGTGCTGATCCGCACCCAACCGTCGGCCACGTTGTACCGGATCGCGTTGTCGACCAGATTGTTGATCATCTGATCCAGCAGGATGGCGTCGCCGACCGTCGGCGCCGACTCCAGCTCGGAGTGGACCGAGACCCCGCGCGTGCCGGCGAACGCGGCGATCCGAGCGGTCGCCGCGGCCCCGAGATCGGCCAGGTCCACGACGACGCGTTCGGACATCGCGTCCTCGGCCCGGGCCAGCGTGAGCAGCGAGTCGATCAGCCGCTCGTGCCGCGCGTTGACCGCCAGCAGGTTCTCGCCGAGCTGGTGCACCTCCGGCGGGCAGCCGGGACGCATCATGGCGACCTCGACGAGTGTGCGGTTCAACGCGAGCGGGGTCTTCAGTTCGTGCGCGGCGTTGCTGATGAACCGGCTCTGGCCGGCGAACGCGTGGTCGAGGCGGTCGAGCATGCTGTCGAACGAGTCGGCGAGGCTCTTGACCTCACCGGCCGGCGTGTCCAGGGCGATGCGGCGGTGCAGCGTACGGCCGGCGATGCGCTGGGCGGTCGCCGTGATCTGACGCAGCGGGCGCAGCACGCGGCCCGACACCAGCCAGCCGATCGTCGTGGCGACCACGCCGACCGCCAGCGCGGCCACGCCTCCCTTGAAGAGCAGGTTGCGCCACATGGAGCCCATGATGATGGCCTTCGTGCCGTCGTCGGGCGCATAGGTGAACGCGAGGTTGAGGCTGTACTCCATGCTGTTCTGCACCAGGATCACCGTGACGGCGAGGACGGCCGCGGTCGCGGCGAAGAACATCGCTCCAAACGCGACCGTGAGCCGGACCCGCAGGCTGCCGCGCCACGACATCAGCGGATCCGGTAGCCGACGCCGGCCACCGTTTCGACGACGGGCGGGTCACCGAGCTTGCGCCGCAGGCCGCGGATCGTGCCCCGCACGATCGTGGTGAACGGGTCGATGTTCTCGTCCCACACGTGCTCCAGCAACGTCTCGGCCGAGACCACGCCTCCCTCGGCCCGGAGTAGCTCCTCCAACACCGCGAACTCCTTACGGGACAACGGAACGTAGCGTCCGGACCGGTAGGTCTCGCGCCGATGTGGATCAAGGCGGAGGTCGGCGCGTTCCAGAACCGGCGCGACGGCCGGACGGCTGCGACGGCCCAGCGCCCGGATCCGGGCCACGAGTTCGGCGAACGCGAACGGCTTGGTGAGGTAGTCGTCGGCGCCGAGTGAGAGCCCTTCCACCCGCTCGGCCACGGTCGTCGAGACCGTGAGCATGAGGATCCGGACATCCGCGCCGGTGGCGACCGTCCGGCGGCATACCTCGTCTCCGTGTACGCGGGGCAGGTCCCGATCGAGCACCAGGACGTCGTACTCGTTGACCGCCAGGCGCTCCAGCGCGGCATCCCCGTCGCCGGCGATGTCAACCGCGAACGCCTCGTGCCGCAGACCTTCGGCGATCGCGTCGGCGAGCACGGCCTCGTCCTCCACCACCAGAATCCGCATGACCCCCAAGTATGCCGCGCGAGCGTGTGAGCGGAACGTGAGCGTTCGCGCTCACCCGGTACACACCATCGGTGGGCGACGCTGCCTCCCGTGACCGGAACCGGGGTGGTCGATCCATTCAATGACATGCCACTACTGGGTCCGGCCGCGGTCGTGGCGCTGGCCGTCGCGGTCGGGCTGGCCGTACCGGTGGGCCGATGGCTGCGGACACCCGCGCCCCTGGCGTTTCTCCTTCTCGCCTCGGCCGGCGCGGTCGTGGCCGCGACGCTGACGCCGACCGTTGCCCAGCCGTGGTCCACCGGCTGCCAGACCGGCGCGCTCGCGCTCCCCCGGCTCGCTCAGCTTCGGTACCTCAACGAGACGAGCCTCAACGTCGCGCTGTTCGTGCCGCTCGGGCTGGCCTGCGGCCTGCTTCCCGGGCGCTGGCGCGCGGCCACCGCCTGCCTGGTCGCCACCGCCGTACCGGCCGGGATCGAGCTGGCCCAGGCGGAGCTGACGTGGCTGAACCGGGTGTGCGCCACCGCCGACATCGTGGCCAACCTGACCGGACTGACGGTCGGCGTCACGGTCGCCGTCGTGCTGATCCGTCCGTGGCTGACGCGGCTCTGGCTGGATCGGCCGTGAGGGGATGGGGCGCCACCCGTTCAGTCGCCGGCCATGTGCGGGTACGTGTGCTCGGTCGGTGGGACGAATGTCTCCTTGATGGCGCGGGGCGAGACCCAGCGAATGAGGTTGTGCCACGAGCCGGCCTTGTCGTTGGTGCCGCTGGCCCGGGCGCCGCCGAACGGCTGCTGCCCGACCACGGCCCCGGTCGGCTTGTCGTTGATGTAGAAGTTGCCCGCGGCGTACCGCAGGACCTGGGTCGCCCAGTCGACCGTACGACGGTCCGTGGCGAAGAGCGCACCGGTGAGCCCGTACGATGACGTGCGCTCGGCCAGCCGGACCGTGTCCTCGAACGCGGAGTCGTCGAAGACGTGCACGCCGAGGATGGGGCCGAAGTACTCCGTGGTGAACACGTCGTGCGTCGGGTCGGTGCACTCCACCACCGTCGGGCGCACGAAGTACCCCTCGGTGTCGTCGCAGGTCCCACCGGCGAGCACGGTGCACGCGTCGGAGTTCTTGATGGCGTCCAGCGCGGCCGCGTGCTTGGCGAAGGCGCGCGCGTCGATCACGGCGCCGCCGAAGTTCGTGAAGTCGGTGACGTCGCCGTACGTCAGGCCCTCGGCCGTGGCGGCGAGCCGGTCACGCAGACCGTTGTCCCACAACGACCGTGGCACGTACGCCCGCGAGGCGGCCGAGCACTTCTGGCCCTGGTACTCGAACGCGCCCCGCACCAACGCCGTCACCAACCCATCGGGCTCGGCGCTGGAATGGGCGATGACGAAGTCCTTGCCGCCGGTCTCGCCGACGATGCGGGGATAGGTCCGGTAACGGTCGAGGTTGTCGGCCGTCATGCGCCACAGGCGCTTGAGCGTCGCGGTGGAGCCGGTGAAGTGCAGTCCGGCGAAGTCCGGATCGGCCAGGGCCACCTCGCTGACCGCCAGGCCGTCGCCGGTCACGAGGTTGATCACGCCCGGCGGCAGGCCGGCCGCCTCGAGCAGGCGCATCGTGTGGTGGGCGGCGAACTGTTGGGTGACCGACGGCTTCCAGACCACCGTGTTGCCCATCAGCGCCGGCGCGGTCGGCAGGTTGCCGGCGATGGCGGTGAAGTTGAACGGCGTGATCGCCACGACGAAGCCCTCGAGCGGGCGGTGGTCGAAGCGGTTCCACACGCCGGGCGACGACTGGGGCTGGTCGGCCAGCAGGGTGTATCCAAAGTGGACGTTAAAGCGCAGGAAGTCGATCAGCTCGCAGGCCGAGTCGATCTCCGCCTGGTAGGCGGTCTTGGACTGGCCCAGCATCGTGGCCGCGTTGAGCGTGTCGCGCCACGGACCGGCCAACAGGTCGGCGGCCCGCAGGAAGATCGCGGCCCGCTCCTCGTACGGGAGCGCCCGCCACGGCGAAGCCGCCCGCTTCGCGGCCGCCACCGCCGCGGCGGCATCCTCGTTGGTCGCGTTGTGGGTGACGCCGAGCACATGACGGTGCTTGTGCGGCTGGACCACGTCGATGGCGATCCCGGCGCCCATCCGCCGCTCACCCGCGATCGTCATGGGCAGGTCGATGCGATCCGCGGCCAGCTCGACCAGTCTTCGGTTCAGGCTGGCCCGTTCCGGGCTGCCGGGCGAGTAGGCGCGGACCGGCTCGTTGTGGGGCTCCGGCACGGTGAAGACAGCGTCCATGACCAGCTCCTACCCATGTCTCGACGGCATTGGCGAGTCACGTTCCATCCTCTCACCGCGTCGGCTGGGTCGGGGCGCGGCGTCCGACGAGCCATGGCGCCGGACGGGCGGCGACGCCCGGCCCGGCCCGACCCGCGTACGCTGGGGGCGCCTGCGGCGTCGACCCGCGCGGCGCGGCACGTCACCGCCAAGGCTTCGTCGCTGCGCGCCGTCCGACGCGCCGAGCCAGCCATGGCGCCCGCGACCAGGAGACCGATATGACTGAACCGAAACTCGCGGAAGACAGCCCGGCCGAGCCCGACCCCGAATCGACCAGCTGGATGCGGCGGCTGGCGGCCGATTCGCCGTACGAGGACGAGGACGACATCGACGACGGCCGCGGGCCGTCGCTGGCGTCGGGAACGCTGCTCACGCTGGGCGTGCTGTGGCTGGCCGCGACGATGTGGTCGGCCCACGCCGAGCTGGCCGGCGCGACCGCGGCGACGGTGGTTCTGAGCTCGGCCGCGCTCTCACTTCCGGCGATCGTGGCCGCCTGCCTGCTGGCCGGCGCGGGTTCCGGGCTGTCGGCCGCGGAGCGGTTCGGCACCGGCACGAGGATCCGCCGCACCGCCGTGGGCGCGGCGGCGGGAGCGGTGTGCGGACTGCTCGCCGCGGGCGCGGTCCTGCTCACCTACGGCACCGGCTGGTCGATCGGCGTGCTGGCGATCACGATCGGGCTGGCCGGACTGGTCGGCGGTGCCGCCTCGGCCATGCCCCTGCCGGTGCTCGCCGCCGGCCTGGCCGCCACGCTGGCCGTCTTCACCACCGGCGTGGTGGCGCGCCTGCTCGAACCGCAGATCACGTCCCTGCTCGGCGCCGGCGACAGCATCGCCTCCCGCTTCGAGGCGCGCGACCGGTACCTATGGCTGGCCGCCTTCGTGTACGGGCTGCTGGCCGGCCTGATCGCGTACCTGTTCCTGCGCCGCCGGGGCCCGGACCTGCGCTGGCCGGCCTACATGGCGGCCGGGGCGTTCGCGGGCGTGCTCGCGCTGACCGCCGAGGCGCTGACCCGTATCGGCGGGGCGCGCCTGCTCGGCCTGGTCAGCCAGCTCTCGGCCGACGACCAGGCCTCCCTGCACTACGCCGGCGGGGCCAGGCTCACGACCGCGCTCATCGTGGGCTTCGCCGGCGCGATCACCGCCATGATCGCCGTTGGCCGTACGTTGAAGCGGCCCGACTGATCCGCTTACGCGTCGAGCAGATGGTCCAGCTCGGTGACGCCGTACCACTCCAGCTCGTGGTCCTCCGCACCGTCGACCGTGAACTGCGCGTCCGGGTCGCCGGCGGCGGCCTCGTCGACCACCTCGGCCGCGGCCGCCACATCGGCCTGGGCCCCGGTGCCGTCAACGTGTATCGCCGCCACGGCGCCGAGGGCCAGTCGGGAGTCGAGGGCCACCGAGCTGGAACCCAGGTCGCGGTCGACGGCGAGCACCGCGCCATCGTCCACATCGGCCGAGATCACCACGCGCCGCCGCGGGGCGTCGGGGTCGTGTCGCAGCAGGTGCAGCGCGTCCTGCGCGGCCCGGGTGAACGCGACGTACTCCAACTCCTCGTCGTCGCCCTCCGCGTACCACTCGCGCAGCTCCGGCGTGACCGCGTGGCCCGTCCGCATGGTCAGCTCACCCTCGGCCCGCAGGCTGGCCAGCAGCGGCATCGTCGCGGGCAGGTAGACCCGCGTCTGTCCCTTGGCCAAGCCCGTCCTCCTCGCGGCGCTCACTCATCGCAGTCACCGACGTTCGTACACCTCGCCGATCCGCACGGCAACGCTCCGCGCCGTGAGGGAAGGCAATCGAGGGCAAACCCAAGGATCGTGCACGTCGCGCGGTAAGGTTCGGCCCATGGCCGCCCGGTTCCTCACCATGCAGGAGGTCGCGGACGAGCTCGCCACGACGCTGTCGCAGATCTACCACATGGTACGCAGCGGCGAGCTGCCGGCGATCAAGATTGGCGGCCGGGGCCAGTGGCGCATCGAGCGGACCAAGCTCGAGGAGTACATCGCCCAGAAGTACGCCGAGACCGCGGAGTTCGTCCGGACCAACCCACTGGTCGACCCCCACGACTGATCGGCCTACGTCCCTCGAAGGCAAACGAAGTCAAACGCAATGAAGTATTGCGATCTCCGCGTCCCCTGGAGTACAACTGGTCACAGGCAAACGAAGGCAAACCAAGGGATCGCGGAGGGCAGGATGTCCACGACGTTCGCACCGGCCCCGGGCGCGAGGGTCGCCGAGACGGCGCCGGCCGTCCGCGTGCGGCCGGTCCCGCGGACGGAGCCCGCCACCGACGACGAGCGCCGGGCCGCCGGCCTTCCGGCCGCGCCGATGACGGCGCCGGCGCTGCCCCTGCGGATGCCTTCGCAGCGGCGTCGCTCGCCGGACCGCCGGACACCGGGCACCACTCCGGCCGGGAATGCCGCTCTGGCCGGGAGTGCGGCCCCCTTCTCCGCGGGTGCCGGCCCGGCGGCCCTCGCCGGTGGTCCGCCCGCCTCGGACGGCTCGGCCGGCCCCGGCGATCCGGGCCAGCCGGCGGCTGGAGGGACCGTGGTCTCGCCGGCCCGACTCGCCACGCGCCGGTTCCTGGCCATCTGCCTCGAGGTGCTCGGTGGCTTCCGGCCGATGACGCAGCTGCGCGCGCTCTGCCTGCCGGAGCGGTTCGAGGAGATCGCTCAGCGGCTGCGCGCGCATACGCCGGGATCGCGCCCGCCCGGGCCGCCTCCGGACGGACGGTCGGCCGCGCCTCGGCCGACCGGTTGGGGCGCGTCACCGGTGCAGCGGCCGGCGCTGACCGGTGCTCCGCCGCGCCCGGGCCGGGTCGGCCAGAGCGGCACGGACCGGGTCTCGGTCCGGCGGGTGCAGGTGTGCGACGCGGTCGACGGGGTGGCCGAGGTCGCCGCCGTCCTGTCCCGGCGCGACCACGTCTGGGCCATGGCACTGCGACTGGAACGGCGGCAGGAACGCTGGTTCTGCGCACATCTGGAGGTCATCTGATCCACACTGGAGGCACGGATACCGGATCCGGCCGGCCGAGGCATGGCCACCCATCCAGTCCGACACCGAGGCTCGGTCGCGCATCACACTAGGTCGTCCGACCCACACATAGTTTCCCGGAGCGTCCACTGTGGATGAACCCGGTGGGCGCTCTGGGGCTCCACCACGCCCACCCCATGGTTTGGCGGCCGGCCGCCTCGGTCTCACCCTCGGCCCGACCAGTGCCCGCGCCGGACCCGCCCGCCCCTTCGCCGGGCGCTGACCCCGCGGGGTGATCGCGATCCCGCGTACGAAAGTTGAGCAGAACTGCACGTCTGTCCGCGAAATCGCGATCATTGCGGTGGCCGACCGCCGGCCGTGCCGGTGCGCCGATTGCCTTGGCGCCACAGAGACGAGGGCTATGTCGTAGCGGTGGGGGCTCCGTGGCAGCGCTTGTACTTCTTGCCCGAGCCGCACGGGCACGGGGCGTTGCGGGCCGGGCCGGACCCGACGGCCTGGCCGGGCGCGGGGCGGCGGTTGGCCGCCTGCGCTCCGGGCGAGCCGCCGCCGGGGGCCGCGCCGATGCCCAGGGCGGGCGCGGCATCGACCATGACGCCGCCGCCCGTGCCGGCCTCGCCGTCGATGGCCGGGGCCGAGTACATCAGCTGCTGCTGTTGCGAGCGCTGACGACCGGCGTCGAGTCCCTTGGCGCGCAGGGAGACGGGTGTCTCGCCGACGCCGGGCACCTCGACCGCGGGCGCCTCCTCGACCTGCACCTCGATGTTGTACAGGAAGCCGACGGCCTCCTCCTTAACCGCGTCCAGCATGGTGGTGAACATCGCGTAGCCCTCGCGCTGGTACTCGACCAGCGGGTCACGCTGGGCGTAGGCCCGCAGCGAGATGCCGTCGCGAAGGTAGTCCATCTCGTAGAGGTGCTCGCGCCACTTCCGGTCGATGACCTCGAGCAGGACCCGGCGCTCCAGCTCGCGCAGTACCTCGGCGCCCAGCTCCTCCTCCCGGCGCTCGTAGGCGTCGTTGGCGTCGTCGATCAGACGCTGGCCGAGGAAGTCGGCGTCCATGGCGGCCCGCGAGCCGGCGTCGGCCTCGAGCTCCTCGACGGTCACGCCGACCGGGTAGAGCTGCTTGAGCGCGGACCAAAGCTGGTCGAGGTCCCACTCTTCGGAGTACCCCTCGGCGGTGGCGCCGGACACGTAGGCCCGCACCACGTCCTCGACCATGTGCCGGACCTGCTCGTGCAGGTCCTCACCGGCCAGGACCCGGCGGCGCTCCTCGTAGATGACCACCCGCTGCTTGTTGAGCACGTCGTCGTACTTGAGGACGTCCTTGCGGATCTCGGCGTTCTGGGCCTCGATCTGGGTCTGCGCGCCCTTGATCTGGCGAGTGACCATTTTGGACTCGATCGGCATGTCCTCGGGGATGTTCAGCCGGTCCATCACCATTTCGACCGCGCCGGCCCGGAAGCGCCGCATCAGATCGTCCTGAAGGGACAGATAGAACCGCGACTCGCCCGGGTCGCCCTGGCGGCCGGACCGGCCGCGCAGCTGGTTGTCGATGCGCCGCGACTCGTGCCGCTCGGTGCCCAGGACGTACAGGCCGCCAGCCTCGATGACCTCGTCGGCCTCCTCGTCGCATTGCTTCTTCCAGCGGGGCGTCGCGTCCTCCAGCGCCGCCATGTACTCGTCAGTCGCCTCGGCCGGGTCGATCCCCCGGCTGCGGAGCTCGGCCGCGGCCAGGAACTCGGGGTTGCCGCCGAGCAGGATGTCCGTGCCACGACCGGCCATGTTGGTGGCCACCGTGACCGCACCCCGGCGCCCGGCCTGGGCCACGATCTCGGCCTCCTTCGCGTGGTACTTCGCGTTGAGCACCGAGTGCGCGATGCCCCGCCGGCGCAGCATCTGGGACAGGATCTCGGAGTTCTCCACGCTGACCGTGCCCACCAGGACGGGCTGCCCGCGACGGTGGCGCTCCTCGATGTCGTCGACGACGGCGTTGAACTTCGCCTTCTCCGTCTTGTAGATGACGTCGGAGTGGTCGACGCGGATCATCGGGCGGTGGGTCGGGATCGGCACCACACCCACCTTGTAGACCTTGGCGAACTCCGCCGCCTCGGTCATCGCCGTACCGGTCATGCCGGCCAGCTTGTCGTACAGGCGGAAGTAGTTCTGCAGGGTGATCGTGGCCAGCGTCTGGTTCTCCTGCTTGATCTCGACGCCTTCCTTGGCCTCGATCGCCTGGTGCATGCCCTCGTTGTAGCGGCGGCCGTAGAGGATGCGGCCGGTGAACTCATCGACGATGAGCACCTCGCCGTCGTTGACGATGTAGTCCTTGTCCCGCTTGTAGAGCTCCTTGGCCTTCAGGGCGTTGTTCAGGTAGCCGACCAGTGGCGTGTTCAGCGACTCGTACAGGTTGTCGATGCCCAGCCAGTCCTCGACCCGGGCCACGCCGTGCTCGGTGATGGCCACGGTCCGCTTGCTCTCGTCGACCTCGTAGTCGGCGCCCTCGCCCCGCTGCAACCGGGCCACCACCCGGGCGAATTCGGTGTACCACTTCGCCGCGTGCTCGGCCGGGCCCGAGATGATCAGCGGGGTCCGCGCCTCGTCGATGAGGATCGAGTCGACCTCGTCGACGATGGCGAAGGGATGCCCGCGCTGGACCAGATCCTCCTTGGCCCAGGCCATGTTGTCGCGCAGGTAGTCGAACCCGAACTCGTTGTTCGTGCCGTACGTGATGTCGCAGGCGTACGCCTCGCGGTGCTCCGCCGAGGGTCGGTTGGGCAGGATCACCCCGACGGTCAGGCCGAGGAAACGGTGAACCTGTCCCATCCACTCGGCGTCGCGGCGGGCCAGGTAGTCGTTGACCGTGACGATGTGGACCCCGTCGCCGGACAGCGCGTTGAGGTAGGCCGGCAGCACGCTCGTGAGGGTCTTGCCCTCACCGGTCTTCATCTCGGCGATGTTGCCCCAGTGCAGGGCCGCGCCGCCCATGACCTGGACGTCGAAGTGGCGCTGCTCCAGGACGCGGCGGGCCGCCTCGCGCGCCGTGGCGAACGCCTCCGGCATCAGGCTGTCCAGCGACTCGCCGTCGGCGTAGCGCTCCTTGTACTGATCGGTCAGCTCACGCAGCTCGGCGTCGGACAGCTCGGCGACGCTCTCCTCGAGCGAGTTCACCGCATCGGCGACCGACTTCAGGCGCCGCAGCGTCCGGCCCTCGCCGGCACGCATGATCTTATCTATGATCGACACGGGTCAACGCTCCCTACCGTAACCACCGCGACCCAATGGTAGGCCGTCGCCCGTCGTGACCGCCCGTCGCGTTCCCGCCGATGGTCGGCGAAACGGATGAAACCCCCAGGCTACTCGCGGAACCGGCTGGGCGGGGCGGTGGACATGGGGCAGGATCGCGGCATGGAGCCGGTCGAGTTGCGTGAGGCCGATCTCGTGCTGCGCCCATTCCGGCCCGGCGACGCCGAGGCGGTGCTCAGCGCCTGCCAGGACCCGCGGATTCAGCGCTGGACGAACATTCCCCGCCCGTATCTGCCCCGCCACGCCATCGACTTCGTCACGGGCTACAGCGAACACGCCTGGCGCACCGGAACCGGGGCCCCGATGGGCGTCTTCGACGCCGCGACCGGCGACCTGCTCGGGTCGAACGGCCTCATCATGGTGCAGCGTGACTACCGGATGGGCGAGGTCGGGTACTGGGTGGCGCCGTGGGCCCGCGGGCGGGGCGTCGCCACGGCCGCGACCAGGGCGGTGGCCCGCTGGGGGCAGACCGCCCTCGGTCTGGAGCGGATCGCCTGGCGGGCCGAGGTCGGCAACCAGGCCTCCCGGGTCGTGGCGCACCGGCTCGGCTTCCGGATGGAGGGCGTGCTGCGGGCGGGGGCGCCCCGCCACGACGGCCACCGGGTCGACTGCTGGAGCGCCTCGCTGCTGCCGGGCGACCTGCGCGAGACGGGCGAGCCGCTCAGCGAGTCCGACCGGTTGGCCATCCAGCAGGCGACGGTGTTCGGATCGCCCCAGCCGATCCTGCCCGCCGTGACCTCGGGCGGCGCGCCGCTGGCCCTGCGCCCTCCGGCCGAACGCGACCTGGACGCCCTGGTGGCCGCGTGCGCCGATCCGGAGTCGGCCCGCTGGACCACCGTCCCGGTGCCCTACGGCCGGGCCAACGCCGAGTACTTCCTCTACGGTCGCTCCCCCGGCCGCTGGGCCGCCGCCACCGGACTGGTCGGCGTCATCGTCGACGAGCACGACCGGTGCTGCGGGTCGATGGAACTGCGCCTGGCCCCGGACGACCTGAGTCTGGCCGATGTCGGATACCTGGTGGCGCCGTGGGCCCGCGGACGCGGGTACGCCACGGCGGCGCTGCGGGCCCTGTGCCGATGGGGCTTCGAGTCGCTCGGCCTGCGCCGCATCGAGTGGATGGCCCACGTCGGCAACGACGCGTCCCGCCGGGTCGCCGAGCGGGCCGGCTTCACCATCGAGGGGACGGCGCGCCGGCGTAGTGCCCACCGCGGCGAACCGCGTGACTCGTGGACCGGCGCGCTGCTGGTCGGCGACAGTGCTACGTCGGGCGGCGGCGCCGACGCCGGCCGGCACGAACTCCGCTCGAGCCCGGCCGGGCGGGAGGCCAGCACGGCGTACACAGGGAGTAGCTGATCGTGGCACCAGACCGATCTCCTGTCGTGCTGCGGTCCTTCCGTACGGACGACGCCGATGACCTCGCCGCGGGTTGCGCGGACCCGCTGACCCAACGTTTCCTCCCGATGCTGCCCGACCCGTACACGCGCGAGAACGCGCTGTGGTGGATCCAGCAGGGCGCGCCGGCGGCGGTCGCCGCGGGCGGTGCGGCCTACGCGATGGCCGACCCCGTCACCGACCGGATCCTGGGCGGCGGCGGGCACAACCCGGCCCGGGCCGAAGCCCGCGAGATGGGGTACTGGGTCGCGCCCTGGGCCCGCGGGCGCGGCGTGGCCACGGCGGCCGCGCGGGCCCTGGCCGCCGACGCGTTCGGCCGCGGCACGGCGCGGTTGTTCCTGCACACCGACCCGGCCAACACGGCCAGCCAGCGCGTCGCGATCGCGGCCGGTTTCACCCGCGAGGGTGTGGCCCGCGGCGGCGGACGGTCGCGGGGCGGGCAACGGTACGACCAGATCGTGTGGAGCCGGCTGGCCACCGACCCGGACGGGCCGCGCCCGCGAGTGCTGCCCGACCTTCCAGGCCGCGCCGGCGCCGGGGCACCCGGTGAGCTGACCGACGGCGTGGTGAGCCTGCGGCCGCTGGCGGCGGCCGACGCGCCCGACTTCTACCGGCTGCGGGTCCTGCCCGAGGTCGTGGCCACCTCGGTACCCCCCAGGGCGCCCGATCGGGCGACGGTGGAGCGCCGGTGCGCCCACGCCGAATCGGCCTGGCTGGAAGGCGTTCGGGCCGACCTCTCGATACGGGACGCGCGGACCGGTGAGTACGCCGGCGATATCGGCCTGTACTACTGGGAGCCGACGACCCAGCAGGGCATGGTCGGCTACAGCCTGCTCCCGGAGTGGCGCGGACGCGGGTTCGCCACCCGCTCGGTCCGCTTGGTCGCGGACTGGGCGATCCGGCGGGTCGGCCTGATCCGGGTCATCGCCGGGACGGCCGCGGACAACGTCGCGTCACAACGCGTGCTGGAGCGGGCGGGTTTCGTCCGGGAGGGCTACCAGCGGGCCCGGCTGCCCGGTCCGGACGGCACCCGCGTCGACGACCTGCTGTACGCCCTGGTGAACTGGCCGGCCGGCTAGGCGGCGCCGTGGGCGGCGAGGCTGATCACGCCGTAGTCGTAGCCCTTGCGCCGGTAGACGACGCTGGGGCACCCGGAGTCCTTGTCGAAGAACAGATAGAAGTCGTGCCCCACCAGCTCCATCTGGAACAGGGCGTCGTCAACGGTCATCGGGTCGGCCGGGTGCTCCTTCTCGCGCACGATGTGCCAGGGCTGGTCCTGTTCCTCATCCACGTCATCGGCGTCGCGCTCCACGACCGCGGCGGCGGCACGCGAGAGGCCGCCGTCGACGTTGGCCAGCGGCGCGGTCGCGGCGGCCACCGAGAGCGGCGCGTGCCGGCCGCGGTGGACGCGACGGCGGTCGGCCGCCCGACGCAGCCGCGTGTCGAGCTTGGCGATGGCGATGTCGAGCGCGCTGAGGAAGTCCGCCGAGCAGGCCTCGGCCCGCACGACGGGTCCCCGGGAGAAGCATGTGATCTCTACGCGCTGGCAGTGGCCCGACTGACGCGGGTTTCGCTCGTGGAACAGCTCGACGTCGACGCGAATGAGCTTGTGGTCGTACCGCTCGATCTTGTGAAGTTTCTCCGTGACCGTCATTCGGTAGCGGTCGGGCACCTCGACGTTACGACCCTTGACGACGATGTCCACGCCTGACCTCCCATCGACTCTCGGGTGGGGCAGCTGTCAGGCCCTCCGGGTGAGCGCAGAACTCCTCTTTACTCACCTCCGCCTCGCTCGCTGGCGCTCGCTCGGACGTCGGCTCGCGAACTGCCCGTGGTTCATCGACGCTAACTCTTCCCGGCCGACGCGTCACCCCCAGTTCCAAGAACCATCCCAAGGGATTGCCTCATTGGGTGCCAAAGATCCGACACGACGCAGACGGGTGGCCGCGAGCGAGGCCGCGAACGCGACCACGACTCCCCGCTCGGCCAGGCGCGTGGTGACCGCGGCCACGGTCGAGCCCGTGGTGATGACGTCATCCACGACAACGACGAGGTCGCCGCGGCCGATACGGTCGGCCCCACGCCGCGCCGTGAACGAGCCCAGCGCGACCCGCGCTCGGGCGTGGCGGTCCAGGTGCGCCGAGTCCTCCTTGGGCAGCGCGCGCAGCACCGGCGCGACGGTCGTCGGGCACGCCTCGCGGAGGCGGCGGGCCGCCCGCCGGGCCAGGCGCAGCATGTGATCGCCCTGGCGGGCCCGGATGGCCGCGCCCGTGGCCGGCACCGGTACCAGCACGACACCTCGCGCGGATCGCGGGGGCAGGCCAGCCAGCACAACGCCGGCGAGCGCGTCGCCCAAGGGCGCCACGAGGCGGCGACGGTCCCTTTCCTTGTACCCGAGGATGAGCTCGCGCAACACGGCCCGGTACTCGCCCAGGGTCAGGCACGGCGGCAGCCCGTCCGGCGCGGGAGTCGGGCGGGTCGGGCCCGGCCGGTCGGCCAGCGCCGAGGCGCAGCCGGCGCACACGCCCGTGAACGGAGCCGCGCCTTCGCATCCCGCGCACGGTGACGGCACGACCAGGTCGGCCCACGTGTGCAGCGTGTCGCCGGCCCGGGACAGCAGGCGGTCGAGCATGCCGGCATGCTGCCGCCCCGAATGGGGCAAGGACAAGGCCCGTCTATGTCCCCTGTGGACAACCGGCCACCCTGTGGACAACCGCCGGCCCACTGATCCGTTCGTGGTACTCAGCCCGCGTAGAACGGCAGGTTGAGTTCGGCGGCGGTGACGGTGCTACCGGCCTCCGTCTCCCGGATGAACACGTAGAACACGGCGTCTGCGGTCCGGGCCACGATGTAGCTGGCGCCGGAGGGTCCACCGGTACGATCGGGGAAGGCGGTCACGTCAGTGAGCGCCGCCTCCTCCGGTGAGTTCTCGATCGCGATCGCGCCGTCGGCCGTGGCCCGGAACAACGCCGCCTTCTTCCCCGATATGCCCCAGCCGGCCACCAACACCCTCGCCTCGCTGGCCCAGGCGACGGCCGCGACGCTCATGCGCCCGGGCACCAGCTCGCGAAGTTGCGAACCGACCTTCACGGATCCCTTGCCGACCTCGAGCGCTCCCACGTAGGCCCTGCCGCCGGCGGCCAGGGCGACCCGGCGCCCGTCGGGCGAGACCGACACGGCGTCCACCCGGCCAATCCCCGGGGGCGTGATCGGGCTCGCGCGGCGCCTGGCATTGATCACATGAAGCATGCCACCGGCCGGCACGAGGAACTGGTCGTTCGACTCAGGTATCCACACCGGACGGCCGATCGGCCCCGGCAGGTCTGAAACGTGGGGGTCCGGCGCCCCGAGCTTGGCCACCGTGAGCTGGTCGTCCTGGTTGACGTACGCGGCGACGTTGTAGGGGTCGGCCGAGATCCCGGCGTAGCGGACGCTCGCGTTGGCCTTGGCCTCGAGGACCCGGGGCGGCAGCTTGGGCCCGGACCGGGACACCACCTTGCCCGACTCCGCGTCGATGTCGAACAGGGCGGCGTCCCGGGTCTCCGCCGCGGGATTGGCGGCGAGGTACCCGTCGCCGATGCTCTCGGCCAGCTTCTGGCCCTCGATCTGAAGGTCCACGCCGGGCCCGCTCACATGGGCCCGCACGGTCCAGCGCAACTGGTCGGCGAGCCGGCGCAGCTCTTCGGGCTTGTCGCTGACCGCGGCGCTGGACAGGTTGACCACGACGGGCCCGTTGCTGCGCAGCACCACGGCTTCCTTGAGTTTGACGCCCGTCTGGAACAAGACGGCCGGCTCCAGCCAGGGGGAGGGACCCACGAGCTGCCACTCCACCACCTGGTTGATCCTGCGCTCCAGCGCGATGGTCAGCGGCACGTACCGCAGGTCCGGGACCAACCGCGGGCGCTCGGTGTCCCGGTTCCAGAAGTAGACGGGGCTCGGTGCGTAGAAACGCTCGAGGGTGGTGTCGCTGATCATCAGGCCGACGGGTGCCTTCTCCAGGCGAAACTGGTTGCGACCGCCCTCGTCGACGACCAGGAACGTCTCGGTCCTCGGCCGCGCGTCGCCCTCCGGGTCGAACGATCCGGTGGCGTTCAACCTCCCGACCGTCTGCATCCGGACCAACACCTGGGTCTTGGAACCCTGACGCGTCGAGGACGGGTCACCGATCAGGCGCACGACCGTGATTGCGGGGCTGGGCTCCCAGTCCGGCTTGGGTACGAAGAACTCCCGGACCCGGTTCAGTGCCTCCTTGGGATCACCGACCGCCGCCTGCAGGTAGGAGACGACGAGCTGGGACGCCGACAAGGCAGCGTCCGGGCTCGGGGGATCCCTCGTGTCGCCGCCGGTGAAGCCGGCGACCTCGGCGTCGCCGAGGTCCACCGGGCGGCGGGTCTCCGACACACCGCAACCCGCCGTCGCCACGATCGCCAGCAGGACGGCCAACAGCGCCCACCTTCGGCGGTCAGACACCACCCCGACCTCCTTCGATCACGGCCAGGGAATCGTCGCCGGGGCCGGCGACGTCGTCGTCCTCACCCGCCTCGAGGGCCGGGCCCGTCGTCGGCTCCACCACCCGCCGCGATCTCGCGGCGGCATCACGGGGTCGTAGCGGCAGCGGCGACGAGGCGAGCGTCGCGCCCGCCGTGACGGGAAGCGTCAGGCGGAACTGCGCCCCCTGCCCCGGTGCCCCCCAGGCCTCGAGCCAGCCGCCATGGAGCCGCGCGTCCTCGGCGCTGATCGACAGGCCCAGGCCGGTGCCGCCCGTGTGCCGGGCCCGGGCCGGGTCGGCCCGCCAGAACCGGTTGAAGACCAGCTTGTCCTCACCGGCCTTGAGCCCGACGCCGCGGTCGCGAACGGTGATCGCCACCGCGCCCTCCCGGGCCCGCAGCCGCACCTTGACCGGGCGCCCCTCGCCGTGCTCGATCGCGTTGCCGATCAGGTTGCGCATGATGCGCTCGACCCGGCGCACGTCCACCTCGGCGATGACCGGGTCGGCCGGTACGTCGACCTCGACCGTCACACCGGCGCGCTCGGCCACGGCGGCCAGCCGGTCCACCGCGCGCCGGACCAGCGGGCCCAGGTTGGCCGGCTCGGCGTCCAGCGCCGCGAACCCGGCGTCGAACCGGCTGATCTCGAGCAGCTCGCTCAGCAGCGCCTCGAACCGGTCCAGCTCGGTCTGCAGCAGCTCGGCGCTGCGGGCCGCCGGCCCGCCGAACCGTTCCCGCTCGTTGAACAACAGGTCGGCGGCCATGCGCACCGTGGTCAGCGGGGTGCGCAACTCGTGCGACACGTCCGAGGTGAAGCGCCGTTGCAGGCGCGACATGTCCTCCAGCCGCAGGATGTGGCGCTGCAGGTTCTCGGCCATCTGGTTGAACGAGGCGGCCAGCGCGGCCAGGTCGTCCTCGCCCCGCACCTCCATGCGCTGGTCCAGCAGGCCGTTGGACAGACGTTGCGCGGTACGGGCGGCCACCCGCACGGGGTTGACCACCATCCGCGTGACCAGATACGCCACCGCGGCCAGCATGAGCACCAGCGTCAGGCCGGTCAGGGTGATGGTGCTGGTGACGATCGAGGCCTGCTTCACCTGGTCGTCGAGCGGGAAGAAGTAGTACAGCTGCGGCGTGCCCCAGCCGACGCGCAACTGGCGGCCGAAGACCAGGTACAGCTTTTCTCCAACGTCCGCCTTGCCCAGGTCGAGCCGGAGCCGCTGATAGACGAACTGCTCGTCGTCAACCGACTCGATCAACTCGGCCGGGATCCGGCGGACCGCTTCCCGGCCCGGCGCCGAGTGGCCGGCGAAGTCGGTGTCCGGTGCGAGGATCGCGACGTCCGCGCCGCTGGCCTGGCTGCGGGTGGCCAGTTCCGACACCACCCCGAGGACCCGCGAGGACAGGATGGGGTCCCGGGCGCTCGTCACGCCCTGCAGCTGCCCGGCGGCGAACTCACTGCCCCGCCGGACCTGCTTCTCGGCGCCGACGGAGTGGGTGTTCAGCATGCTGGAGTTGATCATCTGCCCCACGACCAGGCCGAACGTCATCACCAGCGCGCCGGACGTGGCCAGCGTGATGGTCACCACCCGGACCTGCAACGACCGCCGCCAGGTCCGCTGGAGATCGGCGACCAGCTTGGCGAGCAGGGGGGTGAGGCGGCGCATCGGACCGTCAGGCCGTCCCGGCCTTGTAGCCCACGCCGCGCACGGTGAGGATCACCTCGGGGTGCTCGGGGTCGGGCTCGATCTTGGCGCGCAGGCGCTGGACGTGCACGTTGACCAGCCGGGTGTCCGCCGCGTGCCGGTACCCCCACACCTGCTCGAGCAGCACCTCCCGGGTGAAGACCTGCCGCGGCTTGCGGGCCAGCGCGACCAGCAGGTCGAACTCGAGCGGTGTGAGCTTGACCTCCTCGCCGTTGCGCAGCACCGTGTGGGCCGGCACGTCGATCGTGATCTGGTTGCCGCTCGGACCGATGGTCAGCATCTCGGGCGCCACGTCCTCGCCCCGGCGCAGCCGGGCCCGCATCCGGGCGACCAGCTCCTTCGGCTTGAACGGCTTGACGACGTAGTCGTCGGCGCCCGACTCCAGGCCCAGCACGACGTCCACGGTGTCGCTCTTCGCGGTCAGCATCACGATGGGTACGCCGGCCTCCGCCCGGATCGCCCGGCAGACGTCGATCCCGCTCATACCGGGCAACATGAGGTCGAGCAGGACGATGTCCGGACGAGCCTCCCGGAACGCGGAGAGCGCGCGTTCCCCGTCCGCCACGAACGAGGGCAGGAACCCCTCGCTGCGCAGCACGATGCCGAGCATCTCGGCGAGGGCGGGATCGTCGTCGACCACCAGAACACGTGCTCTCATGGCGTCCAATGATTCCACGCCCCCGCCCATTACGCGTCGATCATGAAGTGTTGAGTGACGCCGCTCGCAAGCTCGCGTCGGCGTAACGTCATGATCCACCGGTGGATCATGACGTTAACTTCATGATCAAGGGGATCTTGAGAGCCCCGGTGGCCGGGGTCGCTGGGGCCGGCGGAGGCGTGACACCATGAGGCCCGGTCGAATCCGGGAGCGGGTCTTGCGTGATCACAGCCAGCCGGGCGCGCTACCGCTGCGCCCGATGACGACGGGCGAACTGCTCGACGCGGCCGTGGTCGTGCTGCGCACGCGCACCGGCCGCCTGATCGGGCTGGGCCTGGCGCTGGCCGTCCTCGAACAGGCCGTGCTCTTCCCGCTGCGGCGCCTCGCCGACGTCGACTCGTCGTTCCTGCCCGGGGACGGCCGGCTGGTCCCGTACGGCATCCTGGTCGTCGTCGGCTTCGCCACCGAGGCGTACTGCGTCGCCATCCTCGGCGGCGTCGCCGCCCGGGAGGCGCCCCGGGTCCTGCTCGGCGCCACCGCCCCCGAGCGACCCTTCCGCCCGGCCGGGGTGATGACCGTCGGGCTTGTGGCGGCCGCGATGTGCGGGGCGGCCGCCTGGGCGTTCCTGGTCATACTCGTGCCGCTGCAGGCGCCCGGCCTGCTGCTCGCGCTCATGGCGACGTACGCGCTCTGGCCGTTGGCGTACGGCCTGGTCGGCTTGGCGGCACCGATCGTGGTCGTCGACGAGCGCGGGCCGGCGCGGGCCGTCATCCGGTCGGTCCGACTCGCGGCCCGAAACGGCATGCGGGCCACCTGGATCCGGGTCCTCGGGTACCTCGTGTGGTTGCTGGTCCGGCTCGGGCTGGGCCTGGCGACCATGGCCGCGGTGGAGATCTTCTACGCCTCCCCGTCGGCCACGGTCGACAACCTCATCATGGGAGCGGCCTGGTTGGCCGTGAACGCGCTGGCGTACCCGGTCCTGGGCTGCCTCGATGTCGCCCTGCATCTCGAGGCCCGCATGCGCACGGAGGGCCTGGACATCGCGTTGCGGCGATCGGTGCGCCGCGGCGTCAATCCGGCCGCGGCGCTGGCCGTGCCGGAACCGGTCCGGGGCATCGCGTGATGCGCTGGTGGAACGAGACGGTCGCCGACCTGGGCGACGTCGTGCCGCTGCCGCTGCTCGCGTTCCTGTCGTTGGTGGCCACCACGTTGATCGCGCTCGCCCTCTACTTCTGGCCGCACTGGCTGCCGTGGCGCTGGAGCATCTGGCGGCGCGAGCGCGACGGGTCGGGCCGCGGCGAGCGCCGGCGGCGGTTCCGCTTCCGGTTCGGCGCGTTCCGCTGGCGTTGGCGGCTGCGATGGCGACGCCGGAAGCGGCGCGGCGAGCCGGAACCGGCCGACGAGCTCGCCCCCGACGAGCTGCCCGAGCTGCCGGCCCAGGTGCTCGCGCTCACCGCCGACGAACTCGCGGCGCAGGGTCGCTACGCCGAGGCGGTCCGGGAGCGGCTGCGGGCGATCGTCCGCGAGCTGATCGAGCGAGGGGTCATCCCGCACACTCCCGGGTGGACGGTCACCGAGCTGGCCAACGCCGCCAGCCGGGCCCGGCCCGCGCTGGCGGCTCCGCTCGGTGGCGCGGGCGGCGTCTTCTCCGAGATCTGGTACGGCCTGCGGCCCGCCACCGCCGAGGACGACCACGCGATGCGTGGGTACGCCGAGGCCGTGCGCGCGACACTGGCCCAGCCGGTGGCAGCCGCCGCGTCGGGAGGGGGACCGTGACGCTCACCGCCGCCCCGCCGGGCGCCGCCGCGCCACCGGGCCCAGCCGCGCCACCGTCGCCCCCGCCGCGACGCCGGCGCTCCCGGCGCTGGATCCGCGCGGCCGCGCCGTTCGCCGTACTCCTGATCCTCTGGACCATCACCGCCGTGGCCCACCTCTACGAGGAGCCCGACCTCGACGAACCGGGCACGCTCTCGCCGACCGGCACCGGGCCCGACGGCTCGAGTCGCCTGGCCGAGATGCTGCGGGCGCGGGGCGTACGCGTGGACCGCGTCACGTCCAGCCAGGAAGCGGTCCGTGTCGCCGGGACCGGGGACTCCACCGTCTTCGTGCCGGCCCCCGACTTCCTGAACCCGACGTTCGCGGCGTTCATCGCGTCGGTCGATGGCGCCCACCGGGTCGTGGTGGTCCGCCCCGGTCGGCGTACGACGTTCTTCTCGCCCGTGCCGATCTACCCGGCCGACCAGCGGTGGGCCACCGCCATCGTCGAGCCGGCCTGTTCCGAGGCGTTCGCCGCCGCCGCCGGACCGGCCGCCGCCCACCGCCAGGTCTACGTGGCGGAGGAGCCGACCGTCGACTGCTACCTCGGCGGTGTCGTCGGCGTCCAGAATGGAGACACGGAGATCATCTACGTCGGGGCCAGCGATCCGTTCCGTAACGGTCGCATCGACGAGAGCGGCAACGCCGCCCTCGCGACCGGCCTGCTCGCCGAGCACGGCCGCGTCGTGTGGCTCGACGTGCACAGCCGGGAGCCGGTCTCCCGGTCCGGTGGCCTACCCAACATCCAGATCCCCGAATACCGCCGCGGCGACCAGGACCGCACCGACACGGGCTTCCCGACCATCGACGCGTTCCCCCGCGCACTCTGGGCCGTGATCGTGGTCGGTGTCGCGGCGGCCGTGCTGCTCGCCCTGGCCCAGGCCCGCCGGCTCGGCCCGCCGGTGAGCGAGCCGTTGCCCGTCCTCGTGCCGGCCGCCGAGGCGGTGACCGGGCGGGGCCGGCTCTATCGCCGCATCGAGGCGCGCGACGCCACGCTGGCCGCCCTCCGCGGCGCCGCCGTGAGCAGGATCGCCCGCGTGCTGACCCCCTTCGGCGGCACGGGATTCGACCGGGATCTCACCGTGCAGCGCGACCTGCTCGGCCAGGGTACGCGCGAGCTGTCGTCCACCGTAGAGAGCTTCATCGACCAGGTCGCGGCGCGGACGGGCGAGCCAGAGACAACCGTGTGGGCGATCCTTTATGGACCTCCACCGAAGGACGACGACGGGCTGGCCGCCGCCGTGGCCGACCTGGACCGGCTCGTCGCCGCGGTGCTGCACGACTCAGCGTTCGCCGTCCAAAACGGAGGAGGAGCACAGTGACCGAGACAGCCGAGATGATCGGGGGTGGCGGTCCGCCGCCCCCGGCACCGGACGCGGCCGAGGGCGCGGCGCGCGAGGCGCTGGCCCGCCTGCGTGGCGAGATCGGCAAGGCGGTCGTGGGGCAGGACGCCACGGTGACCGGTCTGGTGATCGCCCTGCTCTGTCGGGGCCACGTGCTTCTCGAAGGCGTGCCCGGTGTGGCCAAGACGCTGCTCATCCGGGCGCTGGCGACCGGCCTGGACCTGGACACCAAGCGGATGCAGTTCACGCCCGACCTCATGCCCAGCGATGTCACCGGGTCGCTCGTCTTCGACGCCCGGACGGCGGAGTTCGAGTTCCGCGAGGGGCCGGTGTTCACCAACCTGCTGCTGGCCGACGAGATCAACCGCACCCCGCCGAAGACCCAGGCTTCGCTGCTCGAGGTCATGGAGGAACGGCAGGTCTCGGTCGAGGGCCGACCGCGCCCGCTGCCCGATCCGTTTCTCGTCGCGGCCACGCAGAATCCCATCGAGTACGAGGGCACCTATCCCCTGCCCGAGGCTCAGTTGGACCGGTTTCTGTTCAAGCTGACCGTCCCCTTGCCCACGCGGGACGAGGAGCTGGGCGTCGTCCGGGCCCACCACAACGGGTTCGACCCGCGCGACCTGGCCGGGGCCGGGCTGACCTCGGTCGCCACCGCGGACCACCTCGCCGCCGCCCGCCGGGGCGCGTTGAAGGTCCAGGCGGCCGACGTCGTCCTCGCGTACCTTGTGGACCTCTGCCGGGCCACCCGGACCGCGCCGTCGCTCGAGCTGGGCGCCTCTCCGCGCGGTGCCACCGGCCTGCTCAACGCGGCCAAGGCGTTCGCCTGGCTGACCGGCCGGGGCTTCGTCACCCCCGACGACGTCAAGGCCGTGGCCCGGCCCGTGCTGCGCCACCGGGTACGGCTGCGCCACGAGGCCGAGCTCGAGGGCGTCACGGCCGACGCGGTGCTGGACTCCCTGCTGGCCACCGTCCCGGCCCCCCGGTAGCCAGCGTGATCACCTGGCGCGTGCCGGCGCTGGTCGCGCTGATCGGCGCGGCCACGGTCTGGTGGGTGCCGTCGCCCTTCCTGACGACCGGGCTGATCCTCGGCGGGGTCGGTCTGCTGGCCGGCCTCGACTGGCTGATCGCGGCGCCGGCCGGCGAGGTGAGGCTGCGCCGCGAGGGCCCGACGCAGGTACGCCTGGGCGACTCCGTCACCGTGACGCTCACGGTCCGGAACAACTCGGTGCGCAGCATGCGGGCGCTCGTCCGCGACGCCTGGGTTCCGTCGGCCGGTCCGGCCGACCCGTACGCGCATGTCGTGCAGCTCGACCCCGGCGACGCGGCGCGGATCGAGACCGTGCTGACGCCCACCCGCCGCGGCGACCGGCAGGCCGCCCGGGTCACGGTGCGCTCGTACGGACCGTTCGGGCTCGCCTTCCGCCAGACCGGGCGCCGGAAGGCCGACGCACTGACTCCACCGTGGACGATCAGGGCCCTGCCCGAGTTCCGCTCGCGGCGGTTCCTGCCCGAGAAACTGTCCCGCCTGCGGGTCATCGACGGCCAGGTGGTCACCCGGGGCCGGGGGCAGGGCAGCGAGTTCGACTCGCTGCGGGACTACGTCATCGGGGACGACCCGCGCTCCATCGACTGGCGGGCCAGCGCCCGGCGCGAGCACGTCGTGGTCAAGCAGTGGCGCCCGGAGCGCGATCGCCGCGTGCTGTGCGTCATCGACACCGGCCGGACGAGCGCCGGCCGCATCGCCACGGCCGCCGCCCCGCTGTCGGCCGACATCGCCGGCGAGCCCCGGCTCGACATGGCCATCGACGCCGCGCTTCTGCTCGCCACGCTGGCGGCCCACGCCGGGGACCGGGTGGACCTGCTCGCCGTGGACACCGAGACCCACGCGAACCTCTCCATGACGTCCAAGCGGACACTGCCCCGGCTGCTCGACGCGCTGGCACCGTTGCAGCCGGGTCTGGTGGAGACCGACTTCGGCCGGGTCGTCGCCGAGGTGCTCACCCTGGAACGCAAGCGCGCCCTCGTCGTCCTGTTCACCACGCTCGACCCCGGCGCGATCGGGGAGGGCCTGCTCCCCGTACTGCCGAGCCTGGTGGCCCGCCACACCGTGGTCGTGGCCGCCGTGCACGACCCCGCGCTCGAGGCGCTGGCGGCCGGACGGGGCGACGCGGCGTCGCTGCACACCGCGGCCGCCGCCGAACGCGGGCTCGCCGAACTGCGCCGGGTGCGGGCGGCCCTGACCCGGTACGGAGTGCACGTCATCGACGCGCCGGCCGAGACCTTCGCCTCCGTGGTCGCCGACATCTACCTGAGCCTGAAGGCCTCCGGCCGCCTCTGAGCCCATCTCTACCGTGAGGATCCTGGGGTCAGACGGTGGGGGCGAGGGCCTCGCGTTCGTACGACGCCACGTCGGACGACTCCCGGGTGATGACCGCGCGGGCGCCGAGGACCGCGATGTAGACGATGAAACCCAGCCAGACGGATGCACCGATCATGAGCTTCAACGGTATCGGCACGGGAGCCGGCGTGACGAAGGCCTCGACCAGGCCGCTCACGAACAACGGCGCGGCCAACCCCAGCGCCACCACCATGGCGGAGCGGCCGGTCTCGGCGAGCGCCTGGGTCCGGGTGCGCAGCGGGCCGGGCGCTATCCAGGCCCAGCCGACCCGCAGCCCCACGCCGGCGGCGATGAAGATGCACGTCAGCTCCAGCAACCCGTGAATGGTGATGAGGCCGAAGAAGACGTCGGCGCGCCGGTTGCCGACCATGATGCCGCCCATGAGGCCGACGTTGAGGATGTTCAACCACATCATGTAGATCGTGGGAAGGATGAGCACGCCGCCGGCGAGGCAGACCGCGCTGATGAAGGCGTTGTTGGTCCAGACGAGGGCGGCGAAGTTCTGCGGCGCGTACGTGCTGTAGTACGCCTCGAAGTCGTTGCTGACGACCCGGTCGATCTCCTCCTGGGACATGAACGCCAACGCGATCTGCTCGTCATTGGCGACCAGGGCGATCAGTACCCCGCTCAGGACGAGAAACCCGGCGGCCGCGCCGAGGCACCACCAGCCGGCTCGAAAGATCTCGCCGGGCAGCGACACCGTGAAGAAACGACCGACCGATCGGATCGAGAACCCGGACGACGGCGTCACCGCGGCGCGCGCCTGCAGGACCAGGCGGGACAGCCAGGCGACCAGGGTCGGGTCCTGGGACCGGCTCCGGACGACCGACAGGTGGGTGGCCGTCCGGCGGTAGAGCATGACCAGTTCGTCGACCTCGGCGGCGGTCAGCTTGCGGCGGCGCCGGCCCGCGAGCACCTGCAGGCGGTTCCACTCGGCACCGTGTTCGGTGACGAACGCGTCAAGATCCACCAATCCTCCCGGTGCCGGACCCCGCCGAGAGTACCGGTCGGGGACACTGGCGGGGTGACCCTCGACCTGAGACCGCCGCCCGGGGCCCCGCCCGGGCCTACGGACGGAGGGCAGACCCGGTTCCTCACCGGCGAGGCCGTCCACCTCGACGTCCGGGTGGCCCGGCTCGGGTCCCGCGTGCTGGCGCGGCTGGTCGACATCGTGGTCCAGATCGTGCTGGGGTACACCCTGTTGATCGTCATCCTGCTCCTGCTGCTGCTCGGCTCGGCGATCGGAATCGTGGCGTTCGACCCCTCGCTGCTCGGCGTGACGCAGATCATCACCCTGGTGGTCACGTTCATCGGGTACCCGGTGTTCATGGAGACGGTCACCCGCGGCCGTACCCTGGGCAAGCTCATCCTGGGGCTGCGGGTGGTGCGGGACGACGGCGGCCCGGTGACGTTCCGCCAGGCGCTGGCCCGGGGTCTCGTCGGCGCGGCCATCGAGTGGCCCGGCGTGATCGGCGCTCCCCTCACCTGGCTGGCGACGATCTGGACGATGGTCGTGAGTCCGCAGAGCAAGCGCATCGGCGACCACGTCGCCGGCACCATCGTCATACACGAGCGCACCCCGGCGGCGTGGGGATGGGTACCGCAGATGCCTCCCGGGCTCGCCGGTTGGGCCACCACATTGGACCTCGGCGGTCTCGACGACGACCTGGCCCTGGCGGTCCGGCACTACCTCGCCCGCAACCGCTTCATCCGCGAGCCGGCCCGGACCCAGCTCGGCCACCGCCTGGCCCGGGAGATCGCCGCCGTCACCAACCCGCCACCGCCGGCCGGCACGCCCGGATGGGCCTATCTGGCCGCGGTCCACGCCGAGCGGCACCGACGCGCCATCGGCCGGCTCGTCGCCGTCCGCACCCGCGCGGCCGCGGTCTGGCCGGACCTCGTCGCCGCGACGTCGCCGGCTCGTCCGATGCCGCCCTCACCCATGCTCGCGGGCTCCCCGCCATCCCTGCCCGCCGGCTCGCCGGTGGCCGGCCCGCCGCGCTCCCCGTACCCGTCCTCATGATCCCCACGATCATGAGGTGGGCGTCACGAGACCCCGCCGATCATGACGTTAACTTCATGATCGGCAAGGGGTGGGGGTCAGGTGCTCAGGTGGTCAGGTGAAGAGGGCGCGGCCCCAGAAGTCGGCCGGGCCGCGCACGCCCGGCGGACAGGCGAACAGGCCGCTGGAGATGTGCCGGATGTACTCGTTGAGGATGTCCTTCGTGGCGAGCTGGCGTTGCACCGGTACGAACTGGCGGCGCGGATCGCGTTGGTACGCCATGAAGAACAGGCCGGCGTCGAGCCGTCCGAGCCCGTCCGAGCCGTCGACGTAGTTGTACCCGCGGCGGAGCAGCCGGGCACCGGAGTTGGTACTGCGATGAGCCAGCCGGATGTGGGCGACGTCGGCGATGAGCGGCTCACCATCGGGCCCGGGCCTGGTGAAGTCGGGCTCGTCGAACTCGTCGGCCAGGCCCAGCGGCGCGCCGGTGCCCTTGCTCCGGCCGATGATCGCCTCCTGCTCCGCGAGCGACGTGCGGTCCCAGGTCTCGATGGTCATCCGTATTTTGCGGGTCACGAGGTACGACCCACCCTCCATCCAGGACGGTCCGTCGCCCGGGCCGACCCAGACGTGCTCGGTCATGAGGGCCGCCTCCTCGGCCTTCGGGTTGGCCGTGCCGTCCTTGAAACCCATGAGGTTGCGAGCCGTCGACTGGCTGCGCGAGGTGGACGACGTCCGGCCGAACCCGAGCTGCGACCAGCGCACGGTCACCGCCCCGAAACCCATGCGGGCGAGGTTGCGTACCGCGTGCACCGCCACCTGCGGGTCGTTCGCGCACGCCTGCACGCACAGGTCGCCGCCGGATATCTCCGGCCGGATGGCGTCGCCCGGGAAGTGGGGCAGGTCGGCCAGGGCCGCCGGACGCCGGTCGGCGACGCCGAACCGGTCGCGGCCGGAGGCGTCTGCGAACAGCGAAGGTCCAAAACCGACGGTCAGGGTCAGGGCCGACGGGGGCAGCTCGAGCGCCTCACCGGTGTCGTCCGGCGGGGCCTCGGGGATGCCGCCGACCGCCCCGATGACACCGGCGTCCCGGCCGGCCGTCATCCGGGCCGCGGCGGCCGTCCATTCGCGCAGCAGATCGACCAGTTCATCGCGCTTGTCGGTCAGGACGTCCAGGGCCACGAAATGCAGGTGGTCCTGCGCGGCCGTGGTGATGCCGGCCTGGCGCTCGCCGTAGAACTCGACGGCGTCGGCTGACCCGGCCCGACCGGGGGCGTCGGCCGAACTCTGAACCAGCGCACCCGTCACGCCGGAGGCGGCCAGACCGGCCGCCCCGGCTCCCGAGATGGCCAGCACCTGCCGGCGGGAAAGTCTGCGGGTCATGGCGCCTCCTCAGCCGGTGATGGCGGCGGCCACCCGGCTCACCGGTTCGCCGAGAGCGTTGACGGCGTCGGAGAGCTCCTTGAGGTCCGCCTGGGACAGCTCGGTGTGTAGCCGCCAGCCGTCGCCCGCACGGTGCTTGCCGAGGACCCGCTCGACGTTGGCGAACTGCTGGTCGAGCGTCGTGACGAGCTCGGGCGCGCGCTCCTCGAGGACCGGACGCAGCGCCGCCACGGCGGCCTTGGACCCCTCCAGGTTCGCGTTGAAGTCCCACAGATCGGTGTGCGAGTAGCGGTCCTCCTCGCCCGTGATCTTGCCGGTGGCCACCTCGTCGAGAAGCTCCTTGGCCCCGTTGGCCAGCTGCAGCGGGCTCAGCTTCTCCGCGTTGGCCTTGGCCACGATCTCCCGGATGTCGGTCATCAGGCGGTCGGCCATCGGCCCGGACCTGGAGATGTCGCCCGTGACCCACAGGTCCTTCTCGATGCGGTGGAATCCGGTGAACTCCATGCCCTCCTCGATGACCTCCTCGCGACCATCGATCTTGGGGTCAAGGTCACCGAAGATCTCGGCGACGGGTTCGATGCGCTCCCAGTACGTGCGGGCCACCGGGAACAGCGCCTTCGCCTTGGCGACGTCGCCGGCCTTGATGGCGTCGACGAACTCCTGGGTCTTGATCAGCAACGCGTCGGTCTGGCTCTTGACGTAGCGCTGGTAACTGGTGGTGGCCTCGGCCAGCTTGGCCTCGTCCGACAGCGCGGCCGCCGAGCCGGTGACCTTGAACGCGCCGCGAATGCCGCGCCCGCTCATTCCCGGCTTGCACGCGGTCTCGTACGTCCCGGACGGCAGCTCGACCCGGAACTCACGGCTGAGCCCGGGACCGATGTTCTCGACTTCACCCATCACGCGGTCGCCCGCGGCGTACACATAGAACTCGGTGACCTTGCTGCCCTGGTTGGTCACGGTGAAGACGGCGACGCCGGCCGGCACCTCGGTGCGGGCCACCTTGCACTCGGTGTCGGTGGCCTGGACCAGGATCGGACCGCCGCCCGCCGCGGGGGTGGCGGGATCGGAGCCACCACAGGCGCCGGCCGACCCGAGGGCGACCACCGAGGCGGCCAGCAACGCGGGCATACGAAAACGCATACCGTCTCCTTTAGACAGTGATGGGTCAGACAGGTTCGGCCGCGGCCCGGCCCGCGACCGGGTCGGAGGTGCGTTCGGCCGGACCGGCCGGGCCAGCACCGGCCGGTCGGGCCTGTTCGGGCTGGGGTGCCGGTCGGACCGGCCACAGGAACAGGATCAACACCGGTACGGCGTACGCGACCCACGCGACGGTCTCCCACACCGTCGGCGCCGGCGTGATGTTGAACATTCCACCCAGGACGGCGGCGTACCAGGCGCTCGGGTCGTAAACGCCGCTGATGTCGAACGCGAGCGTGTTCAGGCCGGGCAGGACGCCGGCCTCCTGCAGGTCGTGGACGCCGTACTTGAGGATGCCGGCGGCCACCAGGACGAGCAGCACGCCCGTCCAGCGGAAGAAGCTCGTCAGGTTGATCCGGATGGCGCCGGCGTAGATGAGCCATCCGAGCAGGACGGACGTGCCCAGTCCGGCCAGCAGGCCGAGCAGCGGCACGGCGGTGCCACTGGCCGCCTGAGCCGCGGCGTAGAACAGCAGCGCGGTCTCCAGGCCCTCCCGCACGACGGCCAGGAACGCCATGGCCACGACGGCGAACGCGCCGATGCCGAGGGCGTGCTCAAGCTTGCCCCGAAGGTCCCGGGCGATCAGCCGGGCGAAACGGCGCATCCAGAAGATCATCCAGGTGACGAAGACGACCGCCGCGATCGACGTCACCGCCTCGAAGAGCTCGCGGGACTCGAAGCTGAGCAGATCGCGCGCCACGTACTGGAGGACCGCGCCGAACCCGACCGACAGGGCGACGGCGACACCGACGCCGAGCCAGACCTGGGGCAGGCTGCTCCGGCGGTCGGACTTCACGAGGAAGGCGACGAGGATCGTCACGACCAGCGCCGCCTCGAGCCCTTCCCGCAGCCCGATCAGGTAGTTGCCCAGTAACGCGTTTCCCACCGTCGACCCCAAACTTAGGCATGGCTTACCTTGCTTAGGTAAGCCATACCATAAAGGGATCGACTCGGCCCGTCAATCGCAGTCGCCCGCCCGCCCCAACTTCCCGGCCGGCTACCTCGATCATGGACTTACGGACGCGAAAACCCGCCGATCATGGACCTAAGTCCATGATCGGCGGGAAGGCGAGTGTCAGTAGCGGTAGTGGTCGGACTTGTAGGGGCCCTCGACCGGCACTCCGAGGTACTCGGCCTGCTCCTTGGTCAGCTCCGTCAGCCTCACGCCCAGAGCGCCGAGGTGCAGCCGGGCGACCTTCTCGTCCAGGTGCTTGGGCAGCGTGTAGACGCCGACCGCGTACTGGTCGGTCTTGGTGAACAGCTCGATCTGGGCGATGGTCTGGTTGGTGAAGCTGTTGGACATCACGAACGACGGGTGGCCGGTCGCGTTGCCCAGGTTCAGCAGCCGACCCTCGGACAGGATGATCACCGAGTGGCCGTCGTCGAAGACCCACTCGTCGACCTGCGGCTTGACCTCGACCCGGCGCGCGTCGCCGCGCTTGGCCAGGCCGGCCATGTCGATCTCATTGTCGAAGTGCCCGATGTTGCCGACGATCGCCTGGTGCTTCATCCGCGCCATGTGGTCGGCGGTGATCACATTGAAGCAGCCGGTCGCCGTGATGAAGATGTCCGCCGTGGACACGACGTCCTCGATGGTGGTGACCTGGTAGCCGTCCATGGCCGCCTGCAGCGCGCAGATCGGGTCGACCTCGGCCACGATGACCCGGGCGCCCTGCCCGCGCAGCGACTCCGCGCAGCCCTTGCCCACATCGCCGTACCCGAACACGACCGCGACCTTGCCGCCGATCAGCACGTCGGTGGCGCGGTTGATGCCGTCGATGAGCGAGTGCCGGCACCCGTACTTGTTGTCGAACTTGGACTTGGTCACCGAATCGTTGACGTTGATCGCCGGGAACAGCAGCGTGCCGGCCCTGTGCATCTCGTAGAGGCGGTGCACCCCCGTGGTCGTCTCCTCGGTCACGCCCCTGATGCCGGCCGCGACCCGGGTCCACCGGCGCGGGTCCTCGGAAAGCGTCCGGCGCAACAGATCGAGGATCACGCCGTACTCCTGCGAGTCGGTCTCGGTCGTCGCCGGAACGGCACCGGCCGCCTCGAACTCGGCGCCCTTGTGCACCAGAAGCGTGGCGTCGCCACCATCGTCGAGGATCATGTTCGGGCCCTCGCCGTCGGGCCACAGCAGCACCTGCTCGGTGCACCACCAGTACTCGGGCAGGGTCTCGCCCTTCCACGCGTACACCGGCACGCCGGCCGGCGCCTCGGGTGTCCCCTGTGGACCGACGACGGCGGCCGCCGCGGCGTGGTCCTGCGTGGAGAAGATGTTGCACGAGGCCCAGCGCACCTGCGCCCCGAGGGCCACCAGGGTCTCGATCAGCACGGCGGTCTGCACGGTCATGTGCAGCGACCCGGTGATCCGGGCGCCGCGCAAGGGTTGCGCCTGGGCGTACTCGCGCCGAATGGCCATCAGGCCGGGCATCTCGTGCTCGGCGAGTTGGATCTCCTTGCGCCCGAACGCGGCCAACGACAGGTCGGCGACCTTGTAGTCACCCTCGGCGACGGTCTTCGGGCGGGCGGCGGTAGGCGCGGGCAACGTGCTCGTCATGTGGTTACTCCCCGGTCCGGATTGGGATCGCACCCACCTTACGCGGGCGTCGGCGGTGGCCGGGCGAGGGTCGCTGGACCGGCCCGGGGTGCGCGAGGCGAGCGCTACGAGGCCCGGAAAAGCGCACGGGGTGGCTGCCGTGAGCGGATTCCCACTCAGGGCGCACCACCCCGTGCTTCCCCCCGGTTTGGTTCCCCCGCGCGTGGCTCGGACCGTAGTCGCGATGACGCTGCGTAGTTAGAGAGTTACACGGCGTCTGATGATCGTCAAGAGAATCCCCAAAAATTACCTGGAATCATCACAAAATAGTCCGCCGGTGGGTGCCGAAGGGCCCCATGTCCGGATCGGACGACGAGGCGGATCAGGCTCCGATGCTCGTCTGGAACACGACGGTGCCGGCCTCCCCGCCGACCTCGACCGGCGGCTCGCGGCCCGGCACGAAGACGGACTCGCCGCCGGCCAGGTCGTGGACCGGGCCGCTCGTGCGCAGCCGGGCCCGCCCGTGCAGGCAGACCAGGATCCGCGGGCCCGCACCGGGCACCGCGACCGGCACCGAGCCGGCCGGCACCACCACCCGGGCCAGGGCGAACTCCTCGACCGGCACCGACCAGCCCGTCACGCCGGGCGCGAGCGGGGTCGGGCGTACCACCGGATCGGCCAGCACCTCGTACCGCAGCACCCGCAGCAGCTCGGCGACGTCCACGTGTTTCTCGGTGAACCCGCCCCGCAGCACGTTGTCGCTCGCCGCCATCGCCTCGACGCCGAACCCGCCCAGGTAGGCGTGCGGCGTGCCCGCCGGCATGAAGACGGCCTGGCCCGGGCGCAGCCGCACATGGTTGAGCAGCAGGGCCACCACCACGCCGATGTCCCGAGGAAAGAGGTCGCCGAGCCGGGCCGCGAGCCGGGCCGCGTCGGCGGGCCCGCGCCCGGCGGCGTCGGCCGGCTCCCGGCCGGCTCCGGCGACGGAGGCCACCAGGTCGGCCCGCCGGCCGGCCGGCCAGGCCATGAGCAGCTCGACCGCGCGGCGCAGGCGTTGGGCCGGGGTACCCGACCCGAGGGCGTCGACGACCGGGGCCAGGTCGGGCACACCGAGTGCGGCCAGCCGCTCGGCGCTCTCCCGCGGGGCGCGGAACCCGCACAGCGCCTCGAACGGTTCGACCGCGACGAGCAGCTCCGGCTTGTGGAACGGGTCGCGGTAGTTGCGCACGGGATCGTCGGGGGCCAGGCCGGCCTCGGCCGCGTACCCGGCGCGGGCCTGCTCCGCGTCCGGATGGGCCTGCAGCGAAAGGGGTCGCGCGGCGGCCAGCACCTTCATCAGGTACGGCAGGCGGGGGCCGAACCGCTCCACCACCGGGCGCCCCAGCGCGGCCTCCGGGTCGCGCGCGATCACCTCGGTGAGCGGCATCGGGCCGGCCTCGCCGGCGAGCAGGGACGGAGCCGCCGGGTGCGCGCCCATCCACAGCTCGGCCTCGGGCTGGGCCGAGGGCACGGGTCGGCGTTGCAGGGTCGCGATCGCGGTGCGGGAACCCCACGCGTACGCCCTGATGGGGTTGGTCAGCGGCGTCACGGTGGCGCGGATCATCCGGACGAGTTCGGCCGGTAGATATCGGGCTCGAGGTAGATCACGCGTGCGATCGGGACCACCTCCCGGATGCGGGCCTCGGCCGCGTCGATGGCCCGGCTCACCCCTTCCGCGTCGCTGTCCACGGCCACACCGACCTTGCAGGCGACGAGGAGCTCCTCCGGGCCCAGGTGCAGCGTCTTCATGTGGATGATGCGCTCGATCTGCGACCCGTCCACGATCGCCGCCTCGATCTTCTGCACGTCCTCCCGGGTGGCGGATTCGCCGATGAGCAGGCTCTTCATCTCGATGGCCAGGACGATCGCGACGACCACGAGCAGGAGTCCAATGAGTATGGTCGCGGTGGCGTCCCAGTAGCCGGAGCCGGTGATCAGCGTGAGTGTCACGCCGAGGAGGGCCAGGACGAGACCGATGAGCGCGGCCAGATCCTCCAGCAGTACCACCGGCAGCTCGGGCACCCGCGACCGGCGGACGAAGCCGACCCAGGTCGACTTGCCGCGGATCTTGTTCGACTCCTCGATGGCCGTCTTGAACGAGTACGTCTCCAGGCCGATCGCGATGAGGAGCACGGCGATCGGCACCCACTGCCAGCTGGTGATGCCCTCGGGATGCTTGAACTTCTCGTAGCCCTCGAACAGCGCGAAGAGCCCGCCCACGCTGAAGAGCACCACGGCCACGATGAACGCGTACACATAGCGCTCCCGGCCGAACCCAAAGGGGTGCTGCGGCGTCGCGGCCCGCTGGGCCCGCCGGCCGCCGACCAGCAGCAGGGCCTGATTGCCCGAGTCGGCGACGGAGTGGATGGACTCGGCGAGCATGGCCGAGGATCCGGTGAGGGCGAACGCGACGAACTTGGTCGCCGCGATGCCCAGATTCGCCGACAGCGCCGCGACGATGGCCCGGGTGCCGCCGGCCGCGCTCACCGGCGACCTCCGCCTACGCTCATGGGGCGCACAAGGCTCATGGGCGGGTGAACTCCTTCATCTCATCGACGGCGGGTACGGCCGTCGGGTCCAGACCGTGAGCCAGGGCCAGGTACACCGAGGCGAAATCCGGCACGGCGATCAGCGACGCGAGCCGCTCCAGCGGGGAGGCACCCTCGGCCTGGATCACTCCACACCGGACACCCCGCCGGCCGGCCAGGTCGACGACCGCGTCCGCGCGCCGTCCCTCCTCGGCCGTCGGGGCGCCGGTCTCGCTCTCCTCGTCGGCGAGGCCACCGTCCAGCAGCAGGAGCAGCCGCAGCCGGGTCCGGTCGGTCTGCTCGCCCGGGTCGGCGAATATGTCGCGCTCGGACTCCACCAGCGCCCCGTAGATGCCGTCGATGAGCCCGACCCGACCCCGTCCGGCCTCGCCGAGCGAGCCGGCGACCACCGGGTACCGGGCGTTGGCCGAGAGCATGTCGCCGACCCGCCGGGCGGCCACGGTGGCCAGCGGCGAGGAGCCCCACACGATCGGGATCGAGTTGGCCAGGTTCAGAGCGAGCGCCTTGGCCGGGTTGACGAACGAGTCCGCGTCCGGCCGGCACGCCTCGGCCTCGGTGTCCAGGCGGGTCGCCGTCTCGGCCAGGTCGGCCTCGGCGATGCGTACCAGGCCCAGCGTCCGGGCGGCCAGCAACACCGGAACCGTGAGCGCCCACAGGCTCGCCCGGGCCGGGGCGCGCCGGGGGACGGGTACGAACGGGGCGCGGGCCCGTTCGGCCAGCGACTGCAGCTCGCTGTCGGGCGGTCCGATGGCGACCAGGCGTGCGCCCCGCCGGCCGGCCGCATCGGCGGCGGCCAGCGCCTCGGGGCTACGGCCCGACGCGGAGACCGCGATCACCGCGTCGGCGGCCCCGACCCACCCCGGGATGCCGGCGCTGCGGTGCAGCACGACCGGCACCGGGCAGCGCGGCCCGGCGACGGTCTCCAGGAGATCGCCGGTGCGGGCCGCCGTACCCACGCCGGCGACGACGACCGCCCGGGGGCGGCCCTCGTCGGCCAGTGCGGCCATGTTCGCCTCGGCGGCCAGGGCGGCCGTCTCCCGCACCTGGGCGCCGGCCGAGGCCAGCGCCCACAGCATGCCCGACCGGTCGGCGGCCTGCAGCGCCTCGATATCGTTGAGCAGCGCCTCATCGACGTGGCGATGCCCGCGTACCCCGGCACTGCCGTTCAGCGGCGTCATCACTCCTCCGGCTCGGCGGCGGGCCGGGCCTCGTCGAGCAGGAGCACCGGTATCCCGTCCCGGATCTCGAACACTCGCCGGCACTCGGTACAGGTCAGGGTCTGGCGCGCCTCGTCATAGTCCAGCGGCGCGTGGTGCGTGTCCGGGCAGGCGAGGATCTCCAGCAACAGCGGATCAAGAGACATCGGACTCCCTCTGCGACGTGTCACTGAATGACGGGCGGTCCCACCGCGTGCGAGCCTACCGATCGCGACCGGGCCGCCAGCGTCTGGAACGCCCCACCGCGCCAGATGTATGCAGGGGCACCCTACAAACGCTCTGTGTACTGTAGGGGCCCCCTGCATACACGGGCCGCCGCGGGGCGCGCCGACGGCGGTGCGGAAACAGTTGCCGCGAGGGTTGCCGACGACGGAATCAGTGGCGAAGATGGCCAGTGTGAAGCGATGGCGCTTGCGGCCAGCTGGAGGACGACGATGACCGACAAGAAGGTGCTGCGGAACTTCGTGGACGGCGCGTACGTCGAGCCGGTCGGGGGCGGGTACGCCGATCTCGTCGACCCCAGCACAGGCGAGGTGTTCGCCGCGGCACCCGTGTCCGGGGCGGCTGATGTGGACCGGGCCATGAGCGCGGCCGCCCAGGCGTTCGAGACGTGGCGGGACACGACGCCTTCGGAGCGGCAGCGGGCGCTGTTGCGGATCGCGGACGCCATCGAGGCGCGCGTCGACGACGTGCTCGACGCCGAGTGCCAGAACACCGGCAAGCCGCGCGGCCTGACGGCCAGCGAGGAGATCCCGCCGGCGATGGACCAGATCCGGTTCTTCGCGGGCGCCGCCCGGGTGCTCGAGGGCCGCTCGGCCGGCGAGTACATGGCCGGGCACACCTCATATGTGCGGCGGGAGCCGATCGGCGTCTGCGCCCAGGTCACGCCGTGGAACTACCCGATGATGATGGCGGTCTGGAAGTTCGCCCCGGCGCTGGCGGCCGGCAACACGGTGGTGCTCAAGCCGTCGGACACGACGCCGCTGAGCACCCTGCTGCTGGCCGAGATCGCCGCCGAGTTCCTGCCCCCGGGCGTGCTCAACGTGGTCTGCGGCGACCGGGACACCGGACGGGCCCTGGTGTCGCATCCCACGCCGCGTCTGGTTTCGGTCACCGGATCCACCCGCGCCGGCAAGGAGGTCGCCGCCGCGGTCGCGCCCGACCTCAAGCGGGCCCACCTGGAACTGGGCGGCAAGGCGCCGGTGATCGTGTTCGACGACGCCGACCTCGCCGCCGCCGCCGAGGCCATCGCGGTCGCCGGGTACTTCAACGCCGGCCAGGACTGCACCGCGGCGTCGCGGGTGCTGGCCGCGCCCGGCGTGCACGACGACTTCGTGGCCGCCCTGGCCGAACAGGCCCGCGGGACCACGGCGGCCACGGACGGGGACTACGGGCCGCTCAACAACGCCAACCAGATGGACCGGGTGACCGGGTTCCTGGGTCGGCTGCCCGACCACGCCTCGGTGGTGACCGGCGGTTCGCGGGTCGGCGAGCGGGGCTTCTTCTACGCGCCGACCGTCGTGTCCGGGTTGCACCAGAACGACGAGATGGTGCAGGAGGAGGTGTTCGGGCCCGTCATCAGTGTCCAGCGCTTCTCCGACGAGGACGAGGCCGTGCGCTGGGCCAACGGCGTGCAGTACGGGCTGGCGTCATCGGTGTGGACCCGCGACCACGGCCGGGCCATGCGCGTGTCCCGCCGGCTCGACTTCGGCTGCGTCTGGGTCAACACCCACATCCCCATCGTGGCGGAGATGCCGCACGGTGGGTTCAAGCACTCCGGGTACGGCAAGGACCTGTCCATGTACGGCCTGGAGGACTACACCCGCATCAAGCACGTGATGCACAACATCGAGGTGTGACATGACCTCATCGGAGGACCTGCACCGCCGGCGCGCGGCCGCGGTGTCCCGCGGCGTGAGCAGCATGATCTCGTCGTACATGTCGCACGGCAACGGCGCGACTGTGACCGATGTGGACGGTCGCGAGTGGATCGACCTCGGCTCCGGCATCGCCGTGACCAGCGTCGGCCACGCCTCGCCTCGCGTGATCGAGGCCGTCCAGGCTCAGGTCGAGCTGTTCACCCACACCTGCTTCATGGTGGCGCCGTACGAGTCCTATGTGGCCGTGTGTGAGGAGCTGAACGCGCTCACCCCCGGATCCCACGAGAAGCGGTCGGCCCTGTTCAACTCGGGGGCCGAGGCGGTCGAGAACGCCGTCAAGATCGCACGGCACGCGACCGGCCGCAGCGCCGTCATCGTGTTCGACCACGCCTACCACGGCCGGACCAACCTGACGATGGCGCTGACGGCGAAGAACATGCCGTACAAGCACCGGTTCGGACCGTTCGCCGGTGAGATCTACCGGGCGCCCATGTCGTACCCGCTGCGCGACGGTGGCCTGACCGGCGCGGCGGCCGCGGCCCGGGCGCTGGACGTGGTGGAGAAACAGGTCGGAGCCGAGAACGTGGCCGCCGTGCTCATCGAGCCGATCCAGGGCGAGGGTGGGTTCGTGGTGCCGGCGCCGGGCTTCCTGCCGGCGCTGTCGGCCTGGGCCACGTCCCACGGGGCGCTGCTGATCGCCGACGAGATCCAGACCGGGTTCTGCCGGACCGGCGACTGGTTCGCCTGCGAGCACGAGGCGGTCGTGCCGGACCTGGTCACGACGGCCAAGGGCATGGCCGGCGGCCTGCCGCTGGCCGGGGTCACCGGCCGGGCCGACGTCATGGAGGCCATCCATCCCGGCGGGCTCGGTGGCACGTACGGCGGCAACCCGGTCGCCTGCGCCGCCGCGGTCGCCGCCATCCGCACCATGCGCGAACTCGACCTGGCCGGCGCGGCCCGCCGCATCGAGTCGATCCTCGTACCGCGGCTGCGGGAACTCGCCGACAAGCACGCCGTGATCGGTGAGGTCCGGGGCCGCGGCGCGATGGTGGCGATGGAGCTGGTCGAGCCGGGCCGGCCGACGTCGGCGGCCGGCGGGCCACCGCCCAACCCGGCGCTGACCCAGGCGCTGGCCCGGGAGTGCCACGCGGCCGGCCTGCTCGTCCTGACCTGCGGCACCTACGGCAACGTGCTGCGCCTGCTGCCGCCGCTGGTCATCGACGACGCGACGCTGCACCGCGGGCTGGACCTGCTCGCCTCGGCCCTGGCGGCCGTCGCGAGCTAGGAACTGTGGCCCTCGCCGCGGGGGACGATCCACTCGTGGGGCTGACCGGTGATCTCGGCGATGCGCTCGAAGTCGCTGTCGTAGTGGATCACGGTGGCCCAGTGCGCCTCGGCCGTGGCCGCGATGAGCAGATCGACGATGCCCACGCCGCGATGGTGGCCTCGGCTGGACAGGTCACGCTGCACCCCCAACATGCGGTACGTGGTGTCCTCTGTGGTCTCCAGCCAAAGCAGTTTCTCCAGGCGGCCGCGGAATTCGACGAGGTCGGCGTGGTTGCGCGCCGAGTAGAGCAACTCGGCCGCGATGACGGGACATGTCGCCACCTCGCCGGCGAGACCGAGCGCTGCCATGCGGGTCCGCGCCCGTTCCGAGTACTTGATCTGCTCCCAGGCCGACTTGTCGACGAGATAGGTCAGCGCCACGCGAGCGTCCGGACGTCAACCTCGGCCAGGCGCTCCGAGATGAACAGTGCGGTCTCCATCAGCTCGTCGACCTCGCGGCGGCGCCGCTCGGCGACATCACGCAGGGCACGGTTGACGGTCTCCACCTTGGTGGTAGTGCGGTACTGCGCCATCGCGAGTCGGAGGGCCTCCTCGTCGATGTCGATGAGTGTCTTCGCCATCCGCGCCTCCCCGGGAGTATATCTCTGATCAACTCAGGATATCCTCACGGTGCGTATCCGTCCAGCCACCTTCGCGGATCCCCCAGGGCGAGCCGTACTCCTTCAGCAGGTCCAGGAACGGTACGGCGTCGAACGCCTCCGGTCCCAGCACGCCGGACCCCGACCACGCGCCCGAGGCGAGCAGTTCCAGCGCGACCACCGGGTTGATGGCGGTCTGCCACACGACCGCCTGCGAGCCGTACTCGCGCATGGACCACTCGTTGTCGACGACGTGGTACAGGTACACCTCCCGCGGCCGCCCGTCGACGCCGGTGCCCCGTACCCAGGTCCCGGCGCAGGTCTTGCCGCTCATCCGGTCGCCCAGGGTCGCCGGGTCGGGCAGGCAGGCGGCCACCACATCACGCGGCGCGACCTCGACCCCGCCGACGCGCACCTTGTCGGTGCGGTCCAGGCCGAGCTTGTGCAGCGTCCGGAGCACGCCGATGAACTCCTCGCCGAGGCCGTACTTGAACGTGACCCGCCGCGCCGTGACCCAGCGCGGGATCAGCAGCACCTCCTCGTGCTCGACGTTGACGCACTCGACCGGTCCGATGCCCTCCGGAAAGTCGAACACCTCGGGCTCGCTGAACGGCTCGGTGGTGTACCAGCGGCGGTCGGACTCCCAGATCACCGGCGGGTTCAGGCACTCCTCGATGGTGGTCCATATCGAGAACGAGGGGGCGAAGTCGTAGCCGGAGACGACGAGGTTCGCCCCGTCCCGCACACCGATCTCGTTGATGCTGTCGAAGAGGTGGTCGGCCGCGTAGCGTGCGAACACATCGGACAGTCCGGGTTCGACACCGATGCCGACCAGCGCCAGAAGGTCGGCCGCCTCCCACGCCGCCGCCGCCGCGAACTGGTCGTCGCCGAGCTTGACCCCGCACTCCTCGTACGGCCGCTCCGGGTGCGGGCGCGACAGGGACATCGCCATATCGAGGTAATGGGCGCCGGCGGCGAGCGCGCCGGAGAAGATGGGCATGACGAAGCGGGGGTCGACGGCGTTGAGCACATGGGTGATCCCGTACTCGCGGCACAGCGCGGTCACGTCGCTGGCCGACGACGCGTCGACCCGGGCCGGCACGAAGCGGGCGTCGCCCCGGTCCCGCGCCGCCGCCACCGCCCGTCGGGCCCGCGCCTCGTCATGGTCGGCCACGACGCACCGATCGAAGAACCCGCGACGCGTCGCGATGGCCGCGGCCGCCGAGCCCACCCCACCGGCCCCGACAATAAGCACACGCATGGCCCACCGTGACAGTAGATCATCCGGCGTGTCAACTGAATCCGCCGTTCAGACCCCCAAATTCAACGGATTCAGTTGCCTTTGTGCGGCCCGTAAGCCAGGATCCTTACGTGACCGATCCCCTGCTCGACGATGTCAACAAGCGGATCATCGAGCATCTGCAGCGCGACGGCCGCACGCCCTACGCCGGTCTGGCCAAGGTCGTCGGGCTGTCCGAGGCGGCGGTCCGGCAGCGCGTGCAGCGGCTGCTCGACAACGGGGTCATGCAGATCGTGGCGGTCACCGACCCGCTCAGCCTCGGCTTCGCCCGGCAGGTGATGGTCGGCCTGAAGGTCGAGGGCGACATGCGATCGGTCGCCGAGTCCCTGGCCCAGATACCCGAGGTGGACTACGTGGTGATCTGCGCCGGGGCCTACGACCTGCTGGCGGAACTGGTGTGCACCGACGACCACCACCTGCTCGAGCTCCTCAACGACAAGATCCGGGCGATCCCCGGAGTCACGGGGACAGAGACCTTCGTCTATCTCAAGTTGGCCAAACAGACCTACGCCTGGGGTACCCGATGAAGAAGAGCCGAGCCGACAGCGAGCGAGCATCGCAGCGAAATGCGGGGTCCCCGCGTAAACGCGGAGCTAGCGGAGCGTTTTCGTGGGGTGCAGCGAGCGAGGAGCGGAGCGAGCGCGGAGGCGAGAGTTGAAGAAGAACGAATTGAACAAGGCCGCGCGCGACCACCTGTGGATGCACTTCACCCGGATGTCCGCGTACGCCGAGGCGCCGGTCCCCATGATCGTCCGGGGCGAGGGTCCATACATCTACGACGTCAACGGCAAGCGGTACCTCGACGGCCTCGCCGGACTGTTCGTGGTGCAGGCCGGTCACGGCCGCCAGGAGCTGGCCGACGCGGCGGCGAAGCAGGCGGCCGAGCTGGCGTACTTCCCGCTCTGGTCCTACGCGCACCCGAAGGCCGTGGAGCTGGCCGACCGGCTCGCCGACCTGGCCCCCGGCGACCTCAACCGGGTCTTCTTCACCACCGGCGGCTCCGAGGCCGTCGAGTCCGCCTGGAAGCTCGCCCGGTCGTACTTCAAGCGCGTCGGCAAGCCGACCAAGTACAAGGTGATCTCGCGCCACATCGCGTACCACGGCACGTCGATGGGCGCGCTGTCGATCACCGGTCTGCCCGGCATCAAGTCCGACTTCGAACCGCTGGTGCCCTCCGCGGTCCGGGTGCCCAACACGAACCTCTACCGCGCGCCGGCCGGCACGGCCGGGCCCGACGGCACCGACGCCGAGGCGTTCGGGCGCTGGGCCGCGGACCGGATCGCGGAGGCCATCGAGTTCGAGGGCCCGGAGACGGTCGCCGCGGTGTTCCTGGAGCCGGTGCAGAACTCCGGCGGCTGCTTCCCGCCGCCGCCCGGCTACTTCCAACGGGTACGCGAGATCTGCGACGAGTACGACGTTCTGCTGGTCTCGGACGAGGTGATCTGCGCGTTCGGCCGCCTCGGGGAGTACTTCGGGGCGACCCGGTACTCGTACCAGCCGGACATCATCACCTGCGCCAAGGGAATGACGAGCGGATACATCCCGCTCGGCGCGATGATCGCCTCCGATCGGCTGGCCGAGCCGTTCCTG
>Ga0307415_100000070_pt1 | contig 42627 bp, 38 predicted proteins | sample DK1Cmetagenome_FD_204524 | JGI IMG/M metagenome (GOLD analysis project Ga0307415, IMG submission 204524) | Maize rhizosphere microbial communities from greenhouse at UC Davis, California, United States - DK15-C-2 | ecosystem: Host-associated > Plants > Roots > Rhizosphere > Soil | place: USA... | reverse complement strand
CGGAGATGGCGCGGGCGACGACGAGGCGCTGGATCTCGCTCGTGCCCTCGAAGATGGTGTAGATCTTCGCGTCGCGGTACCAGCGCTCGACCGGATGGTCGCGCACGTAGCCGGCGCCGCCGAGCAACTGCACGGCCTTCTCGGTGACCGAGACCGCGACCTCGCCGGCCTTCAGCTTCGACATCGAGCCCTGGCCGGCGTCGAACGGCTGGTTGGTACGGCCCATCCAGGCGGCGCGCCACACCAGCAGGCGGGCGGCGTCTATCTCGGTACGCATGTCGACAAGGGCGAACGCGACGGCCTGGTTCTCGATGATTGGCCGTCCAAACTGGACACGAGACTTGGCGTAGTCGAGGGCGTACTCGTAGGCGGCCCGGGCGATGCCGAGGGCCTGGGCGCCGACCGTCGGGCGGGTCAGCTCGAACGTCCGCATCGCGGCGTGGCTCTGCGCCCGCTGGCCCTCGCGGGCCCGCGCCAACCGGGCCTCGAGCGCGTCGCGCCCGCCGAGCAGGCAGGCGCCCGGCACCCGTACGTCGTCGAGGAACACATCGGCCGTGTGCGAGGCCCGCAGGCCCAGCTTGCGCAGCTTCGGGCCGCCGGTGATGCCGGGTGTGCCCGGCGGCACCACGAAGGCGGCGTGCCCGCGAGACCCCAGGGCCGGGTCGACCGAGGCGGTGACCACGTGCACGTTGGCGATGCCGCCATTGGTGGCGTACGCCTTCTGTCCATTGAGGACCCACTCGTCGCTCGCCTCGTCGTAGCGGGCGCGGGTACGCATGGCGGCCACGTCCGAGCCGGCCTCCGGCTCGGTGCTGCAGAACGCGGCCACCTTGGGGTTGTCGGCGTCGCCGAAGCACTGCGGTACCCATTCGAGCAACTGCTCGGGTGAACCGGTGCCGTAGATGGCCGCCACGGCGAGCGAGGTGCCCATGATGGCCATGGCGATGCCGGCGTCGCCCCAGAACAGCTCCTCGCTGGCCAGGCACAGCGACAGCCCGGTCGGGTCGGCGTAGCAGTTCGCCAGGAACTCGAACCCGTACAGGCCGATCTTGGCCGCCTCCTGGATGAGCGGCCAGGGTGTCTCCTCGCGCCCGTCCCACTCGCCGGCGGCCGGCCGCATGGTGTCGCGGGCGAACCCGTGCACCCAGTCCCGGAGCTCCCGCTGCTCCTCGTTGAGGAAGAGCGAGAACTCCGGTGCGGAGGCCGGCATGTCAGCCTCGGGGGAGGTCGAACAGGTTCTGCAGGTTCGCGGCCAGGCCGAGGTCACCCTTGGCCTTCAGCTTGCCCGTCATGAACATCATCATCGGATTACCGTTGCCAGTGATCAGGTTCAGGAAGTCGACGGCGCTCACGGTCACGGCGAGCTTCGGTTCGGCCTGCGGGGTCGGGGACACGGTGCAGGTGCCGTCGGCGATGACCACCTCGTAGGTGTCGGTTCCGCCGTCGGCGCGCCCGCCGATGTTCCAGTGGATGACCGCGTTGGTCGCGCCGGCGCGGTCGGCCCGGAACTGCGTCGGGAACCGGCTGAAGATCTCGTCGAGGATCTTGCCGCGCTGATCGCCGGCCATGACGGTCTCGAGCTGGTCCTTGGACGCGGACTTCACCATGGCGGCGAACTGTTCGGGCTCCACCGAGGAGAAGGTGCTCGGGTCGAACTCGGTCACGGATGTCCTCCTAAGCTACTCGTGCGTAACCCTACGCGAGAGTAGGTAAGCTGTCCAGCGTGGGCGCCGAGCCGTCGTTTCGCCGGCTGCCGCGGGCCGTGCGCGAGCAGCAGATGCTCGACGCGGCGGTGGTGGTCTTCTCCCGGCGCGGGTACCACGGGGCGGGCGTCGACGAGATCGCCGAGGCCGCCGGCATCTCCAAGCCCATGGTGTACGCGTACCTGGGCACCAAGGAGGAGCTGTTCATCGCCTGCCTGTACCGCGAGGGCGCCCGCCTGATGGAGGGGCTGGTCGCCGCGACGCTGGCCGACGACCTCACGCCGGACGAACAGCTCCGGCGCGGGCTGCGGGCCTTCTTCGCCTTCGTGGGCACGCACCGGGACGGTTGGATCGTCCTCTACCAGCAGGCGCGCGGCCAGGAGCGGTTCGCCGGCGTGCTGGCCCAGATGCGGCAGCGGTTGGTGGAGATCGTCTCGGGCATGCTGGCGCGGGCGGCCGGGCCGGGGGTACGCGACGACGACGTGACCACGTCCGGGTACGCCGTGGTGGGCGCGGCCGAGGCGCTGGCCGAGTGGGTCGTCAACCACCCCGACGAGGATCATGACCGGTTGGCCGCCCGGCTGACCAACGTTATCTGGCTCGGCATCGGTTCGGTCGTCGACCCTCGCTAGTCGGCGGTTGTCCGGAAGGCGCGACCAACGATCAAGAAGGGGAGCGGTGCCGGGTACGGTTGGGTCGACGATGTGAGGCGAGGGATAGCGATGAAGCTGGGATTGCATTACTGGAATTTCTCGAAGCCCGCCGATGCCGCGCAGATCGCCCCCACGTTGGCGCGGACGGCCGAGTTGGCCGACGAGGCCGGGTTCTCGACCTTCACGCTGATGGACCACTACTTCCAGATGGAGGCCGCCGGCCGGGCCGATGAGCCGATGCTGGAGGGCTACACCGGACTGGGGTACGTGGCGGCGAAGACCCAGCGGGTGACGCTGGGCCTGCTCGTGACCGGGGTGATGTACCGCCACCCCGGGCTGCTGGCCAAGATCGTCACTACCCTGGACGTGCTCTCGCAGGGACGGGCCCGGCTCGGGATCGGGGCGTCCTGGTACGAGCGGGAACAGCGCGGCCTGGGCGTACCCGTCGTGCCGGTGGCCGAGCGCTTCGAACGGCTCGAGGAGACCCTGCAGATCTGCCTGCAGATGTGGAGCGACAACAACGGACCGTACGAGGGCAGGCATTATCAGCTCACCGAGACTCTCTGCGTACCCGCACCCATCAGCCGGCCGCGTCCGACGATCCAGATCGGCGGCGGTGGTGAGAAGAAGACCCTGCTTCTCGTGGCCCGGTACGCCGACGCCACCAACCTGTTCGGCGCCGGGCCGGAGAACGTCGCCGGCAAGCTGGACGTACTGCGCCGGCACTGCGAGTCCGAGGGACGCGACTACGACGCCATCACGAAGACCGTGCTCATCCTCCGGCCACCGCTGGCCGACGAGGACGACTTTCTGAAGGAGGTCGAGGCGTACGCGGCCTTGGGCGTGACCGAGATCGAGGTGATGCCGGACCGGCATCCGGTCGAGTTCGCCGAGCTGGTGATCGAGCGGGTCCTCCCGCGCGTCACCGATATCTGAGCCGACACCTACCCCGTGATCGTGCCGGTGAGGTGGGTCCGGGCGGAGGCGGCGGAGTGGAGCGTGATGCTCCAGCCGTCGGACTCCTCCGACGGCGACGACGCGAAGGCGACCGTGGAGGGCAGCAGGATCGGCAGCTTGAACGAGACGTCGACGGTGAGGGCGGCCGGCAGCCGACCCTCGAGGGCCGCGAGGCAGCGCGCCTTGCTCCACATGCCATGGGCGATCCGGCGCGGGAACCCGAACAGCCGGGCGGCCACCGTCGAGGTGTGGATCGGGTTGCGGTCGCCGGACACGGCCGCGTAGGCCCGGCCGACGTCGGCCCCCACCCGCCACACCGCCGAGGGCGTGGCCGGTGGCGGCCCGGGCTCCCGGAGAGGCGACGCCGCGGACTTCTCGGGGCGCAGATACCGGGACCGCCCGCGCCAGACGACCTCACCGTCCACTGTGGCGGTAGCCACGAGGTCGATCGTGCGGCCACGGGTGTGGTCGCGCAGGTTCTCGGTGCGGACCGACAGGTCCAGCCGCTGCGAGGCGTCCACGGCCCGAACGACCTCGATGACGTTCGCGATGTGTACCAGGCCGACCAGCGGGAATGGGAATCCCGGTCGCGTCATCAGTTCCATCGAGAGCGGGAACGCCAGCACATGAGGGTACGTGGGTGGCGGCGTGTCGGAGACCGCGAAGCCGCAGACCCGCGCGTAGGCGGCCATCCGCTCGCGGTCGACGATCACGCCCCGTACCAGCAACTCGGTGTCGGGCAGGTTGCCGGGCCGGCCTCGGACGAGCACGCCGGCGGCGGCCCGCCGCGTCAGCCCGCCGACGTCGGGCATCCGTTCGAGTTCCTCGGTGGCCATGTCAGGCCCCCAGCAGCGACTGGCCGCAGACCCGCACCACGTTACCGGTCACCCCGCCCGATGCCGGCGACGCGAGCCAGGCGATCGTCTCCGCGACGTCCACCGGCAGGCCGCCCTGCGACATGCTGTTCATCCGTCGGCCCGCCTCCCGCACCAGCACCGGCATGGCCGCCGTCATGGCCGTCTCGATGAAACCGGGTGCGACGGCGTTGACGGTGATGCTCCACTTCGCCATCACCCGGGCCAGGGCCTCGACGAGCCCGATGACGCCGGCCTTGCTGGCCGCGTAGTTCGTCTGGCCCCGGTTGCCGGCGATGCCGCTGACCGACGACACCGCGACGATCCGTCCGCCGGGCCGCAGGTGCTTGCCGGCCAGCAGTGCGGAGTTGACCCGTTCCTGGGCGGTCAGGTTGACGTCCAGCACCGAGTCCCACGCTTCCTCGCTCATCCGGGCCAGCGTCTTGTCGCGGGTGATTCCCGCGTTGTGCACCACGATGTCGACTCCGCCATGCCGGGCGGTGAGATGGTCGGCCAGGGCGCCGGGGGCGGCGTCGGCGGTGAGGTCGAGTTGCAGCGCCTCGCCCCGCACGGCGTTGGCCACCGCGGCCAGCGCGTCGCCGGCCGCCGGCACGTCCAGGCAGACGACGTGCGCACCGTCGCGGCTGAGCACCTCGGCGGTCGCCGCGCCGATCCCGCGGGCGGCCCCGGTGACCACGGCCACCTTGCCGTCGAGCGGGCGCTCCCAGTCCACCGGCGGAGGGGGCGCGGCCGGAGAGATCCGGACGGCCTGGCCGGAGACATAGGCCGAGCGGGCCGAGAGCAGGAACCGGAGAGTAGACTCCACATTGGACTCAGCCTCGGGCGCCACGTACACCACCTGGGCGGTGATGCCCCGGCCGAACTCCTTGCCGACCGAACGCACGAAGCCCTCGACCGCCCGCTGTGCGGCCGCCTCGGCCGGTCTATCGCACCGCTCCGGCGGCGTCGCGAACACGATCACCCGCCCGCCGCTGCGCAGCGACCGGGCCACCGGGTGAAAGAACTCGTAGAGACCACGCAGCGCCGCCGAGTCGGTCAGCCCGGTCGCGTCGAACACCAGGGCCGCCATTCCGGTCGCGCTCCCGACCGAGGCCGGTAGGTCGACGCCGGCCGCGGAGAGCATGTCGCGGACCGGATCGGCCAGCCGACCGGCGCCGCCCAGCAGGACCGGGCCGTCCACCAGGGGATCGCCGGGCCGATGGCGGCGCAGCACCGGCGGGTTGGGCAGGCCGAGCCGGCTCACGATGGCCCGGCCGGGGCCGGAGTTCGCGAAGGTGGTGTAACGGTCGGTCATAGAGCTAGCCTACTCATGAGTAGGTTAGGGGGGTCGACCGATGCAGAGTCGCCGCGTGGCCGTCCTGGGCGGCAACCGGATCCCGTTCGCGCGCTCGAACGGCCCGTACACCCACGCATCCAATCAGGACATGCTGACCGCCGCACTGGACGGCCTGGTGGCCCGGTTCGGCCTGGCCGGTGAACGCCTCGGCGAGGTGGTCGCCGGCGCGGTGCTCAAGCACAGCCGCGACTACAACCTGACCCGGGAGTGCGTGCTCGGGTCGCGACTCGACCCGCACACTCCGGCGTACGACATCCAGCAGGCCTGCGGCACGGGTCTGGAGGCGACCATCGCGGTGGCCAACAAGATCGCTCTGGGCCAGATCGACGCCGGGATCGCCGGCGGTGTCGACACGACCTCGGACGCGCCGCTCGGTGTCAACGAGGACCTGCGGCGGGCGATGCTCGACCTCAACCGGGCCCGGGGCGTCGGCGACCGGCTACGGGCCGCGGCGAGGTTGAACCCGGTACGGGCGTTCCGGCCGGAGATCCCGCGTAATGCCGAGCCGCGCACCGGGATGTCGATGGGCGAGCACGCCGCGATCACCGCGCGCGAGTGGAGCATCGATCGGACCGCGCAGGACGAGTTGGCCCTCGCCTCGCACCGGCGACTCGCCGCCGCCTACGAGCGCGGGTTCTTCGACGACCTCATGACGCCGTACCTGGGCCTGCGCCGCGACCAGAACCTGCGCGCCGACACCACCGCCGAGAAGCTCGCCGCGCTGCGACCGCTGTTCGGCTCGGACACGATGACCGCGGGCAACTCCTCGGCGCTCTCCGACGGCGCGGCCGTCGTGTTGCTGGCCACCGAGGAATGGGCGGCGCAGCATCGCCTGCCGGTGCAGGCGTGGTTCGTCGAGGCCGAGACGGCGGCCGTCGACTACGTGCACGGCGGCGAGGGTCTGCTCATGGCGCCGACGTACGCGGTGCCGCGGCTGCTGGCCCGGGCCGGTCTGGGGCTGCGTGACTTCGACTTCTACGAGATCCATGAGGCGTTCGCGTCGCAGGTGCTGGCCACGCTCAAGGCGTGGGAGGACCCCGACTTCGGCAAGAGCCGGCTCGGTCTGGAGGCCCCGCTCGGTTCGATCGACCGGGACCGGCTCAACGTCGTCGGCTCGTCCCTGGCCGTGGGCCACCCGTTCGCCGCCACCGGCGGCCGGATCGTCGCGACGCTGGCGAAGCTGCTGGCCGAGAAGGGCTCCGGCCGCGGCCTCATCTCGATCTGCGCCGCCGGCGGCCAGGGCGTGACGGCCATCCTCGAGCGCTGACGCGGGCGGCTGTTACTAGCGAGACACGCAAGGCTTTCGTTACGCACGACACGCCATAGCGTCGCACTTTCGACACCGGAATGGGAAGTCTCCGCCAATGGTGAACGCGGGCATCGCCGGGCCCGGCGCCTGTATTTGAATGCGGCTATTTAGCCCGGTGTGGCGCGATGCGGGCGAGCCGGACCGCGCCCGCGGCGGCGGTTGGGGTCGCCCGGTGCCGGGATGTGATCACCGCACGACCACCCTGACCTGCCCTGATGCGCTCAGTGGCCGGCGGATCGGTGAGCCGTCCGAAGCGTGCGGGCCGGCCTGTCGTCTGACCGATAGGTGCGGGGCAACCGATTGGACGGTGTGGGTCGCTGTTCGTTCGATTTCCTTGGAATTGGTCGTATCCGGTCCTGTAGCGTCCCCGTTGCCCACACGGTAGTCAGCAAGAAATACCAGTAAGTCGCTCAATCGGTTCGGCTCGGTAAAGAGATTCCACCTCGCACAGCCGGCCACGATGCGGCTCATCCCAAACCGGGCACCTCGGTGTTCGGAAACGAACCGCCGGTGGTCAGTTCGCCTGACCTTCTCGAAGGAGAGAGACCCTCGTGCTTCAACGCCTCCGCGCCCTCCGCAAGTCCGAGAGCGGCTTCACGCTCACCGAGCTGTTGATCGTCATCGTGATCCTCGGAATCCTCACCGGGATCGTGGTCTTCGCCGTCGGCGCCTTCCAGGACCGTGGCCAGGCCGCCGCCTGCAAGTCCGACAAGAAGGCCACCGAGGTGGCCGTCGAGGCCTTCAAGGCCAAGAGCGCCGTCAGCGCCTACCCGCCGGACCTCACCGCCCTCGTTCCGGGCTACCTGCGCGAGGAGCCGCCCCAGGTGGTCGGTGACCCGGAGGCCTACTTCATCACCTACACGGCCGCCACCGGCGCCGTCGCCGCACAGCTCGACGGTGGCGGGGCCTGCTGACCGACCACGGTCTGGTGGGGAGGGCCGCCCGGTGCGGTCCTCCCCCAGCCGCACGTAGCAACACAACCTGATCACGGAGGTTCGACGATGGAATCGCGCGCTGTGGGGGACAGGGCGGATCACCTGCTGGAGAGGTTATGGAAGGCCGGTGGCACCGACCTGTTGCTCACGGCGGGCCGGCCTCCGCAGATCCGGGTCCACGGGGAACTCATCGGCGTCGAGGACCAGCCGCCGCTGAGCCCGTTAGACGTCGAGATGCTTCTGACCGAGGTGCTCAGCGCCACCCATACCACCGCCCGGGAAACCGCCCGCGAGTTCGACTTCGCATTCAGCTGGCGGGACCAGGCCCGAGTCCGGGGCAACGCGTTCACCCAGCGCGGCCACATCGCGGTGGCCCTGCGCATGGTGCCCCGCCGCGTCCCGACGATGGACGAGCTGGGCCTGCCTCCGGTGCTCGGTCACATGGTGCGCCAGCATCAGGGCCTGATCATCGTCACCGGGCCGACCGGGTCGGGCAAGTCGACCACGCTGGCCGCGTTGATCAATCAGATCAACCACGAACGGGCGTGCCACATCCTGACCGTCGAGGATCCGATCGAATACATGCACGACCACCAGCGCTCCACGGTCAACCAGCGCGAGGTGGGCTCGGACACCGCCTCCTTCCCGGACGCGCTGCGGGCGGCGTTGCGCGAGGACCCGGACGTCCTGCTGGTCGGTGAGATGCGCGACCTCGAGTCGATCCGGTTCGCCCTCACCGTGGCCGAGACCGGACACCTGGTTCTCGCCTCGTTGCACACCAACGACACCGCCCAGTCGCTGGCCCGCATCATCGACGTGTTCCCGGCCGAGCAGCAGGCGCAGGTGCGTACCCAGCTGGCCGCGGCGCTGACCGGGGTGGTGTACCAGCGGCTGGTGCCGCGCCTCGGCGGTGGGCTGGTCGCGGCGTACGAGGTGCTCGTCGCCACGTATGCGGTGCGCAATCTGGTCAAGGAGGCCAAGACGCATCAGCTGCGCAACACGCTGATGACCGGCCAGAAGGACGGCATGATCACGTTCGAGCACTCGCTCTCGCTGCTCGTGCAGGCCGGCGTGGTCACCTACGAGGACGCGGTCTCCCGCAGCCTCTACCCGAAGGACATCGAGCGGCAGCCCCGGCTGCGGGCAGGCGTGGCGGCATGAAGTTTCTCGGTAGGGCGCGGCCGGCGGTGCCGGAGCCGGCCTCGCCAGTGGCCGCCCCGGTGATCGCACCGGCCCGGGCCGACGACCTCACCGTGCACCCGGGTGGTCGGCGGCTGGGCGAGAGGCTGGTCGACGCCCAACTGGTCGCGCGGGGGCATGTGGTGGCGGCCCTGGCCGAGTCGCAGCGCGGCGGTGCGCCCAAGCTGCTCGGGCAGCGCCTGGTCGAGATGGGCGCCCTGGACGAGCGGGACCTGGCCTGGGCGGTCGCGGCCCAGTTGTCCCTGGAAGCGGTCGACCTTCGCGAGGTCACACCGCAGCCGGAGGCGACCCGCCTGCTGGACGAGGCCACCGCCCGGCGTTTCGTCGCGATCCCCCTCGCACTCGCGGGCGACGCCGTGGTGGTGGCCGTGGCCGCGCCGTCGGAGCCGGCCGTCCGGGCGCTGTACGAGGCGATCGGACGGCCCCTCGCGGTCAAGGTGGCCGCCCAGTCCGACATCGTGCGGGCGATCGGCAACAGCTACCGGGCCCTGACCGGTGTCAGCACGCAGGTGCGGGTGTTCCAGGCCCAGCACGCGCAGCGGCGGGAGACGACCCGGTCCGACGCGCCGGTCGCCAGCGAGGACGCGCCCGTCGTCCAGGTCGTACAGATGATCATTACGCAGGCCCTGCGGGACCGCGCCTCCGATGTCCACATTGAACCGCAGACCGCCCGGGTGCGGGTACGCTACCGCATCGACGGGGCGCTGCACGACGTCCTCGACCTGCCGGCGACCATGGGCCCCGGCGTGGCCAGCCGGATCAAGATTCTCGGCGGCATGAACATCGTGGAGCGCCGGCGCCCCCAGGACGGCCAGATCAGCATGGATGTCGAGGGACGTGAGGTCGACATCCGGGTAGCCACCTCCGCCGTCATCGAGGGCGAAAAGGTCGTCCTCCGGCTGCTCGACAAGAGCCGCCCGCTCTACCGGCTCGGCCAGCTCGGCATGCCCGACGACATGGTCGCCCGCTACTCCATGCTGCTGCGATCGCCGTACGGGATGGTGATCTGCGCCGGACCGACGGGCAGCGGCAAGACGACGACGCTCTACGGCTCGCTGGCGGAGATCAACACCCCGGAGCGCAACGTGATGACGATCGAGGACCCGGTGGAGTACCGGATCCCCTCGATCAACCAGATCCAGATCAACGAGCAGGCCGGGATCACGTTCGCCAACGGACTCAAGTCCATCCTGCGACAGGACCCGGACGTGATCCTGGTCGGCGAGGTCCGCGACGTGGAGACGGCCCGGATCGCCGTACAGTCGGCGCTGACCGGCCACTTCGTACTGTCCTCGTTGCACGCGACCGACGCCGCCTCGGCCCTGCACCGCCTGCTGGACATGGGCATCGAGAGCTTCCTGATCGCCTCGTCGGTGACCGCCGTGCTGGCCCAGCGGCTCGTGCGACGCATGTGCAACCACTGCCGCGAGCCCTACCAGCCGTCGGCCGAGGAGATGTCCCTGCTCGACGCGCTGGAGGGCCGCCCGCCGATGGCCGGCTTCACGCGCGGACACGGCTGCAACTTCTGCGCCCACACCGGATTCCTTGACCGGATCGGCGTCTACGAGATGATGCCCATCACCGACGCCGTCCGCGAACTCATCCTGGACCGCGCGGCGCACGAGGAGTTCCGCAAGGTGGCCCGGTCCGAGGGCATGCGCCCACTGCAGGCCGAGGCCGCCCGCCTGGTCGAGTCCGGCATCACCACCCTGGGCGAGGTGCTGCGTTCCATCTACGTTGCGGGAGGCTGAGATGGCCAAGTACGCCTACGTTGCCGTCGGGCCGGACGGCCGGTCGATCTCCGGGGTCGAGAAGGCCCGCAACCGCCAGGACGCGGAGGTGGCGCTGTACGGACGTCACCTGCGCGACATCCGCCTGTCCGAGCCCAAGAGCGTCTTCGCGACCGAACTGTTGCCCACGCGGGTCAAGCGCGAGGAGGTCATGCACCTCTCGCGCCAGCTCGGGGCGTTCGTCGGCGCCGGCCTGCCGCTCATCGAGGCGGTACACACCCTTGGCGAGGAGGCGAAGAATCCCAGCGTCCGGCGCATGATGGCCGACGTCGAGGACGGTCTGCGTCGCGGCGAGCGCCTCTCGGACTGCCTGGACCGGCATCCAAGGATCTTCCCCGAGTTCTACCGCGGCATCCTGCGCTCGGCCGAGCTGACCGGGCAGCTCGACGCGGTGCTGGAGCAACTGGCCCGGTACCTGGAACGCGACCTCGAGGCCCGCCGCAAGATCAAGGCGGCGCTGATCTATCCATCCATGATCGCGGTTATGTCGCTCGTCACGGTCGTGGTGCTGGCCACGTTCACGCTGCCTCGGTACAAGGTCTTCTTCGAGAGCATGGACGCCGAACTGCCGCTGGCCACGCGGATGCTGCTGGCCGTGACCGACTTCTTCACCCAGTACTGGTGGGCCCTGGCCGGTGGCGTAGGCCTGGTCCTGCTGGCCGGGAGCCTCGCGCTGCGGACGCACGGTGGTCGGTACGGTCGCGACCGTCTGCTGCTCGGGATACCGGTCCTGGGCGACGTGATCCGCTTCTCGCTGGTGGAACGGTTCTGCCGGATCCTTTCCTCGATGGCGGCCGCCGGGGTGGCGCTGCCCGAGGCGCTGCGAGTGGCGACCGGGTCACTGCGCAACCTCGTCTTCATGCGGTCGCTGTCCCACGTGGGCGAGGCGATGCTGGAGGGCGAGGGTCTGGCCCGGCCGCTGGCCGGCACCGGCCTGTTCCCGTCGACCGCCGCACGCATGATCCGGGTGGGCGAGGAGACCGGCACCCTCGAGACCCAGCTGAGCGTCACCGCGCGCTACTACGAGGGCGAACTGGACTACAAGCTGAAGAAGCTCACGTCGTTCTTCGAACCCGCCGTGATCATCATCATGGGCGGCATCGTCGGCTTCGTCGCGGTGGCGCTGGTCTGGGCCATGTACGGCATCTACGGCCAGATCGAGATCTGACGATGCGCGGGCGACGGCTGGGAGATGACGACGGCGAGAGCCTGATCGAGCTGCTCGTGGCGCTGACCATCATGGCCACCGCTGTGGCCGTGCTGCTGGCCGGCCTGGCTACGGCGATCCTCATGTCGGACGTGCACCGCAAGCAGGCCACGGCCGGCGCGCACGTGCGGGCCTTCGCCGAGAAGATCGCGGGCGTTGTGGCGGCCTATCCTTCGGGCTACGAGACCTGCGCCGACAAGGACGACCCCGACGGCTATCAGGCGCAGGCGCCATCCGCCGCCGGATTCTCGTTCGCGGTCACCAAGGTCGAGTACTGGGACGGGTCCGCGTTCACGACGAGTACGTCCGCCTGCGACCGAGGCGTGCAACGCGTCACGGTGCGGGTCGCGAGCGCGGATGGGCGGGCCGCCGAGTCGCTCACCGTCGTCCTGCGCCGGCCGTGCCGGACCCAGGACGACTTCCCGCAGGACTGGCCATGTCCGTGACCGAACGGCTCCGGCGGGACGAGCGCGGGGTCACGCTGGTCGAGGTGCTGGTGGCCACCGCGCTGTTGGCGATCATCATGGTGCCGCTGGGGAACGCGCTCATCGGGTACATCCGCAACAGCGACGCGGTCAGCCGGCGACTGGCCGAGTCCCATGACATCCAGGTCAGCGCGGCCTACTTCGCCCAGGACGTGCAGAGCCTCGGGGTACGCGACTGGTCGGCCCACCCGTACCCGCTGGAGCAGTCCATCGAGGTGAACGCACCGGCGACCGGCGGGCTGTACCCGTGTGGGGCCTCGGGTACGCCGGACGCGGTCGTCCGGTTCGCCTGGGACGACCCGACCGACGTCACCCGGACCATCCGGGTGGCCTACGTCGTGGTCACCACGGGCACCGAGCGTCAGTTGCGGCGCCTGCTCTGTGTCGGCTCGTCCACTCCCACCTCCGACACGGTGCTGGTCCACAACGTCAGCCAGGTCTCGGGCGAGAACCCGACCGTGACGTGCGTCAGCCCGTGCGCGGACGCGCCGGCGGTACCGCGGGCGGTGAGGCTGACGATTCCCATCCGCGAGCCGGCCAACGACGCGACGGTGAACGTGGTCCTCGAAGGACAGCGGAGGCAGACATGAGGTTCCGGGTCTGGCGGTCGGACGACGGCGGCGCCGCCCTCGTCATCGCGCTGGTCTTCATCACGGTGGTGGCGATCGCCGTCACGGTCACCCTGTCGTTCGCCGACACCAGCATCCGGACGACGTTCGCGCTGCGCGACCAGGCGGCCTACTCGGCCAACGCCGACGGCGCCGCCCAGATCGCCGTCAACGCCCTGCGCGAAGGGACCTACAACGGCACGAGCGGCACGTGCTTCGGCGGCGGCAACGTCCTGACGCTGTCCAATGTGTATCAGCCGGCGGGCGGACCGGCCGACTCCGCGTACGTCGCCTGCACCCTGGACAACGACCACACCGCCACCGATCCGAGCGTGGCCATCAACGCGTCCAATCGACCGGGCAGCGCCATCCTCACCATGAGTACCGGCGGCGAGGACGGCATCAATATCAAGGTCAGTGGCGGGCGGACCGTCAAGGTGCACGGCGGCATCTTCTCCAACTCGAACATCAACGTGGAGCTGGGCGCGCTGGAGACCAACGCCGAGGTCACCGCCCGCGGCCCGTGCGCCGGCTCCATCACGAGTACGCCGGCCCGGCAGTGCAACATCGGCGGTGCCCCGAACCCCAAGGGCGAGGACCCCAACTACGCGCCGGCCGCCGGCCCGGCGACGCCGCGGGCGGTGCCCAACTGCCCGGGCACCGGCAACCGGCCACGCCTGATCACGTTCGACCCGGGCCGGTACACCAACCTGTCGGGCCTCAACTCGCTGACCTCGTCGATCGACAACGGGCCGAACGCCAACAAGTGCAAGGGCAGCATCTTCCACTTCCGGCCGGGGACGTACTATTTCGACTTCGGTGGCGAATGGCTGGTCGACACCGGGTACCTGGTGGGCGGCACCGAGACCTCGACGCTCGACCCCGACAACCCGCCGGCGATTCCGGGCGCCTGCCAGAGCCCGATCCCGCCCAACCCGCTGCCGCCGGGCGGCTGGACCAAGCCGGCGCCCGACGCTGGCGTGCAGTTCATCTTCGGCGGCACCAGCCGCATCCATCTGGGCGCGGCCCGGTTCGAGATCTGCGGCACGTACTCGCTGACCAGTCCGCCGGTGGCGGTGTACGGCCTGAAGTCGGCCCACAACGGGGTGCCGGCCCAGAGCGGATGCGTGACCACCGTCGGCGGATGCGCGGTCATTCTGTCGGACAACGCGCCGACCAGCCGCCTGTACGTGCAGGGCACCACGTACGTGCCGCGGGCCAAGCTCGACATCTCGCTGAACAACCTCACCGGGCAGGTGTTCCGGTACGGGGTCGTCGCCCGCAGTCTGTACCTCAATCCCACGGGCAGCGCCAGCCTCAGCAACCCCGTGATCGAGGTGCCCGACGAGAGCCCGAGCTATGGCCGCCGTACGGTCATCAACCTCACCGTGTACGTCTGCCCGGGATCCAGCACCTGCAGCACTTCGGGTCAGCTGCGGTTGCGCGTCAAGGTCGGGGTGATCGATCCCACCGGCACCGCCGTGGCCGGGCAGCGCGAGATCACCGTCTACAACTGGAGCGTCCAGCGCTAGGCTTCGCCGGTCCAAGATCCGAAAGCTACCGGCCGAGGAGGGCGTCAGTGTAGAGGGCGGCGACGGGCTCGGCCACGAACAATGCCAGCAGGGCGCCGGCCACCATGAACGGTCCGAAGGGGACGGCCGTCTTACGCCCGCCCCGCCCCGCGAGAATGAGGGCGACGCCCACCATCGCCCCTAGCAGGAAACCGGCGAACGCGCCCACCACCAGCCCGGCCCAGGACAGGTAGGCGAGCATGCCGCCGACGATCCCGGCCAGCTTGACATCGCCGAAGCCCATCCCGGCCGGGTAGGCGAACGCCACCGCGAAGAAGAACGCGAACAGCGCGGCGCCGCCGATACCGGCCCGGGCCAGCGCCCACCAGTCCCCGGTAACGGTCGCGGCCAGCGCGAGCAGCACGGCCAGGATCGGGTACGAGGGAAGCACGATCGTGTTCGGCAGCCGCCGCACGTCCAGGTCGATGACGGTCAGGGCGACACCGACGGCGGTGAAATACAGGTACGCGGGCAGCGCGGCGGCCAGGTCGAGCCCCACGAGGCGCACCGTGACGGCCGCGAAGAGGAGGCCGGTGAGCAGCTCGACGACCGGATACCGGACGGCGATCGCGGCCCGGCAGTCGGCGCACCGGCCCCGCAGCAGAAGCCAGCCGAGCACGGGCACGTTGTGCCAGGCCCGGATCGGCGCGCCGCATGACGGGCAGCGCGACCCCGGCCGGACCAGCGACTCGCCGCGAGGCACCCGGTGGATCACCACGTTGAGAAACGAGCCCACCGCGAGACCCAACACGAGCGCCACGGCAACCTGCACCGCACCATCATGCCGGGGATCTTGGGTGCGTTAAGGGTTGCGCCACGCTATCCGTAAACTTCCGGTACGTGGACCCGGTACCCAACATTCTCGCGGCGCGGTACGCGTCACCGGAGATGGTGGCCGTCTGGTCGCCCCAGGAGAAGGTCCGCGCGGAGCGGCGGCTGTGGCTGGCCGTGCTGTCGGCCCAACGCGACCTTGGCCTGGCGGTGCCCGACGGCGTCATCGAGGCGTACCGGGACGCGCTGGACCGGGTGGACCTGGCCAGCATCGCCGCCCGGGAGCGGGTGACCCGCCACGACGTCAAGGCGCGGATCGAGGAGTTCGCCGCGCTGGCCGGGCACGAGCACATCCACAAGGGAATGACGTCCCGCGATCTCACGGAGAACGTGGAGCAGCTCCAGATCCGCGACTCGCTGCGGCTGGTCCGGGACCGGGTCGTGGCGACGCTGGCCCGTCTGGCCGCCCGGGCGCTGGAGTTCGATGGTCTCGTCATCGTCGGCCGTACCCACAACGTGCCGGCGCAGATCACCACCATGGGCAAGCGGTTCGCCAACGCGGCCGAGGAGCTTGTGATCGCGTACGACCGCATCGCGGACCTGCTCGGCCGGTACCCGTTGCGCGGTATCAAGGGTCCGGTCGGCACGGCGCAGGACCAGCTTGACCTCCTCGGCCACCCCGACCGCCTCCGCGCGCTGGAGCGCGGTGTGGCCCGGCACCTCGGCTTCGAGCGGGTCCTCGACAGCGTCGGTCAGGTCTATCCTCGGTCGCTGGACCTGGATGTGGTCTCAGCGCTGGTCCAGTCGGCGGCGGCGCCGTCGTCGCTGGCCACCACGCTGCGGCTCATGGCCGGCCAGGAGCTGATCACCGAGGGGTTCGGTGAGGGTCAGGTCGGGTCGTCCGCCATGCCGCACAAGATGAACCCCCGGTCGTGCGAGCGGGTCAACGGCCTGGCCGTGGTGATCCGGGGGTACCTGTCGATGGTGGCCGAGCTGGCCGGTGACCAGTGGAACGAGGGCGACGTGGCGTGTTCGGTGGTGCGCCGGGTAGCCCTGCCGGACGCGTTCCTGGCGACCGACGGCCTGTTTCAGACGTTCCTCACGGTGCTGGACGAGTTCACCGCGTACCCGGTCGTGGCCCGCCGCGAGCTCGACCGGTACCTGCCGTTTCTGGCCACCACGCGGATTCTCGTCGAGGCGGCCCGGCGTGGCGTCGGGCGTGAGGTTGCTCACTCGGTCATCAAAGAGCACGCGCTGGCCGCCGCGGGGGCGCTGCGCGGGTCCGACACGCCCGGCAACGATCTGCTGGACCGGCTCGGCGCCGACCCGCGCCTGAGCCTTACGCGGGCCGAGGTCGGCGCGCTCGTCGGCGAACCGGGAACTTTCACCGGTGCGGCCTCGGCCCAGGTGCGCGCCGTGGTCGACCGGATCGCCGCCATCGTGGCTCTGCACCCGGACGCGGGCCGCTATGCCCCGGCACCAATCGTCTGACGCCGATGTTCGCGCGCTGGTCGTCCCGTTGGCGGTGTGCGCCCGGTAGGCTGTGAACGCCCCATTCGCCGGCCCGCGGGGCGGCAGACAATCAGCGGAAACATGGGAGCCGAGGTCCGAGCGACGACGCGTGAGGCGGAGGCGACCACGGAAGGCAGTCAGGAGCACCCGTGGCTCTCGTTGTCGTGGATGTCATGCTCAAGCCCGAGATTCTTGACCCGCAGGGTCAGGCCGTCGCCAACGCGCTGCCGCGCCTGGGCGTGAGCGAGGTCACGTCGGTGCGCATCGGCAAGCGCATCGAGATCGAGTTCTCCGGCGAGCCTGATCTGGAACAGGCCCGGCAGATCGCCGACAAGCTGCTGGCCAACCCGGTCATCGAGGACTTCACGGTCCGGGTGTCGCCGTGACGACAATTGTCGGGGTGGTGACGTTCCCGGGTTCGCTCGACGACCGGGACGCGGTACGGGCCGTGGCCCGCGCCGGCGCCACGCCGGTCCGCCTCTGGCACGCCGACTCCGACCTGCACGGCGTGGACGCGGTGATCCTGCCCGGCGGCTTCTCCTACGGCGACTATCTGCGCTGCGGCGCCATCGCCCGGTTCGCGCCGGTGATGGAGACCATCGCCGACGCCGCCCGCGGCGGACTGCCGGTGCTCGGCATCTGCAACGGGTTCCAGATCCTCTGCGAGGCCCACCTGCTGCCCGGCGCGCTGACCCGCAACGACCATCTGCTGTTCCGCAACCGCGATCAGCGCCTGCGGATCCGGTCGACCGGTTCGGCCTGGACGAACGAGTTCACGGTCGGGCAGGAGATCGTCATCCCGGTGAAGAACGGTGAGGGCCGGTACGTCGCCGACGCCCACACGCTCGACCAGTTGGAGGCCGAGGACCGCATCGTGGCCCGGTACGCCGGAGACAATCCCAACGGGTCCATGCGGGACATCGCCGCGATCCGCAACGCGGCGGGCAACGTGGTGGGCATCATGCCGCACCCCGAGCACGCGATCGACGAGCTGACCGGTCCCTCGCAGGACGGGCTGCGCTTCATCACGTCGTTGTTCAAACACCTGGCCGGCGTACGCCTGGAGGGGGTGGCCGCATGACCACCGACGCCAAAGTGGACGGCCCAAGCTCGCCGGCGGACCACGAATCCGGGCCGGAGTCGGTCGCCTCGCAGGCTCCGGAACCCGCGCGCGCGGAGCGAGCGCAAACGAACGCAGCGGGCGCCGGATTTGTTGACACGGTGACTCGCGCCCACGACACCCCGCACGAGCACCAGCCGTACCTGGAGTTGGGTCTGCGGGAGGACGAGTACCAGCAGATCCGGCAGGTTCTGGAGCGCCGGCCCACCGAGTCCGAGCTGGCGATGTACTCGATCATGTGGAGCGAGCACTGCTCGTACAAGTCGAGCAAGGTGCACCTCAAGACGCTCAGCCGTCGTGGGACCGAGCCGTCGGCCGCCTCGGCGCGGGTGCTGGCCGGCATCGGGGCCAACGCCGGAGTGGTGAAGGTCTCCGAACGCCTGGCCGTGACGTTCAAGATCGAGTCACACAACCACCCGTCCTTTGTGGAGCCTTACCAGGGCGCGGCGACCGGGGTCGGCGGCATCGTGCGCGACATCCTGGCCATGGGCGCGCGTCCGGTCGCCGTGATGGATCCGCTCCGGTTCGGCGCGGCCGACCACGAGGACACCCGACGCGTCCTGCCCGGCGTCGTGGCGGGCATCGGCGGGTACGCCAACTGCCTCGGCCTGCCGACCGTCGGCGGTGAGGTGGTCTTCGACGAGTCCTATCAGGGCAACCCGTTGGTGAACGTGCTCTGCGTCGGGGTGCTGCCCGTCTCCCGCCTGCAGAGCAAGGCGGCCGCCGGCCCGGGCAACATCGTCGTCCTCATTGGAGCCAAGACGGGGCGCGACGGCATTGGTGGGGTGTCGGTCCTGGCCAGCGCGACGTTCGACGCCGACAGCCAACAACGCCGGCCCAGCGTGCAGGTCGGCGATCCGTTCACCGAGAAGCTGCTCATCGAGGCCTGCCTCGAGCTGTACGACGCCGGCCTCGTCGTCGGCATCCAGGATCTGGGCGGCGCCGGCCTGACCTGCGCGTTGTCCGAGACGGCCGCCGACGCCGGCACCGGCATGGACGTGAACCTCGACCTGGTGCCCCTACGGGAGCCGTCGATGCAGCCGCACGAGGTGCTGGCGTCGGAGTCGCAGGAGCGGATGCTGCTCATCGTCACGCCGGACAACCTGCCGGTGGTGCTCTCGATCTGCGCCCGTTGGGGCGTGCTGGCCACGGCGATCGGCGAGGTGACCCCGCCGACGAACGACCAGGGTGGCCGGTTGCGCGTGACCTGGCGCGGCGAGCCGGTGGTCGACGTTCCGCCCGGGTCGCTGGCCGACGACGCACCGGTCTACGCGCGTCCGATGCGCGAGCCGAGCGACCGAATCCTGCTGCTGGCCGACCGGGCCGAGACGTTGCCCCGACCGCGTACGCCGGACGAGTTGCGCGCCACCCTGCTGCGGCTGGCCGGGTCGCCGAACCTGTGCGACAAGACCTGGGTGACCGAGCAGTACGACCGGTACGTGCTGGGCAACACGGTTCTGGCCCAGCCGGAGGACGCCGGTGTGATCCGGGTGGATGAGGTCAACGGTCTGGGCGTGGCATTGTCGGTCGACGGCAACGCCCGGTTCACGCGGCTGGACCCGTACGCCGGGACCCGGTTGGCGCTCGCGGAGGCCTACCGCAACGTCGCCGTCACCGGGGCCGTGCCGGTCGCCGTGACCAACTGCCTCAACTTCGGTTCGCCCGAGGATCCCGGCGTGATGTGGCAGTTCGCCGAGGCGGTCCGGGGGCTCTCCGACGGATGTCGGGAGCTCGGCATCCCGGTCACCGGCGGCAACGTGAGCTTCTACAACTCGACCGGTGCCACCGCCATCCACCCCACGCCCGTCATCGGAGTCCTCGGTCTGCTGGACAAGGTGAGCGATCGCGTCCCGATGGGCTTCGCGTCCGCCGGCGATCCCGTGATGCTGCTCGGCGAGACACGCGCCGAGCTGTCCGGATCGGAATGGGCCCACGTCGTGCACGACCATCTCGGCGGCGCGCCGCCGGTCGTCGACCTGGCTCTCGAGCAGCGCCTGGCCGGCGTACTGGCGGAGGCGGCGCGGGTCGGGCACCTCTCCGCCGCCCACGACCTGTCCGACGGTGGGCTGGCCCAGGCGCTGGTGGAGGCATGCCTGCGGCGCGGATGTGGTGCCCAGATCACGCTGCCCGAGGAGGTGGACCCGTTCGTCGCTCTGTTCAGCGAGTCGACCGGGCGGGTCCTCGTGGCGGTGCGGCGCGGCCAGGAGGCCGGATTCGCGGCGCTGGCGGCCGAGCGGGGCATCCCGTGCCACGCGCTCGGCGTCGTGCGTGCGCCCGGCTCGCCGCTCACGGTCGACGGCCTGTTCGAGGTGCCGCTCGATGAACTGCGGGAGGCGCACACGGCGACGCTGCCGAAGCTCTTCGGTGTCGGTAGGGACCCCCTATAGTGCACCAAGTGTTTGCAGGGACCCCCTGCATAACACCTCTCCGGCCTTTCGCCGCCCCGCCCACGTGTAGGTGAGCCGGCGCGCCCGCCGCCGCGATGATCCGGTCGATCATGGAGCTAGGGACGCAAAACAGCGCCGATCATGGACTCAGGTCCATGATCGGCGGAGGTGTGGGGGGAGTTAGTCGTCGAGCCAGTCGACGCGGCCGCGACCCTCGGGCGGCGGCGGCGGAGGAGGACGCTGACCACGCTGGTCGTACGGGTCATAGCCCGGCTGTTGGTCGTACGGCGGCGGCTGCTGCCCGTACGGCTGGCCATAGGTCGGCTGGTCGTAGCCGCCGGGGTAGGCGGGCCCGCCTCCCGGGTACGGCTGGCCGTACTGGGGCTCCGGTGGCCCGTAACCGGCGGCGCCTCCGGCGTAGCCCGCGGGCGGCGGCGGTGCGCCGTACGGCGGTGGGCCGTAGCCGCCGGCCGGGCCGGGGCCGCCCGGGTACTGCGGTGCGGCGTGCGCGCCGTTCTGGCGCGTCGCGTACGGATCGGGGTCGGCCGGTAGCGGCCGGTGCATCTGCGTGGGCATGTCGGCCAGCGGCGACCGCGCGATCATCGTCTGGTCCGCGCCCCGGGGACCGGGGGACACGGGCGGCCCCATCGGCGGCGGCCCGCCCCGCATGACCGTGGTCCGTTCCGGCGGCCCTCCCCGTCGCGGTGGCTGCGGTGGTCGCGGTGGTCCGGCCCGACCCGGCGGCGGTCCGCGGCGGGGCGCGGGCTCATCGTCGTCCTCGTCGTCGTCGCGGTTGCGCCGCACCAGCAGCAGGACGATCGCGCCGATGCCGAGCAGGACGAGCAGGCCGCCGATCGCGATGAGGAGCCAGGACAGCCCGGCCTCGTCCTCGTTGTCGGCCGTCGGGTCGAGGGCGGCGTCGCTGAGCTGGGGCTCGCCCGATCCGCTCGGGCCGGCCGTCGGGGGTCCCGCGCTGGGCGTGGCGCTCGTGTTGGGGGCCATGGCCAGCTTGCCCACCCTCAGCGGCGCGCCGGCCTGCCCCTGGACCACGCGGTCGTACGGGGCGAAGCCCTCCCTCTCGACCCGCAGCGCGATCGTGCCGGGACCGATCGGGCCGTCGCCGGAGGAGGTGAACTTGAACCTGCCGGCCGTGTCGGTGCCGACCTCGTACTGGTGCGGGGGCGTCGCCGAATCCTGAAGGAACACCTTCGCCGCCGAGACACCCTTGCCCGTGGTGCTGTCGGTGACCGTGCCGGACACCTCGGGCACGACCTGCGGCGCCTGCTGCTCGGGCCCGTGCACGTTCAGGACGAAGGTCGTGTTCGCGTACGGTGAACCGCCCGGCGGCCCGGCGTTGATGTTCCCCACCCCGCCGGCGTTCGTGCCGGGCGGGATGTTGGCGCCGGCCGAGATGCGGAACTTGAAGGTGATCGAGCCGTTGCCCGGCGGTATCTGCTTCTGGCAAGGATGGCTGCAGCCGTCGATGCCGCGCACGGTGGCGTTGTTGCCGACCTGGGGTGGAAGCGTGACGGTCACGAGGACGTTCGGGCCCTGGTCGTTGGGCGGATCGTTGACGGTGACCGTGATCTCCCGCGACTGGCCGGCGTCAAGATCCAGGTTCGCCGGGTCGACGTTGACCGAGGCGGCGAACGCCGGTGCGGCTACGCCGAAGACCCCCGCCGCAGAAGTCACTACGACGACCGCGGCGCGAACCATCCACGCGCGCCGCTGCGTTCTGACGCCCACGACCCCTACGCCTCCCGTCAGGCGCATCCAAGGAACATAGGATGCACCGCAGGCAACTATGCCTTGTCCACAGGCATACCGCGACCCACGCCCGGAGGTTTATGCCCGTGTGTCGAACCGTATCGTCCGGACGTGTCCGCTAGAAGAGTCATTCGCCGACGCGTGCGGAGGCGATCAACGTGACCCCGTCGGGCGCGGTGTCCGTGCTGGTCAGGGATCTGGACGCCGGACGCGTGCCGGACGCCGCGCGGGTGCGCGACGCCGTACGGGAGCTGCTCGTGCGCCTGCGCCGGCGGGCCCCGGGCCGTTCGGTGGAGGTGCGGGTTCCGCCGTACGGCGCGGTCCAGTGCGTGGAGGGACCGCGGCACAAGCGGGGCACACCGCCCAACGTGGTCGAGACGGACCCGATGACGTTCGTTCTGCTCGCCACGGGCCGTTTGGCCTGGGAAGACGCGGCTCGCGACGGGCGGGTCGCGGCGAGCGGCACCCGGGCCGACCTTTCGCCGTACCTCCCTGTCTGGACGGCCGAGGCGGGGACCCCACCGTGACCCGTTGACTACGACATGCTGCAAAATCATGGCGCTGCGTCACATCGGGGGCTCGCGTAGACTGTCGTGGCATCCAGACCTAGGCGCGTCATCGAGCGAGGAGCAGGCAGGTGCCCCGAGGCGACGGTCGGTTGAGCCTCCAGCTTGACCCCCACGAGCCCGGCCCGCAGGACGAGTGCGGAGTCTTCGGAGTCTGGGCCCCCGGCGAAGAGGTGGCCAAGCTCACGTACTTCGGCCTGTACGCGCTGCAGCACCGTGGACAGGAGGCCGCCGGCATCGCGGTCTCCGACGGCACGAGCGTGGTGGTCTACAAGGACCTCGGCCTGGTCGCCCAGGTGTTCGACGAGCCGACGCTGGCCAGCCTGCGCGGGCACATCGCGATCGGGCACACCCGCTACTCCACCACCGGCCGTTCCAACTGGGAGAACGCCCAACCCACGCTGCGCACCACGCCGCCGGGGGCGGACGCCCGCGGGTCGACGATCGCGTTGGCGCACAACGGAAACCTCGTGAACACCGCGGAGCTGGCGCGACAGGTGGCGGCCAGCGACGGTGATCCCGACGGCGCCACCTCGGACACCGCGCTGGTGGCGAGCCTGCTCGCCACCCGGCCCGACGTGTCCGTCGAGGCCGCCGCGCTCGAGGTGCTGCCGACCCTGCGCGGCGCGTTCTGTCTCGTCTTCATGGACGAGGACACGCTGTACGCGGCGCGCGACGCCAACGGCGTTCACCCGCTTGTCCTGGGCCGGCTCGAGCGCGGTTGGGTGGTGGCCAGCGAGACCGCGGCCATCGACATCATCGGCGCGAGCGTCGTCCGCGAGGTCGAGCCGGGCGAGTTGCTCGCGATCGACGAGCACGGGCTGCGGTCCACCCGGTTCGCCACGCCCGATCCGAAGGGCTGCCTGTTCGAGTACGTCTATCTCGCGCGCCCGGACACGACGATCGGTGGCCGCAACGTGTACGGCACCCGCGTCGACATCGGCCGCACCCTGGCCCGGGAGCACCCGATCGAGGCCGACCTCGTCATCGGCGTGCCGGAGTCCGGCATCCCGGCGGCCATCGGTTACGCGAAGGAGTCGGCCATCCCGTACGGCTCGGGCCTGGTCCGCAATGCCTACGTTGGACGGACCTTCATCCAACCCAGCCAGACCATCCGGCAGCTCGGCATCCGGCTCAAGCTCAACCCGTTGCGCGATGTCATCCGCGGTAAGCGGATCATCGTGGTCGACGACTCCATCGTGCGCGGCAACACCCAGCGGGCGATCGTGCGGATGCTTCGTGAGGCGGGCGCGGTCGAGGTGCACGTGCGCATCTCCTCGCCGCCGGTGAAATGGCCCTGCTTCTACGGCATCGACTTCGCCACCCGCGCCGAACTGCTCGCCAACGGCCTGGACACGGAGGGCATCCGCCGGTCGTTGGGCGCGGACTCCCTCGGGTACGTATCGCTCGAGGGTCTCATCGCCGCCACGGAACAGCCGAAGAGCCGGCTGTGCCGGGCGTGCTACGACGGGGAGTATCCGATCGCGTTGCCCGCCGACGATCTGATCGGAAAGCATGTACTGGAGGGTGTTCAGCGGCGCGTACCGCCGCCGGCATCCAGCACGGGTGCGGCCGCCGTCGTGACGCCCGCGCCGGCAGGAGCGCTCGCTCATGCCATGGCTGGCTCGGCGGCGCCTGACGCCGCGCAGCGGCCCAGCCACGTCAGCCCCTGAATTGAGATCCACGCACGACAGGCCACCCGACGGGCCTCGAGTCCCACCATAGCGAGGGGATTACCGTGACGCATGTGACCGCGCGCCCCGCCGACACCGCTGGCGAGAACGGCAATGGGACCCCGACGGAGGAGCCGGAGTACCGCCGCACCGTCACGTACTCGGACGCCGGGGTGTCCATCCACGCCGGGGCAGAGGCCGTGGAGCGGCTGAAGCCAAAGCTGTCCCGCGCCTGGCGACCGGAGGTGGTCGGCGACATCGGCGGTTTCGCGGGGCTGTTCCGGTTGGACGTGAAGAGGTACCGGCAGCCGCTGCTCGCGTCCTCCACCGACGGCGTCGGCACGAAGCTGGTGATCGCGCAGCAGATGGATGTGCACGACACCGTGGGCGTGGACCTGGTCGCGATGGTGGTCGACGACCTCGTGGCGTGCGGGGCGGAGCCGCTGTTCCTGTTGGACTACATCGCCTGCGGCGAGGTGATGCCGGACAAGGTCGCCACGATCGCGGCTGGGATCGCCGACGGCTGCCGTACCGCCGGCTGCTCGCTGCTCGGCGGGGAAACCGCGGAGCATCCGGGTGTGCTGCGTCCGCACGAGTACGACCTCTCGGCCACCGGCGTGGGCGTGGTGGAGGAGGACTCCGTGCTCGGGGGGCACCGCGTCGACGTCGGCGACGTGTTGATCGCGATGGGCTCGTCCGGCATGCACTCCAACGGGTACTCGTTGGTGCGCCACGTGTTGCTGGGCATCTCCCGCATGCGCCTGGACACCGTCATGGAGGACTTCGAGAACCAGCGCACGCTCGGGCAGGAGCTGCTCACGCCGACCCGCATCTACGCCAAGGACTGCCTGGCCCTGCTGACCGAGACCGATGTGCACGCCCTGGCCCATATCACCGGCGGCGGCGTATCCGGCAACCTCGTGCGCGTACTTCCCGAGCACGTCGACGCGGTCGTCGACCGATCGACCTGGCGTCCGCAGCCCATCTTCGATCTGGTGCAGCGCAAGGGGCGCATCGAACAGTCCGAAATGGAGGCCACGTTCAACATGGGCGTCGGCATGATGGCGATCATCGCCGCGGCCGACAGCGACCGGGCGCTCGCGTTCCTACGTGGACGCAACATCGAGGCCTGGGTCGCCGGTGAGGTCATCGACGGGACCGGCCAGGTCCAGATGGTCGGCTCCCACACCCGCTGACCGCTTTGTACGAGAACTTGGGGGCTTCCCGGGACGGACATATCCATCTAGCCTTATAAGTCGGCTATGGGGGTGGATCGTGTCAGCGTCGGGAATGCGGGGCGTGGGCACCTTCCCCTCGTACGTGATCATGCAGCCCACGACGCTGTGCAACCTCGACTGCTCCTATTGCTATCTGCCCCTGCGGGCCCACGATCGGCGCATGGCCACGGGAGTGGCCGGGGCGACGGCGGCGACGGTCAACGAGTGGGCCGCCGCCGTCCCGCGGTTCTCGGTCGTCTGGCACGGCGGTGAGCCGCTGGCCGCCGGTCGGTCACACCTGAGCGAACTCATGGCCCCGTTCGTCGGCGTCGAGCACCATGTGCAGACCAACGCGACGCTGATCGACGACGCCTGGTGCGAGTTCTTCCTCAAGCACGACGTGCGGATCGGCTTGAGCATCGATGGTCCCCGCCAGGCGACGACTCAGCGCGTCCTGCGCGGCGGCGCCCCGGCGTACGACCGGATCATGAGCGGGATCGCCGCGCTGCGCCGGCACGGCCTGCCCTTCGCCGCGCTGTGCGTGGTCGGAGATCCGGCGCCAGGACTGGCCGAGGAGCTGTACGAATTCTTCGTCGACCTCGGCTGCCACGTGCTCGGCGTCAACGTCGAGGAGCAGGAGGGCGTGAACCTGCGCTCCAACGCGCACGACGGTGGCGCCGTGCGCGCGTTCTGGGCCGAGCTGGCCGGGGCGTGGCGGCGCGATCCCCGGATCGAGGTGCGCGAGGTCGAGTGGGCGCTGCGATACGCGGGGGCGGCTCTGGCCGGCGAGGCCGACCAGCTCCTGCCGCGCCGGCACGACCCGATCCCCACCATCTCGTACGACGGGCGCGTGGTGCTGCTGTCACCGGAGCTGGCCGGATTCACGTCCGATGTCTATGGGGACTTCTCGTCGGGCAGCGTGCTCGACACGCCACTGTCCGAGATCGTCGAATCGGTCGCCCGCGCCCCGTCGGGCTGGATCGCCGAGTACCTCACCGGCGTGGAGGCCTGCCGGTCCACGTGTGACTACTTCGGCTTCTGCGGCGGCGCCCACGCCGCCAACCGCTACTTCGAGCAGGGTCGGTTCGACGGCACCGTGACCCGGCACTGCCGGAACAGCAAGATCTTCCTCTTGGAAGGGGTCCTTGACCATGCCCGAGCAGCCTGACCCGAGGGCTCCATCGTCCGACGTCACACCCGACCCGTTGACCGATCACATGAGGCAGATCCCGGGCCTGACCCGGCTTGTGGCCGAGGCCGAGGCGACGTGGCGGGCCCGCGCGGTCGCCGCCGGCGACGCCGTGGACGGGGGCCAGCCCGGTTGGCGCACCTTCGAGGACGCGTTCCCGACGTTCTATGAGTTCACTAACCGCCCACGCTGACGCGCCAGAACGGTACTGCGCTCCTCGCGGGACGCGGGCGCCTCCGGCTACCGCGTCCTACCGCGTCGTGATCACGATCTGGCGGACAATCGCGCAGTCTGGCTCGACATTCGTACGCGAAGTCCCGATCACCGTCAGCGACTCCGGGTCGTCCAGGTGCCCTCGTCCGTGCCGCCGGTGCCGTCGTCTTCGTCGACGTATTCGTCCTGCTGTTCGCCGTCGGAGTTGGAGTTCGCCTTACGGGCGAGTTCCCGCTCCAACGCGGCGAGGTCGGTGTTGGGGGAGTGGTACTTGAGCTCCCGGGCCACCTTCGTCTGCTTGGCCTTAGCACGGCCGCGCCCCATGGCTCGACCCCCTCGCACAGAAATTGCGGGGCAGCCCGTGACGGGCGGGCCCCGACGACGTCAGGCATCTCTCGTGGGTCATACGGTACATGCCTGCGGGCGTGTTCGGCACCTCGCCCCGACTTGGCGCGTCGTGACCGTGGGCCAACGGCGCGTAAGGAACGCCGCCGAGTGATGCTCATAACACGGGACCGATCCCGCCCGGGTCAGCGGTCGCGTTCCAAGCGGATCGTGCGCAGCCGGCCGACCTCGGCCATCCGGCGCTCGGCCATGCGGTCGGCGGCCTCGGCCGGGGGCACACCCTCGCCGGCGGCCAGTTGGAGGATCTGCCGGGTGGTGTCGTAGATCTTGGCCGCCCTCGCCTTGGCCCGCTCGAAGTTAAATCCGCCGATCTCGTCGGCCACCTGGATCACGCCCCCCGCGTTGACCACGTAGTCGGGCGCGTAGAGGATCCCCCGGTCCTCGAGGACCTTCTCGATGCCCGGGTGCGCCAACTGGTTGTTCGCGCCGCCGGCCACGATCCGTGCCCGCAGGGCCGGCACCGTCTCGTCGGAGAGCGCGCCGCCGAGCGCGCAGGGCGCGTAGACGTCGATGTCCGAGGAGATCAGCGCAGCTTCGTCGGCCACGAGCTCCACCTGCGGATACGTGGACCGGGCCCACTCCAGCGAGCGCTCGTTCACGTCCGTGCCGACGACCGTGGCCCCGTCGGAGACCAGGTGCCCGATCAGGTGCCGGCCGACCTTGCCGAGGCCGACGATGCCCACGGTGCGTCCGGCCAGCGTGGGCGAACCCCAGACGTGCTCGGCCGCCGCCCGCATGCCCTGGAACAGCCCGAACGCGGTCAGGACGGAGGAGTCGCCGCAGCCGCCGTTGGCCTCGCTGCGCCCGGTCACATAGCGGGTCTCCCTGGCCACGACGTCCATGTCGGCCGTGTAGGTGCCGACATCGCAGGCGGTGTAGTACCGGCCGCCGAGCGACTCCACGAACCGCCCGTACGCCCGCAGCAGCGCCTCTGTCTTTATCTTGTCGGGGTCGCCCCAGATCACCGCCTTGCCGCCGCCGAGGTCGAGGCCGGCGACCGCGTTCTTGTACGCCATGGCGCGGCTGAGATCGAGGGCATCGCCGACGGCCGCGTCTTCGCTCGGGTACGGATGAAACCGCGTACCCCCGAGGGCCGGACCCAGCGCGGTGGAATAGATCGCGATGATCGCCCGCAGCCCGGTCTGGGCGTCCTGGCAGAAGACCACCTGCTCGTGCCCGCCCACGTCGTACTGGTTGTCGGAGGTGAAGACACCCATTGTCATTCTCCTACCTGTGGGGTGACCCGGGCCCTCGTGAGGCCCGAGGCCGGTGAGCGGCTTGATCTGGCCGCTGTTCCCGAGCCTAGACCCGCACCTCGCTCGGACGTCGGCTCGCGATTCCGTGGGCTTCGCCTCCGCCTCGCTCGTCCCTCGCTCGGACGTCGGCTCGCGATTCCGTGGGCTTCGCCTCCGCCTCGCTCGTCCCTCGCTCGGACGTCGGCTCGCGATTCCGTGGGCTTCGCCTCCGCCTCGCTCGTCCCTCGCTCGGACGTCGGCTCGCGAAATCTCTCGCAATGTGGTCAGCGGCCCGCAATCCGTGCGACGATCGCGCCGTGCCGACACTCTTCGCGTCCTACCTGCGGGTGTACGAGCCACTCAGCGCCTTCGACCGGCGTCGGCAGGCGTACTGGCGTAGGTATGTGCACGAGGGCCGCGCGGTGACCCCGGTCGACGGACCGGGACGGCAGCGCACCGCCGTCCTCGAGGCCCTGGGCGCGAGTTGGACCCGCCTGCCCGACCTGCCCGACGACGCCTATGTGCTCCAACACGGCGAGACCACGCTGATCTGCCCCTGGAACCTGCGGGTACGGGTGGCCGAGGCGGCGTTGGAGGCGCGCGACGGTGTCCCGGCGATCCTGGCCGACGCGTTCGTGCCACCGGTGCTGGCCGGGCTGGCCAAGGCTGTCGTGTCCGACTGGAACTCCGGCGCCCGCGTGCTGGAGTACGGGGCACCGCGGCAGCACGAGCACATCAGCACGTGGAGCGTTCCGCTGCGGTGGTTCGTCCTCTTCGACCTGGACGAGCGCGAACTGACCCTCGATCCGCCGCGCCGCATGCTGCGGTACCGCACCGAGATCTCCAAGGCCCGCCGCCGGGCCCACCGGGCACTGTCCGTATTGCGACGCTCGGTGGGAGATGTGCCGATCTCCGAGGCGGTCGAGGAGAGCGCGCGCTGGCTGGAGGAGTTCCACCCCCGATCGGTGGTCGAACTCGACTATGGAGGCCTGGCATCGGTGATCTCCGATGACGCGTTGTGCGACGACGACTCTCCGGCCCTGGTCGGGCGGGGTCTGACCGCGTTGAGCAAGGGCGACGCAGAGTCCGCAACGGCGGCGTATGAGCAGCTTGTCGACCGTTGGCGCAGTATTCAGCTTTTAGAGCGATCTAACTGAGCTTATACTTGCAAAAGGCGCGAAGCCCCTCAAGCGGGAACCACCGGCCGGGCCAGTGTCGCGCAATGCAACCCTCGCTCAACCGACCATCCACCGCGCATCATCCGTTCGGCCCATGTCGGACATCGGGGACTAGCCGGACGATGAAATGCGCGTCGACCGGCGGGACCCCGGACGTCGTTGGCGAAACAGGAGGAGATCCAATGGCATCCCGTACGCACGAGCCAGAGCCGCTGTTGACCCCGGCGGAGGTCGCTTCGATGTTCCGCGTCGACCCCAAGACCGTGACCCGGTGGGCCAAGGCCGGCAAGCTGAGCGCGATCAGGACCCTCGGTGGACACCGTCGTTACCGTGAGTCCGAGGTGCGGGCACTGTTGCAGGGCCAGATCCCGGCGCAGCGTCAGGGCGACTGAAAGTACGCAGAGTCCGCGGTCCGCGCCCGATCAACCGCAGATCGGCCGTCGCGGGCCGTTATCATTTCTCCCTCCGGGGAACGCCGCCCCAGTGGGAGCGTGCCCGAACGCGTGCCCGTCGCCCGGGGGCTGTCAGCCCGACGGCCGGTTGAGCAGGCCGACCGCCAGCGCGTGTACCGCGTCGATGTCTCGGGCGTCGGCCAGCTTCGCCCGCCCACCGGTGACCGTGTACCACTCCGCGGCGTCCTTGTATTGAACCCGCAGCGTCAGGCCCGCCTGGCCGTCCACCTCGGTGCGTAGGGTGAGGTCGCCGGTGACGACGCCGACCTCGTCGGTCATGACGCCGCCCGGCCCGGCGGTGATGTCCGCGTCGCGAAACGTCGGATCGGCCATCAGCAGGTCTCCAGCATGTCCACGAGCGCGGCCTTCTCGTCCGCCGTGACGCTCAGCCTCCAGTGACTCTTGACGGATATCCAGTTCCGCGCGTACGTACACCAGTAATCGCGGCGCGGCGGCTTCCACTGTGACGGATCCTGATCGCCCTTGGCCCGGTTCGCGGTCGCGGTCACCGCGAGGAGCTCCGGGGAATCCATGTCGTTGGCGAACCGCTCCCGGTCGGACTCCGACCAGGTCGACGCGCCGGTGCGCCAGGCGTTGGCCAGCGGCACCACGTGGTCGATGTCGATCTTCGACGGATCGGAGGAGGTCCGGCCGTCGTATGGGCTCACCCAGGTGCCCCGGGTGATGTCGCAGTCGGCATCGGTGGACACGCCCCGCCCGTCGCGCCGCAGCACCAGGTCACGCGTGTTGCATCCCCCATCGCCCCGGCTCCAGTGGGGGAAGCGGTCGCGGCTGTAGCGGGCCATGGAACCCCAGGACGCGACGGTGAGCGCCTCGAGCTGCTCGGCGGCCGGCCCGGTCGCCTGGCCCCGGCCGGGGGACGGATCCTCCAACGGCTCGCACCCGGCCATGCATGCAACAATTCCACAAAGGACCACTGCGGTGGCGTGCGCGCGCAGACTCATGGGCCTAGCATCGGTGCGGAGTCGGCCCAATGCGAGTAACCCGCTATTGGTGTTTCATTCGTTTTCGGGCTGTGACCTGAGCTCGTCCCCTTACGCTGCGTAGATGGTCAAGGTCACGCGGTCATCACGGTGTTGCGTCGAAACCGGATAATGACCATTCACCCGCTTGACCCGTTCCTTCGCCCTGAGCCAGAGTTCAGGCGGAGGGTGTGCCAATGATCACCGTCGATGTCGTCCGGCCGCCCAGATAAGGAACTCGTGTATGGGGATCGGTCCCGACCACCTGACGGTGGCCACCGCGCGCGGCGAGGAGGCGGCCGCGCCGCTCGAGCCGGCGGGAGCGTCCGGTACGCCGGTCCGCGGCCGCTCGCTCGGGCAGATCGCGTGGGCGCGCCTGCGCCGTGACCGGGTCGCCATGGCGGGCGGCTTCACCGTGGTGTTCCTCATCCTGGTGGCGGTGTTCGCGCCCTTGATCGTCAAGGTGCTGGGCCATCCCCCCAACGAGTTCCATCAGGACCTGATCAACTCGGACACGCTCGCCCCCAAGGGCACGTTCGGGGGCATGAGCTCCGACCACCTGCTCGGGCTGGAGCCGCTCAACGGCCGGGACCTGTTCAGCCGCGTGGTGTACGGGTCGCGGATCTCGCTGCTGATCGCGTTCGCCGCCACGCTGCTGTCGGTCGTGATCGGCACAGTCATGGGCGTGGTGGCCGGCTACTTCGGCGGGTGGGTCGATGCCGTGATCGCCCGGTTCATGGACGCCTTCCTGGCGTTCCCGTTGCTGGTCTTCGCGATCGCGCTGGCCGGCGTGATCCCCGACGCCGCCTTCGGCCTGGCCGGCGACACCCTGCGCATCGTCCTGCTCATCTTCATCATCGGCTTCTTCAGTTGGCCGTACATCGGCCGGATCATCCGAGGTCAGACCCTCTCGCTGCGGGAGCGCGAGTTCGTCGACGCCGCCCGCAGCCTGGGGGCCCGCGGTCCCTACATCCTGTTCCGGGAGATGCTGCCCAACCTGATGGCGCCGATCCTCATCTACGCCACTCTGCTGATCCCCACGAACATCCTGTTCGAGGCCGCGCTGTCATTCCTGGGCGTAGGTATTCGACCACCCACCGCAACCTGGGGTGGCATGCTGTCGGACGCGGTCTTCTACTACACGATGCCGCACTTTATGCTCTGGCCCGGGCTGGCCGTCTTCGTCACCGTGTTGTCCTTCAACCTCTTCGGCGACGGACTGCGCGACGCACTAGATCCCAAGACCCGATGACCCGCGTGGCCCAACCCGAAGGCCACATGAACGAAGGGAAGCACAGCTGATGAAGAGCCGGACCGCGATCGCGGTCGCCCTCGCCACAGCGCTCGCACTCGGCGCCGCCTCCGCCTGCGGTGGCGACACGCCAAACAACAACAACACGAACAACAACAACACCACGCCGGCGTTCAACGCGGCGATGGGCAAGGTGTTCAACCCCTCGGACAAGAAGGGCGGGACGATAAAGCTCGCCAACTCCGGTGACTGGGACTCGCTGGACACGGGTGAGACCTACTACGGGTTCGCCTGGAACTTCAGCCGGCTCTACGCGCGTGGCCTGCTCATGTTCCGCCCGGCGCCCGGCGCGGCCGGCAACGAACTCGCCCCCGACCTGGCCGAGGGCATGGGCGTGCCCAGCGATGGCGGCAAGACCTGGACCTACAAGATCCGTTCGGGGGTCAAGTTCGAGGACGGCACGGTCGTCACCTCCAAGGATGTGAAGCACGCCGTGCTCCGCTCGACCGACAAGAAGACGTTCCCGAACGGGCCGGCGTACTTCGAGCAGTTCCTCAACCTGCCGGCCGGCTACGACGGGCCGTACCGGTCGAAGGGCATGAACACCGACTCGGCGATCGAGACGCCGGACGACAACACGATCGTGTTCCACCTCAAGCAGGCGTTCGGCGGCTTCGACTACCTGGCCCAGCTCGCGCAGACCGCTCCGGTGCCGGAGGCCAAGGACACCGGCGCCAAGTACCGCGAGCACTTCATCTCCACGGGCCCGTACATGTTCGAGAAGGTCGAGGTCGGCAAGCAGTACACGCTGGTCCGCAACCCCATGTGGGACCAGGCCACCGACCCGATCCGCAAGGCCCTGCCCGACCGGTACGAGGTCTCGCTGAACGTGAACGCCGACGACATCGACAACCGGATCCTTTCCGGCGACGTTCACATCGACGTGGCCGGCACCGGCGTGCAGCCCGCGTCGCTCGGTCGGGTCCTGGGCGACCCGAACCTGAAGGCCCGGGCCGACAACCCGACCCTCGCGCGGTTGTGGTACACCTCCATCACGACGCAGGTGGCGCCGTTCGACAACATCGAGTGCCGCAAGGCCGTGCTCTACGCGGCCGACCGCACCGGGTACCAGACCGCCTACGGCGGCCCGTTCTCCGGTGGTGACATCGCGACGACGATCATGCCGCCGCTGATCCCGGGCTACCAGAAGTTCGACCTGTACCCGGCCGGCGCCGACAACAAGGGCGATGTCACCAAGGCCAAGGAGGCCCTCACCAAGTGCGGCAAGCCGGACGGCTTCGAGGCCACCATGGGCTACCGGGCCGAGCGGCCCCGCGAGAAGGCCACGGCCGAGTCGCTGCAGCAGGCGCTGGCCCGGGTGGGCATCAAGCTCACGCTGAAGGGCTTCCCGCAGGGCGACTACTTCTCCCAGTTCTGCGGTAACCCGCCGTACCTGCGGGCGAACAAGATCGCTCTGTGCACTAACGGCTGGGGCGCCGACTGGAACGACGGCTTCGGCTTCCTGTCGCAGATCACGGACAGCCGGGTCATCCGGGAGACCGGCGGCTCGTCCAACATCAGCGTCCGGATCCCCCAGGTGGACCAGATGATCGACCAGGCCCTGGCCGAGACGGACACCGCCAAGCGGGAGGCGATCTGGGCGCAGATCGACAAGCGGGTCATGGAGGAAGCGGTGATCCTGCCCGGTGTCTACGCCAAGTCGCTGCTGGTGCGGGGTAACGGCCTGACGAACGTCTTCGTCAACGAGGCGTTCGGCATGTACGACTACCTGGCGCTCGGCGTCGCGTAACACCACGCCACACAGGCCGGCCCGGGGACACCCATCCCCGGGCCGGTCGCCCGGATCGGGCCGGAGGTAACAGTGTTCGCGTACATCGTCAGACGCCTGGCCGCCGCGGTCGTGCTGCTCTTCGCCGTGAGCGTGGTCACGTTCGCGATCTTCTTCCTGGTGCCGCGTTTTGCCGGGGCCACGCCGGAGACGCTGGCGACACGCTACGTCGGGCGGGCGGCGACCGCAGAGACCGTGAAGCTCACCGCCGAACGGCTCGGCTTCTACGACCCCGTGCCGGTCCAGTATGGACGGTGGGTCAAGGCCATCTTCGTCGGCACGGAGTACGACTACGGCGCCGGCGTCGAACAGTGTCCGGCGCCCTGCCTGGGCTACTCGTTCATCACCCGGCAGGCGGTGTGGCCGGACCTGCTCGACCGGACAACGGTGACGCTGTCGTTGGCGGTCGGGGCGTCGGTGATCTGGCTGCTGATGGGGGTCTCCACCGGGGTGCTGTCCGCGTTACGCCGAGGCAGCATCTTCGACCGGATGGCGATGGGCGTATCGCTGGCCGGCGTCTCCATGCCGATCTTCTTCACCGGCATGGTCTCGCTCGTGCTGTTCAGCTATACGCTCGGTATCACCGCACCGGGGGGCCACTACACCCCGTTCACCCAGAACCCGGCCACCTGGGCGTACAACCTGCTCCTGCCCTGGATCACGCTGGCGTTCCTCTTCTCGGCCGCCTACGCCCGGCTCACCCGGGCCGGCATGCTCGAGACGATGGGCGAGGACTACATCCGTACCGCGCAGGCCAAGGGGCTGCCGCAACGCACGGTGGTCGTCCGGCACGGGCTGCGCTCGACCCTCACGCCGATCCTGACCATCTTCGGCCTCGACGTCGGCCTGCTGCTCGGTGGCGCCGTGTTGACCGAAAAGACCTTCTCGTTGCCCGGGCTGGGCAAGTACGCGGTCGACGCCATCGTCGCCAACGACCTGCCCAAGGTCATGGGCGTCGTGCTGTTCGCGGCCGCCTTCATCGTCATCGCCAACCTGATCGTGGACCTGCTCTACGCCGTCGTCGACCCGCGGGTGAGGCTGGGATGACGTTCCTTCAGTTGCGTGACCTGCGAGTGAGCTTCCCGACCGACGACGGTGTGGTCCGGGCCGTGGACGGCATAACGTTCGCGCTGGAGCGCGGTCGCACGCTCGGCATCGTGGGCGAATCCGGCTCCGGCAAGTCGGTGACGAGCCTGGCCATCCTCGGCCTGCACAACCGCCGCAACGCCAACGTGGCGGGCGAGATCTGGCTCGACGGCGCCGAACTGGTCGGCATGCCCGCGGATGACGTGCGCGCCCTCCGCGGCAAGAAGATGGCGATGATCTTCCAGGACCCGCTCTCCTCCATGCACCCCTACTACACCATCGGCGCGCAGATCATCGAGGCCTACCGGGTGCACAACGCCGTCTCGAAGGTGGTGGCGCGCCGGCACGCCATCGACATGCTCGGGCGGGTCGGCATCCCGCAGCCCGATCGGCGGGTGGACGACTATCCCCACCAGTTCTCCGGCGGCATGCGGCAGCGGGCCATGATCGCGATGGCGCTCTCCTGCGACCCCGAGCTGCTCATCGCCGATGAGCCGACCACCGCGCTCGACGTGACCGTCCAGGCGCAGATCCTCGACCTGATGCGCGACCTGCAGCAGGAGTTCAACTCCGCCTTGATCATTATCACCCACGACCTCGGCGTGGTGGCCGAGCTGGCCGACGACATTCTCGTCATGTACGGCGGCCGGTGTGCGGAGTACGCGGCGGCCGACGACCTGTTTGAACGGCCCGAGCACCCGTACACCTGGGGGCTGCTCGGATCGATGCCACGGCTGGACCGGGCCCGCACCAAGCGCCTGCTGCCGATCCGGGGCACGCCACCGTCTCTGATCCATCTGCCTTCCGGCTGCGCGTTCCATCCCCGGTGCGGGTACGCCGAACGCAACGGCGGGAAGAGCGAGAAGGTGGTGCCGGAGCTGGTCGAGTCGACCGGTAGGCACCTCGTGGCCTGCCACCTGCCGATCGAGGTCCGGCGGCGCGTGTGGCAGGAAGAGATCAGTCCGTCCCTGGAGGCCCGATGACCGAGCCGAACAACGGTGCGCTGCTGTCGGTGCGCGGTCTGGAGAAGCACTTCCCGATCGTGAAGGGGCTGCTGCGCCGGCGGATCGGGGCCGTGCAGGCCGTCGACGGCGTGGACTTCGACGTGGTGAAGGGCGAGACTCTCGGCCTGGTCGGGGAGTCGGGTTGCGGGAAGACCACCACCGGCCGGCTCCTGGTGCGGCTGTTGAAGCCGACCGGTGGCACCATCACCTTCGACGGACACGACATCACCCGCCTGTCGCAGGGCCGGCTGCGTCCCCTTCGGCGCGACATGCAAATGATCTTCCAGGATCCGTTCTCGGCCCTGAATCCCCGGCACACCGTCGGCACGATCGTGGGGTCGCCGTTCCGCATCCAGCAGGTGAAGACCGAGCATGGCATCAAGCGCGCGGTGCAGGATCTGCTCTCGGTCGTGGGCCTCAATCCGGAGCACTACAACCGGTACCCGCACGAGTTCTCGGGCGGTCAGCGTCAGCGCATCGGTATCGCCCGCACGCTGGCGCTGCGGCCGAAACTCATCGTGGCCGACGAACCGGTCTCGGCCCTGGACGTCTCCATCCAGGCCCAGGTCATCAACCTGCTCGACGACCTGCAGGACGAGTTCGGCCTGACCTACGTGGTCATCGCGCACGACCTTTCCGTTGTGCGGCACATCAGCGACCGGGTCGCCGTGATGTACCTGGGCAAGATCGTGGAGGTGGCCGACCGCGACACGCTCTACGCCGCGCCCCGCCACCCGTACACGAACGCCCTGATCTCCGCCGTACCGGTGCCCAACCCCAAGCGGCGGGCGCGGGCCCAGCGGGAGCGGATCCTGCTCACCGGCGACGTCCCCAGCCCGATCAACCCGCCGTCCGGCTGCCGGTTCCGCACGCGGTGCTGGAAGGCCCAGCAGATCTGCGCCGACGTCGAGCCACCACTGACCGCCGGCGACGGCGACCCGTCCCACGTCTTCGCCTGCCACTTCCCGGTCAGCGACTCGGAGCGCGCCGTCAAGGCCTGACACCCCGTTCGCCGCCCCGTCGCGGTGAGATGTTGCCGCCATGTTTGGTGGCGGCTCGCGTACGCGTGTCCGGTCGCGGGCGCGCCAGCATGCGAGATCGCGATCCTCAGGACAAACGTGCAGTTGGGCTCCACGATTGTCCTCAGGATCGCGATCATCCCGTGCGTCAGCGACAGGTTCGGCGGTCTGGATGGCGATCATGGTGGCCGTCACGAGCCCTGGGCGTCGCCGATCATGGAGTTGCGGACGTAAAACCGCGCCGATCATGGACCTAGGTCCATGATCGGCGCAGTGGGCGGGGTCTAGTGGGCGGCGCGGTTGACGACGGCGGCGACGGCCCGCAGCGAGGCGGTCACGATGTTGCGATCCGTGCCCACCCCCCAGAGCACGGTGCCGTCGACCTCGGCCTCCACGTAGGCGGCGGCCTCGGCGTCGCCGCCGGAGGACATGGCGTGCTCGGCGTAATCCAGTACCCGGACCTCGATATCCACATCGGACAATGCGTGCACGAACGCGTCGATCGGCCCGTTGCCGACGCCGGCCAGTCGGGCCGGCCGGCCATCGAGGTCGGCCTGGGCGACGAACTCGACCTTTGCGTCCACAGTGGAGACACTGTAGTCGTGGACGACGAGTCGCGGCGTCGGCTGGTGGTCCACGAGGTACTCGCGGGAGAAGATCTCCCACATCTGGGCCGGGTCCACCTCGCCGCCGGCGGTGTCGGTGTGCCGCTGGATGACACCGGAGAACTCGATCTGCAGGCGCCGGGGCAGGTCGAAGTTGTGCTCGGTCTTCATGATGAAGGCCACGCCGCCCTTGCCCGACTGCGAGTTGACCCGGATGACGGCCTCGTAGGTGCGGCCGAGATCCTTCGGGTCGATCGGCAGGTACGGTACGCCCCACTCGTAGGCATCCACGTTCACGCCGGCGGTGTCGGCATCGCGGCGCAGCGCGTCGAGGCCCTTGTTGATGGCATCCTGATGTGAGCCGGAGAACGCGGTGTAGACCAGGTCGCCGGCGTACGGGTGGCGCTCGTGCACGGGCAGTTGGTTGCAGTACTCGACCGCGCGCTTGATCTCGTCGATGTTGGCGAAGTCGATCTGCGGGTCGATGCCCTGGGAGAACAGGTTCAGCCCCAGCGTCACCAGGCAGACGTTGCCCGTCCGCTCGCCGTTGCCGAACAGGCAGCCCTCGACCCGGTCGGCTCCCGCCAGCAGGCCCAACTCGGTGGCGGCCACGGCCGTGCCCCGGTCGTTGTGGGGATGCAGCGACAACACCACGGAGGGGCGGCGGGGCAGGTTGCGGTGCATCCACTCGATCGAGTCGGCGTACACGTTCGGCGTGGCCATCTCCACCGTGGCCGGCAGGTTCACGATCAGCGGGCGGTCCGGGGTGGGGTCGACCACCTCGATGACGGCCGCGCACACCTCGAGCGCGTAGTCCAACTCGGTGCCGGTGTAACTCTCGGGCGAGTACTCGTAGTAGATGTCCGTGTCGGGTGTGTGGATCTCCGCGTACTTCTGGCACAGCCGGGCGCCGTCGACGGCGATCGCCGTGATGCCGGCCTTGTCCAGCCCGAACACCACGCGCCGCTGCAGCGTCGAGGTGGAGTTGTAGAAGTGGACGATCGCCCGCCGGGCGCCGCGCAGCGACTCGTAGGTTCGCTCGATGAGGTGCTCGCGGCACTGGGTCAGCACCTGAATGGTGACGTCGTCGGGGATCAGGTCCTGCTCGATGAGCTGGCGGACGAAGTCGTAGTCGGTCTGACTGGCCGACGGGAAGCCGACCTCAATCTCCTTGTAGCCCATCTGCACGAGCAGGTTGAACATCCGACGCTTGCGCTCGGGGGACATCGGGTCGATGAGCGCCTGGTTGCCGTCGCGCAGGTCGACGGCGCACCATCGCGGCGCCGTCTCGATGCGGCGGGCCGGCCATTGCCGGTCGGGCAGGTCGATGGTGAAGGTCTCGTGGTACGGGCGATAGCGGTGCACGGGTAAGCGACTGGGCCGCTGGCGGGCGATGGGATCAGTCGCGGGCGCGGCCGAAGGCACGGTAGACATTGAGGCTCCTGAGGTCCATGTGGGTGACAGTCATCCGATGACCGGCGGCGCCAGCGATCCGCCAGGGAAAGCGGCGGCGCCTATCAACACCGCGACGAGATGCCGGCCGGGGCCTCGTCGCGGCGCGCAAGCAGGAGCGTCTGCCACATGGTGTGATCAGCGTACGCCGGCCCGGTTGGCCGCGCGATCGGGGTCTCATATCTTGGCCGGGCCTCTTGGTGCGCGCTCCGCTCGCGCGCGTGGGATCAGGGATCGGGAGTGGCGCTCGGCGGGGCGGTGGTCGGCGGAGGCGGCGCCTTGATCGGCAGTGGATCGGCATCGACCCGCGGCGCCGGCATCGCGACCGTGGACGGTGCGCCGCCGACCGGTCCGGCCAGCCGCAACGTGCCGAACCGCACCCGGGCGGCGGTGAGCGTGCCGTCGGCCCGGTAGCAGTAGACCCCCGGATCGACCGGCGGGGCCAGCGCGGCCGAGTTGGACTCCACCGAGAAGCAGCGCCCGTCGTCGGCGCCGGGCAACCGGCCGGTAGCGGCCACCGAGAGTGCGGTCGCCCGGTCGACCAGCGGGTCGATCCAGTCGGTGAAGATGTGCTGCACCCGCGGGTCGGTCCGCTCGGTCATCCGGGACACCTTGACGCAGCCGGGCGAGACCGGTGGCAGATCGGGCCGGGCCGGGCTGCCGCCGGAGGCCGGGCCGAGCGCGCACTGGAACAGTCCGGAGCGGGACCGGAAGACGGCGATGTCGGCGAGGCCGTCCAGTGCCCCGCCGGGCACGGCGACCACCCACGTACCGTCGCTGGCCACCGCCACCGTCACCGTGCGGTCGGCGCGTTTCGCGGCCGAGAGGGTGTACGTGGCGACGTAGCGACGATCCTTGGCCGCCGCGGCGAGCCCGGCCAGCGCGTCGCGGTCGGCCGGGAGAGCGCTGACGGTCGGTGTGGGGCCTGGTCCAGGCCGCTGCGCCGAGCAGCCGCCCAGAAGCAGGCCGGCGGTCGCGACGAGGACGCTCGCGAGCCTCGCCGCGGCACCCAGGTTGGTCCCACGCACGCTCAGAATTGTGGACGAGCCGGGCGCCGGATGGTGGGACCGACTCTCCCGGCCCGCGAGCCGCGGCGGTAGGCTGAGCGGGTTCGTCGGCGCCGTCGGCCAGAAGTGCCGATGGCGCCGTGCTACCTGAGCCAGGCGCCGCAGCCGTCCCAGATGCGGGCCGACATGGAGGGTTTGGCGCGCCAGTGGCGTTGATCGTGCAGAAGTACGGCGGTTCCTCGGTCGCGGACGCCGAACGGATCAAGCGGGTGGCCGAACGCATCGTCGGCTCCCGCAAGGCCGGCAACGAGGTCGTCGTGGTCGTGTCGGCCATGGGCGACACCACCGACGAGCTGATGGACCTGGCCCACCAGGTCAGCCCGGTGCCGGCCGGACGCGAGCTGGACATGCTGCTGACCGCCGGGGAACGCATCTCCATGGCGCTGCTCGCGATGGCCATACACAACCTCGGGTACGAGGCACGGTCGTACACGGGGTCGCAGGCCGGTGTCATCACCACGTCCTCCCACGGCCGGGCCCGCATCATCGACGTCACGCCGGGCCGGCTGCGCGCGGCGCTGGACGAGGGTGCGATCGCGATCGTCGCCGGGTTCCAGGGCGTCGCCCAGGACACGAAGGACATCACGACGCTCGGCCGGGGTGGCTCGGACACCACGGCGGTGGCGCTGGCCGCCGCGCTCAAGGCCGACATGTGCGAGATCTACACGGACGTGGACGGCGTATTCACCGCCGACCCGCGCATCGTGTCCAATGCCCGGCACATCGCCCATATCACGTACGAGGAGATGCTGGAACTCGCCGCCTGCGGGGCCAAGGTGCTGAACCTGCGCAGTGTCGAGTACGCCCGCCGCACCGGCCTGCCGATCCATGTCCGCTCGTCGTACTCGACCAGCCCCGGCACCATCGTGACCGGCTCGATGGAGGACCTTCCCGTGGAGCAAGCACTCATCACCGGCGTCGCGCACGACCGCAGCGAGGCGAAGATCACGATCGTCGGCGTGCCGGACGAGCCCGGCGAGGCGGCCCGCATCTTCGCCGCCGTGGCCGCGGCCGAGAGCAACATCGACATGATCGTGCAGAACGTGTCGACCGAGGCGACCGGGCGGACCGACATCTCCTTCACGCTTCCCAAGACCGACGGGCCGACCGCGATGGCGGCGTTGAATAAGATCCAGGAGACGATCGGGTTCAAGGGTCTGCTCTACGACGACCACATCGGCAAGGTGTCGCTGATCGGGGCCGGCATGCGTTCGCACCCGGGTGTGGCGGCCCGGTTCTTCTCGGCGCTGGCCGAGGCCGGCGTGAACATCGAGATGATCTCTACTTCGGAGATACGCGTTTCGGTGGTCTGCCGCGATACTGATCTGGACACCGCCGTGGGTGCCGTGCACGAGGCGTTCGAGCTGGGAGGCTCGGATGACGCGGTGGTGTACGCGGGGACGGGCAGGTAGGAGAGTGCTGGCATGAGTTCACGCAGTGGTCTGCCAACCCTGGCAGTGGTCGGGGCAACGGGAGCCGTCGGAACGGTGATGTGTGAGCTGCTGTCCTCGCGCCGCAACGTCTGGGGCGAGATCAGGCTCGTGGCGTCGCCTCGCTCGGCCGGCCGGACCATCACCGTACGGGGCGAGGAGTTGACCGTCATCGCCCTGGCTCCGGAGGTCTTCGACGGCGTGGACGTTGCGATGTTCGACGTGCCGGACGAGGTCTCCGCCGAATGGGCTCCGATCGCCGCCGAGCGCGGCGCCGTCGCGGTGGACAACTCGGGCGCGTTCCGGATGGACCCCGACGTCCCGCTGATCGTGCCGGAGGTGAACGAGGCCGACGCCCGCAACCGGCCGCGGGGCATCATCTCCTGCCCGAACTGCACCACCCTGTCGATGATCGTGGCGATCGGGGCGCTGCACCGGCAGTACCACCTGCGGGAGCTGGTGGTCGCCTCGTACCAGGCCGCGTCCGGCGCCGGCCAGGCCGGCATCGACACGCTGCTGGACCAGATGGCGAAGGTCGCCGGCGACCGCGCGCTCGGTGGGCGGGC